>Ga0247727_10001015_pt1 | contig 68397 bp, 57 predicted proteins | sample WisWelCaveWW1625_FD_202498 | JGI IMG/M metagenome (GOLD analysis project Ga0247727, IMG submission 202498) | Biofilm microbial communities from Wishing Well Cave, Virginia, United States - WW16-25 | ecosystem: Environmental > Aquatic > Deep subsurface > Groundwater > Cave microbial mat | place... | reverse complement strand
GAAGACAGATAGTGCTGGAAACATCCTGTGGGAAAAATCCTATGGAGGAAACGGGTCAGATGAAGCGTTTGCAGTTGAACAAACAATGGATGGTGGCTATGTGATTGCCGGCACATCCACTTCTTTTGATGGGCAGGTAACCGGGCATCACGGCACAGGAGTGCAGGGTGATTATTGGATAGTGAAGACCGACAGCGATGGAAATTTACAATGGCAAAAAGCGCTGGGCGGAGATGACTGGGATGAAGCATATTCTGTTCGCCAGACAAGTAGCGGAGAATACGTTGCTGCAGGGTATGCATCCTGGAATAGCGGAGATATTACAGGCAACAATGGCTATTATGATTTCTGGATAGTGAAACTTTCCACTGCCGGAAATCTTCTATGGCAAAAACCTTTTGGCGGAAGCGGTGAGGAGATTGCTAAAAGTATTCAACTGACAACAGATGGCGGCTATATTGCTGCTGGCTACACGCAGTCCACAGATGGAGACGTAACAGGTAATCACGGTAACGCAGATTTCTGGGTTGTTAAAACGGACAGCGATGGAAACCTTCAATGGCAAAAAACCTATGGAGGCACGGGTAATGAAAAAGCAGAGCAAATTCAAAAAACATCTGATGGAGGATATGTGTTAACTGGCGTAACCACCTCAAAAAATAATGGAGACATAACGGGCGACCCCTCCATACAAGGACTTGATTGGGTGGTGAAAATTGATAATGCAGGAAATATTCAATGGCAGAAATTGTATGGGGGTAATACCGGACCCTGGGGAGGTCCAACAGGCGCTACTTCCATTTATCAGACAGTTGACGGAGGGTATGTGTTTACCGGCAATGAACAATATATTTCTCCCTCCACTAGTGATGGCAAGATATTTAAAATTGACAGCACAGGAAATTTAATCTGGCAAAAATCGATTAATATCATAAATGATATAGGAATGGTATCCGTTCAGCAACTGCAGGATAGCGGCTATGTTGTGCTCGCATATTCCAACTCAACCGATAACAGCGGCACGCTTTGCAATCACGGTAATTTCGATTATAATGTTTTTAAACTCTGCCCCATGGTTCCTGCTTTTACTCTTTCTGCTTCTTCGGTTTGTCCGGGCGATACAATTTTTTTAACAAACACATCTGAGAACGGTACTTCTTTTCAATGGTATATTGACGGCACATTGTTTTCCACTAATGAAGATACTGCTGTTGTCTTCAACAAACCGGGTTATTATTTAATAAAATTATTGGTTTCATCTTCCTCCACATGCACCGATTCAATCGAAAAATATATTACTGTGAACCCTATGCCATACATAGATTGCCTTTATTGCCTTACAACGTTCTGTGAAGGAGACACCGAACTTCTTTCTGTAGGCGACCCTGCGTCCTATGTTTCTTATCTCTGGTCAACCGGAAATACTACAGATACAATTATGGTTGATACTTCCGGAACGTACTATGCCATGGTAACAGATACCAACGGATGTTCAGGATACTCTGATACGGTAAACATCACTGTATATCCTGCTCCTGTTCCGGTAATTTCCGCCAGCGGACCAACTGTTTTCTGCCCGGGTGATTCGGTAGTTCTGACATCAAGCACAACAGGAACGAATATATTTTGGTTTCCAACGGGAGACACTGTGCAATCAATTGTTGTTACGAATTCAGGGATTTACTATGTGTTTGTCAACTATCCGAATGGTTGTTATCAAACATCTGCCGAAGATACCGTTACACTGTATCCGCAAAGTTACACTTGGCTTCCATCGGATTTTCCAATATGTCCCGATTCAACTTATCAACTTGACGCAGGTCCCGGATTTATTTCCTACCTATGGTCAACTGGGGATACAACTCAAACCATTATTGCCGATACGGGAATTTATTTTGTGCAGGTGATGGATACAAATAACTGTTTAGTGTATGATACCGTTCAACTATTGGTTGATACAACCTGCATCCCCACTGATGTTTTAACTTTAATTTCAGATGCAGGTTTTAATCTTCATCCTAACCCCGCATCACAAGGCGGAATGATATATATATCTTCACAACACAGAACACCGGGACTGAAACTGAAATTTTTTACCACGCTTGGAACAGAAGCCAAAGTCTTAAATGCCGATAGTAACGGAATGAAGTTGGATGAATTGCCACGCGGAATATACATTTATAAAATTCTGAATGATAAAAATGGCGTTCTGAAAACAGGAAAGTTTGTTGTTCACTAAAATTTATCGGGTTGATATAAATGATTTAACGTAAGAGCCGGATCATATAATGTAAATGCAGGATGATTAACTTTAAGCGGTAATTATGCCAGCGCAAGCCCCGTCCGATTTAACGCCTGCCCGTCCGCAGGCGGGTAAGCATTAGATAATACACTGTAAGCGTCAATTAATATAACGTAACCGGGGCAACGCGGCATCTTATCTCACCAAACTGATATTCCCCTTCTTCGAAATCAGCGTTCCATCCACAATCTCCGCATCCATGTAGTAAGGCAGCGCTTGTGTGTTCATCACTCGTCCCCCTCTCCCTTGTACCTGATTATCTCCGCCCCACTTGAAATCGGGTTTGTCTGTCTCATAAACTTTTTCTCCCCATCGGTTATAAATCACAAGGTGTAATGTTTTAATGCATTCCGGAATACCGTAATAAATCTGCAAGGAGTCATTCTCTCCATCGCCATTCGGAGAAAAAGCATTGGGCAAATAAAGTGTTCCCGCTGTGGAACAGAGTTCAACAATTACGGTAACACAAGAAGTGTCGTAGCAATTGTTGGCATCAAAAACCGTAACGCAATAAACAGTGGTAACGAGTGGCGACACAGTAATGCTTGCGCCATTATCTCCGTTGTCCCATGTATAGGTTGTTCCGCCCGATGCAGAAAGATTTGTGCTTTGCCCCTGTGTAATCGTGATGTCAGGGCTCACAGTTGCAGTTGGATTTGGATTTACAGTGACAGTTGCCGATGTTGTGTCAGAACAACTTCCGCTCGAAACAATCACAGAATAAGTTCCAGCAGAGGAAACATTGACAGATGCTGTTGTTTCTCCCGTGCTCCACGAAAACCCACTTCCTCCTCCTGCGGTGAGCGTAGTGGAACTGCCTGGGCAAAGATTTGTGTTGCCCGAAACAGTTGCGTTAATAGTTATAACCGAAACAGTAACAACTGCAGTATCTGAACAAGTGCCGTTACTCACAAACACAGAATAAGTAGTGGGGGAAACGGGACTCACAGAAATTGAAGAAGTAGTTTGTCCGCTGCTCCACGAATAACTTCCGCCTCCTCCTGCGCTGAGTGTAGCAGAATTGCCCGCGCATAAAGTTGTATTGCCGCTCACGGATGCAGTAGGAGTAGGACTCACGCTCAATGTAATGCTCGCAGTATCCGAGCAGGAGCCAACAGAAACAATTACAGAATAAGTTCCTGCTGAGGAAACACTGATGGACGAAGTGGTCGCGCCAGTAGTCCATGAATAAGTGCCGCTCGGGTTCGCGTTAAGAACAGTTGTTTGTCCAGAACAAATAGTTGTGTTGCCTGAAATAGAAGCAGTGGGAGGCGGAGAAACGGTTACAGTCACCGATGCAGTATCCGAGCAGGAACCATTAGAAGCGATTACAGAATAAGTAGTAGATGAAGTAGGTGTAAGAATAATGGAAGAAGTTGTTGCACCGGTTGTCCATGAATAATTTCCTCCTCCCGAAGCGGTTAACGTAGTTGCATCGCCCGTGCATAACAATGTGTTCCCTGAAACCGAAGCCGTAACTCCCGGGTTTACTGTTACCGTTACGCTCGCTGTATCGGCACAACTTCCCGAAGAAACAATTACAGAATAAGTGATGGTTGCAGTTGGCGATACGGATATGGATGCTGTGGTCGCAGTCGTGCTCCAGGAATAATTACTTCCCCCGTTTGCGCTGAGCGTAGTCGAACTGCCGCTGCAGATGGTTGTATTTCCTGAAATGGACGCGGTGATGCTTGAGACGACAGTTACCGTTATGCTTACAGTATCAGCGCAGGTGCCCATTGAAGCGATGACGGAATAAGTAGCGGATGATGTCGGAGAAACAATAATGGAAGAAGTGGTTGCGCCCGTTGTCCATGAATAATTATTTCCGCCCGATGCAGTAAGTGTTGAACTTCCTCCCGCGCAAATAGTGGTTGCACCCGTAACGCTTGCGGTAATATTGTTCGAGACAGTAACGGTGATGCTTGTTGTATCCGCGCAGGTTCCTGATGAAGCGATTACTGAATATGTTGTAGTTGCGGTTGGCGATACAGTTATTGCTGCAGTGGTTGCTGTTGTGCTCCAGGAATAATTGCTTCCTCCTGAAGCGGTAAGTGTAGTCGGACTGCCCGGACAAATGGTGGTGTTCCCGGAAATAGAAGCAGTGATTCCGCTTGAAACAACAACAGTAGCGGTTGCGGTATCAGCGCAACTTCCGCTTCCGACAAATACAGAATAAGTGGTGGAAGAAGTAGGAGAAACATTTATTGAAGAAGTTGTCGCTCCTGTTGTCCATGAATAATTTCCTCCGCCCGATGCAGTGAGCGTAGTGTTTCCTCCTGCGCAAATAGTTGTGTTGCCGGCAATGCTCGCGGTGATGGATGAATTCACAGTTACAACAACAGTATCATTCGCGTTTCCACAGGAAGATGTAACAGTTACAACATAAGTTGTGGTGGAAACAGGATTTGCAACAGGATTTGAAATATTCGGATTGCTGAGTCCGGTTGTGGGAGACCAAACATAACCTGTTCCACCGGAAGCATTGAGAGAAGTATTTGCTCCACTGCAAATCGTAACATCATTTCCTGCCGATACGATTGGAGAAGAAGTTACCGTGACCACTACCGGCTGATGATATGTGCCCGGACAAGTTCCAACATAATATGTATAAGTACCGATAGGAAGAACGGTAGTTGTGTAAGTATTTCCTGTGCCGAGAACATTTCCCGCTACAAGATTATCGTACCAGGTAATTGTTGTTCCGCCCGGAACTGTTCCATTCAATGTTGCAGTAAGAGTTGCTGATTGTCCTGCGCATATCGTAACGTTTGGAGCGTTGATGATGAAATTGGTTACGGTTGCGTTGTTTGTTCCCGCGCCACCTTGTGTTGCTCCATTGGGAATAAATTCTGTAAGTCCGTCTGAATTGGTTGTTCCGTTTGCTCCGCCTGCTGCGGTTCTCACAGGGGTGCCGTTTGAAATCGCAATATGTCCTCCTCCTCCTCCTCCTCCGGGACCTTCCGCTTCATTTTCGGCTCCGAAAAAGAAAGCGCCTTTTATTATCACCTGATTACCTCCATTTCCTCCGTTGGCGGTGATTGAAATTCCTGAAATAGTTCCGACAGAATTTATAATAATAGTTCCTCCGGCTCCTGCACCGCCAGAACCATCTCTTCCGGCAGTGCTGGTTGCTGCTGGCACTCCAGTTGCGTTTACCCCTACGTTTCCATTGGAAATAAATTGCCCTGCTCCAGAGACAGTTCCATAATTCATCAGGTAAACTAATGCACCGCCATTTCCTCCTCTTCCTCCCCAGTTATTGTTCTGGTCGCCAGAGCCTCCTCCTCCTCCAAGAAATAATCTTCCGGTTGAATAATCGAGAGGTCTTCCGCCAATACCGCCATTGGCGTTGCGCTGGTCACAACTCCAAACGGCATTGTTTGGTCCGATAACAGTTGCGTTTTGATTACTGTTTGAACAACAATATCCGCCTTGGCCGCCACCAGAAGAAGTTTGAGCGGCAAATCCTGCATACTGAAGATTCCATGCGGTTGACCAGCCGGCTCCAGTGTTATCGGGATTGCCATGACCATTCCATAGCAAAGGATTTCCACCATTTGCTCCGCCAGCGCCACCACCGTTGTGCGCATTACCTCCGCCACCGCCATTTGCCGGAGCGCCTTTGCAATATCTTCCTCCATAAGGAGTATAATCTGCCTGGTATCCTGCTATGCCTTCGCCTTTTTCTGCTCCGTTATCCGGAACAATTGATGTGGCATCTCCCACACCGAACGTAGTCAGGTTTTCCAGCAGCGCAGCACCTCTGAATCCTCTTCCTGTTACATCAATTGATCCTCCAGCGTTTATAGTTGTGCTGTTCTCTACTTCTATGGCGCACACTCCCCCTATGTTTCCAGTCCATGTATCGCAGGTGATGGATCCGCCACTGTTGATGGTGAGAGAAGAATAGCGTGGCACTCGAACAACTACTACTCTTCCTGCAGATGTATAATTATTTGTGAGCGGACAATCAAATGTGATGCTTGTTCCATTGGGAACGCTGTACACTTCTGCGAATTCCCAGTTGCCGCAGTTGTTGTAATTAGTAATTCCTCCCCAGGTGCTGTCGCGGGGGTCGCCAAAGTTGGTATCAAAAATCCATGGCTGACCAAGAATGGTTGCGCCTTGAATTTGAATAATCATAATTAAATCTCCGGCTGCAAGAGCGCCCGGAAATCTTCCGTTAGCATTTAGTGTGCTGCTTGCTACAGAAATGGTGGTTGCACCCGCTGCTGCGTTTGCTGTAAGCGATGTGTATTCATTAACGATGTTGTTGGCAGTAGCAACTACTTTCGCTCCGTCTTTGCTGCGCTGAGAAAACAAGGAACAAGGAACAAGGAAAAAGGCAGAAAGCGTTAAAAGAAAAATGCTAAGAGATTTCATGAGGGAAATTTGCTTTTGCAAAGGAACTAAAAATTATTGTAGAATGAAAATTCAGATTTTGATACTGAATCATAGATGCAAAAAACAGGTAAAAAGTTGCAGGTAAGAAAGAAAAATCTTACTTTATTTGACCCTTACAATCTTCTTTGTAAATACGGATGATTCGGATGATATTTTTAGAAAATAAACTCCTTCGGGCTGATTTGATAAATTAAGATTCGTGGTTCCTCGCTCAAGGTTTATAGTTTGAATTTTTCTTCCCATCAAATCTGTGACTTCTGCTTTTACATTGTACATCGTACTTTGTACATTATACATTCCCGAAGATGGATTCGGATAAACACTGAATGAGTTTTCAAAAGATTCATCAGTGACATTCATATTCCAGCAATTGCCGGGCATGTTCGCATCCAGCCATGCCAGGCGATTGTTAATCCATATTTTTAAGCTGTCTACTTGATATTGATAGTTTGCAACGATACCGAATTGTAAATAATGCCTTGTGCTTGCAGTGGAAACATAATTGGCGATGCTGTCCATCACATTAAAAATATTGGCTGTACTCAAAGTGGTTGAACGCAATTGTTGCCACCTGCATTTCAAGTCGCGCGTATAAACAGTATCCTGAAGCATTCGTTCCCACCAGAATGGGACAGGAAAATCTGCACCGTGTATCCAGCAGGTCATATCATAAACCCATCCTGTATCCGAATCAAATGATTCGCATCCACCAAGTGCTATCTTATATGCCGAGTTGTAATCCCAGTGGGGACCGGCATGTAATCTCGGGTCTTTGCTGTTTTTGTCCTTATATAAATAGGAAGAACGCTTGTAGGCATCAACATTCTTACTCAACTCCTGGATGAAAAAGAAATCCATAAAAGAAACCGGCTCAATATATTTTCTAAATCCAGTAGTCAGATTTGAAAAGTTTGGACTTTGCATCGTGGTTTCAAAACTATCCACATACTGCTGAATGTAATTTTTCTGCTGGGGAGTTATTTCATCACCTTTCGGATATTTGTAAGTAAAAAAAACTGCAGTATCTTTTTGGGACTTCCATCCGCTGTCTTGCGGTGCTGGCGGAGGATTAATATTTCTATCTACTGCAATAATATATCCTCCTGTAAGAGAATCTCCCGCGTTATCATCCAAATCTAATTTTGAAATATCAACGCGATTGTTGTCTCGTTTTATTTTTTCCATCATCACATAAACTCCATTGTAATTCCAGAAGAATCCTGTTTTCAACATCATTTCGCAATATTTTGTGCGCGTAACATAATAACCCAATTGCCGAACTAATTCGTACGTAAGAACATTTTTCATGAGTGTGGCTTCGCTGAACGGACCGTACAACACCCAGTCGTTTTCTTTTGGCATGTTCATCAGCACCACATTGGTATCGATACCGAGTGCGGTACGTGTTTCAACAGCATAACTTTTCTGAGTCCACCACCATTGCTGGGAAATGGAGCCGCGTTGTTCAATGCCGATGTATCCGTAATAAGTAAAATTTGTATCGGTAACATGGTTGGTAACATTATATCCGTTGTCAATGATTGCCATGCCTGCAGTAATTTTTGGTTCATCAGGAATAGCCTGAAAATTGGTATTGATAAATACGATCGGAAGGTTAGTAGAATCAAGAATAACCTGGGCGAATCCCTCAGTTAAAAAGAAAAAAGAAAAAATTAAAAAAGCAGTATAATTTTTTTTCATGGGAAAATCAGATCGAAAACAAAAATAATAAATAAATGTCTTGCTTCAAATCGCAAGACGGATAAAACAGCGCATAAGTTACAGATCAAATGAAAAATCAGTAACCCAGCGTCTTCAACATTGATTTAAACGTTTGCTCCTTCGCGAAAAGTTTAGTGGTGATTTCTCCGCTCTCATCGCGGTCAATCAAAACGTGCTTCGGTGCCGGAATAAGGCAATGCTGAATTCCTCCATAGCCAGCGATGGATTCCTGATACGCGCCTGTGTGAAAGAATCCTATATATAAAGGTCCGTCAGCGCCATGACCAATTTTCGGAAGAAAGACTTGTTCCGAATGTGCTTCGGTGTTATAATAATCCAGTCCATCGCAACTCATTCCGCCAAGGTTCACGCGCTGACTTTCTTTTTCCCAATGATTCACGGCAAGAAGAATAAACTTTTGTCCGATTGCCCAGGTATCCGGCAGCGTGGTGATAAATGACGAATCAATCATATACCAAAGTTCGCGGTCATTCTGTTGTTTCTGGTCACAAATTGAATACAGTGCTGCACCGCTTTCTCCTACTGAGAAAGAACCAAATTCGGTAAAGATGTTCGGCTCTTTAATTTTATTCTGTTTGCAGAAAGTTTTTATCTGCGAAACAATTTCTTCAATGATGTATTCATAATCAAATTCAAAGCCGAGGGATGTGCGAATGGGCAAACCTCCACCAATGTTCAGGGAATCTAGTTCGGGGCAAATTCTTTTTAGTTCTGCGTACACGTTCAAGCATTTTGCGAGTTCTGTCCAATAGTAAATGGTGTCCTTGATTCCAGCACTCACAAAAAAGTGGAGCATCTTCAGTTCTAATTTTTTATTTCCCTTGATTCGTTCCTTATAGAATGGAACAATTTCTTTATAGCGGATGCCGAGGCGCGATGTGTAATAATCATAAGTCGGTTCTTCTTCCGATGCAATGCGGATTCCGAGTTTGCATTTTTTCCCTTTCACATAACGTTTGTAATATTCCAGTTCGCTTTTGTTGTCGAGAATGGGAATTACATTTTTATATCCGTTATTAATAAGTTCAACAATAAACTGCGGATACGGCTTGCGCTTGTAGCCATTACAAATCACATAGGTGTTCTTATCAATTTTCCCTTGCCTGTATAATTCTTTCACAATTGGAATGTCATACGCGGAAGAAGTTTCAAGATGCGAATCGTTTTTAATCGCTTCATCCATCACGAAAGAAAAATGTGACGACTTGGTACAATAACAGTAAGTATAACTACCTTTGTAATCGGCTTTTGCCATAGCAACATTGAAAAGTTTTTTGGCTTTTTGAATTTGCTGTCCGATCTTTGGAAGGTAAGTGATTTTGAGCGGAGTTCCGTATTGCTTGATGATATCCATCAGCGGCACATCGTTGAAGTGAAGGTCTCCGTCAATCACATTGAATCCTTCTTGCGGAAAATGGAAAGTTTGCTGGATGAGATCTCGATACTTGTTCTTCATAATTTTATTGAGCGAAAATTTAAGTTCGCAAAGTTGATAAAATAAAGTTAAAGTAAGTGGTTTACATTGGTTTTTTTTTGACGAAGTAAGTGAGTTGCTTTTTATGAAAACGATTAAGTTGATAGAGGTAAAGAGTGAAATCGGTGCCGGCACGCGCGGAGCAGGAATGGGTGTGGATGCAATAAAAATTGCCGCACTGGATTTCGGAAGTTCTTTTTTTCGCAGACATGAATCGGTGGAAGTTCTCAATGAAAATAAATTATTGCTCGAACCCGTATCAAATGATTTCGCAAAGAGAATCAAGGGGGTTTATTCATTCAGCGAACGGCTGGCGAAACAAGTTTCAGAATTCACTAAAGAGGAAGGAACATTTCCAATCGTGCTTGCAGGCGACCACACTTCTGCTATCGGAGTTGCAAGCGGAATTAAAATGGCTTTCCCTGAAAAAAAACTCGGCATCATTTGGATTGACGCGCATGCGGATATCCATTCTCCCTATACAACTCCTTCGGGAAATATGCACGGAATGCCGATTGCCGCCATTGTAGGCGAAGACAATAAAGAACATCAAATCAACAAGCCCGATGACGAAACAGTTGAGTATTGGGAGAAACTAAAAAATCTCGGAGGTATTTCTCCGAAAGTTCATTATGAAGATATGGTGATGGTTTCTGTCCGCGATTTTGAACGGCAGGAAGAATATCTTTTGAAGAAGCATAACGTAAAAAATATTTCTGTTGCGGAAATTCGGAATAGAGGAGTAGAGCGGGTTGCTGCGCTAATGCTTAGTTCTCTTGACACCTGCGATTTAATTTTTATTTCATTTGATGTGGATAGTATGGATCCTGAAATCTCCAAAGGCACAGGCACTCCTGTTCCAGGAGGACTTACCGAAAAAGAAGTAGGTAATCTTATCTATTATTTATTGCGAAGTAAAAAAGTCTGCTGTCTGGAAGTGGTGGAAATAAACCCCACGCTTGATAAAGAAAATTTGATGGCGGAAAATGCTTTTGAGATTTTGCTGAAGGCGACCAATCAATTGATTAATGACTTTTGAGTATGAGCATTGAAAAAATTCTGACGGATAAAACCATTGAGGCGTTTAAACATCTCTACGAGCACCCTGTTTCTCCTAATCAAATTACATTTCAAAAAACGAAGCAGGAGTTTGAAGGCGATATAACGCTTCTTGTGTTCCCACTCACAAAAGTCTCTAAAAAATCTCCTGAAGAAACGGCTAATGCTATTGGGGCTTTTCTGAAAGAAAATGTTTCCGAAGTAAAATCATTCAATGTTGTAAAAGGATTTCTCAATTTAGTTATTACAGATGATTATTGGATAAAATTTTTGGCTGTTGCTTCTCCCAACTTCCAACTCCCAACTCCTGACTCTGAAACCGTGATGGTCGAGTTTTCTTCCCCTAACACCAACAAGCCGCTTCATCTTGGACATATCCGAAATAATTTGCTGGGTGTATCTGTTTCAGAGATTTTAAAAGCAGCAGGGAAAAAAGTTATTCGCGTGAATCTTATTAATGACCGGGGAATTCACATTTGCAAATCAATGCTTGCATGGAAGAAATGGGGAAATGGCGAAACTCCTCAATCAAGCGGAATGAAAGGAGACCATTTGGTGGGCAAGTATTATGTAAGGTATCATATTGCAGAATTAGAGGCACATCAATTGTTTGCTAAACTGTTATCAAGCATTGCAACTTTAACTCATTTAATTGTTATTAAGGAACTAACCGTAAAATATTTAATTGAAAATCCTGAAGAAGTTTTAATGCAAATAGATCGCTTAAGAAAGAGTAATACAATCAAATTGGTAGAAAAAGACAAAGACATTCTCAATGAAGCATACGAAGAAATAAAAACTTCTGTTTACTGCGAAGTAAAAGAAATGCTCCGTAAATGGGAAGCAGGCGATAAAGAAACAATCGATCTCTGGAAGAAAATGAACGGCTGGGTGTATGACGGCTTTGCAAAAACCTACAAAGAACTCGGAGTTGAATTTGAAAAAACCTATTACGAATCAGAAACCTACTTGCTCGGAAAAAAAATTGTTGAGGAAGGATTGAAGAAAGGAATTTTCAAAAAGAAAGATGACGGCTCGGTATGGGTTGATTTAACGGGGGATGGCTTGGATGAAAAACTTTTGCTCCGCTCAGACGGAACTTCTGTCTATATCACACAGGATTTAGGAACTGCGATTGAGCGCCAGAAAGAATTTCATTTTAATCGCTTGGTTTATGTAGTAGGCAATGAACAGGATTATCACTTCAAAGTTTTATTTCTTGTCCTAAAAAAACTTGGTTATGATTGGGCACAAAATCTTTTTCATCTTTCTTATGGCATGGTGGATCTCCCGTCCGGCAAAATGAAATCCCGCGAAGGAACGGTAGTAGACGCAGATGAATTGATGGATGAAATGGTCAATTCGGCAAGAGACACTACAAAAGCACTTGGAAAAACCGAAGGCATGAGCGATGAAGAAGCGGAAACTCTTTATCATAACATCGGGCTTGGTGCGCTTAAATATTTTATTCTAAAAGTTGATCCGAAAAAACGAATGCTCTTCAACCCCGAAGAGTCCATTGATTTTAACGGAAATACTGGACCATTCATTCAATATACTTACGCGAGAATAAAGTCGGTGCTCAGAAAAGCAAATCAGAGTTCAGAGTTCAGAGTTCAGAATTCAGAGTTGAAAATTCATTCGAAAGAAAAAAATCTTATAAAATTAATTCATGATTTTTCGAAAGTAATTTCTGAATCTGCCGAAACATATAATCCCGGACATATTGCGAATTATGTTTATGATTTGGCAAAAGAATACAATCAGTTCTACCACGAATGCCCGATTCTGAAAGCGGAGAAAGAAGAGGAGAAATTTTTCAGACTTATGCTTTCACAAAAAACTTCCGAAGTGATAAAATCTTCTATGAAACTTTTGGGAATAGATGTGCCTGAAAAAATGTAATCAGTCCTTGATGCCAATCAGCACCACAAAACATCCTTTCTGATTTGGGGCGGTTGCAACAGGAATTTCGTACTCTATATAATAGGTGCCTGTTTTCGTGGGCTGGAAGTTGCAGACGTAGTTATCTTTCTTTCCGCTCTCATCCATAAAAACAATTTTCCCTTTGGTTTTTGGATTGCCGTCATAAATTGTGATGCCTACTTCAAGCGGAAGCACTGTTTTTCCAAAAACCAATTTATATTCTTCTCCTGAATAAACAGCAAATTCAAGAACTTCTTTTTTTGTCTTTATGCCATATATAATTTCTTTCACTGCATAAGCGTCATATTGATACGGAGCAAGCGATGACATGCAGTTTTTTACAATCGGCTTCACTTTACATTGAGCCGAAAGGTCAGAGTTCAAGATTAATGATGTGCCCGCTAAAACTGTTAATATGAATCGTTTTATCATTGTGTTATTTTTTTATCCTACAATTTCTTTTCTCAGGTCGCGTGTTTTTTCCGTGATGGCTTTCAACTGTAATTCATCCATCACTAGTTTTTCTTCCTCTCCCTGAACAGTCAAATTATCAAATAAATTTTTGAGTTCACTCAGTTTATGATAAAGGTCTTTGAATTCAGCGTCTCCCTGAAAATTAGCACTCACATTCATTAAACTGTTCAGGATGTATTTTTGTTCCGCCACGCGCATAGCGACTTTTTCTTTGTTTGCTTCCTTGGTCAGTTGTGTTGCGATGTACATATTTTCTATCCATGCCCCGATAAAAATCATGAGTGTTTGTTTTTCTTTTTCATTATCCTTCATAAAAATATCCATCTCGCTTTTCAACTGGCATACCACTGAAATGAGAGAATCCTCATTGTCCATATTATTTTTAAAACGCTTTAGATAATCATCGGAATCAAATAAACTGGACATTCCCAACTCATCTGAAAGCCGTTTTACTGATTCCATATATTTGGATGCCAGTTGCGGCTGCTTGTTGAGAACCATATACGCGAGGTCAGCGCTGTAAACTCCAAGGTTCAGCGTTTTGTTGTGAACGGAAGTATATTTTGAAACTTTATCAGGAGAATTTGCGATTCCATCCACATACTTCAGTCCTGTCTTCTTGAAAACTTTCGCCATCACAAGAGGCGAGGGTAGAGAATAGAAAAAATCATGGGCGGGGCTGGTGGTGTCTGTCGAAGTAGTGGCGGAAGTATCCTGTCCGGAAGTGTTGTTGTCATCCTGATTATCTGAACCGCACGAGGCGATTAAAATACCGAAGAGAAAAATCCCAATGGAGTAAAAAACTTTTTTCATGAGAGTTATATGAACTTATTAATTGCCAAAGATACAGAAACATTTTAATTACCTCCAAACCGCGAGAATGACGGATGTAATCATCACTCCACATGCATGATATCCTCCATCAAGCACCCAGACAGAAAATGGTTTTTTCAGGAAAAGATAATTAATACCGATGGGGAAAGCGGAAATGCCTCCAAGCACCGCTCCTATTTTAAGCGCGGTCACCATGTCACCATTGTAATTAATTATCATCACAACATAAGCAGTGAGAATAACCATTACAGCAGTTTTAAGAAAAGCCATTCCCATTATCATGCCCATATTCATTTTCTTTTTTTCTTCTTCGGTCGGCATGGTTATGCCGTGCCCTTTCATCCACATTTTTCCGAAAACGGGGCCAAACCAAATTGCGCCAAGCGAGAAGTAGGCGAGTGCCGAAACTCCGACAGCGAGCCAATTGAGATGTTGTAGTACCATGTTGTTTGTTTTATGGGTTGATTTTAATTTCTTTCTCCGAATTTGAATCCGAGTTTTCCTTTTGAACTTACTTCTTTGATTTCAAATTCTTTCACGTCATCAAGAATAATTGTTTCCAGCATTTCTTTTGTACGTTCTTCTTTTTTCATAGAGGCGAGGCGGAGATTCTGGTTCTTAACAGATTCAGCAACAACTTGTCTTACTGTTCTTGCGTTGCCGAAATTTTTATCTCTGCCTTCGTGAAGGTATGCAAAATATTTTTTAAGGTGTTCGGCCGATGCTTCATCAGGAGTCGCGTCTTCCTTTTTAAATAGAGAATGCGCTATGACAAACATATCTTCATCGGAATAATCCTCAAACGTAAAATTTCTGTCGAAGCGAGATTTTAATCCAGGATTGGAGGTGATGAACTCATGCATGTTATCTGTATAACCCGCCACAATCACTCCAAACTTTCCACGAAAATCCTCCATCCGTTTCAGAATTACCTGAATAGATTCTCCTCCGAAATCATACTGCGAACCTTTTCCGCTCGCGAGCGAATATGCTTCGTCAATAAATAAAATTCCGCCCATCGCCTCGGTGATTTTATCTCCTGTTTTGATGGCGGTTTGTCCTACATATCCTGCCACTAAACCTTCGCGGTCCACTTCAATAAGATGTCCTTTTTCCAGAATGCCAAGACCTTTATAAATCTTGGCGAGAATTCTTGCAACGGTTGTTTTTCCTGTTCCGGGATTTCCGGTGAACACGCTATGAAGCGAAAATTTATTCAGAATATCTTTTCCTGTTTCCTGATAGAAGCGTACGAGTTTCACCAGTTCGTTCACATCGTTTTTAATGCTGTCCATTCCAGTGAGGGAATTCAGTTCAGCCATGCTTTCATTCAGCACATCTTCCAGACTTTTATTTGCGTCCGAAGAAGTTGATTTCGAAGCAGGCTTGAGTTTTTGATCTACATCCGTTAGTATTGCCACTCCGCCTTCTTCCGATTTTGTTCCCACTTCAAACGGAACTGTGGCAATCAGCGTGTCCATGAACACCGCCTCCATAGTGTATTTGTCGTCTTTCCAGGTGCCGGGCGCATCGCCTCCCCATCCGGGATACACTGTGTAGATCTGCCCTTCCGTTTTTGCGGTGACATATTTCAAAACCGAATTTCTTCCTTTCGGCTGTCCTGCATTATCATAAAAATTAAAAATGATTTCAGCGTAATAATCTTTCGCGGTTTTATTCTTGAGATTTACTTCTCCCCATACAAAACGCGTTTCGGTCTGGCTGAATTTATTTAAATATTTTTTCTGCGGAAGCGAAGACGCCTGACCATCACCTTCAAACATTTTTATGGATTCAATTTCAAAGTAAGGATTCGTGCCAACTTTCACAGCACCCACATCCTCTACATAAAATTTTGCTTCTCCGATTTTCACATCGTCAATATATGCCTCCCAAACGTAATCTCCTCTGAGCCAGTAAGCGCCCAGCGTTGCGTTGCCCCACGCTTCGCGGATGTAGACCACGTTTTCGTCTTTCAGAACTTTTCTTTTCTGTTCAAGATTGCAGAGTTCATTTTTCTGACTTCCGTTCACAAAAAAACATTTTGTGCGGAAGGTTGCCTCCCAGTCTTCTTCGTCAAAAAGTTTATTAAAGAAGGATAGTTCAGACCGCATATAGGAGGTTTCATAGCGGTCAAACACTCTGCGGTATTTTTTTGTGCCATCCGCCATCCACTCATCCGAAGAATAAATTTTCAAATCTTTAAACTTGTACTTGATAGCCATCTGCTGGCTCTTCGGCTCGTCCTTTTTTTTATCTCCTCCGAAAAACATAAGTTGAGTTTTATAGGAACTAAAATAATAAATATCATTTAAAGTCAATGTTTTTTTTGTCGAACATATTTTGAACGATTGAGTATATTTGCCTCCTAAATTTAACGCCATGAGATTATTTGATATCCTCTATCAGTTTCATTCAAAGTATCCAAAGTCCGATGCGCTTTCAAAAAAAGAAAACGGGAAATGGATTTCTTATTCAACTCAGGATTTTGTTGACTATTCTGAAAATCTTGCGCACGGATTGCTCGCGCTCGGAGTTCAGAAGGACGACAAAATCGCCATCCTCGCCAACAACCGTCCCGAATGGAATATGTGTGACATGGCAGTGCAGATGAGCGGATGCATTCTGATTCCGATTTATCCGACTGTGAGTGAAAAAGATTTAGATTTCATTCTTAATGATGCGCAGGTGAAATATGTTTTTGTTTCCGCAGAAGATATTTACAAGAAAGTAAAAACAGTTTCAGCGAATGCTGCGAGCGTAAAAGAAATTTACACTTTTAATGAAGTTAACGGAGCAAAAAACTGGATGGAAGTTGTAAGTCTTGGAAAATCAAATCGTGATGAAGCGAGATTAAAATCAATAAAGGATTCCATAAAGGAAAATGATTTGGCTACCATATTATATACATCCGGAACAACAGGAACCCCAAAAGGCGTGATGCTTTCGCATGCAAATATTTTTTCGAACGTGTACGCTGTTCGTAATCTTCCTCCGGTTGACCACACGTCTAAAGCGCTGAGTTTTCTCCCACTCAATCATATTTATGAGCGTATGCTGAATGCCCTCATGATGTATCTCGGAGTTTCAATTTACTATGCGGAAAGTTTAGAAACAATCGGAGATAATCTTCGCGAAATAAAACCACAAGTGTTTTCCTGCGTTCCGCGTTTGCTTGAAAAGGTGTATGATAGAATTGTTTCAAAAGGAAACGAACTCACAGGTATCAAGCGAAAATTATTTTTCTGGGCGCTCGCGCTCGGAGAAAAATTTGACGGAGTCGGCAAAGGTGGAGCATGGTATAATTTTCAACTTGGGCTTGCAAACAAAATTATTTTTTCCAAATGGAGAGAAGCGCTTGGCGGAAATGTACGCGTGGCGGTTTCCGGTGGTGCGGCACTGAATCCCCGTTTAGCAAGAATTTTCTGGAGCGCACAGATTCCGATTTTGGAAGGATATGGCCTGACAGAAACTTCCCCTGTAATTGCTGTGAACACGTTAGCACCTGGAGGAATGAAATTCGGAACAGTTGGAGAAGTGATTGAAAAGGTTACAGTGAAAATTGCTGAAGACGGGGAAATTCTCTGCAAAGGTCCGAACGTGATGATGGGTTATTACAAAAGAAAGGATGCAACGGATGAAGTAATTGATTCAGACGGATGGTTTCATACCGGTGATATTGGAATTATTGAAGAAGGAAAATATTTAAAAATTACCGACCGCAAAAAAGAGATTTTCAAAACATCGGGAGGAAAATACATTGCACCGCAGATGATTGAAAATAAAATCAAAGAATGCGGATTGGTAGAGCAGGTGATGGTGATTGGCGAAAATCAGAAATATGCTTCGGCACTTATTGTTCCTTCGTTCATTAAATTGAAAGCAAAGTATGAGAAAGAAGGAAAGCCGTATCCCGGCAATGAAGAAGCGATAAAAAATCCTGATGTGCGAAATACGATACAGAATCATTTGAATACGATGAACAAATCGCTAGCGCAATACGAAAGCATAAAGAAATTTGAACTGCTCGCAAAGGACTGGACAGTTGACGGAGGAGAAATGACTCCGAAACTTTCTTTGAAAAGAAAAGTGATTATGGAGGCGAATAAAAATTTGGCCGGGAAAATTTACAACGAATAACCGTCATTGCGAGGAACGGAGTGACGAAGCAATCTCACAAAGAGATTCCTTCGCTTTGCTCGGAATGACGAAACAAAAAATATGAACAGAAAGATTAACAAAGTCGCAATTCTTGGTTCTGGAGTGATGGGAAGCAGGATTGCCTGCCATTTTGCGAATATTGGAGTGGAAGTTTTGCTGCTGGATATTGTTCCTAAAGATGCTGCTGCGGATAAAAAGTCGAGAAATAAAATTGTGAACGATGCGCTGGCGTTTGCGCTCAAGTCAAACCCTTCCCCGATTTATAAAAAATCATTTGCGAACAGAATCACCACAGGAAATTTTGAAGATGACATGAAGAATATTGCTTCGTGCGATTGGATTATTGAAGTAGTGGTAGAGAGATTAGATATTAAAAAAATTGTTTTCGAGCAGGTTGAAAAATTCAGAAAACCGGGAACATTAATTTCTTCTAACACATCCGGAATCCCGGTTCATTTGATGCTCGAAGGAAGAAGCGAGGATTTCCAGAAGCATTTTTGTGGAACGCATTTTTTCAATCCTCCTAGATATTTAAAACTACTTGAGATAATTCCTACTCCGAAAACAGACAAATCCGTGATTGATTTCCTGATGCACTACGGAGATTTGTACCTGGGAAAAACAACTGTGTTGTGCAAAGACACGCCTGCTTTCATTGCAAATAGAGTTGGAGTTTTCGGAATAATAAGTTTGTTTCACCTTGTAGAGAAAATGGGATTGACGGTTGAAGAGGTTGACAAACTCACCGGTCCAGTTCTCGGCAGACCGAAGTCGGCAACTTTCAGAACCTGTGATGTTGTTGGATTGGATACGCTTGTGCATGTTGCGAACGGACTCGCGCAAAATCTTCCGAATGATGAAGCGAAAGAATTTTTCAAACTTCCGAATTATGTTGCGAAGATGAACGAGAGTAAATGGTTCGGTGATAAAACTGGACAAGGTTTTTACAAGAAAGTAAAATCTGCAGATGGAAAATCAGAAATACAGGCGCTGGATTTAAAAACATTGGAATACAAGCCATCGCAGAAAGTAAAATTCGCAACACTTGAACAAACCAAACCGATTGAGAATTTAAAAGACAGATTGAAAGTTTTGATTTCAGGAAAAGACAAAGCGGGAGATTTTTACCGTGCGTCTTTTTTCGGGTTGTTTCAATATGTTTCCAACCGCATTCCTGAAATTTCGGATGAGTTATATAGAATTGACGATGCGATGAAAGCCGGTTTCGGATGGGAACTCGGTCCGTTTGAATATTGGGATGCGCTTGGCGTGAAAGAATCGGTGGATGCAATGCAAAAAGCCGGAATAAAATGTGCAGCCTGGGTTTCTGATTTTCTGAAAGCGGGAAATACTTCCTTTTATAAAGTGGAAGGCGGTGCAAAAAAATATTACGACATCCCGAGCAAATCTTATAAAGCAATTCCGGGCACAGAAGAATATATTTCTCTGGAAATTATTCGCCCGACAAAAACGGTTTGGAAAAATTCAGGAGCAACGGTTACAGATATTGGCGATGGAATTCTCAATCTCGAATGGAATACAAAAATGAATTCCATAGGAGGAGAAGTGATAGAAGGAATCAACAAAGCGATTGAAATTGCAGAAAAAGATTTTTCGGGATTGGTGATTTCTAATGAAGGCGCAAATTTTTCTGCGGGTGCGAATGTGGGAATGATCTTCATGTTTGCGATCGAACAGGAGTGGGACGAACTCAACTTCGCTATCAAAGCGTTTCAGAATACGATGATGCACATTCGCTATTCAGCGATTCCTGTTGTAGTGGCTCCGCATAATCTTGCACTCGGTGGCGCCTGCGAAATGTCAATGCATTCTGATAAAGTTGTCGCGCATGCTGAAACATATATGGGATTGGTTGAGTTTGGTGTGGGACTGATTCCCGGTGGCGGAGGAACAAAAGAATTTGCTGTTCGCTTGTCGGATGATTTGCAGGAAGGAGATGTTGAATTAAATAATTTCCGCGACCGCTTCCTTACTATAGGACAAGCGAAGGTTGCCACTTCTGCTCACGAAGCATTTGATTTGGGATATTTGAGAAAGGGAAAAGACATCGTGGTGGTTTCACGGGCGAGATTGCTGGCGGAAGCAAAAGCAGAATGTCTGGAAATCGCGAAGGAAGGATATTCAAAACCAACACTGCGAAAAGATATTCGTGTGCTGGGAAAACAAGCATTGGGTTTGGCGTATCTCGGAGCGAATTCTATGCTGAGTGGAAATTATATTTCGGAGCACGATGTGAAAATTTCGCAGAAGTTAGCGCACGTTTTGTGCGGAGGAGATTTGTCAGCGCCAACTTTAGTGAGCGAACAATATTTACTCGACCTTGAGCGCGAAGCGTTCTTAAGTTTGGCAGGAGAGAAAAAGACATTGGAAAGAATACAATCAATACTAACAGGAGGAAAAGTTTTAAGAAATTAATATGATGAACGCATACATAGTCGCTGGATTTCGCAGTGCAGTCGGCAAAGCCACACGCGGAGGATTCCGTTTTACCCGTCCGGATGATATTGCAGCAGGTGTTATAAAACATTTGATGGCGTCAGTCCCGAATATTTCTGCTGAGCAAGTGGACGACCTGATTGTGGGAAATGCAATGCCTGAAGCTGAACAGGGTTTGAATATGGCGCGATTTATTTCGCTTCTTGCTTTTAACACGGATAAAGTTTCTGCTATGACGGTGAACCGTTATTGCGCATCGGGACTGGAAACGATTGCGATTGCGAGCGCGAAAATAAATTCAGGATTATCAGAATGCATTATCGCAGGTGGTGCGGAGAGCATGAGTTTGATTCCGATGGGCGGTTGGCGCATTGTTCCGAATTACGAAGTGGCGAAAGTTCATCCGGATTATTACTGGGGTATGGGTTTGACTGCTGAAGCAGTGGCGAACGAATACAAAGTATCGCGCGAAGACCAGGATAAATTTTCGCTGAACTCTCACCTGAAAGCGATTACCGCTATTAAAGAAGGAAAATTCAAAGATGAAATTGTTCCGATAAAGGTTTCTGAAAATTATTTGGATGAGAACGAGAAAAAGAAAACGCGCGAGTTTGTAGTAGATACAGATGAAGGTGCCCGTGCAGATACCAACATAGAAGCGCTTGCAAAACTGAAACCTGTGTTTGACGCGAAAGGCAGTGTAACAGCGGGTAATTCCTCGCAGACAAGTGATGGAGCAGCGTTTGTAATGGTAGTGAGTGAAAAATTCATGAAAGAAAATAATCTGAAACCGATTGCGCGTTTAGTTTCATTCGCAGCAGCGGGAGTTGCTCCGCGTGTTATGGGAATTGGTCCTGTGGCAGCGATTCCGAAAGCACTGAAACTTGCCGGTATGAAACAAGACCAAATTGATTTAATTGAACTGAATGAAGCGTTTGCTTCGCAAGGATTGGCTGTAATAAAAGAATTAAAACTGAATCCTGAAATCATAAATGTAAACGGAGGTGCGATTGCATTAGGACATCCTCTTGGTTGTACGGGAGCAAAACTTTCTGTACAGATTTTTAACGAACTTCGCAGACGCAAAAAGAAATATGGAATGGTGACAATGTGTGTTGGAACAGGTCAGGGTGCTGCGGGCGTTTTCGAATTATTAAATTAAAATTATAATAAAATGGCAACAATGGAAAAGACAAAATCCGCTCTTAAAGGTGGCGAGTTTTTAATTCGCGATACAGAAGCACAAGATATTTTTATTCCCGAACAGTGGAACGAAGAGCAACTGATGATTGCACAAACCTGCACAGATTTTCTCGCGCAGGAAGTCTGGCCCATCCTTGATAAAATTGATTCGCAGGAAGACGGACTGAATGTGAAACTAATGAACAAAGCCGCTGAACTTGGTTTGCTCGGACTCAATGTTCCCGAAGAATACGGTGGATTTGAAAAAGATTTCGTGACAGGAATGCTGGCGACTGAAATTCTCGGTCAGGGACATTCATTTGCTGTTTCTATTTCAGCGCATACTGGTATTGGCACACTTCCCATTTTATACTACGGAAATGATGCGCAAAAGAAAAAATATATTCCTAAGTTAGCAAGTGGAGAATGGAAAGCGTGTTATTGCCTGACAGAACCAAGTTCGGGCTCTGACGCAAACTCAGGTAAGACAAAAGCAATTCTTTCCAAAGATGGAAAACACTATTTGCTCAACGGACAGAAGATGTGGATTACTAACGGAGGGTTCGCTGATGTGTTTGTCGTATTCGCAAAAATAGATGCAGATGAAAATCTTTCTGCCTTCATCGTAGAAAAAAGTTTCGGGGGAGTTACGCTGAATCCTGAAGAACATAAAATGGGAATCAAGGGAAGTTCAACACGTCAGGTTTTTTTTAATGACTGCAAAGTTCCTGTAGAAAATCTTTTATCCGAAAGACAAAATGGATTTAAGATTGCTGTAAATATTTTAAATGTCGGCAGAGTTAAACTTGCTGCTGCTGCTGTTGGAGGATCTAAAAAAGTTTCTGAAAAATCTGTTCAGTACGCGAACGAGCGGAATCAATTTGGAAGACCGATTGCGAAATATGGAGCCATTCGTTACAAACTCGCAGAACAGGCAATCCGGATTTATGCTGTGGAATCTGCTGTTTATCGCGCTTCACAAAATATAGAAGACGCCATCAATGCGTTTGCTGCAAGCGGAATGGAAAAAGGAAAATCTGTTTTAAAAGGAGTTGAGCAATTTGCACCCGAAGCAGCGATTTTAAAAGTTGCTGGAAGCGAAGCACTGGATTATGTTGTAGATGAAGGCGTGCAGATTTATGGTGGCATGGGCTATTCTGCAGATGCACCGATGGACCGCGCTTACCGTGATTCACGCATCAATAGAATTTTCGAAGGCACAAATGAAATCAACCGCATGCTGATTGTGGATATGTTATTGAAGCGCGCTATGAAAGGTGAATTGGATTTGATGGGACCAGCGATGAAAGTAGCAGGAGAACTGATGAGCATTCCTGATTTTGGAGGAGAAGACACGGCTTTATTTTCAGCAGAGAAAAAGTATTTGAAGAATTTCAAAAAAGCAACATTGATGGTTGCAGGAAGTGCTGCACAAAAACTCATGATGGAACTTGCCAAAGAACAGGAAGTATTGATGAATATTGCTGATATGCTGATTGATTTATATGTAGCGGAATCTGTGCAACTCAGAGTGGAAAAACTTGTTTCCATGCGCGGAGAAGCAAGTTGCAAAGAGCAAATAGAAATAATGCGCGTTTATATCAACGATGCTGCTGACCGAATAAATAAAAACGGAAAAGAAGCAATCAACTCGTTCTCATCAGGAGATGAGCAACGCATGATGCTGATGGGATTGAAGCGCTTTACTAAAACCGAACCTTATAATAATAAGGAAGCGCGAAGAGTAGTGGCCGCGAAATTGATTTCAGAGAATAAGTACTGTTACTAAGGAAGTCTTAGGTCTGGCATCTGTGCGAACTTTGTCACTTTGAACGAAGATTTTTTATTTCCTTTTCTGTAATAGATTATGATTCCTTTTGCCATGTTTGATTGTTTCGGAGTCGCATCTGGACAGGTTTTGCATTTTGCAGGTGCTACTAACGCATAACTGAAAACAAACTCGCAATATGCTTTCTTGGTTTTATTAAAAGAAACACTTAATAGGGATTTATCGGCAATAGTTTTTACAGAATCAATTACAAGACTGTCCGTAGTTTTATTTTTAAATCCGACAACATAATTCATAAACACTCCGCCCATTCCTCCGAAAGTTTTCTGATTAGTGGCTTTGGTGACTTTCTGAGAAAAAGACGCTTCGACAACACTTAGCGTGACAACTGCAAGAAGAAAAAGTTTTTTCATTGGATGAAAATTAGTCAAATATAAAAATGTTGTACTTTGGCTTCATGAATCGGTGCATTTTATTTGTCTATTGTTTATTGTCAGCCGTCTATTGTCGTTCTCAATTACCTGCTTGCGACATCTGGCTTTTAGATATCAAAGATAGTGCAGGGAAACTTTCGTTCCATAATCTTGCGAACATTACTAATGCGAAGGGCTTCGATAGCCAATACGACAACCAGCCCGCGTTTTCTCCTGATGGAAAATATCTTTTTTATTCCTCTCAACGCGATAGCGGAGGTCCAACAGATATATATAAGTATGACCTGATAACGAAAATCACAACTCAATTCACCAAAACTCTGACAAGCGAATATTCACCCACCTTCACCCCTGACGGAAAATATATTTCTGTTGTAATGGTGGAGAAAGATTCCGCTCAACGTTTGTGGAAATTTCCTTTAGCGGGAGGAGAGCCAACGTGCATTATGAAAAATGTAGACTCTATTGGCTATCATTGCTGGATAAATAAAGACAGCCTTGCAATTTTTGTTCTGACGAAACCATCATTCACTCTTCAAGTTGTAAATATTAATTCTCAAAAACCGAAAATCATTGTGGACAGTATCGGAAGATGCATGCGGATCCGCGATGGTAATTTATGGTACACCACAAAGGCGGGGCATTTTAATAATGTGTATGAGTATTCTCTAAAATTAAAAACCCTCTATATAAAAGGAATGATTGAAAGTGAGGATTATCTTCTTCGCGGGAAATATGAAATCTGGTCGCTCTCGGATGACTCCATAGTTTCAGGATACATGAATAGCAAGGCGGGTGCAACTGAAATTGTAAATCTTGAAAAATTCGGAATCACAAAGCCCACACGGATCACAATCAGCCCTGACGGAAAAAAACTTGCTGTGGTTTCGAACAAATAAATTTATCTATGGATTTTCTCCCGAAAGAAATTGAAGAGTATGCGCTGAAAAATTCAGATGCTGAATTAGATGTGCTGAAACGATTGAACCGCGAAACGCATCTGAAGATGACCATGCCTCAGATGCTTTCAGGGCACATGCAGGGATTGATGCTGCAGATGTTCAGTAAAATGATTCGTCCGAAAAACATTTTAGAGATTGGAACATTCACCGGGTATTCTGCGATTTGTTTAGCACAAGGATTGCAGGACGGAGGCAAATTACACACGATAGATGTAAATGAGGAGTTCAAGGAAATCATCACACGCTATATCAAGGAAGCAGGCTTGCAGGATAAAATCACCCTGCATATCGGCTCCGCTGTTAATATCTTACCTATGTTAAAAGAGGAGTTTGACCTCGTGTTTATTGATGCCGACAAGGAGAATTACAGTACCTACTATGACCTTGTGTTCCAAAAGGTAAAACAGGGTGGATATATCATAGCGGACAATGTGCTCTGGAGTGGTAAAATCCTTAATTCCCCTATGAAAATGGACATTGAGACGAAATCTCTCCATGATTATTCCCAGAAGATTCAGAGCGATTCGAGGGTGGAAAATGTGCTTCTTCCCCTGAGAGATGGACTCATGATTGCCAGAAAAAAGTAATTTCCCATAGGGAGATTTATGATTTCCCCTATGAAAACTTATTAACAATCGTATTTCCCTATGAAACGTGACTGCAATTGGCTTACTTTCGCTATGAGATTAACAAAAAAGTTAAACTTTTAAAACAAAAACAAAACACAATGGCAACAAAAAGAAAACCAAACGCAGCATTCATGGCTCCGCTGACTCCAAGCGCAACGCTCGCAGTTGTAACAGGAAGCAAAGCACTTCCACGTACTGAAGTAGCAAAAAAACTTTGGGCTTACATCAAGAAGAACAATCTTCAAGACAAAAAGAACAGACGCCAAATCAATGCTGATGACACTTTGAAAGCTGTCTTTGGCGGAAAGAAAAGCGTAAACATGTTTGAAATGACCAAATTGGTTAGCAAGCATCTCAAGAAGTAATCCTTTAAAAGTTTACTGATGAAGGCGGGTTAAGAAATTAATCCGCCTTTATTATTTTGTGCAGGATGAAACTTTCTTCTACAGAAATTTTCAGGATATAAATTCCGCTGGAGAGATTAGAAATATTAATTTCCAAAATTTCTTTTTCTGAATTAATAGTTTGAATAGTTCTTCCGAAAACATCCAGCACTTCTATTTTCTGGATTCTGAATTCTGAACTCTGAACCTTAAACTTTCCTGTTGTTGGATTTGGATAAACAGAAATTTTATTTTTAGAAAAACTTTCTTCGACACCAACATCCCAGCAATTGCCCGGCATGTTAGCATCAAGCCACGTCATGCGGTTTCCAATCCATTGTTTCAATCTGTTAATCTCTCCTTGATAAGAAGTTGGAATAGGAGAAGGGTTTGGCCACACATATGTTCCAAGAATCGGCCACTGAATAAAATTTCTTGTCTGCCCTTCATTTAAATAAACATTATTGGAATCAATCCATGAGTTAATATAGCCTGTATCTAAAACCGTAGCACGTAATTGAAGCCATCGGCATTTTAATTTATATGTGAAGTTAGTATCCTGCATGAACCTGTCCCACCAGAAAGGAACCTGCCAGCCATCGCCCGGACAAACATTTCCAAATTCGTATGCCCAACTGGTGTAGGAAGGGCTTCCGCAGTAATCAGCATTTAACCATGCAATATCAAAATCCCAAGGAGGACCGATTTTTAATTTTCCACCATTGCTGTTTTTATCTTTATATAAATAGGTGCTTAAACGATAGCCGTCAATGTTGTTGCTGATTTCATTCAATATAAAATAGTCAATGAACGAATTTGTTCCGCAGTATTTAGTATAGCCAACACTTGTATCTGTAAAGTTAGGTCCGGCAAGCGCGGTTTCAAAACTATCTACGTACTGCTGAATATAATTTTGTTGTTGAGGTGAAATGGAATCAGCATCGGGATATTCATATTGGAAATAAATTGTCTGTCCGCTGGAATTCACAATAGGAGGAAACGGAGAAGTCCAGCCCGCACCGCCATTACCTGTTGTTTTATCAATCTTGATGATGTATCCGCCAGTTAATGAATCACCAACATTTTCCCATGTGTTTAGTTTCGAAATACTCACTCTGTTATTATCGCGTTTAATTCTTTCCATCAAAACGTAAACGCCCTGATATTGTCCATTAATAACGAGTTCGCAGTATTGAGTTCGCGGAGCATATTTTCCGAAATCACGATAGAGTTTATAAGAAAGAACATTTCGCATATGAGTTTTGTCTGAATAAGAAGCGCTGAGAATCCAGTCGTGTTCAGCAGGCATTCCGAGGAGCAACGTATCTTTTTTTGTCCCGTTGATATTTCTTGTTTCAAAACCGAATCCTTTCTTTGGAAACATTTGGGAAGAAGAACCCCGCACTTCAATGGCAATTTTTCCGTTGTAATTATTAAAAGGGTCAGTCAGGTAATTTCTAACTCCAATTCCGTTAAAAATAATTCCCATGTCGCAGGTGATTTTCGGATCATCAGGAATTGTTTGACTATTTGTGTTGATTACAACTATTGGAAGATTTGACGAAGTAAAATTCAAAAAAGAAGTTGCCGGATTTGTTCCGAACGTAATATCCCAACCGAGCAAATTTCCCTGGTCAGCAAAGGCATAGACATCAAGAATGTGAAGTTTCCATTGCCCGTTTCCATTCTGTCCGTTGTTGATGGCAGATAAATCCCCCTGTGAACGAAAAGTCCCGGTGAATGGAGCGATGCCCTGCGTGATCGGAGTTGAAGCATCATTTCTGAAACAAGTGTTCGTATAATCATCATCACTGCCTCCGTTTCCTGATGTAAGAAGAACAGTGGTGCCATCGGGAGCAACAAGCGAAATTTCCAAATCAGAATCCCATGTGTGCGTTGCGTTGATGCAGACTTGTTCCAGCCCGAAATTAATTGTGTCCAATGGAGAAGTTAATCCGGAAACATTGATGATGAAATCAATACTGGTGCCGTCATCCGGAATTTGTCCTCCGCTGCCGGAAAATGTTTGTGAAAAAGATGAAATTGAAAACAGAAATGCTGAAGAAAATATACCGAATAGATTTTTCATCTCTATAAACCAAAAACCCCCGACAAGTTATGGCAGGGGTTTTTAAATGTTTCAGTTTTTATTATTGAACAATGCTGAACTTTCCGTTTTTCAGGGAACTTCCATTTTTATCAAGAATAGAATAAGAATACAATCCTGAAGAGAGACTGGATGTATTAATTACACCCGATCTTCTATTCGTTCCGTTCATTGCTTGATTGAGAACTGCGGAAGAAACCATTCTCCCGGTGGCATCATAAGCAATTATAGAAGAAGCATCATTTACATCTGCAATGATATTTACATAATCATTTGCGGGATTTGGAAAAACAATTACACCGTTTGAGGAAGAAGGTTCGTTAATTCCACTCCAGCCGGAAAAGAAAACATCATCGACCCAGAGCGTGCTTCCAACGTTTCCGCAGGCTAAGCAGCCAGGACCCGTGGCAGAAAAAAGAATACCGGCAGAATCAGGAAATAAAGTGGTAGATAAATATGTTAAGGTTACAGTGGTCAAAGTATATGCGCTGACAGTTGCGGAAGTTTCCCAGTATCCCCATGCGATGGTATCCTTGGAAAGAGTGATAGTATTCCATTTAGAGAGATACATAAAAAAACTTGCAGTGTCAGTTCCTGTCGGGGCGTACTTATACCAGAACCCTGCAGAGAGTGGGCGTGCTGTGTATGGGAATCCTGTTTTAAGCGCAGTGCCAACAATAGCGCCTGTTGCGGCAAAACCAATAGGGTCAGGAATCATGCTTGGGTCCGGATTTGTAACCAAATCCACTGTTACAATTTTCATGGCATAGGTTCCGCCATGAACATCTGGAGCAGTTGCCTTAAATACAGATTGTGTGTTGCCAGGAAAAAAAGGGCTTACAAGAACATTTCCTGAGACCCAGCCGTTCGGCTGTTCATTTGGACCAACACCGTTCCATGCAGGAGATGGAGAATCAAAATCCCATGTGGGCTGGGCAAAAGCGTAAACAGATGCACCAGATACTAATAACGAGAGTAAAATTTTTTTCATGATATTTTTTTGATGGTTTATATAGGACTTCAAAGATAGAAATAAATCGGGTTTTTGCAAATGCTATAGAGAATATTATTCTAAGAAGATTTGGGCGTAATTAAATTATGCGCTTATATTTGTCCCCAAATTAAGAAGCGGGTATTTCATGCGTAAACGTTTAATTTTTATTCTTCTCCTTGTTTTAATCGGGGCTGGTGTTTTTCTGTATTTCTACAAAGACGGAGAGTTGTTTAAAAAAATACTTGGAGGAAAAAATGTTTCCGAAGGTGTCATTGAATACGACATTACCTATCCTAAACTCGATCCTAACAATATGATGGTTTCGGGTTTGCCGAATAAGGCATATCTGCGTTTCAAAAACAATAATACGGTAAATGATATGTCGGGCATGATGGGGCTCATCAGCATCACCTACATCGCAAAGCAAGACAAATCGGTGGCGCAAACGCTTACGCTGATAAACAAAAAATATGTTTCGGATATTTCTGCCGATGACTTGAAACACCTGAATGATTCTTACCTGAATAAGATTGATCAGGGTAAAAATACTCAGAACATAGCGGGGTTCAGTTGCAAGGAAGCAATCGTATCATTACAGAATGGCGAAACCATTCATGTATATTACACGAACGATATCGGCATCCTCAATCCCAACTGGTCAAACCCATATACTAAGATTGATGGCGTGCTGATGGAATTCGAAATGGAACGCTACGGGGTGGCAATGCATCTCAAAGCAAAAACGGTTGTCGCGCAAAAAATTGAAGACAATGCCTTTGATGTTTCTGACAGCGATTACAAAAAAATTCCTTTCGCTGAATTAGAGAAAATTCTTCAGGAATTGAATCCTGTTTCCAACTAAGCAAAATATCCTTCCCGCTTCTTCGTTTTTATCCCGATAGTTATCAGGATGATTCCTCTTTTTACCCGTCTCCCTTTTTAACATCAATCCGTTAACAAGTTAATATATATGGCAAGGTTCATTCAACTCTTCGTACCTATTTTTGATAGATTTATCAATGAACTTATTCTCGATAAAATCGGGATTTTATATTCGTTCAACATGGCTGAAGAAGAAATAGAAATAACTTCCACCAATAAGTTTAAAACTGCGCGAAATGAGTTCCGCAAATCGCATAAAGAAAAAGAATTGGATGAAGATGAATCTGAAGATAACCTGATTGAAGATGTGAACGAAGAAGAGGAAGAAGTCAAGCCAAAGAAAAAAATAAAGGATGAACAGGAAGAAGAAACTGCCGAAGCGGTTGCACCGAAAAGAAAAAAGAGAGTTCCGAAAGAAAAGGTAAACCCGCTTCAGCCGGCAATTAATTTTATTAAAGATGAGCGGTTGCACAGAGTAATCGGGCTTGCACTTATTTTATCATCAATTTATTTACTTGTCGCATTCACATCCTTTCTTTTCACATGGAAAACCGATCAGGATAAAGTGGTGGGTTCATGGTGGAATTTGTTTTTTGAAAATGAAGAAGTAACTTCAACCGCAGTCGTGACAGTAGTTGATAACTGGCTCGGAAAACTTGGCGCGGTGGTTTCTCATCTTTTCATTCATAAAGGATTCGGAATTGCCTCCTACTTTTTTGTTGCGTTTTCTTTCCTCGCGGGATTCAAGATTCTTTTCAAAACATCGCTTCTTCCGCTGAGAAATTTTTTCAAGCGCTCTGCATTTATTATGATATGGAGTTCTGTGGGACTTGGATATATTTTTCACAACGATTATTTTTTCCTTGGCGGAACATTCGGCTATCAAACCAGTTTGTGGTTGAACAATACGCTTGGCATCATCGGAACAGGATTTTTAATGGTGTTTACTTTCTTCGGGTTCATGGCGATTTCGTTCAACTATGCTTTTGACTGGCTCAGGAGCAAGCAAGCAGAACAGCAAATGGAATCGCTTGATACCATGGAGAGAGTGGAAACTCTTCCATCTGAAAATATTCCCGTGGAAGTGATGGCAGTTGTTCAGCCCGTTGAAGAGAAACAAGTTGAACTTCCCATAGAAGAATCCATACATGAAGAAGAAGTAAAAAAAGAGGAGAAGCCCGTGACTTTTGAAATGATTCCTGAAGCAGAAGAGGAAGAAGCAAAAACAGAAAAAGATGCAGAAGGAAATGTACTATTTACCGTTGCAAAAACTGCGCAGGAAGCAGTAGTAGAAGAAACCGAAGATGACCTTTCCACTTTCGGAGATTTTGACCCAACGCTCGAACTTTCGGAGTACCAACGTCCGCCAATTGATTTGCTGAAAGACTATGGGAACAATGAAACGAATGTGAACCAAGAAGAACTTGTTGCGAACAAAGACAGAATAGTGAGCACACTCCGCAATTTCGGAATTGAGATTACAAAAATTAAAGCAACCATTGGTCCTACGGTTACACTTTATGAAATTATTCCTGCTGAAGGCGTTCGCATTTCCAAAATAAAAAATCTGGAAGACGACATTGCGCTTTCATTGGCTGCGCTCGGCATCCGCATCATCGCGCCCATGCCAGGCAAAGGAACCATCGGCATTGAGGTGCCGAACCGAAATCCTGAAATTGTTTCCATGCGTTCCATCATCGCTTCGGAAAAATTTCAGAACACGAGTTTTGATTTGCCGTTCGGACTTGGCAAAACCATTTCGAACGAAACATACATTGCCGACCTAACTAAAATGCCTCATATGTTAATTGCGGGCGCGACAGGTCAGGGAAAATCTGTCGGACTGAACGCGATTCTTACTTCACTTCTCTATAAAAAACATCCCGCGCAGGTAAAATTTGTTTTGATAGATCCGAAGCGTGTGGAACTTACTCTCTTCAACAAAATCGAAAGACATTTCCTCGCGAAACTTCCTGATTCGCAGGAAGCAATCATCACCGACACGACCAAAGTGGTTCACACGCTGAAATCTCTTTGCATGGAAATGGATGACCGCCTCGGATTATTGAGCATGGCTGGCGTGAGAAACATCAAAGAGTACAATACAAAATTCATTGACCGAAAATTAAATCCAAAGAAGGGACATAAATTTCTTCCTTATATAGTTGTGGTGGTGGATGAGTTTGGCGATTTGATTTCTCAGGCGGGAAAAGAAGTGGAAACACCGCTCACGCGTCTTGCGCAAGTTGCGCGCGCTACGGGAATTCATCTCATCATCGCCACACAGCGCCCTTCGGTAAATATTATTACTGGGACAATCAAAGCAAACTTTCCTGCGCGAATAACTTTCCGGGTTCAATCCATGATTGACTCTAAAACAATTCTTGACACAAAAGGCGCGGAACAATTAATTGGAAAAGGAGATATGCTTGTTTCCATCGGCAGTGATTTGATTCGTTTGCAATGTCCTTTTGTGGATACGAATGAGGTGGAAGCCATCACGGAATTTATCGGCAATCAGCGTGGTTATCCCGAAGCGTTTAAACTTCCGGAATATATTGATGAAGAGGCGGAAGGGCTAGGTGAATTTAATCCCGATGATCGCGATGATTTTTTTGAAGAAGCCGCGCGGATTGTTGTCATGCATCAGCAGGGTTCTGCTTCTCTTCTCCAGCGAAAACTTAAACTAGGTTATAATAGAGCAGGAAGAATAGTTGACCAGTTGGAAGCGGCAGGGATTATTGGTCCCTTTAAAGGAAGCAAAGCCCGCGAGGTGCTTGTAAAAGATCCTGTATCTTTGGAACAATTATTGTCTAAAGCCACTAGAAATGACAACAATGGTTCAAATGAAAATAATCCTGCCGTTTAATCTTCAAGTTTGGAATTTCAATCATTGTTTATTGTCTATTGTCTATTGTCTATTCTCTGTTTTTCTTTTTGCCCAGCAGCCCAAAGAAGTGGTTGACGCGAAAGCAAAAGCAATTCTTGATGAAGTTGCCAAACAGACAAAAACCTACACGTCCATCAAAACAGAATTTACTTCAGTGATGGAAAAGCAAGAGACGAACGCTAAATCAAAAGTTACGGAAACTCAATCAGGAAGCATTGAATTGAAAGGAACCAAGTATAAACTCAGTTTCAAAGGGCAAACTATTTTCTGCGATAGCAAAACTCAATGGACTTATATAAAGGAATCCAACGAAGTTCAGGTCAACAATGCGCCTGACCCGAACGCGACTGATATAAATCCGGTAAACATTTTCACGCTTTATGAAAAGGGCTACAAATACAAATATGAAAAAGAAGATGTGGTGAGCGGAGCGAAAGTGGATATCATCAATCTTTATCCAACCGAACCTGACAAAAAAGCGTATCACACTATCCGCCTCACGATTGACAAAGCCAAAAAACAAATCATCGCTGTAAAAATTTTGAACAAGAACGGAACATCAAATACTATCACCGTAAAAAATTTCACCCCCAATTCAGAAATGGCGGATACCATGTTTACATTCAATAAGGCAGACTATAAAGGAGTGGAAGTGGTTGACCTGCGGGACAATTAATATTCATCCTCGTTGAAAAAAAAATCCTCTTTGGTAGGATAATCGGGCCAGATGTCATCAATGTTTTCAAAAACTTCTTCGTCATCTTCAATCTCCTGAAGGTTTTCAATCACTTCCATGGGCGCTCCTGTGCGAAGCCCGAAATCAACCAACTCATCTTTGGTGGCTGGCCAAGGGGCGTCTTCGAGGTAAGAGGCTAATTCAAGTGTCCAATACATTTTTTTGGCGATTTTATTAATTGAACGAATTATGCTTTGAAATATTTTTGAGTTTCCTCAAATCGTGCGCGAAGGTAAAAAGTTTCTTTACCGAACAAAGAAAATGTGAATAAATTTTACGAGGAATTTTCCCCCTATAAATTGGGCTTCCAGGGGATTTCTTCTGCCTTCAGGTTGTGCGAAAGTTTGCGGGATAGCACAAAAAGATAATCGGAGAGTCGGTTGAGATATTTGATAATGATGTCTTCCACTTTTTCTTTGCTGGCGAGATTCACAGCACATCTTTCCGCTCTCCGGCATACACAGCGCGCGATGTGGCAATACGAAACATTGGTATGCCCTCCGGGAAGAACAAAATTTTTCATCTCAGGAAGAACTTCATTCATCTTGTCCATTTCTTTTTCAAGCGCGGTGATATCCTCTTCTTTTATATCAGGAATTTTTATTCCTTTCTTATTCGGGTCGGAAGCGAGATGGGAGCCGATTGTGAATAACCTGTCCTGAACGTGAATGAGGAATTTTTTTGTCGGTTCATCAATCTTCTGGTCACGGATTAATCCGAGCCATGAATTAAGTTCATCCACGGTTCCGTATGCTTCAATGCGGATATGAGATTTTTGAACTCTTGTTCCGCCAAGCAGAGAAGTTTCGCCTTTATCGCCTTTCTTTGTGTAAATCTTCATGCAGTTTGTTTTGCTTTTGAAACAGTAATTACGTTTTCATTTTTCTTATCCGTTTCAACCAATCCGTCTTTCAGTCTCACAATTCTATGAGCGTGCTGAGCAATATCTTCTTCGTGTGTAACTAAAATTATTGTGTTCCCTTGTTTGTGAATTTCCTCGAACAATCCCATTATTTCTTCCGAAGTTTTCGAATCAAGATTTCCTGTGGGCTCATCGGCAAGAATGATGGACGGCTTGTTTACCAGCGCGCGCGCAACAGCAACACGCTGTTTTTGTCCACCTGAAAGTTCATTCGGTTTGTGCTTTACGCGGTCGCCAAGACCCACATGCTCCAGCGACTGCATGGCAATATAAATTCTTTCTTTTTTATTTATTCCGGCATAAACAAGAGGAACAGTCACATTTTCCAAAGCAGAAAGACGAGGCATTAAATTAAATGTCTGAAACACAAAACCGATTTCCTTGTTGCGGACTTCAGCCAGTTGATTATCCGTCATGTGAGCAACAGCATGTCCGTTCAGAATGTATTCGCCTTTTGAAGGAGTATCCAAACAACCAAGGACATTCATTAAAGTAGATTTCCCGGAACCCGAAGGACCCATCAATGCCACATATTCGTTCTTGTAAATATCCAGCGTAACCGAACGAAGCGCGTGAATAACTTCTGTTCCTACTTTATAAGAACGACCGATGTCTTTCAACTGGATAATAGTTTTCATTTCGGCAGCAAAGTTATTTATTTCGGCTAAAGCCCAATGTATTTTGCTTTCAATAGCCACGACCTTAAGGTCGTGGAAAATGGTTAAAGGATAAATGGACTTTAGTCCAAAAATCAGAAGCGTATAGTGAAATTCTCTTTCGCTTGTTCCTTTCGGAAGAAAACCAATCCGAGGAAAAACAAATCAACTGTTACTGAAACTTTCGGATGAGATTTTATTGTTTCCCACGCTTCATCCATTTCATCTGACCAGTGGATGTCGTCAAAAACAAAAACGGAATCGTTTGTTGTGTGTTCAAGGAGTTGGTTGAAGTAATTGAGTGTTGGAATTTTTTTGTGATTGCCGTCTATGAAAATCAAATCGACTGAGGACTGAGGACTGAGGACTGACGCTAATACAGAATCAAAATCACCAACAACAGTTTCAATATTATTTAATCCAAGCGATTCAAAATTCTTCTTTGCTTCATTGGCTGTATTCGGACATCCTTCAATCGTAATCACTTTGGAAGTTGGATTGGCTGAAGCAAGGTAACAAGTGCTGATTCCAAGCGATGTCCCAAGTTCAAGAATGTTGTTTGGTTTAAAGTAGTAAGCAATTCGAAAAAGCAACTCGCAATATTTTTTGTCTTTCGCTGAGCGCTCTGCGATTTCACTAAGCATTCTTCTTCCTGATTTTCCTGTCCCTAAATCCGTTACTTCAATTTCTTTATTTGAAATCAAAAGTTTTCTTCTCAGGAGTTCAATCTTATCAAATGAATAATAATTTCCTTTTTTATTTATCGCTTCATTATACAACTCAAACACAAACGGAGAATGTATTCCGTGAGCGGTTTTGGCGGAAAGCAAATACTTCAGGTACTTTAATATGAATAAAACATTTTTCAATTTACTAAAGTAACAATTCGTGAAATTCGTGGCGTATATTTTCTACATTCGTCAAATGAAAAGGATTAATCTTATTTACACTATCATTCTAACAGCAGGAGTAAATCTCTTCTCACAAACCAAACCTATGGAAAACTTCGCAATTGTAATTCACGGTGGAGCGGGCACTATTCTTAAAGAGAATATGACCCCCGAACTCGAACAACAATACAAAGACAAACTAAACGAAGCGCTCAAGGCGGGCTATGATATTCTCGCAAAGGGCGGGACTTCTATGGACGCAGTGATTGCTTCCATAAAAGTGATGGAAGATTCTCCGCTCTTCAATGCAGGTAAAGGTTCGGTGTTTGCGAATGACGGAACCAATTCAATGGACGCGAGTGTGATGGACGGAAAAACTCTGAAAGCGGGAGCAATGGCTGGAGTTCACACAGTAAAAAATCCGATTGAAGGAGCGAGAGCGGTGATGGGAAAATCTCCGCATGTAATATTATCGGGAGATGGCGCGGATAAATTCGCCAAAGAACAAGGATTAAAAATCGAAGACCCGAAATATTTCTACGATGAAAAAAGATGGAAACAGTTTCAGCAGATAAAAAAACAGGACTCCATAAAACTTGACCACAATTCAAAAGACACTTCAGGATATGTTCATCCGAAAGACGCGGAGTTTGCTGATCCAGATAAAAAATTCGGAACAGTCGGTTGTGTAGCGCTCGACAAATACGGAAATCTTTCCGCGGGAACTTCCACAGGTGGAATGACGAATAAAAAATGGGGAAGGGTTGGAGATTCTCCCATCATTGGCGCGGGCACGTATGCGAACAACAAAACCTGCGCGGTGAGTTGCACAGGTCACGGAGAATATTTCATCCGCAACGTGGTGGCGTATGATGTTTCCGCGCTGATGGAATACAAAGGCATGACGCTCGAACAGGCGGCCAGCGAAGTGGTGATGAAAAAACTGAAAGAGCAGGGCGGAGAAGGCGGGCTCATCGCCATTGACGCGAAAGGAAACATTGCCATGCCCTTCAACACACCGGGAATGTATCGCGCCTATATGCTCAAAGACGGAAAAAGCGAGGTGAAAATCTATAAAGAGTAGGCGAGAAAAACATTTCCCCGTTATTTCAAACTATCTATATTTGCAATCCTTTTTGAAAATATTGGGAGCCTAGCTCAGTTGGTTCAGAGCATCTCGTTTACACCGAGAGGGTCGGGGGTTCGAGCCCCTCGGCTCCCACAAAAATCCCGTTCATTCGGGATTTTTTATTTTGGGCGCGCCCCCGCACATAATGCGTGTACGTCATTGCGAGCTTGACAATCCTGCGATAGGATTAACAATCCTGTCGTGCGCTTGACAATCCTGTGATAGAATTAACAATCCTGAAAGAAAATTTTTAAGTTTTTGGTTCTCCTATGAGAAATCCCTCAAGATTTCAATTTCACCTATGAAAAAACAAGTTTTCTCATCTCTCCGAAAAAAATTATTCTGATTCTGAATCTTTTAGTTAACAAATGTTAAAATCTAGTTTCTCCTATGAGTTTGGATGTGACGAAATAAAATAATCCGGAAGTGCAAATGTGGGTGATATAGGGCTCGAACCTATGACCCCTACCTTGTCGAGGTAGTGCTCTGAACCAACTGAGCTAATCACCCATAAGGAAGGCAAAAGTAAGATTTCACACTATCTCCGCCACAACAAACGCACTGCCGGTTATAAGGATGAAATCTTTTTGTGAAGCGTTCTTTTTTGCGGAGTTCAGCGCTTGTTTCACACTTGAATAAGTTTCGCCTTTTAACCTGAACTTTTTGGCTTCTTCTAAAAGAATTTTTTTATCCAGCGCTCTCGGAATATTTGCTTTGCAGAAATAGTAAGTGGCTTTCTTTGGAAGAAGCGAAAGAATTTTGTGAATGTCTTTATCATTCACGGTGCCGAAAATGACATGAAGTTTTTTATGCGGAGTTTGTTTTACTTGCTTGAAAACTTCTTTTATGCCTGCTTCGTTGTGGGCTATATCAGCAATAATCAAAGGTCTTTTTGAAAGTACGTCCCATCTTCCTCTCAATCCTGTGAGTTTGCAGACATCTTTTAATCCTTTTCTTATAGCTGAACCTGGAATTTTCAAATGTTCATTCAGCAAAGCGGAAGCAAGAACAACGGCACGGATATTTTTATCCTGATATATGCCCTTTAATCCGCATTCAAATCCTTTCGTTCTCTTAATCCAACCCTCAGCATATAAAAGAAGTGCCTTTTCCTTCTTTGCTTTCTCATCGAATACATGCTTTATTGCTTTTTGTTTCTCGCTGATAATTATAACTCCATTATTCTTTATGATTCCTGCTTTCTCGTTTGCGATTTTTTCCAGCGTATCTCCCAGCAAATTCTGATGGTCGAAACTGATGTTGGTGATGATGGAAAGCAAAGGAGTGATTACATTCGTGGAATCTAATCTTCCGCCAAGTCCTGTTTCAATTATTGCGATATCCACTTTCTCCTTTGCGAAATAATCAAACGCAAGTCCGACTGTCCATTCAAAGAAAGAAGGTTTTATTTTTTCGAAATCATTTTTATATTTCTTTACAAAGTCCAGCACATAATTCTTAGGAATCATCTTCCCATTAATCTTAATTCGTTCACGGAAATCTTTGAGATGAGGAGAAGTGTATAGCCCTACTTTGTATCCAGCGCATTGCAAAACCAAAGCGAGCATGTGCGATACGGAACCTTTCCCATTCGTTCCCGCAATATGCACCGACTTAAATTTATTTTCGGGATTGCCAAGCAGTTTGCAAATGGCAATAGTATTATTCAAATTAGGTTTATATGCAGAGACGCCAATGCTCTGATACATTGGGAAGCGAGAATAGAGATAAGAAAGAGTTTCTAAATATGTCATCGGGGAACTACCCATCGGAGTTCTTTGGAGAAAATATTTTCTGCTTCGTCAAGTCGTTTTGCCTTGAATTGTAAATCCATCACTTCATCTTCAATCCCCAATGCTTCGGCTTCTTTAAGAAGGTTTTGAATTTCCATTTTCATTTTCCAAACTTTTTTCTTCTTTAATGAGTAAATGGTCTCTTCAACTGTTCGTTTTAAATTATCTGTTTCTAGAGATATACGGATACCATGCTTTTTTTCCCAATCAGAAGTTTTATAACGAGAAGTGGTTAAATCAACAGCAATTTGCGAGAGGGTGTTATCAGAATTATGAATAAAATCTGCATGAGTTATAGTAACCCCATTTGTTTTGGCAGTAATATATTGATTGAAAATATTCTGATATATATGATTGTCGAATTTAACTTCATCAATCATTAGATGTTCGATTATTAACTCAGCGACACTGATAGAGACCTTTATATTTTTAACTTTCCCCTCATCATCAGTTTCTTCATTTTCAAATTCCAAAATATTATTTCCATAATTCAAAAGCAGACGGATGATTTCTTTTTCATTGTGCTCTAATGAATCTCTGTCTGTATCAATCGGTTGGGGAACGGGTGGATTATCAAGTTCAATAATTTCTTCAATCGGAAGTTCATCTGTTCTTTTCGCATAGCGTTTTCGCAGCGCCTTGTTCAGTTCGGTTAGAAGTGCCTGCTCATCCATCTTCATTATTTTACTGCATTCCTGAATGAAAACCATTCTCGTGATCGCATTCGGAATGAGCGCGATACTTTCCACAATCTGCTTGATGAGTTCCGATTTTTTTATTGGATCATTTTTTACATCTTCATACAGCAACTGCGTTTTGAAGCGGATGAAATCAGTTTTATTTTCATTGATGAAAGTTTTCACTTCGCTTTCGCTGTGCTTTCGCGAATACGAATCGGGGTCATCGCCTTCAGGAAATAAAACCACGCGCACGTTCAGCCCTTCTTCCAGAATCATATCTATCCCGCGAATACTCGCTTTTATGCCAGCAGGATCTCCATCGTACATGATGGTGATGTTGTTCGTGTAGCGTTTGATGAGTCGGATTTGTTCAACGGTGAGAGAAGTTCCCGATGACGCAACCACATTTTCAATTCCAACAATGTGCATGGATATCACATCCATGTAACCTTCCACCAAAAAACAATTGTCGTCATTTGATATTGCCTTGCGCGCAACTGACATTCCATACAACACATTGCTCTTGTGATAAATTTCGCTCTCGGGCGAGTTCACATATTTTGCCTTGACTTCTTTCTTCAGCGCGCGTCCGCCAAAGCCAATCACTCTTCCCGTAATATTGTGAATTGGGAACATCACACGCCCTGCGAAGCGGTCGTAGTGTTTTGCTTTCTCTTCCGGATTCTGTTCGTTCTCAACTCTGATTGTCAAACCTGTCTTCACCAGATAATCTAAATTGTAGCCTTCCTTGATAGCAGTATCTGTGAAAACTGTTCTTCCTTCAGGCGCGTAACCCAATTGAAACTTCTGAATGATGTCATCCGACAATCCGCGCTCTTTGAAATAACTCAGCCCGATAGATTTTCCTTCATCGGTATTCAAAAGAGTTTCGGTAAAATATTTCTGCGCGTACGTATTTACCACGTACAAACTTTCCCGCTCGTTCTCTAATTTTTTTTCTTCCTCAATGTTACGGTCATAAATTTCTTCAATCTCTATGCTGTATTTTTTCGCTAGGTAGCGGAGCGCTTCGGGGTAATTCATCTTCTCGTGCTCCATCACAAAATTCACAGAGTCGCCTCCTTTTCCACACCCGAAGCATTTGAAAATATTGCGCACAGGATTAACATTGAACGAAGGTGTTTTCTCATTGTGGAACGGACACCGAGCAATGTAATTCACACCGCGTTTTTTCAGCGTGAGAAAATCGCCCACCACTTCCTCAATGCGTGCGGACTCGATAATGCGTGCTATGGTAGGTTTTGAAATCATTTTGCCTCACCCCCAACCCCTCTCCTCAAGGAGAGGGGAGAAAAGGGAGGCGAAAGTAAAAAATCCTTAACTAAAAACTCATTTGGAGTTATACACATTAACTATGTTGAGTGTATGTGGAAAAGTGGTTTGCTTTCTATTGCAATGCTTTTTTTCTCACTATTTCAGCAAATGATCTGTTTTCGATTTTGCTTTCAATCCAAGACAGATAATCGAATTCTTCAAACGGCATTTTTTCGTTCTTGTCTTTTGCAATAGATTCGATTTCACTTTTCAGTTTTTCGAATGCTTTTATTGATTGATCTTTATTTTTTTTGTGAATTAATTTTCCAAAGAAGTCAAGCAACACACTTTCAAATTTATATAACATGCCTTTTGCCTGCAAATCATGATGTGTGGATTTTACCAGTGATGACAACAAGTCATAATTTCCTTTTTCAAAATGAACAATAATGTAAAGCAGCTTGAGATTGCTTTCAAGACCCGGGCGGATATTTAAAGCATATTGTCCGTTAAGTATTTTGTTCAGCCAGAAAACGCATTTACTGTAATTTTTAGCACCGAAAAAGATTCGTGCTAAATGAAAATCAAGAACTGTGTTGTGCGAGCTCTCTAATTTTGAAGAATACTCCGGCAGTGTAGTGATTAAATTTTCTGCGCTTGGAACCCCCTCCGCAAATAGCCCTGTAGAAATAAAATAATTAAGATTGGCATCGTGGAATCAATGATGTTAACCACAGTGGTTATCCTGACATTGCGCTTTGGTATAGCACTACCACAGCCGCCAACCAATTAGTTTTGATAAAAGATAATGTTTCGGTAAATGCCATCAGTGCAACGCTCACTTATCCAAAAGGAAATGAATGCTGGCCGAACAATGCCGTGCGTTTCATCAATTGGATTTCTGCTGTGCCGAATAATAATTCTTCGTCAGCGAAGATTGAATATTCCACAACAGGAAATTCTGGACCGTGGACACTTATCGCTTCTTCAGCACCCAACAATGGAATTTATCAGTGGAACGTTCCTGCTTCTGTAAATTCTTCCAACTGCTTTATCAGAATAACAGCGACTGATAATATTACGTCTGCAAATGCTGTTACCTTAAATTCAAATCCGTTTAACATCGGATGCAATTCATCCACTACTGCAATTGCGGAAGAAGAAAATGCAAATGCTGTTTCTATATTTCCGAATCCGTTCAGTTCATCAACAACAATTTCTTCCGAAATGAAAAATTGTTCTATCCTCATTATGGATGTGACAGGAAATGTCGTGAAGAATTTTTCCGATGTGAGCCAGTTTCCATTCACCATTGAAAGAGAAAATCTTTCCTCAGGAATTTATTTTCTTGAATTGCGTGCTGAAGACAGCATCGAAAGAATTAAACTTGTAATAGAGTAAAGAGTTGGTTTGGGTTTCTAAAATAGTATGGATTTGATTTTTGATTTTAGAATAAAATTTTGAATCTTTGTCCGATAACATTTAAAAAACACATTATGAAAAAAATCTACATGGCAATCTTATTAGGATTATTTTTTTGCCACACCGCGTTCGCTCAGCAAACCGGTTCATTTGACATGACAGTTAACTTCGGAGGAAATCCCAATTGGCCCATTTCTTTTTATGTACCGGCAAATTATAATCCCGCTAATCCATATAAATTAATTGTGGGACTTCACGGGCTGGGAGGAACTTCGCAGGGATATAGAAATTATCTTGCTCCGAATGTGGTTGGCAATCCGAGTTCGCCTGTTTACAATGCTATTGTTGTTGCGCCTTCTAACGGTGGCGGTTCAAACACTGATTTCTGGACATTCCCCTGTGATACAAGCATCATTTCCATTGCCATTAACATGGCAAAAAATAATTACAACATTGACGCGAACAATATTTATCTCAACGGAATTTCTCTCGGAGGAAGAGCGGCTCTTCGCTATGGCTTGATAAATTACTGGCGCTTCCGCGGAATAGAATTGTGGTGCCCTGCCATTCAATCTATTGCAGAAGCGAATAATCAAACTTCTTTTGTTTATCCTTATACAAACGGAAAATATATTCCGATTAGCATTTCAATCGGCTCAGAAGACGGGTATGTTCAGAACGGACAAATACCGAATGCCATGGTTCAACTTACAAATCTTGGAGCACCTGTAAATATGCAGATTGAACTCGGTGCGCCTCACGGAGCGCCAAGCAGTTCTTATATATTCAATAATTATAATTATATAAATGCAAAAGCGTCTTCGTATGCCGTGAATGACGCGGGCATCTCTGATATTGTAACTCCGTTTGACGAAGAGTGCACAACAAGTTTTTCTCCCGTGATTAATATTCAGAATAAGGGAATAAATAATCTTACTTCAGCAGTTATAAATTATCAGATGGATAACGGACCGGTGCTGACTTACAACTGGTCGGGAAATTTAATCCGCCTTGGAAAAGCAAGTGTCACACTTCCTTCGCAAACAGTTTCACTCGGCATCCATACATTCAACGCGTACACTACTTTGCCGAATGGTGTTGCAGATGCAGTTCCTTCAAACGATGGAACGATAAGAAATTTTACTTCGCTCACCAACGGTTCAATTTCTCTTTCAGAAGGATTTGAAAATGCTGTGTATCCTCCGGCAGGATGGAAACATGCCGGAACGGACAAGGTATGGGCTTGGCAAAAGATAAGCGGAGTAGGAGCGGGAGGAAGTAATTCCTCCATCCGATTTGATAATTATACCTACGACAAAACAGGAAAAAAATATTCCATCCGCACTGCAGAATATGATTTCACTAATGCAAGTAGCCCTGTTCTGACATATGATTATGCGTACGCGCCTCTGAACTCGGGTGGTTTATATACCGATACGCTAGCTGTTTATTATTCCACCAATTGTGGAAACACATGGTCTCTTCTTTTGGCAAAAGGAGGCATGGCGCTCAGTTCAACGGGAGGAAGCACCACCACTTTTTTTGTTCCTACTACTTCTCAATGGGACAATCAAACTATTAATCTTTCGGGTTTGAATGGTCAGCCAAAAGTAATGTTCGCCTTCGAAAGTCATCCCGGATGGGGAAACCTGATGTATCTCGATAATATCAATCTGTCAGGAGTTACAGCAGTTGTTGATGAAGTGCAGGAACAATCACTTGCGGTTTTTCCAAATCCATTCTCATCAACTATGACAATATCTTCTGAAATGAAAAATTGTTCTATTAATCTTATTGATATTACCGGGAATATTGTAAAAAGTTTTTCAAATGTGAGCCGGTTTCCATTAACAATTGAAAAAGAAAATTTATCTTCGGGAATCTACATTTTAGAACTTCGTTCGGAAAATCAAATTGAAAGAACCAAACTTATTGTTGAATGATACAATTCAAAAAAACCTTCTCTGCATTTTTAGTTTTGAGTTTGCATCTCGGAACATTGAATTGCTTTGCACAGTCTCCTGACTGGGCGCAGAATGTTGCTCCTATTTTTTACGGCAAATGCACAGGCTGTCATCATTCAGGGGGAATCGCACCATTTCCGCTCATCACTTATACAGATGCACAACCGTGGGCATCGCTCATACAAGCAGATGTACAGAGCGGGAAAATGCCACCCTGGCCTCCTGATACAACTTACAAGCGTTATGTTCACGAGCGTGTTTTGTCTCCGCAGGAAATAAATACGATTGTTACTTGGGTGAATAATGGCACTCCTGCAGGAAATCTTTCGCTTGCTCCTCCGCCTCCTGTTTATAACAGCGGTTCTTTTCTCGGTACGCCAGATTTACAACTGACGATTCCTCTTTATACAAGTATTGCATCCACAAACGATAAGTACCAGTGTTTTTCTCTGCCGACAAATTTTCCTCAAGACAGATTCATTAAAGCGATTGAAGTGATTCCGGGAAACAAACAGATAGTTCACCACGTAGTGGTTTTTGCCGATTCGTTAAATTCTGTTTCTGTTCCGACAGTTGATACTTCCTGTGATTTATCTTCATCCAAATTGCTGAGCGTTTATGTTCCGGGTGCAACTCCCTGCCTTTTTCCAAACGGTGGAAATGTTAAAATGGGAATGCGCCTTTCAGTTGGAGCGCCCATCAAACTTCAGATACATTATCCGAAGGGCACGATAGGAATGCAGGACAGCACATCGGTTAATTTCTTTTTCTATCCTGTAAATACAACAGGCATCAGAGAAATATATTCTGACTTTTTGCTCGCTGATTGGAGTTTATCCATTCCGCCCGATTCAATGAAAACTTATGTGGCGAAATATCCTGCAACAGGAACTACACAAGTTGATTATTCTTTGTTGTCGGTTTTTCCTCACATGCATTTAATTGGAAAAGAAATAGAATCATACGCTATCGGACCTTTGAACGACACAACAAAGTTTGTCAAAATAAATAATTGGGATTTTCACTGGCAGGATTTTTACAATTTTAAAAACATTATCAAACTTCCTGCAGGAAGTACGCTTCATTCACGCGGAGTGTATGACAACACTGCGAGCAATCCGAACAATCCAAACACTCCTCCGCAATGGGTGTATGCGGGCGAACAAACCACCGATGAAATGTTTTTGGTTGCTTTTCAGTTTCTTCCGTATCAGCCGGGCGATGAAAACATTTCATTGGATTCGCTTTTGAATCCACCCGTATCGTTGAATGAAATTCCTGTTTCAAATTTTGTCTGCTATGCTTTTCCAAATCCGGCTTCGCAGCAAATAACTTTTCAGTATTATCTTGAATATCCTTCTGATGTGAAATTGGATTTATATGATAATCTCGGAAAGAAAATAAAATTAATCTGTGAAGAACAACTTGGCGGAACAAAACAAATCATATGGAACGGAAAAGATGAAAAGGGGAATGCGTTGAGTAATGGAGTTTATTTCTATCGGATAGAAACCAATGGGAAAATATCCTCAGGAAAAATTGTATTGAAGAAATGAAAATATATTTTCTCTCTTTTTTCGCTCTGAATCTCTGCATAATGTTTACCGTATCAGCATGCTTCGCGCAAATATCAATTGCTGTTGGAGGATCTCATCATTCTGTCATCTCCGGTCCTAGTGGAGTATGCGGCTGGGGACGCAATGGTAATGGGGAGATAGGAGATGGTACTACTACAAACCCCAGAACAACTCCTGTTGCGGTTAGCATTACTAGTACGGTTACAAAGGTTATTGCAGGAAAGACCACTACCCTTTTTCTCAAGAGTAACGGAACGGTATGGGGTTGCGGATATAATGAGGCAGGTCAATTAGGTCAAGGAAATCTCACTCAACAAAACACACCCATCCAGATAATGGCGGGCTTCACTTTCACAGATATTGCTTGCGGAACAGATCAGGACCATTGTCTTTTGCTCAGAAATGACAACAAGGTATATGCTTTTGGCCGAAATACTGACGGTGAATTGGGCTGTGCCGTTGATCCACTTTCAGATTACACCTCTACAAGCACATTCTTCCACCCCTGCACCAATGCTACTGGCAGCAGCCCCAATTGTGAATGGGACGCCACCTATGCGCCATCAATCGGTGGAGCCAATTGCTTGGCTATTTGGGCGGGAGCGTATCAATCTTTTTTTAAAAAAACTGACGGCACAATATGGGCTTGCGGAGAAAATACTGTCGGCCAATTAGGCAATGGAACCACCACAGATCAATACATACCTGTTTCGATTGGCACTTTCGCAGCAAATACCGTTTCAAAGATATCGGCAGGTCCTACTCACGCACTTTTTCTCAAAACTGACGGCACGGTTTGGGCTACCGGATGGAATAATAATTATGAATTAGGTGATGGAACAAACACACTTCGTTCAACACCTATTCAGTGCACCGCACTCCCGGGTGGCAGCACTTGGATAGATATTGCAGCAGGAGGAAGTTATTCTCTTTTTCTGCGGAATGACGGCACCGTTTGGGTTGTTGGTGGAAATCTCTATGGCGCATTAGGAAATGGCGCGGCTTTTCCTACATCAACGGTAACAACTCCCACTCAGATAGGGCTCACAAACATCACAAAGATTGCAGCAGGTTCACATGGTCAGACCATTTCTCTTTTTCTTAAGAGCGATAACACTCTTTGGTCTGCCGGCTATAATGTTAATGGCCAATTAGGAGATGGAACAACCACACCGCTTTCGCCTTTCGGTAAATCAACGCCCGTTCAGGTAAGTACGGGCAGCGGTTGTTTGCCAAGCATTTTACCTGTTGAACTTCTTTCTTTTAATGCTTCATGTGAAAACGGAATCGTAGTTTGTAAGTGGTCAACCGCCTCCGAAATAAACAATAATTATTTTTCTGTTGAAAGGAGCGAAAACGGAACAACATTTACAGAAATCGGAACAGTGAAAGGTGCAGCCAATTCTTCTACAAAAACTAATTATGAATTTACAGACGAACTTTCAAATCCCTTTATTCATCAGTCTGTCGTCTATTATCGCCTGAAACAAACTGACTATGACGGCAGGCAGGATTATTACGGGCCTATTTCGGTTGACTGTTCACCTTTCGGTGAATGGAATTTTATTTTGCAAAGCATTCCAGCAAAGGACGAACTGCTTGGAACGATATTCACGCCCGGAGAAGAAAAATTCCAAATAGACATTCATGATTTACAGGGAAGAGTAATTCTCAGCGATAAATTCACAACCGATAAAGGGAGCAATCTTATTAAATTCGATATAAAAAATATCGACAGCGGAATGTATTTTGTAAAAGTATATAACGAAAAAAGGAAGTTTGCAAAAAAATTTGTGAAGATGTGAATTACGAATTCGGTTTACTGTAATCCTTCTCATTTATTTTTACTCCAGTCGTATCATAGAAAACCCACTTGCCGACTTCTCTGCCTTCCTTATAATACCCTTCGTAATAAACTTTTCCGTTTTCATAATATACAAGTGCCTTGCCGTCTCGCAGACCATTTTTAAAAAATCCTTCACTCTGCACATTTCCGTTTTGAAAAAAACTTGTCCACTGCCCGTTGCGCTTTCCGCTTATGTAATACCCGCGCATCTTAATAATTCCGTTTGGATATTTTGCAATATAATCCCCTTGCTGTACGGGGGGATTTTTTTCAATCACACCTACCAGCCCACGCAATGAAGTATCAACAGAGATGGTTTTATCATTTGGTTCATCTTGTTTTTTTTCATCTGCTCCAGATGAGCAGGATGTTAAACTGTAAACTGTAGAAAGTAACCCGTAAATAAATATTCTACTTTTCATATTTTATTTCCTTTAAAAATTTTCCTTCATTATTATAGTATTCAATTCTGCGCAGTGTTCCGTCTGTGTTTTTATACATCCATTTTCCGACTTTTTTATTGCTCGCATATTTTCCGACAGAAGTTTTTTGTCCATTATCAGCCCATTCAATCCATTCGCCATCCCATAAACCGCCTTTATGTGCGCCAGTTACGACAAGCATTCCTTTTTCATTCCAGTACTTCCATGTGCCCTCCGCTTTTCCGTTAACAAACTGCCCTACTGATTGAAGTTTTCCGCTGGGTGTTTTGATGGAATTGTCAGATGGATGCCACATGGTGTATGTGCCATTCAATTGTTCATTCAATATATTTTCTTCGGTTTTAAGTTTTCCGTTAGGATAGTAAGTGAGTTTTTTCCCTTTCAGTATTCCATCAGAATAATTTTCTTCACCTTCTTTATATCCGGAATAATTCCAAAAAGCCCATTTCCCTTCCCGCTTATCATTTATATATAATCCTTCAGATTTTTTTTGAGTATTTGGAAAAAATTCTGCCGTGATGCCGTTCAGTTTGTTTTGCCTGTACAATTCTTTGCTCCTGATATTTCCGTTTACATCATAAAATATCCAAAGCGAATCAATAATTCCGTTATTAAAATATCCTTCTTTATATTTATTTCCCAAAGAATCCCAATACGTCCACAAACTGTCGGGCTGTCCATCTTTATAAAATCCATGGCTTGATAAGTTTCCGTTTTGATATCCAAAAATCCATTTGCCTTGAAATTGCCCGTCTGCAACATATCCAAAAGATTTCAGTTTCCCATTCGGCCAGTTGAGTATTGATGGCTGTTGAGCATAAGAACGCACAGCCAGTAATAAAAAATAAATTGCTATAAAAAATTTGTTGCGCATCAGTTTTTTCTTTCTATCGTATATACAACCAATTGCTCCAACGCTTTCTTTGCTTCGTTATTATTGAATACTGAAAGCAGTTGAAGCGCTTTGTCTTTATGCTCGTGCATTTTTTGAGTGGCGTATTCAATTCCTCCGCTGTTAATTACGAAATCAGTCACTTTTGCAATTTTATCTCCTTCTTCTTGATTATTTTTTATCGTGTTGATCATTTTCCGCTTATCAAAGTAAGAAGCATTTTTCAAAGCATAAATCAACGGAAGCGTAAACTTTTTTTCCTTGATGTCGTTGCCTGTAGGCTTTCCTATTCCGTTTCCTGTACCGAAATCAAACAAATCATCTTTTATTTGAAAGGCAATTCCTGTCTGTTCGCCAAACAATCTCATTTGCTCAATGTTTTTTTCATCGCTACCCACTGAGGCTGCACCGCAGGAGCAGCAAGAAGCAATCAGCACTGCAGTTTTCTGGCGGATGATTTCAAAATAAACGGGTTCGTCCACATCCAATCGTCTTGCTTTTTCAATTTGCAAAAGTTCACCTTCGCTCATTTCTTTCACCGCGTTGGAGACAATTCCAAGCAAACGAAAATCTTTATTGTCGACAGAAAGCAATAATCCTTTTGAAAGTAGATAATCTCCTACCAGTACGGCAATTTTGTTTTTCCATAGTGCGTTCAGAGAAAAAAATCCTCTGCGCATATGCGCGTCATCCACCACATCATCGTGAACAAGTGTTGCGGTATGAAGCAATTCAATCAGCGATGCCGCGCGGTATGTTGATTCATTCATCTCCCCGCAAGTTTTTGCAGAAAGAAAAACAAACATCGGGCGCAATTGCTTGCCCTTGCGCTTCACAATGTAATGCATGATTTTGTCAAGAAGCGGAACATGGCTCCGCATCGAGTCGCGGAACTTCTGTTCAAATTCCTCCATCTCTTTTCTGACCGGGGCTTTTATGTTTTCAACTGAAACGGACATGATTCAAATGTAGTTATTCTGATAAAACCGATTTGTTTTTATTGGCGAGTTGTCCGCAGGCAGCATCAATATCTTTCCCGCGGCTTCTGCGCACGTTTACTATAATTCCTTTGCTTTCCAGATAGCCGACAAATCTTTTCAAACGAGCATCGGTTGTCTGGCGGAATTCGGAATTGTCTATGGGATTATATTCAATGATGTTCACTTTACAGGGAACAACTCTGCAAAATCTTTCCAGTTCCATTGCGTCTTTGATATCATCATTAAAATCTTTGAAGACGATATATTCGTAGGTTACACGCGTTCCCGTTTTCTTATGAAAATATTTCAACGCATCAGCAAGTGACTCTAGTGAATTCTGCTCATTGATGGGCATAATTTTATTTCTCTTCTCATCGTTTCCTGCATGCAACGAAAGCGCGAAATTGAATTTTACTTTGTCATCTCCGAGTTTTTTAATCATCTTGGCGATTCCTGCGGTGGAAATTGTAATACGCTGTGGCGACATTCCTAATCCTTCAGGGGAAGTTATTTTCTCCACCGACTCCAAAACATTTTTATAATTGAGAAGCGGTTCGCCCATGCCCATGTAAACAATATTCGAAAGCGGAATTCCGTATTTTTCTTCCGACTGTTTTCTGATGATGGCAACCTGATCATACATTTCATCCGCGTCAAGATTGCGCAATCTTTCTAATCTTCCTGTTGCGCAGAAAGAGCATGTGAGAGAACACCCAACCTGTGAAGAAATGCATGCAGTCATTCTGCTTTCGGTTGGGATGAGAACACCTTCTACAATATTTCCATCATAAAGGCGAAAAGCATTTTTAATCGTTCTGTCCTTGCTGATCTGTGAAGAAGTAATCGTTATAGCATTGATTACAAAATTTTCGCTGAGTATTTCTCTTGTTGTCTTCGGAAGATTCGTCATCTCCTCAAACGAGCGCGCGGATTTTTTCCAAAGCCATTCATATACCTGTTTGGCGCGAAAAGATTTATCACCTTTCTTTTCAAAGAAAGTTTTGATTTCATCCAATGGAAGCGCTCGTATGTTTTTTTGCAATGCCATAGCAAATGGGAAACGAATTTACGAATAATCCACCGAGTTCTCTTTTCGTAAATTCGCATTCTATGCGTAAGATTTGTGCCGATTATATTTTCCCTGTTTCATCTACTCCGATTAAGAACGGAATCGTAATCATTGATGAGAATGGAATTATACTGGATGTTCTTTCTCAAGAAGCAAGACTTATGACTCAAGACGCTGAAGTTTATAATGGAATAATTGTTCCTGGATTTATCAATACACATTGCCATATAGAACTTTCTCACCTCAAAGGACAAGTAACTGAACACAAAGGGCTCACTGGTTTTATTTCAGAACTGATTCCAAAACGTGGCACATTTTCTCCTGAACAAATAAAATCAGCGATTGAATCAGCAGAAGATGAAATGATTAGCAACGGAATTGTGGCAGTAGGAGATATATCCAATACTGATCATTCCCTTGAACAAAAGCAAAAAGGAAAGATTGCCTATCATACTTTTCTAGAAATTTTCGATTTGGTTGCCGAAAAAGCAGGAGAAAAAATTGTTGAGGCGAAATCGTTAAACGCAAGATTTAAATCATCAGGTTCTTCAATTACTCCACATGCTCCCTATAGCGTTTCAGGAAAATTAATGGATCTCATCGACAATCTTAAACAGCCTTTCATATCAATACACAATCAGGAATCTTCCTCTGAGATCGAATTATTCTTATCCGGCACAGGTCAGATTGCAGGACTTATGCAGAAAGCAGGAGTTGATGTGGATTCAAAACGCAGAGCAAAGAGTTCTTTGCTTTTTGTTTTGGGCGCTTTGATTGAGACAAATAAAATACTTCTCGTGCATAACACATATACTTCAAAAGAAGATATTGAAATCATAAAACATTATTCTGAAAGTGGAGAATGTGAAATTGTACTATGCTTGTGTCCGCGCGCAAATCTTTTTATTGAAAATAGGTTGCCTGATATTCCAATGTTTATTAAAAACGGAATGAAACTCACCATTGGCACTGACAGTTACGCTTCCAACTGGAGTTTATCCATATTGGAAGAAATGAAAACCATTTCCAAACATTTCCCCAAAATACCTGTTGAAACTTTAATCACATGGGCAACCAAAAACGGAGCAGAGTTTCTTGGGATGGAAAAAGAATTAGGAACAATTGAAAAAGGAAAACGACCCGGATTGAATTTGCTGAAAGGATTTGATTTAGAGCAAATGCAACTCTCCGAAAAAACTTCAGCGCAAAAGTTGATTTGATTTTCTCCCTTTAGGGTCGAGGCTTCTACGCTACCTGTGAATTGCCTCCGAGTAGATTCAACTCTTCGGCAGGTTTTAATTTATTTCCTGACGCAACCACAGGTCGGTACTTCATCAGCGCTTCAGCAAGAATGAAATCGCGCGGTGTGGTGATTTTGATGTTGTCAGGATTTCCGTCAACGAGGTGAATTTTTTCTCCGCTCGCTTCCACCACTGAAGCGTCATCGGTGAAATGAATTTTATATTCAGAAGTAGAATATGCTTTTTTCAGAATGCTCGCGAGAAAACATTGTGGTGTTTGTGTGATGCAATAGCGCGTGCGGTCAACGGCAATGCTTTTTGAAGAATCAATCTGTCGGATAGAATCTGTGAGCGGAATGGCAGGGACTGCATTGCCGTACATCTCTGCCGCTTTGAACGCGGTAACAATTGTTTTGGCACTTACGAGCGGACGAACTGAATCATGCACCGCAACAATTCCTTCATCGTCCACTAAAGCCAAACCATTTTTCACCGACTCAAAACGATTTTCACCGCCTTCGGTAATTTTTACTTCAGTATTGAAATTATGTTCCCTGCAGAGTTCCTGCCAGTAAGAAGTTTGTTCTTTGTTCAGCACCAAAATAATTGCAATGTTTAAACCCGATTCAGCGAATTTTGTAATCGCGTGCATAATGACGGGCTTGCCGTCAAGTTTCATGAATTGTTTTGGAACGGGAGTGTTTGCGCGAGTACCGTTTCCGCCAGCAACAATGATGGCGTATTTCTTAAGAGGGATGTCTGTCATATTTCTGTTTCGTCTGAGTAGAAAAATTTCTACTACAAAGTAAAACAAAATTTTTCTTCATGACAACACTTTTTCTATTTATTTTTCAGAAAACTTTTCGACACACTTTGTTGATGAAGTTGCTCCAAAAATATTTTCTAGAAGCAAGCATTGAAAATATTTTTTCTTCGGAAGAAAAAATCAGCAGCGGAAAATAATTTACGCGAGGGATTGAAGTGGAAAGCCCGGAGCGAAATGAGGACTTGAAACGAAAAGCCCGACCTGACTTTTTTGGAAGGGCGCGCCCAAATAAAAATACAAATAGGCAATAGGAGGTTGGCGGTCGACAAAAAAATAGTAGACAATCAACAACACAAAAAAATATCTGTGAGATTGCTCCGCTCCGCTCGCAATGATGAGCAATTACAAAATCAGCATCGCGTCACCGTAGGAGAAGAACTTGTATTTGTCCTTGATGGCTTCTTTGTATGCTTTCATGATGAGGTCGTAACCGCCAAAGGCGCATACCATGATGAGCAAAGAAGATTCGGGCGTGTGAAAGTTGGTGATCATGCTGTCGGCAATGCGAAAATTATAAGGGGGAAAAATAAATTTGTTCGTCCATCCTTTGAACGGCTTCAAACGGTTGGTAGTGGAAACAGAAGTTTCTACCGCGCGCATGGCAGTGGTGCCCACCACGCAGATTTTTTTTCTGGTGTCCTTCGCAGTGTTTACTACATCCACAGCATCCTGAGGAATTTCCATTTCTTCTGAATCCATTTTGTGTTTAGTGAGGTCTTCTACTTCAATCGGGCGGAAAGTTCCTAAGCCAACGTGAAGTGTAAGTTCGGCAAAATTAATTCCGCGGATTTGTAATTTACGAACAAGTTCTCTGCTGAAATGCAAACCGGCAGTAGGCGCAGCAACCGCGCCTTCAATTTTCGCGAATACGGTTTGATAGCGCTCGGCATCGCTCGGTTCGGGCTTGCGCTTGATATATTTTGGAAGAGGTGTTTGCCCGAGATTTGTCAGAAGAGTTTTGAATTCATCATAAGGTCCGTCAAATAAAAATCTCAACGTTCTTCCGCGAGAAGTGGTGTTGTCAATTACTTCGGCAACGAGCGTGTTGCCGTTGCTTTCAAAATAAAGTTTGTTGCCTATGCGAATTTTTCGGGCGGGGTCAACCAGCACATCCCACAAACGGCTTTCGCGATTGAGTTCGCGCAACAGAAAAACTTCAATGCGCGCTCCGGTTTTTTCTTTGTTTCCGTACATACGCGCGGGGAACACTTGCGTGTTGTTCACCACCATGGCATCGCCCGGCTCAAAATAATTTATGATGTCTTTGAATTTTTTATGCTCAATTTTTTTTGTAGCGCGGTTCACCACCATCAGGCGCGCTTCATCACGGTTCTTGGCAGGATATTCAGCAAGCAAATCTTTCGGTAAATTAAATTTGAATTGTGATAATTTCATAAATGGGTTTTATAGGGTTTTTAAAACGGGGCGCGAATGTACTCTTCCAGAGATGGTTTGTCAAGGATTTGGAGATATTTATTTTGCGATTGAAGCGAAAAGTGTGCTTGCCGTTAAGCAAGCGTAACTCCCTGTATAACGTATGTGCGCAGGCAACGCCCTATAATAAGGTAGAAAAATACTAAGCAGTTTCCAAAACCCTTTCCTTCTTACTGGCTAAAGAAAATTCTTTTCTAAGCGCGTCCACATAATTTAATTCTTCCCAAGGGAAAAGTTTTACTTTCACTTTCTTCTCGGTCTTTTTTCCTGCATTGAAGGTTTTGGTTACTTCCACAGTTTCACGACCCATGTGACCGTAGGAAGCTGTTTCAAAATAAATGGGAGAACGCAAATTAAATCTTTGCTCGATGGAGTAGGGGCGCATATCAAAAACTTTACTGATGCGTTTTGCAATTTCTCCATCGTTCATTTTTACTTTTGAAGTTCCGTAGGTAGTTACATTCAATCCTACTGGCTGAGCGACACCGATGGCGTATGCAACTTGTACCAATACTTCGTCACAAATTCCGGCACCAACCATATTCTTCGCGATGTGGCGTGTGGCGTAAGCGGCAGAACGGTCAACCTTGGATGGATCTTTTCCTGAGAAAGCGCCACCGCCATGCGCGCCTTTACCTCCGTAAGTATCCACAATGATTTTTCTTCCGGTTAATCCTGTATCTCCATGCGGACCTCCAATCACAAATTTCCCGGTAGGATTTACGTGATAGGTTATTTTATTGTTGAACAACGCCTGAACTCTTTTAGGCAGTTTGCTTTTCACGCGCGGAACAAGTATGTTAATCATGTCTTCTTTAATCTTTGCCAGCATTTTTTCGTCCACATCAAAATCATCGTGCTGTGTTGAAATTACAATCGTATCAATTCTCACCGGCTGGTTTTTGTCATTGTATTCAATCGTCACTTGTGATTTTGCATCAGGGCGGAGATATTTCATTGTCTTTCCTTCCCTGCGGATGGCAGAAAGTTCGCGAAGCAATGTGTGAGCGAGTTCTAACGGAAGAGGCATATAATTATCGGTTTCACGGCAGGCATAACCGAACATCATTCCCTGATCGCCTGCACCTTGCTCTTCTTTTTTCTTGCGCACAACTCCCTGATTGATATCAGGGCTCTGCTCGTGTATGGCGGAAAAAATTCCGCAGGAGTTTGCTTCGAACATATATTCTGATTTCGTGTAGCCGATTTTACGAATTACTTCGCGCGCGATTTCCTGCACGTCAAGGTACGCATCGGATTTTACTTCACCAGCGAGAACAACCTGTCCTGTTGTGACAAGCGTTTCACACGCAACTTTTGATTGCGCATCGTAGGCGAGAAAATGGTCAATGAGCGCATCAGAAATTTGATCGGCAACTTTATCAGGGTGGCCTTCTGAAACTGATTCGGAGGTGAAGAGGTATGACATAATGAATGGTTAATTATGAATGTTATTAGTTTTAGGAGGACGAAGGTAAAATTATTTTATGATAGGAGAAAGTAAATTTATCCCGCTAATTCTTTGAATATATCCTCTAATTTCTGTTCTTCTTTCTGAATGGTGAGAACGGCAAGGTTGTTTTGCACAGCAAAATTGAAAATATCAGCGCGGGTATCTTTTTCGGATGAAGAAGTAATCTGCCACGTATTGTCCGAAATATTTTTCGCATCCTGCACCCCATTGATTGTGTTTAAAGCAGAACGGGAAGTTGTTTTATCAAACTCAACTGTGACAACTGTTTTATTGGAAGAAGTTTTTTTCAGTTCTTGAGTCGTCTTATCTGCCACAATATTTCCTTTGCTGATAATAATTACCCTGTCGCACATGGCTTCCACTTCCTGCATAATGTGTGTGGAGAGCATTACTGTTTTTGCTTTGCCGATTTCTTTTATCACTCCGCGGATTTCCGCCAGTTGAATCGGGTCAAGTCCTGAAGTAGGTTCATCCAGAATCAATACTTTCGGATCATGAATCAATGCCTGCGCTAAACCGACTCTCTGTTTGTATCCTTTCGACAGTGCGCCTATTTTTTTCCCCTGCTCAACTTCCAATCCGGTGATGGAGATAATCTCTTTCACTCTTCCTGAAATATTTTTTAACTGATGAAGTTCAGCAACGAAAGAAAGATATTCTTTCACGAACATATCGTAATACAATGGATTGTTTTCGGCAAGATAGCCGACATTTTTCCGAACATCTAAACTCTGCTCACTCACATCAAATCCGCATACACTTGCTTGCCCTGATGTCTGAGGAAGAAAGCAAGTCAAAATTTTCATCATGGTGGATTTCCCTGCACCGTTCGGTCCAAGGAAACCAACCACTTCACCAGAATTTACTTCAAATGAAACATCGCTCAGCGCTTTTTGCTTGCTGTAAAGTTTGGTTATGTTTTGAACTTTAATTGACATTCTACAAAACTAATTTTTTTCCGATTGACTATTAACCATTAACGATTAACTATTTTTGCCCTGTGAAAGGAACTGTCATAAAATCAACGGGCAACTGGTATTCTGTTCTCTCAGATGATGGCGAAAAAATCAAATGCCGTATCAAAGGACGTTTGCGCATTGAAGGTTACAAAAGCACCAACCCGATTGCTGTTGGCGACCAGGTTGTAATTGCTCTTGAAGGAGACGGCAACGGTGTAATATCAGAAGTTGATAAAAGAAAAAACTGCATCATTCGCAAATCAAAAAATCTCAGCAAGCAATCTCACATTCTTGCAACGAATGTTGATCAGGCAATGCTGGTAGTGACGCTCGCTATTCCAAAAACATCTTTTGGTTTCATAGATAGATTTCTCGCAACGGCTGAAGCATATAGAATTCCCGCCATTCTGATTTTTAATAAAGCGGATATTTTTGAAAGCGATGAAATGATGAATGAAGATTTAATAAAGACAATGAATATCTATGAAAAAATAGGTTATAAATGTTTCAGTGTTTGTTCAACCAAAATGAGTACAGAAACAAAACAAAAAATGATTTCACTTCTGAAAAACAAAACAACTTTACTTTCGGGACATTCAGGAGTTGGAAAATCCACTTTCATCAATACCATTGAACCATCGCTTGATTTGAAAACTCAAAATCTTTCCGGTGCGCACACGAAAGGAATGCACACCACTACTTTTACAGAAATGCACCCTCTTGTTTTCGGAGGATATATCATTGATACGCCAGGTATAAAAGAATTCAGCGTAATCAATATGGAAAAACACGAAGTGTCACATTTCTTTCTTGAGATTTTTAAGCAAGCGAATGATTGCAAGTTTCACACATGTCTTCATATTAATGAACCGAAATGCGCGGTGATTGAAGCGGTAGAGAAAGGAGAAATTGCATTATCGCGCTATCATTCTTACATCAGCATCATGAGCGGAGAAGAAGTGATTAAAGAATATAATGATTAGATATGCGCGCAGTAATTCAAAGAGTAAAACACGCTACGGTAACGATTGACGGAAAATTAAAATCATCCATTAAAGATGGCTCGCTTGTTCTGTTGGGAATAGAAGATACAGATTCTGCTGAAGACATTGAATGGCTCTCCGCAAAAATCTCCAACCTCCGGATTTTTAATGATGAAAATGGCGTGATGAATCTATCCGTGAAAGAAGTTGATGGGGAAATATTAGTTGTTTCCCAATTCACACTTCATGCTTCTACAAAAAAAGGAAATCGCCCTTCTTATATTCATGCTTCAAAACCGGAAATTGCCATTCCTCTTTATGAAAAATTTATTCAGCAAATGGAATTTGATTTTGGAAAGAAAATTCAGACAGGCACTTTTGCTGCTGATATGAAAGTAGAACTACTGAACGATGGTCCCGTTACTATAATTATTGATACAAAGAACAAGGAATAATTACTTGAGTTGTTTAACAAACATCATTATCGCAAACCAGTATTCGTGGTAGCCGGGATTGTTTTTCCACAGACAGGAAGAACCATGCTTTCCTTTTGAAGTGGGTACAAACTGATTTTTTATTTTTGATTTCACATCGCTCATAAGCGTAGAGACATCACTTGCTTCTTCTTTTGATGAAGTTGCGAAAACGGGAATGGTAAGATTTGCGATTACGTTTTTCAATTTTAGTTTCGTTCCGAAATATTCACCCGGACTGAATGCCATTACCGCGCTCACTTTTTTATTTGTCGCGGCAATTTTTAAAACAAGAGAAGCGGAATAAGAACTTCCCACGAGAAAAACTTTTTTTCCACTTTTTGTATAGGCATAATCAATCGCGGCAAGAATATCTTTTTCCGCATCAAGATACGCGGTTGGTTTCTTTTTTTGAAGCGCGAGTGCGGCAGTTTCGTTTTTTACACCATTCACTTCGTTGCCTGACCGCGCGTCAACGGCAAGACAGTTGTACCCGAGGCGACAAAATTTTCCAGCGGTTTCCGCGTATTCTGCCCTGCTGTATCCCGCCTGATGGCAGAGAACCATGTACGGCAGAGAATCATTTACGAAATATAAATCCGCTGTAACAAGCAGTGCATCAGAAGCGGGAAAAGTAATTTTCTGCATTGGGTCGGGACTAAGTTGAGTAATTTCTGCAAACGCAAAGAAAGAAAAAATAAAAATTGAAAGTAGTACAACTCTAAGCATAGATGCAGATTGAGGAATATAAAATTACAAAAAATGTTTTCAGTTCAGATAGTTTTTGACTGCTGAATAAACTTCCTCCACTGTTATTGATTTCATGCAAACATTGTTATTGCAGGGAGAAAAGCGATGATTAAATACATTGACACAAGGACTGCATGCCAGTTCTTTCCATATTATATGTGCATGGGGAGAAATAGGTCCGAAAAGTTTTGGTGTCTCAGGACCAAAAAGAATTATCGTTCGGATGTTTGTAAGCGAAGAAAAATGTCCAGGTCCGCTGTCGTTGGTTACAAGAATATCAGCGAGTGTGTAGAGAGTAAGCAATTCTCGCAGGGTAGTTTTTCCAGCGAATGAAACCGTTTTTGAAGAACCAATCTGTTTGCAAATTTCTTCTGCGTCTTTTTGTTCTGATGGAGCGCCAGAAATTGCAAGGCAGGCGCTCGGATTATCAGCAATGATTTTTTTTCCAAGTGCAATAAAATTTTTCGATTCCCATTTTCTCAGCGGAAGCAAATCGCTTGCATTTGGATTCAGCAGGATAATTTTTTTCTGCTGCAAACCGAAAGCGTCATTTATTTTTTCCTGCATTTCTTTTTTCTCTTGCTCGCTGGGAGTAAAAGCAGGAAGCGAGGAAGTGAGATGGCTTTGCGGAATTTTCATCATCGGCACTTCGACAGGGTTTTGCAAAATTGCTTCAACAAGTGAATGATAAAAAATCGAAGTGTGCAGATAAGGGTTGTATTGGATTCGATGAGTCATTAAATTTCCCCTGTAAGGCAATTCGCTGGTAAAACGGTGAAGCCCGATTCTAATTTTTGCACCCGTCATGTAAGAAAAAATTGCGGAAGCGCGGGAGAAAAACTCCATGTCAATCACTGTATCAATTTTCTCTCTGCGGATTTTTCTCAGAGCAGACAAAGAATCAAAAATAAAACTGAAGAGTGATTTATCGTTGAGTGTGATAATATTTTCCTGCGGGATGGTATCAAGTATGTCTAATATAGGGCGATTGTTTTTGAAAACGCAGAAGTAAACATTTTCTCTTCCAACTAATTCCGTTGCGCACTTGATAGCGCTATAAGCCAAAACAGTTGCGCCTTGCTCAATAAATTTCAGGAAGACAATTTTTTTTGGCTGGATGACGTGCGTTGGAAACGAAGCGCGAAATAAAGTCAGCAAAAAACAAATTGGTCTCCCAATCCAGTAGTCAATTGATCTGATTGTGTTTGGATTCATTTTTCCTTGAGCGGCTGCGCGAATGTCTGCACATCTTTCCCCGAAATAGTTTTATCGCCAAGAATAATGAGCCGTTCCACCACATTGCGAAGTTCGCGGATGTTTCCTGTCCAGTTTACTTTCTGAAGTTCTTTCAGTGCGTCTTTTGAAAAAGTTTTTTGCGGAATGCCCTGCTCTTCGCAAATCATTTTAGAAAAATGTTCTACCAAAAGCGGAATGTCATCTTTTCGTTCATTCAAGGAAGGGACTTTGATTATAATTACGCTGAGGCGATGATACAAATCCTCCCTGAAATTTCCTTTCGAAATTTCTTTCTGCAATTCTTTGTTGGTGGCGGCAAGCACGCGCACATTCACTTTCACTTCTTTCTCACTTCCCACGCGTGTGATTTTATTTTCCTGTAAGGCGCGCAAGACCTTCGCCTGTGCTGATAAACTCATGTCGCCAATCTCATCTAAGAAAATTGTTCCTCCTTCTGCCAGTTCAAATTTCCCTTTGCGTTGTGCTACTGCCGATGTGAACGCACCTTTCTCATGTCCGAACAGTTCACTCTCTATGAGTTCGCTGGGAATGGCAGCACAGTTCACTTCAATAAAAGAATTGTTCGCGCGGCTGCTTTTTTCATGAACCCACCTTGCCACTAATTCTTTTCCTGTTCCGTTTTCGCCAGTAATTAAAACACGCGCATCAGTAGGCGCAACTTTTTCAATCATTGCCTGAATATCCTCAATGGCTTTTGACTCGCCAATCATTTCGTAGGTCTTGGAAATTTTTTTCTTGAGAACTTTTACATCCGAAACCAAAGTAGTTTTATCCATCGCGTTGCGAATGGTAACGAGCAAACGGTTTAAGTCAAGCGGTTTGGCGATGAAATCAAACGCGCCTTTCTTCACGGCTTCCACAGCGGTTTCAATCGTGCCGTGCCCCGAAATCATCACCACCGGAGTATCAGGATTTGATTTTTGAATTCTGTCTAATGCTTCCATGCCATCCACCTTCGGCATTTTTATATCGCATAAAATAATATCGTAGTCCTCTTTCTCCGCCATGGACGAACCTTCAGCGCCATCCCCCGCTTCATCCACTTTAAAGTTTTCGTATTCTAAAATTTCCCGCAAGGTTTTGCGGATGCTTTTTTCATCATCAATAACTAAAATTTTGGGCATGAGGTTACAAATTAAGGAAGACGAATTTACAAATTATCAGATTAGTCATTCATCAACTCACGTAACACTCCTTCCTTCAGCGAATATCTTGAGAGGCGCATTTTCTTTAATCCGAGCCGGAGAATAATGAAGTCAACAAAAATAGCAGAGACCACCATCATGTCCACACGCATTTTTGTAAGACCTTTCATGTGTAATCGCTCTTTGGTAGTTGACTTTAGGATGACTTCATACATTTTTGCGCAGTCGTCAAAATTAAATTCATATTCGGTTTTTCCTTTTAGGATGTTGATGTCGTAAAAGCGGTAAGCAATCATTTCTGCCAATGAGTCAAAAGAGCCGGAGGAGCCGATTAATTCCTGACAACCCACAGCCCCCTTTATTAAGGGGGAATTAATAGCCGTGAAAAGAGGTTCAAGATTTTCTTCCAAATAATTTTTAATTTGTTTTATTTCTTCATTTTTTATTGGGTCGGAGGGTATGAATTTTTCCAGCAGCCGTGCGGCACCAAGGGGAAAACTTTGTTTCCACAAAATTTCTTTTTTGTTCGCGATGATAAATTCCGTACTTCCTCCGCCAATATCCATGATGAGCGATGGCTTGTCATTCATCTTTACCGCAGAACACACTCCGTAATAAATCAACTCCGCTTCTTTATCGCCTGAAATTATTTGCACATCAATTCCTGTTTTTTCTTTTACAACCTGGATGAAATGTTTTCCGTTGCTTGCGCTTCGGATAGCGGAAGTGGCGAAGGCAATAGTTTTTTCCACGCCAAATTTTTTAATTGTCTTCCTGTGCTGTTTCAACGCGCGCAACCCTCGTTTGAATGGCTTTTCTTCAATATGGTTTTTGTTGATGCCCCCCTCTCCAAGTTTAACGGCAATTTTACTTTTGTAAAGTTTTTTGATAGTTTTATCAGAAAAAATTTCTGCTATAAAAATATTGAAGGTATTTGTACCAAGGTCAAGGATGGCAATACGTTCTGGCATTTTTAAATTTTTATTCTCTCACCGCCAACTAGCGGAAGAGATGGAGAGGGGCTTTTGTTCTTACCCTGAATATCTCAGCCATTTCCAAAGTTCTTTATACGTAACTTTTTTTCCGTACATCAGAATTCCTGTTCTGTAAATTTTCCCCGCGAGCCATGTCATGAAAATAAAAGTTATGATAAGCAATCCCATTGATAAAGCGAATTCCCACATCGGAACGCCAAAGGGTAAACGCACCATCATTACAATAGGAGATGTAAATGGAATGATGGAAAACCAAAACGCAAGAGAACCTTCGGGATTTTGCATGATGAACTGCGCGGCAATGAATGAAATGACGAGTGGAATAGTGATTGGCATCATGAACTGCTGTGTGTCGGCTTCGCTGTCTACTGCCGAACCCACTGCAGCAAACAGTGCGCTGTAAAGCAAATATCCTCCGAGGAAATAAAACAGAAAGGCGAAAATTATCTGAACGAAATTTATGTTCTGAATATCTTTAAATATTTCTGCCGCTTCAGAATAATTTACGTTTTGTTGGTTTGGAATTTGATTTGGCATGCTCGGAATTACGTTCTGCTGAAGCGCAGGATTGGTTTGATCGGAAAAATCTTTAAGGAAAGTAACTTGCCCAATGCCGACAAAAATCATTGTAAGAATAACCCATAAAATAAATTGAGTAAGCCCAACCATAGCGATGCCGACAATTTTTCCCATCATAAGTTGAAATGGCTTCACAGAAGAAATAATTACTTCCACAATGCGGCTTGTTTTTTCTTCGATAACACCTTTCATCACCTGGATTCCATAGAGGAAAATGAAAATATAAATCAGAATTCCCGCGCCAAAGCCAATTGCCATGTTCACACCTGTGTTCGTGCGCTCTTCTTCTCCTGATTCAGACTGTTTTTGAGTTATAACATTCACAGGGATATGCGCGGCATCCACTTTCGCCATGTCAATACCTTCTCGTTCCAATTGATTTTCGTAGAGAATATCTTCAATGCCTGAGCGGATTTTTTCCTGAACCATAATTCCCGGATGGCTTTTGAAATACAGAATGACTTTTTTTGAGTTGAGAATATTTTCAGGAACCCAAAGAATTGCCGTGTAATCTGTTTTATAAAAATCACGCTTTGCCTCTTCAATTGAAACAGGAGGATAATCATAGTGAATGTTCTTGCTGCCTTTTAAAAAATCATCTACCAATTTAGAATCATCAATCACTTCAATGAAATGTGTTGCCTGCTCCTGTGTGGCAAGCCAGATGGGGACAATCATCAGCGCGGAAAAGAGAATGGGTCCGAGAATCGTCATAATAATGAACGATTTCTTTTTTACACGAGAAACATATTCGCGCTTTATGATGATGGAGATTTTGGACATGGATGCGAATATACAAATTACAGTTTCTGTTGTTGGCGGATAATGTTTTACATTTGTTCCGAAATATTATGGAATAGTTACCGTTACGCATCCTAAAAAATAAAAATGGCTTTCCAATTCCCCTCCCTTTCCGCAGTAATCAAAGGAACTTTCGATACGCTGAAAAGATTTCCTCTTCCGCTTCTCTCCGCGATTGTCGGCAGCGTGATTTGCATTTATATTATTGGAATGAAATGGGATGTTCAGAAGAATTTTGAATACCTCTGGAAAATAGTGATGTGCTGCGGACTCGGGCTGAATTTATTTTTGGCGTTGTGTTTAATTTCTGAAAGAAGAAATCACGGCACGGCTCAAAAATATCTTCTCCAGATTTTTGCGCTGCTCTTAGTTGTCGGATATTATTTTCTTCTTCCTGAATTCAGAAAGATGACCGTATCGGACGCAACGCGCTATACATTATTTTCTACAGGACTGCATCTGCTGGTGGCTTTTTCTCCTTTCATCGCTCGAGGCGAGATAAACGGTTTCTGGCAGTTCAATAAAACTTTGTTCCTCCGCTTTTTGCTTTCTGTTTTGTATTCAGGCGTGCTTTATCTCGGACTTGCTCTTGCCTTGCTTGCCGTTGACCAACTTTTTAATGCTGATATAAAAGGAGAGCGTTACGGACAACTTTGGTTTTTCCTTTCTGGAGTTTTCAATACATGGTTTTTTCTTGCGGGTGTTCCGAAGAATTTAGATGAACTGGAAACAACCACCGACTATCCAAAGGGATTAAAAATTTTCACGCAGTTTGTTTTGCTTCCCCTAGTTGCAATTTACTTGCTGATTCTTTACGCGTATGGAATAAAAATTATTGTTCAATGGGAATTACCGAAAGGATGGGTTTCGTGGTTAGTGAACGCGTTTTCTGTTTTCGGAATTCTTTCTTTGCTACTCATCTGGCCTATACGAAATGATGAGGGAAACAAATGGATAAGCACTTTCTCCCGATGGTTTTACCGTGCGTTGTTCCCGCTGATTGTTTTGCTTGGAATTGCAATCGGGAGGCGTGTAATGCAATACGGAATTACCGAAAATCGCTATTTTGTTTTGATAGTCGCGCTTTGGCTTGCGGGCATCGCCACTTATTTTTTGCTGAGCAAAACAAAAAACATTAAGGTAATTCCCGTCACGCTTTTCATCATCGCGTTTCTTTCATCGTTCGGACCCTGGGGGGCATTCAGTGTTTCAGAAAAAAGCCAGGTGAATAGATTGGAAAAACTTCTTACCGAAGAAAAAATTCTTGTTGACGGAAAAATAAAAAAAACAACCGACACCATTTCCGACAAGAACGGAAGACAGATTGCTTCCATCGTACATTATCTCGATGACCATCACGGTTTTGATGAAATTAAATCCTGGTTCGCAGAAAATCTCGACACAGTTCTCGCGCCAAAAGATTCAAACGATTATGTGTATGATACAGGAAAAATTCTCGGACTGATGGGCGTGGAAGACAATTATTATTACGGCTACCGGGATGATGAGCGTGATGAAGATGATACAGTCACCGTTAAGAATTTTTATTACTACGCGCAGAACAACGAGCAGCAGGCCGTATCAGTAGCAGGATTTGATTACACGTGCAACTTCAACCGCTCTTTTTATGATGGCGATAACTCCTATTATGACGATAGTTATTACAAGATTCATTTCGGAAATGATTCTGGAATTATAAAATATTCCAAGGAGAAAAAGGATTTTGTTTTCATGAAGAACGGAAAAGATATTTTGCGTTTTGATTTGAATGATTATGTAAAAAAGATTTCAACGTATAATAAGGAACACAAAAAATATAAGTACGACCAGAACATTCCAAAGGAAATGATGTTATTTGAAGCGCAGAATGATTCTGTGAAAATGAAATTGTATATGACAAACGTGTCCGGAACGAAATCAAAACAGGAAATTAAAATAACCCAAATCAGCGGCATGATGCTTTTGAAACTCGGTTCATACGCAGACACCACGCATGCAGGCATTAAATAATATTGACAGGGAAAAAATTCTTTTTCTGGATATTGAGACCGCGCCTCAGTATCCTTCCTACGAAGATATTCCTGATTCCTTCAGAAAGTTGTGGGAAGATAAAGCGAATAAAAAATATAAGGATGAATCAACCGAGCACGCGTATCAGCATGCTGGCATTTATGCTGAATACGGAAAAGTGGTTTGCATTACAGTTGGAATGTTTGCCGGAAAATCTTTCCGTCTGAAATCGTTTTATGGAGACGATGAAAAAATAATGCTGGAAGAATTCACTGCTCTTTTAGAAAAGCATTACAACACAGAATCACATTATCTCTGCGCGCATAACGGAAAAGAATTCGATTTTCCTTTTCTCGCCCGAAGAATTCTTGTGAACGGAATAAAAATCCCGCGCATACTTGATAACGCAGGCAAAAAGCCCTGGGAAATAAAACATTTGGATACTATGGAACTCTGGAAGTTCGGAGATTACAAAAGTTATACTTCTTTAAATCTTTTGGCGGAAATTTTTGACATTCCATCTCCCAAAGGCGATATGGACGGGAGCATGATGTATAAAGTTTATTGGGAAGACAAGGACTGGGACAGAATTGTAAAATATAATCAAAAAGATGTGCTCACCGTTGCGCAGGTATTTTTGAGATTCAAGGGAGAGAAGTTGATTGAGGAGAACGATGTTGTAATAGTTTAAGATTTATGTCTGCCAAAATAGTTTTTTCATATATAGTTTGTAAGAATAAACCCGAAGCAAAAAAAATCGGTAAGGTTCTTTTGCAAGAAAGATTGGTTGCCTGCGTAAATATTTTTGACAACATGCAATCCATGTATTGGTGGGAAGGAAAAATTGAAGAAGCCAATGAAACAGTTCTCATTGCCAAAACAACTAAAAAACTATTCAAGAAACTTTCCTCAACCGTGAAATCGCTTCACAGTTATTCCTGTCCTTGCATTTTGCAAATACCTATTACAGGTGGAAATAAGGAATATGTAGATTGGCTAATGAAGAATGTGAAGTGATTACTTTTCTTTATTTCCTATAGCGAGAAGCCCAAAAGACAAAAGTCCGCCAATGAGCACAACTGCCACTTGCGCGAGCCACACAATCCATCCGAAGGCAACCCCCATTGCGGTGGTGAATCCCCAGAGGAGCATTATCTGAAGTACAATCCATTGATACGCACCAATTCCGCCCGGAGTAGCAATCACTCCAAAACTTCCGAAGCACAGGATGACGAGGCAAGCAGAAACTGTGAGTGATTGTGTTTCGCTGAACGCGAACACGCAGACATAAACTGACATAAGGTACATTGCCCAGATGAAAAGAGAATGAAAGATAAAGAGCAGAGGGTTTTTTACTTTCGCGACCGAGCGTAATCCATCCAGAAAACTTAAAAGGAGTGTACGGATTTTTTGCGCGATGGGATTCTGAAATATTTTTTTCCGGAAGATGAAAAACAGAAACAACGCTCCAAGCAAAACTCCAATCACCCCGAACAACATCATTTTATTTTCGGCAAACGAATGGAGTTTTAATTTCAGAGGAGCAACCATTTTTTCTGAAAGGTATGAATGCAACTTTTCATATTCCAGCCAGATGCTGACGATGAAAAGAATGAAAAGAACAAACACATCAATAACTCTTTCTGTAATTACTGTGCCGAAGGATTGCGTGAGCGGAATTTTTTCATAGCGCTTTAAGATGCCGCAGCGCAGCACTTCCCCTAAACGATTAATGGCGAGATTGCCGAGGTAGCCAATCAGCACCGCGTAAAAGGTGTTGCTTAGTTTCGGAATGAAGCCAAGCGGGGCAAGCAGCATTTTCCATCGGATGGCGCGGCTGAGGTGAGCGAGAACCCCAACTGCCATAGAGAGTACAATCCACGCGTAGTTTGCTTCTGAAAGTGATTTTATGATTTGCGTTTTATCTTCCTCAGTGAGGTCTTTCACCGCCAGCCAAATGAGAAGAATGCCAAGCGCGAGGAAAACAAGAAACTTTATTGAGGGAAGAATATATTGCTTCAAGAAAGAAAAAGTTAATCGTTAATTGTTATTTGTTATTCGTAACAGCCAATTAACTATTAACGATTAACCAATAACTTGCTTTTAC
>Ga0247727_10001014_pt1 | contig 68398 bp, 70 predicted proteins | sample WisWelCaveWW1625_FD_202498 | JGI IMG/M metagenome (GOLD analysis project Ga0247727, IMG submission 202498) | Biofilm microbial communities from Wishing Well Cave, Virginia, United States - WW16-25 | ecosystem: Environmental > Aquatic > Deep subsurface > Groundwater > Cave microbial mat | place... | reverse complement strand
GAATTTGACATTCGCATCCCCCATTGCGCAACCCTCGGAGCGAATGTCAAATTCATCAGCTCCACTAAGATTCCTTGATTTCTAGTGGTCCTGATGATTCTGGCATTTGCCAAAGGGCGCCGCGGGTCTGGGATGCAAATGTCAGAATCGGACCACTAGGCGGCGCTGATTTGGCGGCGCTGCGAGCAGCAACCCAATTGTCGCCACGCATAGCGCCGATAAAGCGATAACTGTGCCAAGCAGCAAACAGCAGAGCGCGCGTGTGAGCAGTTGGCGTGCTTCAAGCGAGAACACGAACCACGGCCACATCGACTCAGTTTCCGGTCGGATCGTCGGCTACTGCACGCCCCATGCGCATCAATTCACCAACTTCGCGCGCCAGCGGATCCTCGCTAGCAGCAAGCCCCTCGACCACGCCCGCATAGTCAGGCCCATTCTTGTTCTGCGACAGCTTTCGTTTGCCTTCGATGCATTCGGCGTGCAGGGCAACCCCGACAATACCGCGCAGCATGGCGTCGATGTAGGGCCGTGGCGCGTCCTCGATTTTCCAGGGCGCTTCACGATTGACCTCGTGCAGCGCCGAAAGATCGCGCACCACGCCCTCAAGGCGCACCGGATCGTCGAACCATTCCACCCTGCCGGTGATGTGCACGGCTTCGTAGTTCCAGGTCGGCACCGTCTTGCCGTGCTCGCCCTTCGACGGATAGAAATTGGGCGACACGTAGGCCTCGGGCCCATGGAGCACGACGAGCCCGCGCCCCGGGCTTGCTTTCCATTGTGGATTGGCGCGCGCGATGTGGCCTATCGCGACCTTCTTCTCCGCGTCCCACAGGATCGGCAGATGCGTGCCGAACGGCGTCCCAGTCTCATCAACGGTGATAAGCACGCCGGCCCAGCGGCGCGTCAGGCGCGCGATCAGCGCGTCCGCGTCTTCGGCAATGAAGTGCGTGGGAACGTACATCTCATTCAGCCGGGACAGCGCTCGGGTTTTGCGCCGCCCAAGCGGCCTTGATCGAAGCGCTGGTTTTGCGCGACCCGTCCGGGCTCCACCCTGGTGGGCCGAACAAATATCCTAAGACTTCGCGCAACGATTTCGCACCACCCAAATCGCGCGCGATGCCGGCCCATTCGTGGAACGCCACACGGAACGGATTGAACGTGCCCAATTGCGTGATGATGCCGTACCGCAACGGCTCGCTTTTGTCCTCCGGCACAAAGGTGCCGAACATCCGGTCCCATATGATCAAAACGCCGGCGTAGTTGGCGTCCAAGTATTTTGGGTTGATGGCGTGATGGACGCGGTGATGGGAGGGCGTGTTCATTACCCATTCAAGGGGTCCCATGCGATCGATGGCTTCGGTATGGATCCAGAATTGATACACAAGGCTGATCGCCTGGAACATCAACACCATTTCTGGAGGAAAACCGACGAACACGAGCGGCAGCCAGAAGATGAAGGAAAAGCTGATCGCGCCAGTCCAAGTCTGGCGCAGCGCCGTCGTCAAATTGTAGTGCTGCGAGGAATGATGGATGACGTGACTTGCCCACCACCAGCGCCGTTCGTGCGCAATGCGATGGAACCAATAGTACGCGCAATCTTCCGCGAAGAAGCAGGCAAGCATGACCGGCCAGGTCCAGCCGAGATCGAACAAGCGGAAATGCGAAACAAAGAAATAGCTGGCGATGACCATGCCGCCGAACAGGAGCCCTGCGATTTGATTGCCAAGGCCCATCGACAACGATGCCGCGGAATCGGCCACCTGGTAGCGGCCTTTTCGCGCAAGCCGCACATAGATCATCTCGATCAAAATCAGCACCACGAAGCCCGGCACCGCGTAGGTGATGATGTCGGGGATATCAAACGGCGGAGCGATCGGTTCTCTCAACGGGCGGCTCCCTGCGCCAGATCCGCCAGCCAAGCTGGCGGTGCGTCATTGAATTGCAGGTTTAGCGGAGGAAAGCCGACATCGGCAAATTCGATCCGCACGCGTGCGCCGCGCAAGCCGATCCGCGTAGCACTCGCCGGTGCGACGCGGGCGCTGAGCCCATCGCCCATGACACGTACGACCAGGATTTTGCCCCCGCTCAGCCGCGCCACGGCGCTGCGCGCACCCTCGCCGATCGCTGCTTGCTCAACGTTCAAACCCTCAGCGGCGGCAAAGCGCGAGATCTCGGCTTCGTCGAGCCTGGCGCGCTGGCGAAAGCCAAGCGCGGCCGCGGCGGCAATCATGAGCACGACGACCGCCGCTGAGCCGGCGAGTATGAACCACGTGCTCATCCGCCTAACCCCAGCAAGACGACAGCAAGAACAAATATGCTAAGCGATACGAGTGCGAACAACAGCAAGAATGACGTGCGCCAGATCGCCGACCACCAGCCGAGCGCATAGGCGCCTTTCAAGTGGAAATACATGTGCGCCGGCATGCCGAGGCCAAAAAGAGCCCCACCCAGCCAACCAAGCCATTGGATCCCTGCGGTCAGCGCGACAATTACAAACGCGACTGAAGCGAAGGAAAGCGAGTTGAGCGTGAAAACGACGTGGTCGTAAAGCGTCAACCCGCGCCGCCAGATGAACAGAAGCCACATGAAGGGCAATGAGATCGGCACAAGCAGGAACGAGAACTTCGACGCCGCGTCTTGGATTTTGTAGAGCGCGAGGTCGGGGTTCTCCAGGCTGCGCAAGATGCGCGCGTCAAGTTGCGGGAAGCCGCTGCCAATGGTGATGTCGCCGTTGCGCGCGGCCTCCGCAAGCTCGTCCTGCCAGCGCCCCTGGCCGTCGCCGTTCACCACTTCTTCATTGGCGTCGCCCCCGCTTTCCACAGCGGGCTGGCGCGCAGACTCACGTTCCGCCGCCAGGGCTTGAGCCGTCCGCGCGAGCGCTAATTCGCGGCGCGTGACGTCAGCCTGCGCCAATTGCAAAGCTCGCCGCGCAAGGCGCGTCTCCAGATCGCCAGTGTGCGGATCCTCAGGCGCGGCTTCGGCGGCAGCGAGTTCACGCTCGGCCTCGGCCACGGCTGCGCGCGCTTGCGCCAGCTCTGCGGCCGCGTTCTCACGCGCTTGTGGAGCGAGGTCCGGTCCGATGGGCACGTCGACGAATGCAAATGTGAAGAACATGAGGAAAATAGTGAGCAAGAACAGCGCGAGCGGAGAAACATAACGCGCACGTTTTCCATAAACGTAGTTTCGCGTCAGCGTGCCGGGCCGAAACGCAAGCATCGGCAGCGTCCGCCAGGCTTTGGTGTCGAAATGGAAGAGCCCGTGCAGCACTTCCTGCAACAAGTGGGAGAGCGTGCGATGGGCGCGCGCGGCCTGCCCGCACTGAGCACAATACGGTCCGCTCAGCGCCACGCCGCAATTCAAGCACGCGCCCTCACCGGCGCCGCGCGCTTCGCGGCCCTCGATGGCGCCAGCCGCCAACCCCGCCGTCGCCAGCGCGCCAGCCGCCTCAAGCTCACCGCTCATAGCGCCACCATCCTGCGCCGCGCTCCGCCGATCAAGCCTATGCGTCCCTCCGCAAGGTCCGAGCGGCGTCGGTCTCGCCCTCCGCGCTGGCGAGATAGCCGAAGGCTGTGCGCGCCACCGCGCACGGCTCACGACGAGGCGCGGCCGCCGGGGCGCACTTGGTTGCGTCTGCGGTGAGTGCGGCAAGCCCCTCCCGCTCCAGCGCCAACCTCGCCAAGGCTTCGGCCTCCTCGGCTGAATTGGCCCACACGAACACGGCCGTGACGGCGGCGTCCATTGCGTGCGGCCAACGCCTGGCGGCGCGATCGGGCCTTGCCTCCACGACGACGCGCCAGAACGGCATGAGCGGGCGCGCAATTCGGATCCGGTGCATAAACGCCCAGAACCAACTCGGTCCACGCGGCAGGCTCATGCTGACCAGCCCGGCTTGCGCTTTTGCAGGAACGCAGCAAGCCCTTCCTTGCCCTCAGCGGACGCACGGCGCTGGGCGATGCGACGCGCCGTTTCGCGCGCCAATGCATCGTCGATTTTGTGACACGTCACATGCCGGACAATCGCCTTCGAGTCGGCGATTGCACCAGGCGCTGCGGCAATCGCCAGTTCGCTCAGATGTTCCGCCATCGCTTGCAATTGCTCTTCACCTTCCACGGCATATTGCACGAGGCCGATTTTCTCCGCGTAGGCGCCATCGAAACTTTCCGCCGTCGCAAACAGCGCTTTTGCTTGCCGCGGCCCGATGGCTTCGACAACGTAAGGTGAAATTGTCGCCGGCGTGAGGCCTAAGCGGACTTCCGAGAACCGAAACGTCGCATCCTTGCGCGCCACCGCGACATCGCATGCCGCTACAAGGCCTGCGCCGCCGCCCATCGCCGCGCCATGCACGAGCGCCACCGTGAGCTGTGGCAAGTCGTGCAGGTGCTTGAGCATCCGCGCCAACGCAAGCGCGTCGGCTTCGTTTTCGTCAACGCTCCGCTCGCCGCCGCGGCGCATCCAGTCGATATCGGCCCCGGCGCAAAAACTCTCTCCGGCCCCGCGAAGGAAAACGACCCGGACGTGATCGGCGCCTTTCAAGGTCTCGAAATGCTCGGCGAGGGTTTGGATCATCAGCTCGTCGAAAGCATTTCGTCTGTCCGGCCGATTGAGCGTGACCATGGCGACACCAGCTGGCGAGACATCGAGAAGTGCGGGATCGGGAGCGAGTGTCATGAGGGAGCTCCTAACGCGCGCAGCACTTCTTGCGGACGCTCGGCTTCCGGGGTGTCGAACAGATTGAGGCTTTGCACGCCGGCGAAGAAATACTCAAAATCCTCCGGCGGTTGGGTATTTTCGATGAACACGGGCACAAGCTTCTTGCGGTATCGGTCGGCTAGATAAACCTCTCGCTTGACGTGATCACTCTCGAACGCTGCTCTCGAGCACATCACCATGACGCCGGCCGCGCCGCGAATGGCCCGCACAATCTCGCCCGCCCAGCCATCGCCCGCGACGACGCCTTTACGATCGAGCCAGAACCTGCGTCCCTCGCGCTGAGCTGCCTCGATTACGGGCACGACCAAGCTTTGATTGGCGCGCGCATAGGAGACGAACACTGCGTCGGTCTGTGCGGGTGGCGAAGCCTGCAGCGTCTCGCCGGCCTTGGCGGTGCGCCGCCAAGTCGATGTGAGGACGACGCGCAGGAGTGCAATCGCCAGCCATATCAGCACTATCGCCAATCCCACGCCCACACTGGCGATCGCTCCGCCGACAAGCAGAAGCACCTGATCCTCGGCAATGCCGAGCACATCCGCGGCGCGTTCGACAACAACACGCAGATCGCTGGGGTCGCCGCCGCCGCTCACCGTGGTGGTGTACGCCGCCGCCAACAGGGCGCTGCGCAGCATGAGCGCGACGGGCGTGGCAAGAATCAACACCAGCGCGCAAACCGCGATCGCCACTCCCGGACCTCGTTTGCGGGCCAGCTGTGGCGGTGACGCCAATGACTGGCGCAACTTCCCATCGATGGCGTTTGCCAGCTCTTGCCATCTGGCCTCGCGCTGGACCGCCTCGCCGGCATCAAGCGCGGGCAGGTCGCGCAAGCCCACCGGCGCGATGGCGTTGTCGAGCTTCACGACCATGAGTCGACCGTCAGCCCATGCATCGAGCGCGCGTTGTTCCAGGCGCAGGCGGCCAGGCGCAGACACGAAGTCCTTCGACAGAAGCAGGACCACGACGTCGCTGGCCAACACCGGGTGTAAGGCGGTTTGACCGTCGTCCAGCTCCACGAACTGGCCGCGCCGCTCCAGGAACTTCTCCAACCCCTCAACGGCTTCGCGATCGGGCGGCGCGTGGGCGAGAAATACGGTCATGGGCGCGTCTTAGCATGCCCGGCGGCGCCGGGAACTGGCCCAACGGCGCCACACTCTCATTGCGCCTTAACCAACCCCGCCTATCCTAACAGGAAGCCAATGAAGCCAAATCTTGCAGATATCCCCTTTTTGAGCGCCGCTGACGCTGATTTGCTGGCAACCCTCGACGAGGAGAGCGAGTGGTTCTCCATACCTTCTGGCTGGCCGGTGCTAAACGCGGGCGAGCCGCCGGACGGCGTTTGGTTCCTGGTATCGGGCTCACTTGCGGCGTTCCGGCCAACCAATGGGGGAAACCACAACCTGCTTGGCTACATTCGCCCTGGCGAACCTGTCGGCGAAATGGCGCTGATTGCGCGCGAACCCCACACCGCCAGCGTCTTTGCCATGCGCGACAGCGAACTTCTCAAGCTTGCTCCTCCCGCGTTCAACCGCCTCGTGCGCGCCCATCCCAATCTCATGGAGCATATCGCGCGCCTGATGCTCACGCGCGCACGCGCGACTAACAGAGCAAACCCTCGCGCCGACCCGAAGGTTTACGCGCTCGTCTCCACCTCACCCACCATCGACCTGAAATTGCGCGCACGGGCCCTGCGGGATGCGTTGAAGCGGCTGGGCGCCCGCGCGGTCATCGTCACCGAGGAGGATGAACGCGCGATCAGCGAGGAGGGCCTCAACAGCGCCTGGTTCGACGCGCTGGAGCGCAAGAACGATGCGGTGTTCCTTGTTACTCCGATCGCCGACACCACGTGGTTCCGCACTTGCTTGCGCCAGGCTGACCGCATCTGGTTTTTCGCACGCGCGGACGCGCGGCCCTCGTTGCCCCTCTTGCCTCCTGAGGACCCCTCGCCCGCGCGGCAGTTTCGTCTCGTCGACGTCGTGCTGCTGCACCACGGCATGGACCGCAAGGCGGCCACGTCCAATGAATGGACCAATGCCTGCGAGGCTGCGCGGCTGTTCCACTGGCGCGGCGTCGAGAGCGAGGATTTAGCGCGCCTTGCGCGCGTCATCGCCCGGCGCTCGGTCGGCATCGTGCTTTCGGGCGGAGGCGCGCGCGGGTACGCCCATATTGGCGTCATCCGCGCATTGCGTGAAGCGGGCCTGCCGTTCGACATAGCCGGCGGCACATCGATTGGCGCCGTCATCGCCGGCTGCGTGGCCATGGGTTGGTCCGACGACGAGATCGAGCTGCGCATCCGCAAGGCTTTCGTCGAGAGCAACCCGCTTGGCGATTACGTACTGCCGGTCGTGGGGCTCGTGCGCGGGCGGCGCGTAGAGGATCGCCTGCGCGAACATTTTGGCGAGACTCTCATCGAAGACTTGGCGATTCCGTTCTTCGCAATTTCCACCAATCTCGTGGCCGGCGCCACGCACGTGCACCGCGGCGGCTCCCTGCGCCACGCGCTGCGCGCCTCGATTTCGCTGCCGGGCATTCTTCCTCCGGTTGTCGTTGGCGATAAGGCCTTGTTGGTCGATGGCGCAGTCTTGAAAAATTTCCCCGTCGACGTGCTGCGCGACCTGCACCGCGGCCCGATCATTGGCGTCGATGTCGCGCGCCGCGACGGCATCGATCTGGAAGACTTCCGCGATCCGCCCGGTTTCTTCGGCTGGATCGCCGCCCATGGCTTGCAATCGGCGCCGCCGATCGCCTCACTCTTGATGCGCGCGGCGACCTTGGCGATCGATCCTTGGGAGGGCCGCTCGGGCGCCGATGTGTTAATCGCTCCGGAAATGCCTGACATCGATATGCGCGATTGGAAGCGGTTCGACGAGGCGGTGACTGCCGGCTACGAAGCGGCAGTGGCTGCCTTGCAGGGCCCCCACGGGCTATTTCGCGCACCGGAAGATCCCCGCGCGAGCGCTTTCGACGAGGCGCTAGAGATCGCCGAATAAGCTAGTGGTCCGATCCTGACATTTGCAATCCCAGACCCGCAGCGCCCTATGGCAAATGCCAGAATCATCAGGACCACTAGAAATCAAGGAATCTTAGTGGAGCTGATGAATTTGACATTCGCTTCGAGGGTTGCGCAATGCGGGATGCGAATGTCAAATTCGCTCCACTAGTGTCCCGGATTTGAAGTTCGTCATGCCGTTTGGATCGACCGCGGAACGAACTTCAAATCCAAAAGGGACACTAGAATCAATGGGTCTTAGTGTGGCTTGTAAATCTGAAATTCGCCCGATCTCGACGGCGGGCGTTGAGCGAATTTCAGATTCGCCACACTAGCGCCCGCGGGTGCGGCCTGTATGTTCGCCGCTCAACCGGTGACGACAATGCGGTTTCTCTTTACTTGCATGTGCCTGATTGCGCTTAGCGCGTGTGGTCAGCAACAAGGCGTGTCCAGCGCCGGCTGCGCGCGTTCCGCCACCCATGAAGTGACATGGTCGAACGCTCTCGCGCCGGATACGATTACGGTGCGCGCCGAGGGGCCGACATGCGCGCAGACTGTGATCACCTTGACGATTCGCAATGCCCGGGGCGATGCGTTGTGGGCGTTCGCCGCCACACATTACGCCATGACAACTGGAGAGGGCGCGACGCCTGAAGACACGCCCGCCGTTTCCGAGATGGAAGTCGATGAGTTTCTAACGGCTTGGGCTGATGTCACCCAGATGCGCACAGGCGAGCTGCCGCAATGGAGCGCCGGCGCGGCATCGCTCACCGAGAGCGCTGAGACATTCTCATACGACACGCCATTCGAGCGCGACGTTTATGAAATGCTCCGCGCACGCGACCTGCCGGCGCTCTGCTTTGCTGCGGGCGCGGAGTCCTCCCAGTGCCTGATCATCGACCCAGCCTCGAACGCGCCGACCAGAATCGTGACATACGGCCCCTAATGCGCGCTCTTGTCCTAGCAGGGTTCCTGCTCACCGCTTGCCTCGGCGCATCGCCGCGCTGCGACGTCGAAGTCACCAGCGATCTTGCCTTTACCGGGTCTGACGCCCATGACGCGGTCACGGTGCGCGCGTTCGGGCCCTCGTGTGACAAAGCGACGGGCCTTTACGATATCCGAACCGCGGACGGCGAGCCCATCTGGGCGTGGAGCGCGCCTCTGCCGCGCGCGTTCGGCGAGGTATTTGCCGCCAATGAACACGATGCCATGCGAGATTTTCTCGAACGTTGGGCCCAACCGGTGATCGCAACAACACAGAACGCGCCAGCGTTTGAGACGCTGGAGCCGGAAAGCACGACGCTCGATCGCCTCACCTATGAGGACTTGCGCGCCAGAGATTTGCCCATGTTGTGCCATGCTTCGGGCACGCGACGCGAAACGTGCGTATTCTGGGAGCCCGCCGCCGGCGCGGCGGGCCATTTCTACGATCGCGAAGCCGCTGAACCCTGACCGATGTTCGCGTGGCCAGCGTATGCTTGCCGCGCGTGTTCGCTCACTGCAGTACATCTTAGTGATGGCGCTTGCGGCGGCGCCAGGGAAGGTTATCTTACTCATTACCGGCAACGGGGCCGGCGTCTAGGAAAGGAGGTGATTCATGTCTCATTGTCACCAGTTGGGGATGACGCATAGGGATTGGGTAACCTCACGAGTATCCGACGCCTGAAGGCTCTTGCCCACAGGACAGACAATGGAAGGGCCGCGCCTTCAGGCGCGGCCCTTTTGTGCGTTAGGCGGGGACCGCGCGCGCAAGCCCAACGCCCGCCATGAGTGAGGCGGCAAGGCCGGGCGCTGCGAGCGCCGACGCGCCAGCGATCCCCACTGCGTCGGCGCGCCCCATGAGCATCGAACCGCCGATTGCCAGCAATCCAATGCCGAAAAGCAACAGCGCGATGAGGCCGAAGTTTTCCGCACTGCGAGCAGAATGGGCCCCGCGCGCGCCATAGCGCAACCAAGGCAACGGCATGGCGCTAGAGCTTTGCCCGCAATCGGGGCGGCGCGCCACGGGTTTGGCATGCGCCGTGACGATTTCGTTGTCGGCGCCTTCGTCGATCACGATTTGTGTAAGCAACAGGGTTTCCGTCGCCGGTTCGGAGCGGAGGATTTCGGTGATGCGCTGGCCGGGCGTCGGCCGCGCGCGCAAGGGGGAAGCGGCAGGGAGCGGCGCTAAAGTGTCGGACCTCAAATGCGACTCCCGGCTCGGATCGGGCTCATTGGCGCGTCTGGTCCGTTGCTTTTGGCTCGCATATGCTATCGGCGCGCCAAGAACAGAGGCGGCGTGATCAAGCTTGGGGCGCGCTAAAGCAGAGGGCGAAGGCGCGCACTTTACATCCTGCAGGAACAGCGCCTTCTCGACGGCGCGCCGGCGCACCAGAACATCCACAATCTCGAGCTCGCCGTCGATCATGGCCTTGCGCCATGCATCCAGAGCGCAGGCGGCGGCGACGAACTGACCCGCGTTTACCCTGCGCAGAACCTGACTCGACTCAAAGGCCTCCGCCCCGACGGAGAACGCAAACGACACCAGTGCATCGAACTGTGTTTGAGTCAGCGGCTTGTCCACCTTCTCATTCACCAAACGCTCGAAAGCGGCCACATCGAGCGCCAGGAGATGACCCGCCTCATTTTCGGACACGGGCGCACCCGGTTCGCCGATGCGAACATGACCATAGCCGACAAGCCAGTTGCCGTCCGGCATGGGCGCGGGGTCGGCGCAAAAGCCTTCATGCGCTTGGATCAGCGCCAGGCCATTCAAGGATATTGCGCGCTTCATCTGCGGACCTTTCGGACGAATTCATCGACCGCCGTGCCGATTTGAGGGCCACGGCGCGGCGTACTTCGCCAATGAGGCAAGTCCGGCGCCATCGCGCGCGCGATGCGTGAATTGTCGTTAGCGTTATTCGTGCGCCCTGCGCTCGACGTAGGCCGCAAGTTCACCGGGCGCCACAGTGTGATAGACGTATCCGACTACGACGCCGTCAGGTCCGATAACGTAAATGGCCGTTGTGTGGTTGATGCTGTGTCCGCTCTCGCCCAAGTCGGTGCGCGCCGGCACGTGCTCAGTACGGACGCGGAACGCGGTGAGCGCTTGGCGGATCTGGCCGCGCGAGCCGGACAAGAAAGTTACGTTTCGAAATGCGTCCGCTAGCGGCGCTATAGCGTCGCCGGCATGCTGGTGACCGCCATCGTGGGCAGCCTCCGAGCGCAGCCTTATCGGCGCCGGCGCCGCATCGATATCGACGAACACCGCGCGCGCTGAAACGCCGCGCTCGTGCAGCGTTTCGGACGCACCCGCGAGCGCGGGCAGCGCGACCGGGCATGCTGACCGGCAGCGGCTGTACCCAAAGTACAGCATGGTCCAACGACCGCGCAGATTGGCGTCAGTAAATTCCGCGCCGCTCTGGTCGTGCAGTGAGAATGCCCCGCCCAGCACGCCAGGCGCTGGGGGAACATAAGGGTGGTCGTGGTCCTGCGCCGCCGCGCTTGATGGCGCCAACAACAAGACAAGGATTGCAACAAACACCCTCACGTCACGATGATCCTTGTCAGCGCGACGCCGCGACCGCGATCTTGGACGGCGCGCGTGATCCAATTCAAGAACTCAAACCGCACGGGATATTCACCCGCGTGCGGCGGCGTGATCAGCAGGTCGTAGCGCTGTGCTGTAGTAAGTTCGAACGGCTGGCCAGCCGGGATCGCAAACGGTCGCGACCATGGCGCCCCCGTGCGACCGAGCCCGCGCCCGTCTACGCCGACAACCATAGCGTCAACGCCGAGCGTAGTGCGCAACACGCTGTAGCTTCCGTTCAGGAGGCGGATGAGGATGCGTTCGCCGCCTCGCGCGCGCACGACCGCGCGCGGATCGGTATTCGTGTTCGGCGCAAACGCCCCGGAAACCCCAAAGTATTTTGGGTTGAACAGGTTGAGGCCAGCGTCCTCGCCGCACAGGCCCGCCTGATCATCGAGTTCTCGCCAACGCGGATCGAAATCGTCGACCGCCCATAGTTTTTCGACATCGTAGCGCGGACCGCCGCTAAAGAGTGCGCCCGGTCCTTCCGGCGGGTCGACGATGAGGAAGCCGTACATCCCCATCTCGAAGTGAAGCACTGTGTTCTTGTGACAATGATAGAAATAGGTGCCCGGCTCATTGGCTTGGAATTGGTAGGTGTAGCGCCCCGAAACTTCGAACGAGGTGTGGCCAACTCCATCATTGACCGGTGTTGGTTCGATGCCGTGATGATGGATCGTATGCGTGTTCGAACGCGAATGGATGGTGGAGTGCACCACCTGGCCTTGGCGCATGCGCAACGTCGGCGATGGCCAAGCATTGGTGCGCGGCCTGTCCTCCCAATCGAACCGCCACACCTCGATCTCGCGAAAATCCGGCGTCGGCAATTTTAGGCCGTGGCGAACGCCGAGCTCGAAGCGGATGTCGGGCTCAAGTCTATCCGGCGTCGGCGGATTGGCTTGAAATACGTCGCAGCCGAAGGTCGCGAATGTCAGCTCCTCAGCCTGGGCTGTGCCCGCGAAGATATCGTCGTCAGCCATGGTTCACCCTCCCGCCGGAGGGCTGGGACCGAGGATTTCCCAATCCGTAATGAGACCTTGCGGGTAGTTCCCCCCGCCCGCCGTCTGCGACATCTCGATGTGACAATGCATCGGGTAGCGGAGCGGGAATTGCTCTTGGCGCATCGGGTAGGCCGCAGGCGGGATGTCTGGCGGGCGCTCGAATGGCAATAGCATGTCCTTGCGGTCGAATGGCGCCATCGTCCAGGAATCGCGCTCCAAAGTATTGTCGCGCACAACCTGAGCGCCGTCTGGCCCTACGCCCGAAAGCTCCATGACATGATTGCCATGGATGTGGGGAGAATGGGTGGCTAGGCCAGCGTTCAGAACACGAAGCAGCAACGGCTCGCCAATATAGCCGCTCGCGCGGGTGGCAGGATCATGCGAGGAGTCGAACCCGCTCCTGCCATTGAGCGTGAAATAGCGTGGTGCAAAATTCGCGACCACTGTGCGCGGGTCGATTGTCGCCCCAGCATCGACGCGGACGTTGAGCGCGGGGTCAGTCTGTGAAAACATCCAGACCCGCTCGCGATCCGGCGTCCAGCGATGGCCGGGGAAACGCTCCGAGGCGCCCAATGCCTCGAACAGCGTGCGCACATTTGTGGTTTGCGCATCGCGAGAGAACGGCGTCACAACGCCCACAGGCGTCGCAGGGTGTCGCGGCGCAACGACAAACGCGCCGTGCAGGCCAAGCAAGCGGTTTACCGGCGCAAGCGTCGGATCGATGTAGAGATACGTTCCTCCGCGCGGCGCGGTGAACGTCGCGCTGCGCTCGCGACCTGGCTGGATGGCGCCGATCGTCGCGCCCGCAACACCGGGAATGGCGAAGCCATGTGTGCGCGCATCGTTGTTGCGCACTGTGAGCGTGATGACATCGCCTTCGGTAGCGCGCAACACGGGGCGCGCGCCATTTGGTCCGAAAAACAACAGCATGAAGACGCTCACGCCGTCGATCATTTCGACGTCAGCCGGCTCGATTGTGAGCGCGACACGGGCGGCGTTTCCCGTTTGCGCCACCGCCCCGCCCGTCAGCGCCAGCGCTGCCCCCCACGCTGCGCCATATTGGAGGAAGTGCCGCCGTTTCATCTCAATCGCGCTCCCCTCCCATTAAACTACGCCTTAGGGGGGAAATCAGGAATGCGATTCAACTCAGTGGCGAATGCGCGCAATGTTCCGGACAACGCTGCTTGCGTTTCCAGGTTTGCGTCAGGCGGCTCCCGGTCCCGGACAGCGCTAACGCGCTTCCGGGATAAGGAGGCGGGGCGCGCGGGCTCTGCCACAAGTCCCGGACCCCCACGGTTGAGGCGGCTGGCGTTCCCGTGGGCTGCTGCGGTTTGTGTTCGCGCCCCCTCCGTCCTCCCCCGCGAGGGGGAGGTGTCAGCGCGAAGCGCTGACGGAGGGGGCGGTTTGCACGACGTTGGCGCTGCCGCCCCACCCGTCGCCGGCTTTCGCCGACGACACCCTCCCCTCGCGGGGAGGGACGTGGGGACAGCGTTTCAACTCACCGCTTCACGCTCGATCGCGGCCCTTGCTTCAAGATGCCCGGCTAGCAACGAGAACCTCCCATGCAAGGGATGGGCGCAATATAGCCGCGTGCAAACTCGGTCGGATTGATCTCTTCGCCGGCCTTGGTTTTGTTGCGGGCGGGAGGATAGGTCGGGGAGGATAGAACAAGGCCTTATCCTCACTGAGGCATCGCGCCTAAGAGCCTCCGTAGATTTCCACGTCACGCACTCCAAACGCCTTGGCCGCGACGCCCGCGTGCAAGGCCGCGCGTAGTAAGAGGCGTCGCCAGCGCACTGGCGACCACAAGGTGGCAAGGGCCCCCACGCCACAATAGAGCGCCTTTCCCCCCGCAATGGCGGCGACCGCGAGCGCGCCCTCTCCTCGGGCTTTCAAAACCTGCGCGTGGGTCTGGCCTGAACGGAAGGCGCGCCGTACGAGCCACCCAAGGTTCACTCGCTCCGGCGCTGTGGGCTCGAACACAACCCCTGCGCCGCAGAAGCCCAGGCGGACGCCAGCTTGATGCAAGCGGGCGAAGAAGAAAGTGTCCTCTCCGCCGGTGCGCCCTAGCGCTGGATCAAACCTGAGCGATCCTATTATTTCTCGTCTAAACAACGTGTTGGATGAGTATCCGGTGTCGATCTTGCCGTTGGCGCGGATCGCGGGCCCGAATGAATGGAAGTCGCCCTGCACTGCCCAATCGGGCGCGTTCGCGGGGTACCGAGCCTGTACCGGACCGAAGACGACATCGAGTTCGCCGAGCCCCCCGATCATTGCTTTGAGCCAGCCTGGCGAAGCGATTTCATCGTCGTCGATGAAGGCCACGAGCGGCCCCGTTGCGGCGTCGAGGCAGGCATTGCGGGCAACCGAGATGTTCCGCGCCGGTGCATGCAGGTATCGAATGTCGAGATTCAGCATCTTGCCGGCCTCAGTGACGAGGGTTTCGGCCGACGGCGTTTCATCATTGTCCGCCACGATGACGCGAAATCCCTGCGCGCCCTCCTGCGTCGCCAAAGATTCAAGGGTCGCCCGGAGCGAGGTGCGGCGAAACGTGCAAATACAAATGTCCACCACCGGTTGCGCCGCATCCTCTTGGCCGATAGCCGACATTGGGAACGCTCGCTGCAAGGTTGACGCCGCAGGGGCATCAACATGCTGAACAAGGTGTTAACATGGTGCGTCAAGCATTAAAGCAACGGACTTTAAGTTCGCCTCGGTTCGATGGCGGGCGCGGAGCGGATTGAAAATCCAATTTAGTGCTTGCTCAATCGCGACCTGACGGCCTGCTGCACGCGAAAATACGCGTGGAGGGCGCAAATTAAGTACGGGGCGGCGCGAAACTTGCGAATTGGGATTAAACGGGCGCGCTGGGGCTAAGGATGCCGATTTCGGACAATGTGCGATTGGGGGAGGGAGTAACCATCCATCACCCGCACTTGGTCAATCTCTATGGGTGCGCGATCGGCGCCGGCTCGCGCGTGGGTGCGTTCGTGGAGATCCAAAAGAACGCCCGCGTGGGCGAACGCTGCAAGATTTCTTCGCACACTTTCGTTTGCGAAGGCGTGACGATTGAGGATGAGGTGTTCGTGGGCCATGGCGTCATGTTCATTAACGACATCAACCCGCGGGCTACTAACGACGATGGCGGCGCTCAATCGGAGACGGACTGGGCGGTTGTGCCCACTTTGGTCAAGTCGCGCGCCTCGATCGGGTCGAACGCCACGATCATGGGCGGAGTGACCATCGGCGTGAGCGCCTTGGTTGGCGCGGGCGCGGTGGTAACCAAGGACGTGCCGGACTTCGCGGTCGTTGCCGGTGTTCCCGCGCGCGTGGTGGGCGATACACGTAAACGAGATTGAGTACGGACAAACACGCCGCAAGCGCGGCGGCTTATTGGGCTCTGAGTGTGGTGGCATGATCAGGATCGGCGTAATCGGCTACGGCTATTGGGGCCCAAACCTCGTCCGCAACTTCGCAGAGCTGGGGCGCGCGCAGGTCGTGGCAGTAGCCGACCTCGATCAAAAAAAGTTAGCTCTGGTTGCGCGGCGTTTCCCGACAGTGAAGACCACCACGAATTTCCAGGATCTGCTTCGCGACGGCGAGATTGACGCGATCGCGGTGGCGACGCCTGTCAACGCGCACTTCGAACTTGGGATGGCCGCGCTCAAGGCCGGCAAGCACCTCTGGCTTGAAAAGCCCATGGCCGAAACCTCGTTGCAAGCGCGCAAGCTTGTTGACGAAGCCGAGAAGCGCAATCTCGTACTGCATGTCGACCACACCTTCATCTACACCGGCGCCGTCAAAAAGATGGCGGAATTGGTCAAGAGCGGCGATCTGGGCAAGGTGCTTTACTACGATTCAACGCGCGTCAATCTGGGCTTGTTCCAACGCGACGTAAGCGTGATTTCCGATCTCGCCGTGCACGATTTCTCGATCCTCGACCATCTGCTCGGCGAGCAGCCGAATGCAGTGTCCGCGGGGGGCATAAACCACTTTCCGGGCACCCCGGAGAACCTCGCTTACATCACCATGTTCTACGATTCCGGCGCCATCGCGCACGTCAACGTGAGCTGGCTTGCGCCGGTGAAGGTGCGCACCGTGCTCGTCGGCGGCGCCAAGAAGATGTTCGTCTACAACGATCTCGAACCGAGCGAGAAGCTCAAGGTGTATGACAAGGGCGTCTCCTTCACTGACGACCCAGCGCAGATTTACCAGATGCGCGTTGGTTATCGCACAGGGGACATGTGGGCGCCGAAGCTCGATGAAACTGAAGCTCTGCGCGTGGAGAGCGAGCACTTCCTCGATTGCGTTGAGAACAATACGGCTTCGATCACCGACGGACGCCTCGGCCTGCGCGTGATCGAGGTCCTGGAGGCCGCAACCTCATCGATGAAGGCGCGCGGGGAAACTATTCACCTGCATCGCCCGGAGAAGTCGCTGTGATCCCGTTCGTCGATTTGAAGGCGCAGTATCTCTCCATAAAACCGGAGGTGGACGCCGCGATCCAGCACATCCTGGACAACACCCAGTTCATCCTGGGCGCGGAAGTGGCCGAGTTCGAGAAGGAGTTCGCCGCCTATTGCGGCGCGGGCCAGGGCATCGGCGTCAACAACGGCACAAGCGCCCTGCACTTGGCCATCCTCGCAGCTGACATCGGCGCCGGCGATGAAGTGATTACAACGCCCTTTACCTTCGTCGCCAGCGTCGCAGCGATCTGCTACACTGGCGCCAAGCCGGTGTTCGCAGATATCGACCCCAAGACCTACCTTATCGATCCAAACAAGATCGAAGCCGCGATCACTCCCCACACGAAGGCGATCCTCCCTGTTCACCTCTATGGCCAGCCATGCGATATGGATGCGATCCAGTCGATTGCGATTAAGCACGGCCTCATCGTGATCGAAGATGCGTGCCAGGCACATGGCGCAGAATACAACGGCAAGCGCATTGGCGGTATTGGCGACCTAGCCGCCTTCAGCTTCTATCCCGGCAAGAACCTCGGCGCTTTCGGCGAAGGCGGCATGGTCACGACGTCTAACGCCGAACTCGCGCGCAAGATCCGCATGCTTCGTGACTGGGGGGCGGAGAAGAAATATCAGCATGTGCTCAAGGGCTACAATATGCGCCTCGAAGGCATGCAAGGCGCGATATTGCGCGTGAAGCTGCGGCGCCTGGAAGAATGGACGGAAGCGCGGCGCACGGCCGCAGCTCGCTATGACGCCTTGTTTGCGGGCACGAACGTGGCGACCCCGTTTGCAGCCTCCAACACACGTCATGTCTATCACATCTATTCGACGCGAACGGCCGAGCGCGCGAAATGGCAGGAACAGTTGAGCGCCAAAGGCATACAAACCGGCATCCACTACCCGTCGGCAATTCATAATCTGGCGGCATACGAGGACCTGGGCTACAGACAAGGCGAGTTTCCCCACGCCGAGCGCGCCGCCGCTGAGCAGCTTTCGCTGCCGATGTACCCGGAGCTCACCGCTGATATGCAGGCCGAAGTGGCCGCCGCCGTGATCGATCTCGCCAGGAGCGCGGAGCGGGCGGCATGAAGATCGAAGGCTCTCGCATACTTGTCACCGGCGGTTGCGGCTTGATCGGCTCGACCACGATCGATCAATTGCTCGCTGAGAATCCGTCCGAGATCGTCATCTATGACAACCTCGTTCGCGGGTCCCTGCACAACGTCGCCGATGCGCTGCACGACAAACGGGTCAAGGTCGTCAGGGGCGACATCCGCGACGTTGAAGCCACTCGCCGTGTAAGCGAGGGCATGGACGCGGTCATCCATATGGCGACCCTGCGCATCACCGCTTGCGCCGCCGAACCACGCGAAGCACTCGAAGTGATGTGCGACGGCGCCTATAATGTGCTTGAAGCCGCCCATATGGCGGGCGTGAAGCGGTTCGTGACCGCATCCTCAGCCTCGATCTATGGCTTGGCCGACGCCTTCCCCACCGATGAAGACCACCATCCCTACAACAATCGCACCTGGTACGGCGCATCGAAGATCATGCTGGAAGGGCTCTTGCGCTCCTTCCACGACATGTATGGAACGTCCTATGTCGCGTTCCGCTACTTCAACGTGTACGGGCCGCGCATGGATATCCACGGCAAATACACCGAAGTGCTGATCCGATGGATGGAGCGGATCGAAAATGGCCAACCCCCGCTCATCCTTGGCGATGGAAGCACGAGCATGGACTTCGTGTACATCGACGATGTGGCCCGTGCGAACGTCTTGGGGCTGAAATCCGATGTGACTGACGAGGTGTTCAACGTCGCCTCCGGCGTGGAAACAGATCTGAACGAACTGGCGCGTGCGCTCATGCGTGTCATGGGCGTGCGAATGGAGCCCGAGTACGGACCCGCGCGCAAAGTCAATCCGGTGTCGCGGCGCCTTGCGGATACGAGCAAAGCCGAACGCCTGTTGGGTTTCAAGGCGCAAGTGGATCTGGACGAAGGCCTTCGACGTCTGGTTTCGTGGTGGCGCGCAAACCGCGAGCACCTGGCATGATCCCTATCATGAAACCCATGATGGACGAACGCGAGGCCGACGCCGCGCGCCGCGTCATCCTGTCGGGCTGGGTCACGCAGGGCCCGGAAGTAGCCGCGTTCGAGCGTGAGTTCGCCGATTTTGTCGGCGCTCCGTACGCGACAGCGGTCTCCAATTGTACGACAGCGCTTCATCTAGCGCTCATCGCTGTCGGCGTCGGCGCCGGCGACGAAGTCATCACGGTTTCGCATTCCTATATCGCCACCGCCAACTCCATCCGCTATTGCGGCGCCGAACCCGTGTTCGTTGACATCGAGCCGGTGACGTTCAATCTCGATCCAAGCTTGATCGAAGCTGCAATCACCACACGAACGAGGGCAATCCTCTGCGTCCATCAAATAGGCATGCCGTGTGATCTCGAAGCGATCGCGGCGATCGCGCGCGAGCATGGCCTCCCCCTGATTGAGGACGCAGCCTGCGCCATCGGCAGCGAGATCAAAATCGGGGGAGAGTGGCGCCGCATCGGCGCGCCAGTGGGCGACATCGCCTGCTTCTCCTTTCATCCGCGCAAAATTATCTCCACGGGCGATGGGGGCATGCTGACAACGCCCAATGCAGCGTACGACAAGCAATTCAAGTTATTGCGCCAACATGCCATGAGCGTACCCGACACCGTGCGCCATAGCTCCAATCAGGTCGTGTTCGAATCCCACCCGGTGCTAGGCTACAACTACCGCATGACCGACATTCAAGCAGCGGTCGGGCGCGAACAACTAAAACGCGCGCCCGAGATCTTGGCCAAGCGCCGGGCGCATGGCCAGCGTTATGGCGAGCTGCTCGCCAACAATATCGGCATCGAGGCGCCGACCGAGCCCGCGCGCGCGCGCTCGAACTGGCAAAGTTACAGCGTCAGGGTTCCCGACCATTGCGACCAGCGCGCCGTCATGCAGTCGATGCTCGACGCCGGCATCGCCACGCGCCGCGGCATCATGTGCGCACATCGCGAGGCGGTTTACAGAGACGGCCGCGTTTGGCATTTGCCGCATTCGGAAGCCGCGCAAGATCGCCGCATTCTGTTGCCGCTCTTCGCACAAATGACAGATGACGAGCAGACCCAGGTGGCCGACGCTTTGAAACGAGCCTGCATCCAATGACGGACCACGCCGCCGCCCCAGCGACCGTCGACATCAAGCCGGATCGCGATCTGTTCGATCTCGATCTGGGCGCCGTGTGGCGCTACCGCGAGCTCTTGGTCGTGCTCATCAGACGCGATATCATGGTGCTGTACAAGCAAGCATTCCTCGGCGCGGCTTGGGCGATCCTGCAGCCGGTGTTCGCGGTCGTCATCTTCTCGATCATCTTTGGGTATTTCGTGCGCATGCCGTCAGATGGCGCGCCTTACCCGATTTTCGCGTTCGCCGGCGTCTTGCCATGGACCTATTTCGCCGAGGCCATGCGGCGCGCTTCCACCGGCCTCGTCAATGACGCCGAATTGGTGCGGAAGATCTACTTCCCGCGCCTTATCATGCCGCTCGCCAACGTTACCGCGCCCTTAGTGGATTTCTGCATCGCCTTCGTGGTTTTGATCGTGATGATGTTGTCTTACGGCATCATTCCGGGCTGGAAGTTTCTGCTCGTGCCCCTGCTCATGATTATCGCCGCGCTGTTGGCGCTTGCGATCGGCTTGTGGTTGGCGCCACTAAACGCGCGATTCCGCGACATCAAGCACACGCTGCCATTTCTCATCCAGGTGTGGATGTATGCGTCACCCATCGTCTACCCGCTCTCCGTGGTGCCGCGCGAATGGCAGTGGGCGTTCGCGCTCAATCCGATGGTCGGCGTGATCGAAGGCTTCCGTTGGGCCGTTTTCGATCGCGGCGAGCCGAACTTCATGGCGCTCGGTATGAGCGTCGTTGTCATTATGGCGCTCCTCTTCGGCGGACTTTTGTTCTTCCGGCGCATGGAGCGCACGTTCGCGGACATGATATGAGCCCGGATATCGCCATCAGCGCCCACGGACTTGGCAAGCGCTATCGCCGCATTGTGCGCGATCGGCAGCACAATTCGCTGCGTGACATGTTTCAAGCCGGCCTCACCGACCTCTTTACGTCCAAGCCCAAGCGAGACCAGCGTGCCGCGCGCGAACACTTCTGGGCGCTTGATGACGCCACGTTCGACATCGCCCGCGGCGAAAACGTCGGCATTATCGGCTTGAACGGCGCCGGCAAATCGACGCTTCTCAAGCTCCTCTCGCGCATCACTGCGCCGACGAAGGGAACGGCGCGCATCAGTGGACGCCTCGGGGCGCTTCTTGAAGTCGGCACCGGCTTTCACATGGAGCTGTCGGGACGCGAGAACGTTTTTCTGTACGGGGCAATTCTCGGCATGACCCGCGCCGAGGTTCAGGCAAAGTTCGACGCCATCGTCGATTTCTCGGAGATCGGCGAGTTCATCGACACGCCGGTGAAACGCTACTCAAGCGGCATGTACGTGCGACTCGCCTTTGCCGTCGCCGCTCATCTCGATCCCGATATCCTCTTGCTCGACGAGGTGCTCGCGGTCGGCGATTTCGCGTTCCAGCGCAAATGCATGACTTTTGCCCGCTCGTTGGAGCAAAAAGGCTCAACGATCCTCTTCGTTTCGCACAACATGTTCTCGATCAAGACCATGTGTCAGCGGGTGATCTATCTTAAAAAGGGACGTATCGCCTATGACGGCCCCACTGACGCGGGCCTGAAATTGTACGAGGACGACAGCCGTCTCCAGGTCGCCCACTGGTTTCACGACGAATCCGACGCGCCATCTGTCGTATTTACCGACGTGAAGCTCTTCGACGAAAGCGGGCGCGAATCCAGCGTCTTCGACTTTGGCTCGCGCATGGTCCTGCGCGCGCGCTACAAGACCTTTCGCCGCATCGAATTGCCGGATTTTCGGGTCGGCATCACGCGCGTCGACGACGTGCACTGCGCCACCTTCAGTTCCTTCACCGACCAAGCGGACGTACCCTATATCGATGGCGAAGGCGTCATCGAGCTGAGAACGCCCCCAATCAGGCTCGTCTCTGACCTCTACAGGACGATGATCCTTGTGCGCGAGCGCGGGTACGGATCCATCCTCGCGGCGCAAGTCGGCGCGAGCTTCCATGTGCGCCACCCGGTTTTCACCCCACTTGCCTACGGTGTGTACCACGAGGGCGGCCAGTGGCGTTTGGAGGACGCGTCGCAGCAAGCAAGAGCCGGGACCTCCCATGGCGTTCGATAAGGCGGCGAACATGCCCGATTGCGAGTCCGCGAAACTGCCAAGCGATCTGGATTACGATCCGGGCGAAGCGTTCGCTGCATTTGAGACTTACCTCGCCAAGGCGCAGGCCTCGTTCGAATCCGGCCGGCTCGGCGCAGCCGCCGCGCAAGCCGCGCTTGCCGCACACATGGGGCTTCGCCCGCATCCAGGATTTTTCGCCAGCCCGCGCTTGGAGCGGCTGCTCGTGGAGATCGGGCGCCGGACAGCCCCGCCTTCCCCCTATCGCCGCTTGATCGAGTCGCGTCGAAGGGTCCGCACCGTTCTGCACGTTGCGACCGAGCTCGCCGCCGTCGGCGGCCTCACCAACATGCTTGGCCGGTGGATCGCGGCGGATAAGGCGCGCATGCACTCTCTTGCGCTCACCAATCATCGCGGCGCGTCCGTTGGCTCTGTTGAAGCGGCAGTCACGGCCAGCGGGGGAAGCGTGCATCGGCTCAACACGGGAATCGGCGGCCTCATCGCCTCCGCCAACGCGCTGCGTGAGCTGGCGCGTGGGTATGACGTGATCGTGCTGCACGTCTACAGCCAGGATGTCGTCCCTACCCTTGCCTTCGCCAATCCCGCCTCGAACCCTCCTGTGTTGCTGCTCAACCACGGCGATCACCTGTTTTGGCTAGGCGTGGGCGCGAGCGATGTGGTGATCAATCTGCGCGACGCCGCACAAGATCTCTCCATCTCGCGCCGCGGCGTGGACCCTGCCCGCAACATCATGGTTCCGACAATTGTGGCGCCAGCTCAACGGACGCAATCGCGCGAGGAGGCAAAGCGCGTCCTGGGGATAGCGCCGGATACAATCCTGTTGTTTTCCGCGGCGCGAGCGATGAAGTACCGCAGCGTCGAGGGGCGCTCGTTCGCGGACGCCCATCTCGAGCTGATGCGGCGCCATCCGAGCGCCGAACTGTGGGTTCTTGGCGCGGGCGACCCCCCCGATTGGCGCACCGCGTGCGCGGCGGCGGGTGGACGCATCAAGGCGTTGCCGGAAACGCCGGACACCAAGGTCTATTACGAAGCCGCCGACATCTACGTGGATTCCTATCCATTCGTGTCGTCCACATCGATGATGGAGGCTGCGAGCCTCGGCGCGCCGCTCGTTTCGCGTTTCTATGGTCCAAAGGAAGCGCGCATTTTCGCAATCAATCACCCAGGCATCGACGCCCCGACCCTGCACGGCGCAACCGAAGCGGAGTACATCGCGCACCTTGATCGCTTGATCGCCGATCCGGCGTTGCGCGCGGCAAAAGGCGAAGAGGCGCGCCAAGCGGTGCTGCACTATCACACTCCGCCGAGTTGGCTCAACTTCATCGAGCAAGCCTACAAGCTTGCGGTCGAACTGGCGCCGATCAAGCCGGATGCACAACTTGCCGGCATGGCGGATGAAACCTTCTCGCTCGGCGAGCCGGATCGCCGCCTCCACGAGGTGTTCGGCTACGATCAGCGTGACACCAAGAAAGTGCTCAAGCACTATCTCGGGCTGCTGCCGTTTCGCGAGCGCATGCAGTTTTGGCGCGAGCTGCGCCAAGCCAACGCGTTCGACTCTTTGCGTGATATGGCGCGTGGGCTGTTGCCGGACTGGTTGGTGCGCCAACTACGCGATCAGCGCTAAGCGCGCTGCCGCACGTACCGCTGCCAGAGCATGACACGCTTGAACAAGTTGACGCCGTGGCGGCGGCTGATTTCACCGAGAAATGGCGTTCGCGCCAGATTTTCCCAATAGAGCCACGCCCACGGATGGTAGCCCTCATTCAGCCATGGCTTCTCGGGGCCAGTGAAATGAACAATTGCCGGCGCGCGGCCGCGAAGCTGGCGCTCCTCAGGGATTTCCGTGCAAAGGGAGGTGATCGCCATATGACGTTGCGCATTCCAAATCGTGTCGAGCCGCGCCCAGCGCTCCCAACACACGTAGTTCAGCGCATCCTGGTCGGGGAAGCGGATTTCCGGCAGCTGCGCCGCGGCGAACTCCAGCGCACGCGCAAAGATGCCGTCCTGACGAACGCGCTCGAGGTCAATAAGCAACACCCCGGAATTGAAGTATGAGGCGCGTTCCGTCGGCAGGCCCCAACGCTCCGCGAAAGCCTCCGCATCGACAAAACAATCGACGACAGCGCCGAGCGGGGCGCCGCTCAAGTCGGCGCGCCACAACGCGCGGATGTCGTCGGTCACGATCACGTCGGCATCCAGATAGATGATGCGCCGGCACTCGGCGGGCGCATGCTTGTCGAGGCCGAGCCGAAAGAGGATCGCACGAGAGAAATGATCGCGCCGCGACATTGCCGGCGCCTCGTCGTCACCAATCTCGGCCCAGTGAAAGCGTGCTTCCGGGGCCGCCAGCTCCACGCGCGCGCGCAAATCCCGCTCCACGCCCGAATGCAGCAAGACAAATCGAAAAGACGCGCCGGGCGCGTGGCGTACGACAGAGGCAATAACAGCCGCGGCATGGGGGACGAACGCGCGGTCAAACCCCAGAGCGACGTCGATGCACTCGCCCGTCACGCCGCCCGCCCGGTCGATGGTCTGCGCAGCCACCAGCGCAACTTGAGGCGCATTTGCTGATAGAAATTCATTTTGTTCGCAGCGGCAACCTCCTGTGCAAACGGCGTTTGTCTGGCGTAGCGCCAATACAGCCACGCCCAGGGGTGCCAGACATCGGGCATCCAGGGTTTGTGCATCCCGACAAAATGTATAAGCGCCGGAGACGAGCGGCGCCAACCGGCGGCGGAGATTTCGCGGGGCTTCAAATAACGCTGCACGTTCCAGGCTGGGTCGAGTTCCGCCCAGCGCCCCCAAAAGACATAGTTGAGCGCATCCTGGTCCCCGAACAGCAATTTCTCGTCATTGGCGACGACGAACGCCAACGCTGCGGAGAACAAGCGCTTGCGGCGGACCTGCTCGAGGTCGATGACTTGAAGGCCGGCATTGAAATAACGCGCGCCGTCGACGGCCAATCCCCAAAGTTGCGCGAATTCCGCCGCGTCTTGATAACAATCCACAACGGCGCCCAAAGCGCGTCCGCCGAGATCGATCTCCCACAACTCACGGATATCGCCCAGCACCACCATATCGCAGTCGACAAAGATGAGGCGCTTACAGTTGCCCGGCGCCAGCTTTTCCAGACCGAGACGAAACAAGACGGCGCGGGTAAGGTGTCCGCGCGTCGCATAGGCCGGCAGATCGTCGTCGCCGACCGTCACCCATACAAACTTCGCCCCCGGCGCCGTCGCTTCGACGCGCCCGCGCGTCACCGCGTCGATGCCCGGGTGCAACATGATGAACCGCAGCCGCGCGCCGCGCGCATTGGCGACGATCGACGTGACGACAACTCCCGCATGCGGCGCATAATTGGCGTCGAAGCCAAGCGCGATGTCGATTGCCTGCTCGGTCATGTTCGGCCGCCCTGAAACAGCGCGCGCCGCCATCTCCGCAACAGCCGACGTCCGCGAAGACGACGAGCCAGGACTCTAAATCGCGCCAGCGGCAGCAACAGGCGCGCCCGCACTATGCGCGTACGCATCTCGGGATCGTCGAGATCGACCCTCTGATAGCAGTACGTGACATCGGCGAGTCTGCGCCTGAGGATGAAGCCGGCTTCCAGGAGATCATGTTCCAATCGCGCGATGTCATCGTGCAAGTGCCACTGGATCGCGTCCGGATCGCGCACGTCGAAGTTCGCGAGCAACCAACCGCCGGGCCGCAGCGCCCGATGAAGCGCCCGCACAGTCGCCTTAACATCAGGCACGTGGACCAGCGTATCAATAGCCGTAATCAAGTCGTAGGCGCCCGATTCGAGTGGTGTCGAGACCAAATGCACTTGTTCGATGTGATCGCCGCGCCGCGCCAGCCGCCATTTGGAGAAATCCAACAACGCGCGCGAAATGTCCGCCATTGAAGTGGCGTAACCCAAACGCGAGAACAGCTGCGCGGTGACGCCGACGCCGGAGCCGAAGTCCAGATGGTCGCGGCCCTGGCAGTTCTCGTGCGCGAAACACGCCGCCGCAACCGAGGCTGGAAATCCATGCCCCGCGCACTGCAGATAAGCATACCACAGGAGATCGAACGACCACGATTGGACAGTTTGATAAAACCCCTCCAAACCCTCGCGGGTGCTGCGATCTGCAGCGCTCCATTCGGCCCTGCTCCACTCTTCCCAGCGCAGGCAATTGTCGAGCGCCTGCTCTGGGGTCTGCTTGTAATAGGTTGCAAGATCGTTGAGCACGGCCTCGCGTACGTCGAAACTATCGAGGCGAAGCGCGTCCCGGAAGACTTCCATCTCCCTGCTGTTCATCGCCGCCGTGTGATCGGCGTGCCAAGTACTTGCGTCCGGCGCCGGTTCATGGATTGGATCTACGTGCACGCCTTGGCGGCCAGGCAACGGCACAAGGAACAACCGGCCGAAGCGCTTGAGAAGGCCGGGTCGCCTTGCCGGGACCGTCATGGCCCGTCCGAGGCAGTTGCAACGCCGCGATGGCCCCGGCCAAGGAACGCTGCGGCAAAAGCGGAGCGCAGCGGCCTCGGCGCAATCAGGTGATACGCCGCTCGCACCGGGAATGTGCGAAAGACGCCCCAAATGGCCTGCCGCGCCGCGCGCGCATCGCCGACCAGAGCGCGCGCGACAGCAGCCTCAGAGAAATAGACGTAGTATTGCCAGAGCGCTTCGCGATAGGCATCGGCGAACCCGCGCACATCGACCCACAATGCGCGCTCCGGCCACGCATGGCGGAAGAAAACTCGCCGTGTGAACCCAAGGCGGCGCAAACGGAGCGTGTCGAAGGTTCCCGGCGGGCGTTGACGGAAAAGCACGCAGGGCTCGCCGACAAACCCGACTTTTCGCCGGCGCGCCAGCCGAACGTGCCAGTCCCAATCCTGATCGCCCAGCAGCGCCTCGTCGAACAAACCCACGTCACGCGCGGCTTGGGCGCGAACAAGTGTTGCGCCTAGTTGGGGATAATAGCCGGAAAGCACCGCACGCACGAGCGCATCGCCGCCGCCAGGCCATTCCGAGGGCCACGCAGCCGTTGTGGGGCGCAGGTCCTGATCCGCACAGACCGCCTGGCCGAACACAACTTCAAGCGTCGGGACCGCATCCAGCACCGCCAGCTGCGCGCGGACGTTTGCGGGCAGCCAAACATCGTCATCATCGAGAAACGCGACAAACTCGCCCGTCGCGGCCAGAAGCGCGGCATTGCGCCCCGCGCTCGCGCCATCACGCTCGACTTTGAAATACTGCGCGCCAAATGCTTCGGCCACCATCCGCGACTCCGGCGCCGAGCCGTTGTCGCCAACGAGTATTTCGAACGCGAGGCCTGGTCCCTCGATTGCGCGAACGCTTTCCAGCGCTTGGCGCAGCGTTGCCGGGCGATCGCGAGTGGGAACAATGACGGAAACGACGCGAGCCATCAGACCCACTCTTCCCAGGCATCATACTTGCCCGCGAGCAATGCTTTGAAAATACGGTCGCCGTCAAACTTGGTCACGAATGTGCGCGCCACCGTTCCGGGGGTGCGCGTCTCCTCCGCCTGCGCGTAGATGACCGCGTATCCTGCCTCACACGCGCACGCGTGCGCCGCCGCAGACCAATTGCTCGATTGGCCGAAGGGAATGGCGAAACTCTCGGGCGCAAAACCGATGCGCTGGCGGATGATCTCACGCGAGCGGCCGAGTTCATCGGCGGTCCGCGCCATGTCAATGGCGCCGAAGTTCGGATGGGTGACAGAATGACTGCCGAGCTCGGCGCCAGCGTTCAGCAAGCCTTCGACGTCGCTCCAGCTCATGACCAGGTCGGAAATCCACGGCTCGCGCCCCTCGCACCAATCGGTTACCGGAAAGAACGACCACGGCAGACCGTAATCCTTGAGGATCGGAGCGGCGTGCGTAGCGACGCTTTTCAGGCCGTCGTCGAAGGTGATCGCCAGAGTCTTGGGGTCGGTGTTTCCCTTTGCGATCTCGGAAGCCGGCGCGAACCGGAAACCGGCGTTGAGCGCAAGCTCCAGATGGCGGCGAAACTGAGCTTGCGTCACGTCGTTGACGCCCCATTCCGGTTGACCGACGGTGTGGTAGCAGAGAATCCGGCCCACCCCGCGATGGCGCGCCCGGCCGAACGTCGCCAGCCAATGACGCTCGCAGCACATGCGCGCCGCCGCCGCCCGCCGGCGATCGACGCCAAGTCCGCGCGCAACCGTTTTTAACGCCCGCTTCATTCTTAACACCCAGTCGGTTCGCGCGCACAATGGCGCAAGGAACGTGCCCCTGGCTCCACTTTATCATCAACCATCGATATAGGGATTCCTGTGTGCCGGGCGCCATCGTACAAAACCCAGGTGCACAGGCCTTGCATCTTTGCTTGTGGCGAGCGGAGCGCCTTGAGTGATGCCCGACAAGATCGGTAAATCGCGCCTGGGGTTCGGCTGCGCACACCTGCCCGGTCAGTTAACGCGGGCCGAGGCGGAGCGCCTGATTGGAACCGCCCTCCAGAGCGGCATCCGGCATTTCGACGCCGCGCGCATGTACGGTGATGGGCAAGCCGAGGGCATCCTCGGAGCAGCGCTTCGCGGACGGCGCGACGAAGTCGCGCTCGTCACCAAGGCGGGCATCTTTCCAGCGAGCAGATCGCCCGCCGCGCGCGCCTGGCGCAAGGCCGCGCGACAGTTGCCGGGGTTGGCTAAGCTCGCTCCCGCTGCATTGCGCGCATGGGCCGAACCTCGCTTCGGGCAATTCAGCGCGGCGGCGGTACGCGCAAGCGTCGAAACCAGCCTCCGCGAGCTGCGCACGGAATATGTCGACGCGCTATTGTTACACGAGTGCGCGCCAAGCCACGTCACCGACGAACTGAAGCACGCGCTCGCGGCGCTGCTCGCTGAAGGCAAGATCTTGCGGTTTGGCATTGCAAGCACGTGGGCCTCTACGCAAGCGGTAGCGGGGGCCCATCCGGATGTGTGCGGCATCGTGCAAGTTGAGGCGGACGGTTCCGCGATCGCACGCCCTCCGGGCGCCCAACTGATTGTGCACTCAGTTCTCGGCGCGCGCTTCCGTGCTTTCGTGAAAGGCCTCGAGTGCGACCAGGCCCGCGCCCGCCACTTCCTGGAGCACGTCGGAATTACGCCGACGGACCGCAGCGCCATCGCCGCCCTCTTCTTGCAGGAGGCACAAATTCGCCATCCCGAGGCGGTCATTCTGTTCTCATCAACGCAGGCTGAGCATATTCGGCGCAACGCCGGGTCAGCGCCGCACGCGGAGTGTGTTCAGGCGTTTCAGGATTTCCTCGCCAGCGAAGCCTTGGCCGAGCCGCCGATCGCCGAGGCACAGCCAACATGACGGCCAACACCGCCATCCTCATCGCGGCCTACAACGCCGAGGCGACGCTGGAACGCGCCGTCGCGTCAGCGTTGGCCCAACCCGAGGCGGTGGAAATCTGCATCGTCGATGACAGATCAACCGACGCCACCGTGAGCGTGGCGCGCCATTTGGCGGCGCGCGACATGCGCGTGCGTGTCATCGAACTCCCGACCAATTCCGGCCCATCAAGCGCGCGAAACGCCGCTATCGCCGCGACAAAAGCGCCCTGGCTCGCGATTCTCGACGCGGACGATTATCTGCTTGAGGGACGCCTGGCCGCGATCCATGCTCACACACCCGGCGCCGACTTCATCGCGGACGCGCTGATGCGGACCCACGAGGGCCGCGAACCGGACGCGCCCGAGACGCCATTCACACCCACCCAGCTTACATTTCGAGAATTCGTGCTCGGAAACCTGGGCGCGCGAACGGGACCTCTCGATCTCGGTTTCCTCAAGCCGGTTTTCCGCCGTTCGTTCATCGAAACAAACGCGCTGCGGTATAAGGAACGCATGCGCCTTGGCGAAGACTACCTCTTTTACGCTCATGCCTTGGCTAAGGGCGCCAGGTTCATGGTCGGCGGAGCAGCCGGTTATGTCTCGGTCGAACGTCCCGGCTCGTTGAGCAAGGATCACAGCGAAGCCGACCTCGAAATGTTGCGTGATTGCGACGACGAATTGGCCGGCGTGCGAAGCTTGACGCCGATGGAGCGGCGCGCTCTTTGGCGACATTGGACAAGCGTCGATTGCCGGTTGCAGTGGCGGCGGTTGATCTCCGCTGTCAAGGCTCGCAATCCAGGCGCTGCGCTCCGCACCTTCCACACGCCGCAGGCGGCTCTTTACTTAGCGGCTCGGTTGGGCGAACAGGCATGGTTGCGCAGCGTCGGACGCGCATTGGGGTAAGGGTTCACCGGCCCTTTGTTTGCGATACGGCGCGAAAGCCTGTCCATAATTAGGGGTAAGATCAATGCCGTTCCCAAACTGGCACACACGCCGCTCGCTGCTGGGGATCCTCACGCTCGGTGCGGCCGGGAGCGCACTCAGCGGATGTTTGACTCCTTCTGACCCAGCCACACTTGAGCAACCCTCCGAGTATCGCCTCGGCGCGGGCGATCAGTTGCGAATTACGGTATTCGGCGAAAGCGAGTTAACCGGCCAGTTCCTGGTCGGTTCACAGGGGACGATTGCCTATCCGCTGGTTGGTGAAGTGCGCGCCGCCGGCATGACAATGCTGGAGTTCACCGAAGCCCTTCAAACCTCGCTGCAACAATACCTCCGAGCGCCGAATGTCAGCGTTGAGGTTGCGAACTACAGGCCGTTTTTCATCCTCGGTGAAGTTCAGCGACCGGGAACATACCCCTATTCGGCGAACTTAACGGTGTTTAACGCCGTTGCGACGGCTGGCGGGTTTACCGCACGCGCTAATCGCGGGCGGGTCTATATCAGACACGCAAACGAGCCGCTCGAGCACGTCTACCCGCTCGAAATCACGACGCCCGTTCTACCGGGAGACACAGTGCGGATCGGCGAGCGGTTCTTTTGATCGCTCGCGCGGCGCAAAACCTGCATCGGCGCCCCCAAAGAGGCGACACGTCTCGACGTCCGTGTTAGGAAACAAAGGTCGTCAATTTGATAAACGCTGAGCGACTGGGCGGGGCGCTGTGATGAACGTCATGAACAGAGAAACCCCTTCCGGACCATCTGGGTACCCAGGATACCCAGGCGCGCCGCAGGGCTTGGCTGAATTGTTCGGCGTCACGGCCGCGATGCAAATGGTGCGCAGACGCCTGCTCATCATGGCGCTGGTCGGCGCATGCGCGGCAGTTGCGGCGTTCGCGTTCCTCATGTTGCGAACGCCCACTTATGACGCAACCACGCTCGTCATGATCAATCCACGCCAGGAGCGCGTGCTCAATCAACAAGACGTAATGGGACAATTGCCGCGCGACACAGCGTCAATCGATTCCGAGATCGAACTGCTGCGTTCGTCAGCGTTGATGAGCGAATTGGCTGAAGCACTCGGCCTCACCAATTCGGGCGTGGACGGCGCGAGCGCTGCAACAAGGGACGCCGCCGAAAGCCTGGGAGACGCGATCACTGTGCGCCGGCGCGGGCTTACATACGTCATAGAAATAACCGCGCGCTCCACCGACCCAGCGCGCGCCCAACTCATCGCAAACACCTACGCCGACGTTTACATCGCCAGCCAGGTCAACGCGCGCATTGACACCGCTCAGCGCGCCAATTCTTGGCTTGCGCGCAGATTGGCGGAATTGCGCGAGGATGTGCAGCGAAAGGAATCCGCCGCTGAAGTCTATCGTGTTCAGGCTGGCCTCTTGCCAGCCCAGGGCTCAACCCTGCCAGAGCAACAGATCACCAACGTGCAGACGCAAGTCCTGCAAGCAAGAGCTGACCTTGCCGAACGCGAAGCGCGCTATCGACAATTGCAACAATTGCGCTCATCGGGCGCGCCGCTGGAGACCATAGGCAACGCGCTCAATTCAGACACCATTCGCTCGCTGCGCGACCGCGAGGCCGAAATCGCGCGCCGGCAATCGGACCTTGAGAACCGCTACCTGCCAACCCACCCGGCGGTGCAATCGATCCGCGCCGAACGGGAAGACATTCAAAGCCAAATACAGCGAGAAATTCAGCGCATTTCGATCAATCTCGGCAACGAAGTGGCCGTGGCGCGCGCGCGCTTGGACACGTTGCAGGACTCGTTCAACGACGCGACGACCGACCTCAGCGACAATTCCGCTGCGAGCGTGCGCATGCGTGAACTGGAGCGCGAAGCGGCTGCAAGCCGCGAAGTCTATGAAAGCTATCTGCAGCGCTATCAGGAAATCGCCGATCAAGATCAGCTCAACACGTCCGACGCGCGGTTGCTGGCGTACGCCGCGGAGCCCACTGCGCCTTCTTCGCCGAAGCTTCGTATTTCACTGGCGCTGGCGATCGCTCTCGGCCTGCTCTTGGGCTTGGGCGCGGGCGTTATCGCCGAGATACTCGACCAATCGGTTAAGAGCGCCGACGATCTCGATGTCAAGGTCGGCTTCCCGGCGATTGCGTCCATCCCCACAATCAACAATCGCATGATGCGCCAATTGCCGCCGACCGAGCGCAACCCTGCAGGGTACCTGATCGGGCGGCCGATGTCGGCCTTTACCGAAGCGCTGCGCGTGCTGCGCACCGTGATTGTCTATTCGAAGCTCGATTTCTCGGTGAAAGTCGTCGCGGTCACTTCTGCTCTGCCCGACGAAGGCAAGACGACAGTCTCGATGTGCCTAGCGCGCGTTGCGGCGATGTCTGGCCAGCGTGTGGTGGTTGTTGACTGCGACTTACGCAAGCAATCGATCAACGACATCATCGACATCGATAGCGAAGTGGGCATTCTGCAGGTTCTTGCGGGCGAGGCGCCATGGCGCTCGGCAATTGTCCAAGACCCCAATTCCGACGCCCACATCATCCCAGTCGCGACATCGGGCTTTACACCACGCGACGTGTTCGGCTCAGACGCAATGTCGCGCCTCATACAGGAGTTGCGCGGACACTATGATCTAGTGGTGCTGGACTGCGCGCCAATGCTGGCGGTTGCGGAGACGCGTATCCTTGTGAAGCACGCCGATACCGTGGTGATGGTGGCGCGCGCGGGCCGCTCCGCCATCGGCGCGGTGCGCTCCGCGGCGCAGCAGGTCGAGGGTGCGGGCGGCAAGGTTCTGGGGGTGGCGCTCAATTGCGTCGAGCCGCATTGGCAATCCTACGCGGACTCGCTCTATTTCTACCAGTCCAAGTCGTATTACAGCGTCTCGTGATCTAACTCGCGCAAGTGTCCGGATTTGAAGTTCGTCATATCATCTGGATCAGTCGTGGAACGAACTTCAACCCCCGCGTACGCGGGGGCAAAAGGGACACTAGTGGTCCGATTCTGACATTTGCATCCCAGACCCGCAGCGCCCTTTGGCAAATGCCAGAATCATCAGGACCACTAGAAATCAAGGAATCTTAGTGGAGCTGATGAATTTGACATTCGCTCCGAGGGTTGCGCAATGCGGGATGCGAATGTCAAATTCGCTCCACTAGTATCAAGGAGTCTTAGTGTGGCTTGTGAATCCGAAATTCGCTCAGCGCCTGCCATCGAGAGAGGGCGAATTTCAGATTCGCCACACTAGTCCCCATGAAGATCGCCTATTTCGCGCCCGAGCTGGCGGACCCGGCGGTGCGGCGGCGAGTGGGGATGTTGACCGACGCGCGCTGTGCCGTGAATCTGCTTGGCTTTGCTCGTGACCGCGGCGCCGGCGCTCCAGACGCGGATGGCTATGTCCTTGGCCATACGCAGAATCGGAAATTTGTGCAGCGCATCTTCTCGGTGCTCGGCGCTATCCCGAGAGCATTGGCGCTCAGGCGGCTTTGGCGCGATGCGGATGTCGTGCTTGCACGCAACCTGGAGATGCTCGCACTCGTTGTCTTGGTGACGCTGATTATGCGCCCCCGCGCGCGCATCGCGTACGAGTGCCTGGATATTCATCGCTTGATGTCTTCGCCAGGCATCGCCGGGAGGGTCTTGCGCGCCATCGAGCGCGCATGCCTCAGGCGCTCGGCTATCGTCGTCACGTCCTCGCCCGCTTTCGAACAACACCATTTCCGCCAAATGCAGGGATTTGCCGGCGACATCATCCTGGCCGAAAACAAAATTCTCCCGCTTGCCGAGGCCGCTCCTTCGCTGTCCGCGCGGCCGGAGGGTCCGCCATGGGTGATTGCCTGGTGCGGCGTCCTGCGATGCCGCAAGAGCCTTGATCTCCTTCGCAAGCTTGCGAACGAGACAAACGGGGACGTGCGCGTCGATCTTTGGGGCGCCCCCGCTCTCGATCAGATTCCGACGTTCCATGACCTCGTCGCCGGCGCGCCTAATATGGCCTTTCACGGCCGCTACGAGGCCCGTGATCTGCCTGCAATCTACGGCCGCGCACATTTCGCCTGGACACTCGATTTTTACGAGGCGGGCGGCAATTCGGACTGGCTGCTGCCCAACCGTTTGTACGAAAGCCTCGCCTTTGGCGCCGTTCCTCTTGCCGTCGCAGGCGTCGAGACGGCGCGCTGGTTGTCAGCAAAGAATGTCGGGTTGGTGTTCGACGCCTCGCTTGAACGAGCCCTGAGCGCATTTTTCCTCTCCCTCACGCCACAAGCATATGAGCCGTTCGCAATGCGGGTGCGGGCGCTGGATCAGGCCTTGTTGCGCGAGACCCCTGACACATGCCGCGCCTTCGCCGCACGCCTGGCGGGGCGCAAGCTATGAAGCCGTTGATCGTGATCCCGTGCCTCAACGAGGAGGCCCACCTTCCCACGCTGCTCGAATGGCTCTGCGCTGATGCAATAACGGCTAAAGCCGATATCGTCGTCGCAGATGGCGGCTCTACCGACCGCAGCCCGGAAATCGTGCGTGCACACGCGGCGCGCGATGCTCGCGTGATTTTCCTGCCCAATCCAAAGCGAATACAAAGCGCAGGCGTCAATCTCGCGTTTGCGCATTATGGGTCGGACGCTGATTGCCTTATTCGCATCGATGCGCACGCGGACTATCCGAAGGACTTCCTGTTTCGATTGATTGCGGCGCAGCGCCAGACCCAAGCAGATGCCGTCACCGTTGCGATGCGCGCGGCAGCACGGCCAGGCGCGTGTTTTCAAAAGGCCGCCGCCACGGCGCAAAACAGCGTGCTCGGAGCAGGTGGTTCTCCTCATCGCAGCACCGGCGTGCGGCGCTGGGTCGATCACGGCCATCATGCACTGTTCACAGCGCCTGCATTTCGCCGCGCCGGTGGTTACGACGAGGCCTTCACCCACAACGAAGACGCAGAACTCGACGCGCGTCTGATTGTGCAAGGCGCACGCATTCTGCTCGCGGCGGACATCGTTATCGACTATTACCCGCGCGCCGGCCCCGGCGCGCTCGCGGGTCAATATTTCCAATATGGCGCAGGACGTGCGGCGACATTTCGCAGGCATGGCGCGCCGCTGAAACTGCGCCAGCTCGCCCCTCTTCTCGTAGCTCCCGCTGCAGCACTTGCCCTGCTGGCGCCCTTTTCTCCGATCCTGGCCGCGCCAGCCCTGCTCTGGCTCGCCCTCACCACGGGGTATGGCATTGTACTGGGCGTCCGCAATGGAAGCGTCTGCGGATGCGCATCAGGCGCCGCGGCGGCGATCATGCATGTTTCGTGGTCGCTGGGCTTCTTTAGAGGCCTTGTGTTTCCACGCTTCTAAGGCGAACCCTTTCGCGGCTTCGGCTGCCATAGACGCCCGCGGCTCCGCAGCCCGCGCAGCGCCGCGCTCATGATCGTGAAATCGGCTCCAAACGACCAAGACGCCGCGTATGCGCGATAGAGCGTCGAGTTTTCCTCCGACGCCTCTCCGCCAAGTCCAATGACCCCAGGGCGTGCGCTCAAATAGGCGCGCCGCGCCGATCTCAAATGCTCGACCTGCTCTCGCGTGAGAGGCGAAGGGCCAACGAGACTCATCGTGCCGCGAAGTACATCGATAAGTTGCGGCAAACGCTCAAGTACGCGTCGCACGTCTGAACGGGCGCCCTTGAAGCGCGCAACGGCGCTAAGGTCAGCTGGCGCCTCGTCGCCAACATCTTGCTTGGACGCGGGTCGATCCAAGCAGAGGCGCATGAGCCGGAAAGTGCGTCCGCCATAACCGACGCGGGTATCAAGGCTCACGATGGGAGCGACGCCGCGCTCCAACGCCCAGGCGAACGCGAGCAGCAAGGCAAGTCCCCATGCGGGCAGCAAGAACGCCGTCACCACCAAGTCGAATGCGCGCTTGGCCGGGCCCCCGACATGCGCTTCGTAAGCCACTGGGGGCGCGCGCGCGAGATCGCGCCGCAACGCGGACTCGAACGCGCTCTTTTCGTCCAAGTCCGGCGGTTCGGTCCGATCAAAGCTGGATGGCTGCGCGGACATGGCGCCCTTCCTGCCTCAACCTAAGGAGCCCGGTCTAAAGAGCAACCCAATGCACCTACAACTCGAAATGTGTAACAGGCTAGTCCATCGCGCGGGGGGTCGAGTATAGGTGTCCAGGGGTATGGGGATTGGGAAGTGGCGTCTGCAGGCGACAGTGCTGGGCGGACCGCCGCGCTGGGCGCCCTAGGCGCTCGCCGCGTTGGCGCAGGGCCGCGCGCCGGCTCGCGACGCTGGCTGGTGATAGGACGCGTGCGCCGTGCCGCAAGGCGACAATGGCTTGTTTTTGTTAGTGTTGTCGTTCTCGTTAGCGCCTTCGGTTTCATGACGACCTTCGTGGGCGTGGCTGAGCCCGGGGAGTCGCTGCGCTTTTTTGGCCCCGCGGCGTTCCTCGGCGGACTGGGTGCGGCCGCGCTTCGCGAACTCGGCCGCAATACGATCACGTCGATTTCGAGCTTGGGACGTTATCGCGACTATGCGGTGCTCGGCGCCGCACCAGTACTCACTCGGCGTATGCTCAGTGATCTGCCGCCGGACCAGCGAACCCCTGTGGGATGCCTCGCGTTCCAGCAGGCTTCGCCCTTCGCCACAGCATTCCGTGACTTGCAAGGCGCGCTAAGCGAGGACCAGATCGTGGCGTTCGTGTCGGCGTTTCCCGGCGAGGGCGCGAGCACAGCCGCGCTTTGCACAGCCGCGAGCGCAAACCAGCAGGGTAGGCGCGTGATCCTGCTCGATTGCGATCTGAGGCAGCGCACGTTCACGAAAGCCCTCGAGCATAACCCGCCCGCTGGCTTGCTTGAGGCATGTGTCGAGCCTGAAAAATGGCGCGACTTTGTCGACGAGGAAATCGAGACAGGGTTCCACTTCATCCCCGCCGCGCCCCCGCCGAATGCCTGGCGATCGCTTGCTGGCATGGCGGGCTTTTCGATCTTGTTGGATCGCTTGCGCGACGCATACGATTTCATAGTGCTTGACTGCCCACCGGCATTGGCAAGCGCCGATGGTCCAGTTGCGGCGCGCATGGCGGATAAGTGCGTAGTCGTGGTGGCTTGGGATGCAACGCCTGTCTCGGCCCTGCGCGACACGATCAGAAGCTTGCGCGCACGAACGCGCGCGGGCACTGGCCTTTTCATCAATCGCGTTCCTGTGGGCTATCGCTTCGGGCGCCTTCGCCCAGGGTAATGCGCCGCACTATCGTGCAGGCGCGACCGCGAGCATGCCCTCGGGCGCGAGCGCGCCGCCGATAGCGATCGCCAATTGCGGAAACACCGGCGCCAGGTTGCCGCGAAACTCTCGCGCATGCGCCCATTCCGGCGTCGCCGGGCGCGGCGTAAAATGCAGCTTGGCCGAGTTCGGCGGCTTGCGGCGAATAAGCTCCTGCACGAAGGGCGCCGACGACCCGCCGCCAACCGCGATCGCTTGAACCTCGCGCCTGTTGGCGAAGAGCGCGGCAGCACGAACGACTTCCAGACTTCGGCTATAAGCGCGCGTGAGCTCCCTCAAGAAAGCGCGGAAGTCTGTGTCTTTCTCAATGTCGCGCATGGCGATGTTGATTGTGCGGCCCTCGAAACGCAGCATGGCGCGCCCATCGAGAAATACGCTGTCTTTGATGTCGCGCATATTGCGCATCAGGGCGTTCCACAACGCCGTCTGGTGCGCCTGTGAGCGCGCCCACGGCGTCGCTTCGAGCGTGCAATTGGCGATGACCCGATCAATGAAATCACCAGCCTGCTTGAGCGTGATCCGCGCTTCCGGCAATTCTTCCATGCGCTTGCCCCGACGCGCGAGCGCGGTGATGTCGGTGGTGCCCGCGCCGACATCGATCACCACCATGTGCGCGGCGCTATCTTCCAACCCTATGGATGTGTAAGCCGCCGCCGCCGGCGCCTCGAACACAAGTCCCATGTCGAGCACGCGCGGGGTCGTTCGCGCGGCGGCTAAGGCGCTGCGCGCGGATTTGATCGCAATGCCCCTCACCGACAACAATTGTTCGCCCACGACTTCAGCAACAGCCTCCGCCTCTCCAAACAACCGCACGACGACGTTGTGAAGGCCGGCGCTGTCGGCGCCGCGCCAGGCCGGCGCCGCATAGCGACGCTCGAAGTTCTCGACGGGGGCGAGTATGGGGTCGGCGGCGACAGCGCGCTCTATGGCGGCAAGCAGGTAGGCCAAATAGAACACGACAAGGTCGCGCATAGAAAAAAGGCGATGCGGATCGATCGATCCGGCCGCCGCTGTGTTGAGCGCGCGATCGAGGTCGCTCACGCTCAGCAGCGTTTTGAACGAGCGCAGCGCGGTTCGTTTGCGAGAGGCCATCGCTTCGGCGCGCTCTATCGCCGCCGGACCAAACAGGATGCGCTCCTCATCGACAAAAACCGCACTCTCCAGGAGGAATACGTTGGCGCCGATGTCGCGCTCACCGAGCATGAGGGGGCGCACCATTGCCGGATCGAAGCGCGACCACGCATCGCATGGCGCGACGGCCGCTTTCGAGAAGGCCGTGCCGAAGTCGATGCACAGAGTCCACGCTTCCGGCGCGTGGGTCATGGCGCCTTCCTGACCCGTGCGGGCGCAAGGATTTCACACCCGCGCATGACGCCTTGCCCGACGATGCAAACCGTCCGCGGCGGGCGTTCGCCTGGCTCCGCCAGGTCGTGGCGAGCCGGATCGTAGGGTTCGCGTCCGCCGGTCGCGCCGAAACGCGTAAGGCCGCGCCTGCGCACAGCCCTGATCAGGGCTTGATCGAGCAAAGCCATGGCCTCGGAGCGCTCGCGTCCGGTGTCAGCTTGGCTCAGCAATTCAAAGGCAGTCAGAGCCTGCGCCAGGGCGGCATCGGCTTCCAGCCACGCGGCCTCGGCCAACGCCTCGTTCAATACTGGCGTCGTGCGTTTGGCCTTGGGCCCGCGCTTTCCCGACGTATCGCCAGTTTTTCTTTTTCCCGCCGCCATGCCCCTGCCCTCGCCGAAGGCGCGGGGCGCACTCTAACAAACGGCGCGGCGAAGCAAAGGCCGGTCGACTACAGGCGCAAACGAAGGCCGATTGTGGCCTCGTTGACCTCGAAATCGCGGTATCGATTGACCCCGTTCGAATCGACATCGATGTGCGAAAAGCGGCCACGCAATGAAACTCGGCGGTTCATGAGGTACTCTGCTTCAACCGCTGCCGCGCGGAAATCATCCTGGCGATCGACAACGTCGTAGTCGCGGGCGCCAAACTCGCCGCCGGCTGACACTATAAGGTTACGAAGCAACTCGTGATCGACGCGCGCACCGTATTGGCTCGCGACATACGGGCTTGCCGCAAACGCCCCACTATCTTCGGCGCTGCGCGAGGCGTTCAAATTTATCGTCGTAAGGCGCGTGACGTACCATTCGAGGTTCCCGGCAACGGCCACACCATCCACGTTGGCGCCTGAATCATAGTCGCGTTCGAACTGGCCGACCCCGACATCGCCGCGCATCAGGTCGGTGATGTTTAGGCTTAGACCCGCCAGGTAGGTGCGCCCTTCCGATGAAAGCGGGGTTTGATTGTCATACTCGCGTTCATCGAGGCGCGCTTGCACGAAAGCGGCGATGCGGGGCGTAACTTCGGCCTCGACCCGCCCGGTCAGGCTGTCTTCTGTGCTGTCGCGGAAATCCTGGGGTGCATCGTAATCGTACTCGGTGTTGCCGGCCGTCGCCGAAACGCGGAAGCGATTGAACTGGTGCGATGCGCCAACGGCGACATCCGTGCGGTCATACTCATTCGGGGCGCCGAAGATGGAGGCGTCAGGATTCGTACGCGGCTCGACTTCGTGGGCCCATCCAGCCCCAATCGTGACGTTGGAGGCGCGTCCGATGTCGACACGCCCGTCCGCCCGAAGGAACGCCGTTTCCGCATCTTCGCTTGAGAAATCCCCGTGGCTGCGCAGCTCGGCTCCGCCGGCGACGGCAAGGGAATGTCGGGACCAACGAGACGACAGGCGCGCACGCGGCGCAACTCGGTAAATGATGTCGTCTACCTCCCCTGTCTCGGCGGCAAACAGGTTGTCCGTGCTTGTGGCGCTGAGATCCATGGTGGCGTTCAAGTCGAATCCGCCGAAGCGCATGCCTAACGGATCGTAATCGGGGCGCGAACGGTCCCGCACCGCAACCCTATCCTGCGCATCGTCCTGCGCGAGCGCATGAACCGGCGCTAATGCGACAAGCGATGCGGCGAAAATCGCCAGGACCCTACTGGTGCGCAAGATGCATTCTCCCGGAACGCCGAGCGCGGTCCCTGAAATCAAGCAAGACCAACGTTCGTTATTGAACGTTTCGCTTTGTCCAACGAACGGCGCAACGTGTTGCGCTCGCGGCGAGAATGCATTGTCTCCGCTACCCGCGCGTTCGCGAGATGTCATTTGAGAGCCCCTCATCCAGCAGGTGGGTGCGATGATGAGGTCGGCGTGGTTAATGCGAGGCGCACGAAACCTAGTTCGGGCCCAACAAATTTTGCGGCGCCGCAGCATCAGATACCGCCTGCGGCATTAATACTCTATTAACTCGTCGCCGGCCCCGACAGGACCACTGTTCCTATTAGGTTGAAGATGAATGCGCCAAAAAACCAAATAATAATCCAGAAAACAGCACAGTAGAGAATTAGGCCGAGCACAACTATCCGGCGAGGATAGGATGCATTCGCGCGCTGATCTTGGGTCGCCGTGGGCGCCTTCTCCTGTTCCTCCGCCTGGATTTGCTTCTGGCGGCGCACAGCCACGACCCAAATCTCCCTGTTCTTCTGGGCGAAGTGCTTTGATTTGTGCTGGTCGGAGTCTAGTCGCTGGACGCGCCTGGGCCAAGCCTCGGGCGCGGTCACTAACCAGCGACGCGCACGGGATTGCATTGCACAAGACTTGCATGTCACTGCTTCAAAAGGCCGCTAGCGGAGGGGGCGGTCCTGGGGATCGTTGGGACATGGCGAACCAGATGATTGAGGCGGGCGCCGTAACAAGGGTCCCGTTTCGCGGCCATCAGAACGTGGCCGATCGTTTTCGCATGGCCGAAGCGCGCATCGCGCACCGGATCACGGATCGCAAATTAATTCGCAAGGTACGCGCCGCCAACGGCCGCGTGAAACGCGCGTTCGATATTGTCATTGCCTCGCTTGCCTTGCTGTTTCTTGCGCCGGCTTTCTTAACCATAGCGCTCGCCATCCGCCTTACTGACCCGGGACCGATCTTCTTTCGCCACATGCGCGTCGGCCGTCACGGGATGCGCTTTGGCTGCCTGAAGTTTCGCACCATGGCTTCCGACGCTGAGGCGCGTCTGTCGCAAATCTTGCACGCTAACCCCGAGGCGGCCGCGGAATGGGCGACAATGCAGAAACTGCGTGACGATCCGCGCGTCACCAAACTCGGTGCGTTCCTGCGCAAGACGAGCCTTGATGAACTGCCCCAATTGATCAACGTGCTGCGTGGCGACATGAGCATAGTCGGCCCACGCCCGGTCACACGCTCTGAACTCAATCGCTATGGCCGCGACCGGCGCTATTACCTGCTCGTGCGGCCCGGCATCACCGGGCTCTGGCAGGTGAGCGGTCGCTCGAGCATTGGCTACGAAAAGCGCATCCGCTACGACCGCGAATACCTTGAGGAGTGGTCGTGGCTCGGCGAATTGTGGATCATCCTGATGACGGTCCCAGCCGTCCTCAGCATGCGCGATGCCTGCTAAGCGCGGTACGCTTTTTCCCCGGGCCGCGGCTCGCGCGGTGAGACCGGTTTAAAGACGCCCGTTCCGGTTATGAGCGTGCGATCGCCGGACCAGATGCAGCCGCGAACGACAAACAGGTCATCGGCCGCCGACAAGACTTCGCCCCCGCCTTCTACCCAGTCGCCGAGCCGCGCACTTGACAGAAAATCCACATTGAGGCGCACCGTCACCCAATATGACGAAGTCTCCACCGAGACGACGTGGCCCCACGCCATATCGGCGAACGTCATGAGCATACCCCCGTGCGCGTTGGCCATGCCGTTGGTGTGGTGCTCCTCCACACGAAATCCCAAGGAGAAGGCGCCGTCGCGAACGCGCCGATACAACGGCCCGATCTGACGACCAAAGCCGCGGCGCCAATCGAGCACCTGGTATCCTTCGGGAACCTCAAATTCCGCGGGCGCGGCGACATCGTCCGACATGCAAACACGCTAGTGTGGCGAATCTGAAATTCGCCCGATCTCGATGGCCAGCGCTGAGCGAATTTCAGATTCACAAGCCACACTAAGGCTCCTTAGATTTTAGTGTCCCTTTTGGATTTGAAGTCCGTTCCACGACCGATCCAGATGATATGACGAACTTCAAATCCGGGACACTAAACGCCGAGCACCTCGTTGCCTAGTCTGCGAGATCTTCACCCGTCGCTTTCGTGGGCGCCAGCCGGCTTGGCGCGACGGGCGCGAGGCCTGCCGTCGATCATGTCGCTGCGGATATCGTAGCGCGCCGCACGAATGGCGGGATGAAATCCGACATTTTCCAGCACGACCATCACGTCGTGGCCGCGCTCAGCCCAGTAGGCCTCAATGCGCGCCTTGATCGCTTGCGCGCCTTCTCGCGAACAGAAATCAAGCCCGCCGCCGGGCGCTGAGATAAAGGTATTGGACTCGACATCGTCTTCGAGCCCGTCGGCCAGGGATTTTGGACGCATTGGGAAGGCCACTCTTTCGATCCTGACCTAATCTGAGCCGCGCGCACCGGGAATCGCCCAAACGTGAGGGACAACGGCCTAGGCCAATTGGCCTATTCCCTCTGACGGACTGCACGCACTCACCAGATCGTGATCGTGTGTCGCTGTGGACGCGAGGAAACCGATCATCATCGTGGTGGAAGACGATCCGCAGTCGGCCGAAGCGTTGCGCTATGTGCTCGCGGACTGGGGTGCGCAGGTTGTTTTTGGCCTGACGCTGGAGGCCGTGCTTGACGATCTTGGCCCGCGCCGCGACGCAATAGCCATGATCGCCGACTTTCACCTGGGCGGGGGTCGCGATGGCGTGGCGCTTTCGCAGGCGTTGCGGCCGCATTTGCCGCAGGCGCGCGTCCTCGTTCTATCCGGCTCGTATTACGGCCGTGCCGCGCACGCCGCCGAGATGGCCGGCTACGATTTGATGCACAAGCCCGCCGCCGCAAGTAACATTATTGCTTGGGTCGAGCGCGGCTGATTTGCTTGCATCCCCGAGGGGGCCGCGCGACAAGACCCACATGGGCTCGTCCCCTCCGCAGGCTGATAGCCCGCGCGCCGACACAATCTTGGCCGCGGCGATAGCGTTTGTCTTGCTCTTGGTGCTTGGGCTCGTGATTGTATTGCGCGCCGAGCCTGCCGCGCACGAACGCACGATGGCGTCCATCACAGCTGCGCGCGCAATTCGCGATCATGCGTTAGCGCTTGCTCAAGCGGTGGCGGACGCCGAAGCCGCGCGTTCAGACGTTATGGTTCGAGCCGCGGACGCCGTCGAGTCGCACACGCAGGCGGAGCGGGGGTTGCGCGAGAGCATGTCGGCGTTGCGCAGGGTCAGTGCAGGCGACCCAGAGTTGAGCATCATTGTCACGCGCATCGACGCAATCATCGAAGATGGCCTGTTGCGGCTGCCTAATGCGCAGCGCCCAGCTCCAACAAGCGGTGTCGTGCTTTCGCAATTGCGGGCAGCGAACGCCGATCTCATCGCGGTCGTGAATTCACGAAACGATGCAGCGCGCAGCGCCGAAAACGCCATCCGCCAACGCCTGAACACCATCAGCATCGCCCTGGCGGCGCTCTCGGTGTTGGCCTCGGCGCTGGCGATCCTGGCCTTACGTCGGGAACGCGAGCAATGGCGCCTCGCGCACGAGACCGCACAAGAATCTCGCGCGCACGCTGTTGAATCGGATGCGTTCAAGCTGCGCTTCCTCACCGCCGCGAGCCACGACATGCGCCAGCCGCTGCACGCGCTTACCCTCTACCTTAGCGCTCTTAATCGGCGCGTGCAGGGCGAAGAGGCTCATGACATTCTGGCCAAGGCCGAGCGAGCAACACGGTCTTTGGCTGGAATGTTCAGCGTGCTGTTTGACTTGGCGCGCATAGAAGCTGGCGTCCTAGTTCCCGAATTCGAGAGCGTTGCGGTACAAGAAATATTCACGCGCGCAGTCGGCGAACATCCCGGCAGCGGCGTCACGGTCACGCCAACGGACCTTCACGTTCGTTCCGATCCCGTGATGCTGGAGCGCCTCGTGCTCAACCTCACCTCCAACGCCCTGAAGCACGGCGGCGGGAAGGCGAGCCTGAGCGCGCGCGCCATCAATGGCGACGTAGAAATCATGGTCACCGACGAAGGTCCTGGCATCGCACGATGCGACCAAGAACGCATATTCGATGAGTTCGTCCGGCTTGGCGGCCGCGAGTCGTCCGATGGCTTGGGTCTTGGTCTTTCAATCGTGAGGCGCCTGGCGAGCCGCCTGAATCACAGATTGCGAGTGCAATCGACACCTGGCGAAGGCGCCATGTTTTCCGTATTTGCGCAGCGGGCACACGCAGTGTCGCAGGCGGCGCCGCTTCCAACACTGGTCACGCTCGAAGGGGCGGATGTGCTCGCACTTGACGACGACGCGCTCGCCCTCAACGCTATCTCGCGCGTCCTGGGCGACTTGGGAGCTCGTGTGCGCGCCTGCGCCAGCATCAGCGAGCTCGAGGCTGCCCTCGCAACGGGATATGCCCCGCGATTTGCCGTGCTCGATCTGCGCATCGACGGCGAACTCATTGGTCTTGAGGTGACGGAACGATTGCGCGCCAGCCTCCGGCCGCCGGAGCGCATCGTGATCATTACCGCCGACACCGCGACCGAAGCGCTAGCTGCCTTGCGAGATTCGGGTCATGCGTGGCTGACCAAGCCAGTGGTTCCCGCTCAGCTTGTCGAGGCCCTGTCTAGTGTGGCGAATCTGAAATTCGCTTGATCTCGATGGCGGGCGTTCACCGGCCGATCCAGATTGATATGACGAACATCAAATTCGGGACACTAACGGCCGCTGAGTTTGGCGATCGCTTCGGCGCGCGTGCGCACGTCGAGCGAGCGGTAGATCGCCGCGAGATGGATCTTCACGGTGCCCTCGGCGATGCTCAAGGCGCGGGCAATTTCCTTGCTGGATCGTCCCTTCACCAATGCGGACAACACCTCTCTCTGGCGCGCGGTAAGCCCTTCTCCGCATACCGCCTTCTGCCCCGGCTCACTCGGCTCGCGGCGCGCCAACGCGACCGGCGCAAAGATCTGGCCTTCAAGCACGGCGCGCAAAGCGTCCGCGATTTCGTTTGAGCCTAACGACTTCGGCACAAATCCGTGAGCGCCCGCCGCCAAGCTGGACAAAATCTCGTTGCGGTCTTCCGATGCAGACACCACTGCCAGCTTGGCGCTCGGGAAACCGTCGCGAAGCGCCGCTAGCGCCTCAGCGCCAGACATGCCCGGCATGCGCAGGTCCACCAAAATGAGGTCAGCCGCCCCTTCGTTGGTGAGCCTCTCCACGGCCTGATCGAGCGTCTCGGCCTCGCGAACCTCGGTGGCGCCAAGGGCGTCAATCAACAGCTGTTTCAAGCCGCTGCGAAACAGCTCGTGATCGTCGGCTATGAGCACCGACAACGGCATCGGGCGCTCCCATTCAAGGACGCCAAAGCATGCGCTTCGATAGCCGGGCGCTCAAGCTCAATTAAGCCGGGCTAGCGAGCGCCCTCGGCGGCGATCGGGCCAGCCACCGACTCGGTCGGCGATTCGATCGAGCGCACCTGGCGCAATGTGTCGATGCGATCGCGCTCGATCTGGAAGAGCTCAAGGGCGCGCGCCGTAAGGTTGCGACCATTGGCGATGCGCAGGCTTCTCGGGTTCACTTGCTGCCCGCGGCGCAGCACTTCGTAATGCAGATGCGGACCCGTTGAGCGGCCCGTGTTGCCGACATACCCAATCACCTGACCTTGACGCACGCGAACGCCCGCGCGCATGCCGCGCGCAAAGCGCGACATGTGGGCGTAAGCCGTTTCATAGCCATTGGCATGACGAATGCGCACGTAGTTGCCGTACGAACTGAACGGACCGGCGCGCGAAATCGAGCCATCGCCTGCCGCCAGGATCGGCGTGCCGGGAGGTGCTGCGAAGTCCGTGCCGCGGTGCATGCGCGAATAACCCAGAACGGGATGGCGGCGCATGCCGAAGCCGGAGGACAATCTCGCGCCGTTGATCGGCGTGACCATCAAGAAGCGGCGCGCGCTCTTGCCGTCGGCGTCGTACCAATCGGGTCGCGTGTCTCCCGGAGCGAGGAACGAATAGAAGGCGCGCGCGCCCCGCCGAGATTCAAGTCCGACAAACAGCATTTCCCCGGTGCGGACGGTGTTGCCTTCATCGTCATAATAACGCTCGAAAACCAGTTCGAAGCCGTCTCCGGGGCGCACATCGCGCTGAAAGTCGATGTCGTAGGCGAAGGCGTCGGCGAGGGCCGCAACCTCCCGGTCGGTCGCACCCAGATTGAGCGCGCTTGCATAGAGGCTGGTTTCCACAGCAGCAGCGACACGGGCGATCTCGAAAGTGACCGGCATCAATACTTCGCGCGCGGCAAAGCCCCCGGCGTTGGTGCGATTGGCGGTAACCGACGCGCCGGGATCAGATCGGAATGCGACGCCAGCGAGTTCGGCGTCGCCTGCGCGGCGGTTGAAGAAGAGGGAAACCGCCTGGCCGGGTCGGAGCTGGCGCGGATTGTATACGTCGCTGATCGAGGATAGGGCCGCGTGAGCTTCTGACTGCGAGGCGCCGGCGCGCGTCAGCAATCCCGCCAGCGTTTCGCCGCGACCAACCAGCAGCTCGCGAGCCTCGTGGGCGAGATAGACATCGGTAAACGCCATAAGCTCCGCGCGGCGGGCGGCCGCTTCCCGCACGGCAGCGAGTTCAGCGGCGCGCGCATCAGCGCCCCCGCCGAACAATCCAGCGTTCCAGGCAAGCCCCAGACCCAGACCGGCAGCCCCCGCCATTATAGCGAACGCCCCCAGACCCCGTCTCGTCTTCATGAGCCGATGAGCTAATTCTGCTCTCAATCTCATGCTCCATTACGCCAGATCGGCGAAAAACCTTGGGGTGACAAGCGCTTTCAGCCCTTTGGTTATCCCGCCGGAAACCGGTTATGCGCCATGCCCTTGCTGGCGGTCGACCGCCTTCGGCGGCCCCGCCGAACCAGCAAGGACCGCGCCAAGCGAAGGACTATGACACATAGGTCTAACCAGGCCGTTGCGAGTCAAGGTCAGGCGGCGCCGCAGCCTGGTCTGCCGTTGCCTGCGCGCGCCCGTCTGGCAGCGTGGGCGACAGCGCTGGCCGCCCTCATGGTTAGTTTGGCGTTAGTAGGCGCGGGTTTGTGGCTCATCCGCCTGCCCCTGGCTGAGTTCATAATAGGCGGCGCACTCTCCGAGCGCGGTCTGGACGCAGATTTTCGGGTCTCGCAGCTGAGCCCGACCTTCGCAAGGCTGGAGGACCTGCACCTTGGGCCCGAGCCAACGCCCGACGCCGGGGCCACCGCGGTGGAGGCGCGTTGGGCGTGGCGCGGTCTCGCGCCGCGGTTGCTCGCGTTGCGCCTCGTCGAGCCCCACATACGACTCCGCCTTGCCCCCGACGGCCGCCTTTCAGCCGGCGCGCTCGATCGGCTGCGCGGCGCTCCCAGCCGACAGCGCCCGACAATCCCTGCCCTGCGCTTCGATATCGAGGGCGGTGAAGCCGAAATTCAAACGCCCTTTGGCCCGTTGCACGCGACGTTCGATGGCGCCGGAGTGCTGGGTCGGGATTTCACTGCGCAGTTCACCATTGAAGAAACCACTCGCGAGGAAGGCGCCTACGCGCTGGAACGAGGTTCGGCGCAGCTCGCGGCCACGTCAGAGGAAGGTGGCCTGACGCTTCATGCAACCGCCAGGGCGAGCGCGCTGGTTTGGTCCGGCGCGCGTATTGAAGGCCTCTTGGCGCAAGCGACCGGCAAGCTTCCGCTGGACACGGCTCTCCTTGAATTGGACGCGGCATGGGAAGTCGCGAACGTGCGCAGCGGAGACTTGCTTGGCGAGGACATTGCCGGCGCCCTGCGCGTCCAAGCGCAAACGCGCGTGGGCGCTCTCGATCTGGACCATTGGAGCGCTCACATCGGTGCGACCGCCGCGCGCCTGGCCTTGGGTGACGCCGTGCTCGCCTCGGCTGCGCTGGACGCGCGCGGCGCAAGCGAGGAATTGCGCAGCCGCATCGCGTGGCGCTTCGCGGGCGAAAGACTCGCGGGCGCGGGGATCATCTCGCAGCGGCCCCTGGCGACCGGCGCCTTTACACTCGGCGAAGGGCCCGCGATGTCCGGGGAGGCCTCCCTCTCACTCAACCGCGCGCGATTGAATGAGCGCGCGCAGCGCAGATTGCGCGCGGCCCTTCCCGACCTGGGCGATGCGCCCACTGGGCCAACCTTCCGCCGCGCGCGCAGCGCCCTCATTGCTGCGGGCGCTTCCTTCGACATTGTCATTCCCATCGCCCACTCCGCTGGCGAAGAGGGCATGCGCGCCTGGTTACGCGCACCCGCGCAGGCGCGAGCCGCGTCGGGCGCAGTGTTGCGGCTATCTGCCTTGCGCGACGATGGCCCCTCTCTTGTGCTGCGCTGGCCGAGCTTGACGCTTTCCGGCGCGCTGTTGCTGGAGCTTTCAGGCGGGGGAACGCCCGAGAGTACGGTCTTGCTCGACACCCTAAGTTGGTCGCCAGGAACGCCGTTCGATGCCGACGGCACGCTCGCGCTCGCGAACTGGCGCTCGGAGAACGCCAGCATATCGACCGATGAGTTGGGGGTCAGCGTTACAATGGCCAACGGCGGTGAGGGGAGCGTAGAGTTCACCGGGCCGGTGCGCATATCGGGCCCGCTCGGCAATGGCGAGGTTCGCAATCTTAACGCCGCGCTCAATCTTGCCGTGACGTGGAACGAACAGGGCTGGCGCGCCATGCCTCGTGATAGGTGCCAGGCTGTCGGTCTGGATCACATCGAAGCGGCCGGTCTCGAATTCGACGAGGGGGCCTTTGTTTTGTGTCCGCTCAATGGCGCACTTATCGCCGGGAATGCGCGCGGCGATCTGTCAGGCGGGTTCCTGGTTCAGAGGCTGGCGCTCAACGGCCGCATGGCCGGCCCCGCCGCACATCCGGCGCACTTTGCCGCGGTTAGTGTTGTCGGGCGTTTTCATGGGAGGCCAGGAAACGCAGCGCTCGATATCGCCGCCGACAACCCATCGCTTGCAATCCAGTTGGCGCCCGAGCGCGCGCTGAGCGTGGTCCTTCGCCGCGCTACCGCCGAGGCGCGCATCGCCGACGAATGGCGCGTCGATGGCGCCTTCGACGAAGGCGTGCTAACCGACCCCAATCTTCCCGGAACGGTCTCCGCCATCGCCGGTGGCTGGAGCGCGGCGCCTGAGAACGGCAACCTCGTTGTGCGCATCGCCGCGGGTCAAGCATTGTTGAGCGCCAGCCGCCCGGCCACGAACGCCCAACGCCCATTGTTCAATCCGTTGGAGCTCACAGAAACGAGCGCTGTTCTGCGTGAAGGCCGCATCCTCGCGGAGGGCGCAATCGTACTTGCCGAGAACTCGCGCCAGCTCGCACGCTTTACGGCGCGCCACGATGTCGATGAAGGTGCGGGACATGCGCGTGTCAGCGCCGATCATCTTGAGTTTGGCGCGACGCTTCAGCCGTTTCACATCACACCGCGCATGCGCGGGCTGGTCGAGAACGCTCGCGGGCCGGCCTCCGTTATCGCCGACATCGACTGGGCGCGCGATCACCTCGCCGCTTACGGCAGCATGCGCCTCGACGGGCTATCGCTGGCGACATCGACAATCCCTGTCGTTGAGGACGTGCGAGGCGAGATACTGTTCGACGATTTCTTCCTGCTCACGACGCCCCCCGGGCAATTCGTAACTGTCGGCTTGGTAAACCCTGGTGTCGCCGTCGCAAATGGGCGCGTGCGCTTTCAATTGCTCACGGACCGGCGCGTAGCGATCGAACAGGCCGAGTTCGATTTCGCGAAGGGAACGCTAGCCATGACGCCGGCAACCATCACGCTCGGCGCCGACGAAACGCGCTTTGCGCTCGCTCTGCGCGATGTGGACGCCGCCGATTTGATCACCGACCTGAACATCCCCGGTCTCGCCGTGACAGGACGTGTCGAAGGAGAGTTTCCGCTCCTCCTCACCCGTCGCAGCGCCTTCATCTCCAATGGGGTTGTGCGCGCACGTGAAGGCGGCACGATCGCCTATACGGGCGGTGCAGGCGACGGGGCCACAGGTGCGGCGCGCGTGGCTTTCGATGCGCTACGCAATTTTCGCTATGACGAACTGGCGCTCACGCTGAATGGAGACCTTTCCGGCGAGGTCGTGTCCTCGATAGCGTTCAGCGGCGAAAACTCCGGCCAACCGGTAGACCTTGGCCCGATCACATCCATCCCAGGCATAGGGCGCGTCACCGCGCGCGGCGTGCCGTTCGACTTCAACGTCACGGTCACCGCGCCGTTCCGCCGCTTGGCCAGAACCGTGACATCCATCACCGATCCCGTCGCGATTCTCGAAAGCCCGACCGCAGATGAGGCGCCGCCCCCCGTTGACCAAGCCGCCCCTCCGACCGGATAAAGGCGCCCTTCAGAGCGTATTCAGCCCAGTTGAACTAGAGATCGCCAAGGAGACGTAGATGCGGGCGCATTTGCTGACGGCAGGGCTCGGCGCGGTGATGCTCACCGCCGGGTGCATTCCGGTGCAGATCCAGGCTCCGGACGAGCCGATTGAGATCAATCTCAACATCAACATCCGCCAGGAAGTGATCGTGCGCCTCGAACGGGACGCACGGGAACTGCTCGAGCAGAACTCGGATCTGTTCTGAAAGGCGCAGATGACCCGCGAATTCGCCCTCACCGCCGCCTGGATGGCCGCCGCTCTTGCGCTTTCTCCGCCCGCTGCCGCGCAACAAGGAGATGCTGTTGTTGCACAAGCGCGCGCATCGGGATTCTTGGGCGAGCAAGCTGATGGGTTCTTGGGCTTTGCGCCCGGCGCGCAGATTTCCGCTGACCTGCGTGGGCGCGTCGGTCAGATCAACATCCGCCGCCGCGCCGTATACACAAGCCGCGCGAGCGAGCGCAACGTCACCGTCAATGAGATGGCCGCCGCGGTGGCGTGTGAAATCTTCGCAACACGCATCGCAGTTGGCGAGCGCTATCGCGACGAAGCAGGCCAATGGCGCCAACGCACCGCGTCGCAGGCAGTATCCACGCCGAGCTTTTGCGCGCCGTAGCCTTGCGCCGCGCCGCCGCCGGGGGCACATCCGCGCCATGAAGACAAGCCTGCTCGTTGTCGGACTCGGCGGCCTCCTGGCCGCCATCCTCCTCTTCGCGCTGAAGGACTGGGACGCCTCGGCGATAAGCATGCACGGCTGGATTGCGCTGGGCGTGGGCTCGACGCTTTCAATCCTGGTCGGAGGCGGGCTGATGGCGCTGGTCTTCTACTCGGCGCGCAAAGGTTACGACGACCGCGTCCAAGTGGATCCGGACGATTCAGTTTAATCATCCTTATGTTCATTGTGAGCATAAGATGTTAGGCTGACCCCCAGATGGCCCGCGCCAAGCCAAAAGCCCCCGCCGAGCGCTTCCAGACCCTTTACGCCCACGGCTTTGTGCGCGTGGCGGCCTGCGCGCCCGTTGTCACGGCTGGGGATCCTGCCGCGAACGCAGCGCGCATACTCGCTTTCGCCCACGAGGCCGACGCCGAAGGAGCCGCCATCCTCCTGACGCCGGAACTATCGCTTACCGGTTACGCTATCGACGATCTCCTCCTGCAGGATGCGCTATTGGATGCCGCCGAGGCAGCAATCGCGCACCTGAAGGCCGAAAGCGAAAAACTCCTCTCGATCCTGGTTGTTGGCGCTCCGATCCGCGCTCGCAGCGCCCTGTTCAATTGCGCTGTATTGATCCATCGCGGCCGCATCCTCGGCGTCGTGCCAAAAAGCTTCCTGCCGAACTATCGCGAGTTCTACGAGAAGCGGCATTTCGCGAGCGCCGCAGACACCGAAGATGGTCTCATTCAGCTCTGCGGCGAATCCGTAAGATTCGGCGAGGATGTGATCTTCACCGCGGCCGACCTCCCCGACTTCGCCTTTCACGTCGAAATCTGCGAAGACTTCTGGGCGCCAACGCCGCCTTCAGTCATGGGCGCGCTCGCCGGCGCCAACATCTTGCTCAACCTGTCGGCGTCGAACATCACCATCGGCAAAGCTGAGGACCGCTCAATTCTTTGCGACGCACAATCGCGCCGCTGCACCGCCGCTTATGTGTTTGCCGCGTCCGGGCGGGGAGAAAGCACGACCGACCTGGCTTGGGACGGCCAGATCGTCGCCTTTGAGATGGGCGAGAAGATCGCCGAGGGCGAGCGCTTTTCGCGCGATCCAAAGCTTGTGATCGCCGACATCGATGTCGGCCGCATCGCGCAGGAGCGTCGACGCCTCTCCAGTTTTCGTGATGCCGCCGCGCGCAAAAAGGAAGATCTGATCAAGTGGACGCAAATCCCGTTCGAACTCAATCCGCCGCCGGGTGCATTGCCTCTGAAGCGCAAGCTCGACCGTTTTCCGTTCGTGCCTGACGATCCCACGAGGCGCGATATGGATTGCTTCGAGGCATACAACATTCAGGTGGCCGGCCTTGCTCAACGCATCGAGGCGACCCGCACCAAGCGCGTGGTCATCGGCGTGTCGGGCGGCCTTGACTCAACCCATGCGCTGATCGTCGCAGCGCGTGCATTCGACGTTTTGGGGCTGCCGCGTACAAACATCATCGGCGTGACGATGCCGGGTTTCGCGACCGGCGGGGCAAGCAAGGCCAATGCCTGGTCGCTGATGCGCGCACTAGGGATCGACGCTCGCGAAGTGTCCATCGAGCCGCTCGCGCAGCGCATGCTGGAGGACCTCGATCATCCCGCCGGGCGCGGCGAGAAAACCTATGACGTCGCCTATGAGAACGTGCAGGCGGGCCTGCGCACGGACTACCTCTTCCGCCTTGCCAACAAGGAGGGCGGCTTTGTCGTCGGAACGGGCGACCTCTCGGAGCTTGCGCTGGGATGGTGCACCTACGGCGTCGGCGATCACATGTCGCATTACAACGTCAATGGTGGGGCGCCGAAGACACTGATCCAGCATTTGATCCGTTGGGTGGCCGACTCCAAGCTCTTCGATCCCCAAGCCTCCGCTACATTGCTGCGCGTCTTGAACAGCGAGATCAGCCCCGAGCTCGTTCCGGGCGATGCGCCCCAAAGCACGCAGGCCGCCGTCGGCCCCTACGAATTGCAGGACTTCAACCTCTTTTGGATCACACGCTACGGGTTCGCGCCGAGCAAAGTGCTGTTCCTGGCTTGGAGCGCGTGGCGCGGGCAATATGCCTACGGCGCGCTGCGCGCTTGGCTCGAAGTGTTTCTGAAGCGCTTCTTCGCCAACCAGTACAAGCGATCGGCCGTGCCCAACGGGCCTAAGATCGTTTCCGGCGGCGCGCTTTCGCCACGCGGCGATTGGCGGGCGCCGAGCGACGTCGCCGCGACAACATGGCTGGCTGAACTTTCGCGCAACACGCCGGAGACGCTGGACTAAATCGGCGTGTTCCCTCATGCCGTCTGCGAATGAGCGCTGACCCCTCGATCGACGATCTTATCTCCCTTGCGCTAGGCGCGGGCCGCGAGATCATGAACGTCCGCGACGCGGGCTTTGACACAGAGAAAAAGCTGGACGGTTCACCAGTCACCATCGCCGATCAGCGCGCCGAGAAAATCATTGAAGAAGGCTTGGCTCGGCTTGCGCCCGATGTACCTATGATCGGGGAAGAAGCCTTCGCGAGCGGACGGATCCCTGAAATCGGCGCGCGCTTTTTTTGCGTCGATCCGCTCGACGGCACGCGCGGCTTTGTAAAGGGCGGCGATGAGTTCACCGTAAACATTGCGCTGATCGCGGATGGCGCCCCTCTCAAGGGCGTCGTTTTCGCGCCGGCCACAGGCGAACTCTACGCGGGAGAGCCCGGCCGCGCTCTTTCAGGACGCTATAATGCACACACTGGCGCCGAGCTCGCCGCGCTCGTGCAGATCCGCGCCCAAGCAAATGCGCCCGCGACATGGCGCGTCGTCGCCTCCGATCTTTCCGGGCGCAACCAGCAAACGCGCGACTTCACCGCAAAGCTGGGTGCGGTCGCTATGCATGCGAGCTCTTCGATCAAGTTTTGCCGCCTAGCCGAAGGCGCTGCAGATCTTTATCCCCGCTTCGGCGACGTCCGCGAGTGGGACGCCGCCGCCGGCCACGCCATACTATCTGCGGCCGGCGGCGGCGTGATGGGCCTGGACGGCGCACCACTGCGTTACGGCGCGCGCGAGGATAGGTTTCTGATCCGCGGTTTCGTCGCGTTTGCTAGCGCCGCCGCGGCCAGCGCTGCGCGAGCCGCGCTCAGCCGCTAGCAATTCCGCCGCTCTAGCCGTTAGAACCCGCCGCGGAGGCCGCCGTGATGTTGGGAGCGCGCAGCATCGACCTCTTCACGCGTCACGCGTCCGTCATCGTTGGCGTCCATACGGTCGAAATGCTCGGCCCCGCGCGCTGCAAACTCCGCGCGCGAGATTTGGCCGTCACTGTTCGCGTCGATGCTCGCGTGGCGCTGGCGCCGCTCGGCGCGCCGCTCAGTCATGCGCTCACGCGCCTGCGTGCGTTCTTCGGTAGAAATCACGCCGTTTCCATCGGTGTCGAGGCGCGCGAACATCTCTTGGGGACGAGACAAGAATTCTTCGCGCGAGATCGCGCCGTCATTGTTGGCGTCGGCGCCTTGCATGTGCATGCGCCCCGCCCCGCCCCTGTTTCCGCCACGCTCGCGGTGTTGCGACCGGCGCTCCTCCTGCGAGAGCTGGCCGTCATTGTTGGCGTCGATGCGGGCGAATCTGGCGTCGTGGCCGACATCGAACTCTTGGCGCGTCAGTACGCCGTCATTGTTGGCGTCGGCACGGAACATGTGGCCCCCGCCAGAGGGGACCTGCGCCGCGGCCAAGCCAGCCGCGCCTGTCAGTGCAGCAACGCTGACCGCGATGGTGAAAATTCTGCGCATGGCGACATCTCCGCGCGGCCCGCGCCACCGCGCACCGCCTCAATCTTGCTCCGGCGCGTTGCGGCCGACGCCCGTGAGGAGAGCGCCAGCCGCGCGCGGTCACGCCGTTCGGGAGGCCTTGGGCGTAACCTTCGTTCAACGGGGAGGTTGGCGCGTTCCGTCGCCGAATCAAGGCCGCTCTGGCAGTTCCCCTGGCGAGGGCCGCCGCGGCGCAGGCGGACGAGCTTGTCCAACAAGGCGTACGAATTCGGATCGGGACACCACCCCGTTCTCGTCGGAATCGTAATCGGCCAAGCGCGCGCGGATCTCGGTGTCGAACTCCTCACGGGTGATCGTGTTGTCGACATTGCGGTCGAAGTCGAGCCGGTAGGGCCCGAGCTGGCCGCCGCCCAATACGAGGTTCGCCCAGCCTTGGAACTCGATGGGCTGCAGCGAGTTGTCTCGATTGGCGTCTGCGCGTGCAAACTCGCGCGAAAGGCCTTGATCCACTTCACTTGTCGAAATCGAGAGATCGCCGTCAGCATCAAAGCTCACCAGCATCATAACGTCAGCCGACAAGAGCGCTCGAATAGGGGCTTCATTGTCCGAGCGCCCGCTGCTCGAGGCGCAGGCTGCGAGCGTCGCGGCGGCACAGGCCGTCACGGCCAGGAGTCTTGGTGTCATGAAGTTCCCCTCTGTGATCAAACCCCAGTCGAGCCTCGGACCTGGGCAAGTGTGTGGCGGGAGCAGGCGTATTTCGAGCTCAATTGCGATTTCTGGCCTTCGCACGCCCCTGAAGCAAGGGGCGACCTCACCGCGGTCCGCCCACCCGCTCCACGCTCACGCCGCGCTCCCTTAATTGCTCGACCAGCCCCTCTTCTCCAAGGAGGTGAGCTGCACCCACGGCTACAAAATCGACGCCCGCGCCTTGGAGCTCCTGCAAGAGAGTGTCGGTCCAGGCTGCGTTCCGTTGAACAATGAGTGCGGCGTACACTTCGGGGTATTCCGCGCGCATTTCATCGGCCAGCTGCGCTTCCAGATCGTCGAGATCGCCGCGCTCCCAAGCATCGCTCAGGGCGTTCAGCGTTTCGGCGCCGCTCTCGGCTTCGTCGATCGCCTCGATCAGCATTTGCCGCTGCAGCTCGGATGAGAGGTTGGCGAGGAATCCGATCTGCTGCTCCGGCGTCTCGAGGGCGCGCATACGCTTGCCGTTGGCGTCGCCGAACGCGTCAATGGCGCGGTCGACGCCAGCGTTCGGGTCGTAGCCGGCCTGCAACGCCGGCGCGAGCGTAAGGGTCAGCGCAGCAAGCCAAGGCTGCATCGGCTCTAGCGAGCGCGGCTGCAGGCCAAGGCGCGTCGCTGTAACGGCGAGGCGCGCCTGCTCATCGCGCGACAACCAACTCGAGAGCGGCCGATCGGCAGGCGCTATGCCGTGACGCAACGCCAATTGCTGCGCGCGCGCATCGCCTTCGGGAGAGATTTCAAGCTCTGTCCAAATCTCGTCTGCTGACGCAAGCGCGCGTTCAACGGCTGGACTGCCCCACGGCTCGCCAGCGCGGCGCAGATGGATCGTCCCGTAGAGATAGAGAGTGGAATCGTGGTCGCGCGCCACGAAGAGCGCTGGCCCGCCGCTCCGCGCCCGGTCATCGGACGCGCACGCGCTTAAGAGAAGCAGACTGCAGAGAAACGCCTCGACTCGAAAACTCATGCCAATACCTCAGCGCCAGGGCGCAAAATGCTTGGATAGCTTCAAGCCTTGCCCCTGGTAGCTCGATCCCGCCTCGCCATAAAGGCGCTCCACAGGCCCCGACAGTTTTTCGAACACCAGTTTCCCGACGGGCTGACCGTCTTCAACGATGAACGGCACGTCGCGCGAGCGCACTTCGAGCACGGCGCGCCCAACATTCGGCGCTACGCCAAAGCCTGGATCGAAGAAGCCGGCATAGTGTGCGCGGAACTCCCCTAGCTCTGGCCGGATCGGCGCCATCTCCGCAGCTTCATCTGCCGGAATGACGACGTTTTCCTTCGATGCGAAGATGTAGAACTGACCGGGATCGAGCACCACGCGCCCGCGCCGCGCCTCCATTGGCTCCCAGAAATCGCGCGGATCGTAACCGGTGACGCGATCCACATCGATGACGCCAGAATGGCGCTTGGCGCGGAAGCCGACGGGACCGTCCATGGCGAGGTCCATGGTGAAATCGATCTCCCGTCGAGGATGGGGCGGTCCGCGCCGCAAGCGCACTTGGCTCAGGCGCGAACCCGTGCGCACGAGTACGGAAAATGTGCATGGGCTGATCTCGGCCCACACAGGCCCTTGGTAACCGGCCGGGATGTAATCGAACGAAGCAGCGCCATCGACGATCGCGCGTGTAAACACGTCGATGCGGCCAGTAGAGCTTTTCGGATTTGCCGCGCCGTGCACATGGGCGGGTAAGACCAAGCCTTCCAGCACCTCGGCGAGATAGACGCACCCGGTCTCCAACACCGCGCCCTGGCGCAGATCGATCCTGTGCATCACCAGTTCGTCATCTAGCCGCTCGGCCACGCGCGCGCCCGCGCCAGGCAGAAAGCTCGCGCGCAAGCGATAGGCGGCGCCTCCCAGCCGCAAATCCAGGCTCGCAGGCTGGATTTGCTCATCGAGAAACGGCGTGCTCGCGCCGATCCAGCGCTGGGCGATGGCGCGTCTGATTTCTGTGTCGGAGAGGACGCCGTGTTGGTTGCTCACACACGGACCTCTGGCTTGCATCGCAGCTTTTGTCTAGGTTGGCCCCATGTACGAACAGGAAACAGCCGGCCTCGTCGTGCGCGTGGCGCCGCAATTCCTGCCTGAGGAATCAGCGCCCGAGGAAGGCCGCTTCGTGTGGGCCTACACAATCGAGATCGAGAACCGCTCTGCCGAGAAAGTGCAGCTTATCTCGCGCTGCTGGCGCATCACCGATGAAAATGGTCTGACCCAGGAAGTGCGTGGTCCCGGCGTTGTCGGCAAACAACCTGTCCTCAGTCCCGGTCAGAGCTTCCGCTACACCAGCGCCTGCCCTCTTGCAGCGCCTTCGGGCGTCATGATGGGCGCCTATTCGATGGTGCGGCTGGCCGACGGCAGCGCATTCGAGATTGCCGTCCCCGCGTTCGTGCTCGATAGCCCGCACAACTCGAAACTCGCGAACTGACATGCCCCATCCCACTTTCGTCCAAGCCATGCGGCGCATCGTTACCGGCGACAATTCCGACGGCCGGTCAGTGATCATGATCGACGGCCCGCCATCGGGTGAATTCGGCGCGCCGGGCCTTGGCGGATTGTACGAGATTTGGCACGAGGCCGCGATCGGTGCGATCGACGCCAAGAACGCTGCCGATCGCGGCGAGAACGAGCCGATCCTCTCGCCGGCGGCCGGCAAAGTGAAGGTGCGATGGTTCGTGATCGAACCGCGGCCCGAGGGAGTCGCGTCTGAATCCGTCAAGGCCGCCGCGCGAGAGCGCTTCACCCAATTCGGCGCTGGTGGCCATTTGCGCGACCAAGATCGCCACCCGGCCATGCACCAGACCGATACGCTCGACATCATCTGCCTGATTTCAGGCGAGGCGTCTCTCGTGCTCGACGACACCGAAACCCGTCTCAAACCTGGCCAGATCGTCATTCAACGCGGCGTCAGTCATGCCTGGTCCGCTCACGGCGGGCCCGCGCTCTTCCTCGCCGTGCTGATCGACCGGACCTAGTCTAGTGCATGATCCGTCCTTTGATTCGAGGTGACGAGCAGTGGCGGCGTACGCTTGGTGTTTTCCGCCTCGACTTCCTCAGCTCCTCAGCGTTCCGCCCGTCGCCTTCATAACCGCCGAGACGATTTTCGCGCTGACAGCCTCAATATCGGCGTCGGTCAGCGTCTTTTCACGGGGCTGCAGCGTGACTTCGACGGCAAGCGACTTCTTGCTCGCCGCTATGCGCTCACCGCGATAGACATCGAACAGCGAAACATCCGAGATGAGTTGTTTGTCGGCGCCGAAAGCCGCGCGCACGAGATCGGCGGCCGCAACGCCGTCGTCCACCATGAATGCAAAATCACGCGTGAGCGGCTGCAGGTCGAGTTTTTCGAGGGCCGGCCTGGAGCGCCCGCCTTTGGCGCGGGGCGCGGGCAGCGCGTCCACGAAGATCTCGAAGGCCAGCGCCGGCGCCTCGACATCGATCGATTTAAGCGCGCGCGGATGGATTTCGCCGAACACAGCCATGGCCCTGGCGCCCAGGCGCAAGCTCCCGACCCTGCCCGGGCGCCATTGCGCGGGAGCATCGCCTACGGTTTGAAGGGAAGCGACCGGCGCGCCGATGGCTTCGAGCACAGTGAGCACGTCGCGCTTGACATCGAATATGTCGGGTCGCGGTGCAGCGCGCCAATGGCGCGGCGGGCGCGCACGCCAAACAGCGGCGATCGAGCGCTGCTGGCCTGCTTCGCTGTCGTTCAGATAGATCGGTCCCGCTTCAAATAGGCGCACATCGTCGAGGCCGCGGTCAGCGTTCTTCTGCGCCGCCACAAGCAGATTAGGCAGCGCCGAGGGGCGCATGCAATCGAGATCGGATGATATCGGGTTCGCCAGCATCAGGCGCTCACCACCCCCGCCGAACGCCTGCGCATGCTCGCGCGCGCAGAAACTCCAGGTCACCGCTTCGTTATAGCCAAGTGAGGCGCATGCACGGCGGCCGAGCCGCATGCGGCTCTCGCCCACGCTCGCGGGCGGGGCGCGATAACCGGACGCGCGTGGGGGCGCCGCTTCCGGCATCTTGTCGTAGCCTTCGATACGCGCGACTTCCTCCACAAGATCGGCGCCGCCCTCGACATCGCGCCGCCAGGTCGGCGGCTGAACAATGATGCGTTTGGAGCCTTGCGCCTCAGCGCTTGTCTCAAAGCCAAGATCCTTGAGTATCGCGCGCACGCGCGTGGGCTTCACATCGATCCCCGCAAGCGCGCGCACGCGGTCGGGGTCAAACGTCACCGGCTTGGGCAACGCGACCGACTCACCCGCGACGATCACTTCACCCGGCTCGCCTCCGCAGAGATCTAAGATCATGCGCGTTGCGAGTTCGAGACCGGGAATGACGAATGCCGGATCCACGCCGCGCGCGAAACGGTACTGCGCGTCGGAGATGATGCCGGTCAGACGTCCCGTCTGGTGCGAGAGTGCGGGATCAAAATAGGCGCTCTCGACGATGACGTTGACAGTTCCGTCGGAGACGCCCGAGCTTTCTCCGCCCATAACGCCGCCGAGGCCCAGCACGCCGGTGTCGTCTGCATTACAGCACATCTCCGGCGTGACGTCATACACGTTGCCGTCGAGCGCCTTGTAACTCTCGCCTTCGCGGCCGCGCCGCACGCGCAGGGTTCCGCTCACTCTGTCTGCGTCGAACACATGGATCGGACGGGCGCGGTCGTAGGAGAGGAAATTGGTGATATCGACAAGGATCGAACGGGGACGCAGTCCGATGGTGCGCAGGCGCTGTTGCAGCCATGTCGGCGATGGACCGTTCTTCGCATTGCGGATGAGGCGCGCCCCGTACATCGGACAGCCGCTCAGATCGTCGTTAGCCACCCTAAGCTTCGATTCAAAGCGCGCCAGCGCGGGCAGCACGGGCTTGGTGATGAGCTTGCCAAGTCCAGCCGCAGCGAGATCGCGGGCTATTCCATGTACGCCGAGCCAGTCCGGTCTATTCGGCGTGATTTCGATGTCGATCACAGGGTCATTCAGGTGCAGCGCGTCTGCGAGCGGCGTGCCGACTTTCAGATCAGGATCGAGTTCGAGGATGCCGTCGGAATCCTCGCCGAGTTCAAGCTCCATGGCCGAGCACAACATGCCGTTGGACACCACGCCGCGCACAGGTTTCGCTTCGAGCGTGATTCCAGAGCCCGGTATGTAAGTTCCTATCGATGCGAAGGCAGTCACGAGGCCCGCGCGCGCGTTCTTCGCGCCGCAAACAATTTCGAGCACGCCGAGATTGGTCTCGGCCTGGCAAACCTGCAGCTTGTCGGCGTTGGGATGCTTGGCCGCGCTGATGACGCGCGCCACCGTGAAGGCGCCGAGCTTGGCGCCTGCATCCTGGACGCTTTCGACCTCAAGGCCGATCATCGTCATGCGCTCGACGATGTCGTCGACGCTGGCATCCGTCGCGAGATGCTCTTTGAGCCACGAGAGCGTGAATTTCATAGGAGCACCGGGCGGGCGGAACGGAGGGAGTTGATGATCGGCGGCATGTACGACTGATCAGTGCTGAACCTGATGGCTGCGTCGAAAAACGAGAAGTCGTGGAGCCTCGCCTCGACACCAATGGCGCCTAGTGACTTGCACCCTTCCCGAACGCTCATCATTCCGGGGTTCGCGAAGCGAGAACCCGGAACCCAGGGGCAAACGCTGTGCCGGTGGTCCCTGGGTTCCAGATCGCGCTCCGCGCGTCCGGAATGACGAAGTATTTTGTGGTCACCGCGCGACATCAGCCGACGCCTTGCGCCAAACCAGAAAGCAAATACGGGCTGAAGCCGTAATGTTTCAGCCAGCGCGTGTCTGGATCGAAGAAGGGCCGCAGGTCCGGCATGCCGTATTTGAGCATCGCCATGCGATCGATGCCGAAGCCCCACGCATAGCCTTGGTATTTGTCAGGATCGATGCCGCAATTGCGGAGCACGTTCGGGTGCACCATGCCGCAGCCGCCGAGTTCGAGCCAATCCTCGCCCTCGCCAATCTTCATTTGAGGCCCGCTGCGGTCGCAGCGCACGTCCATCTCTGCTGACGGCTCGGTGAAAGGAAAGAAGTGCGGGCGAAAGCGCAGTTCGACATTATCGACCTCGAAATACGCTTTGCAGAACGCCATCAGCACGCCTTTGAGGCTGGCCATGCTTGATGTCTCGTCGATAACGAGTCCTTCGACCTGATGGAACATCGGCGTGTGCGTGGCGTCCCAGTCGCGGCGATATGTGCGGCCCATGCAGATCATGCGAATCGGCGGCCTCTGCTTGAGCATTGTGCGGATCTGCACGGGCGAAGTGTGCGTGCGCAGGACCTTGCGTTCGCCGAGTTCGTCGCATGCTTTCATGAAGAACGTGTCCTGCGTATCGCGCGCTGGATGCTTCGGCGGGAAATTTAGCGCAGTGAAGTTGTTGAAGTCGGTCTCGATGTCTGGGCCCTCCTCCACCGAGAAGCCCATCTCGCCGAAAATCTGCGCTAGTTCCTCCATCACTTGGCTCACAGGATGGATCGTTCCGAGGCGGGGGCGCATGGGCGGCAACGTCACATCCACCGCCTCGCTCTTCACCTGCGCATCGAGCGCTGCCTCCGCGAACGCGGCTTTCTTTGCGAAAATGGCTTCTGTAACGCGATCCTTCAGCGCATTGAGCTTTGGGCCGAACACCTTGCGTTCGTCCGGGCTCATCGCGCCCAGAGACTTCATGCGAAGTGATATCTCGCCCTGTTTTCCGAGCGCCCGAATGCGCGTTTCTTCCAGCTCTTCTTCCGAACGTGCGTGATCGATGAGCACAAGGAAGATCGACTCAAGCTCTTCAAACGCCATTTCAGAAAGTGCTTTGCTCATCGCTACCTCCGTGCTCCCCCGGAGGGGGAGCTGTCAGTCCGCCCCTGCGGACTGAATGAGGGGAAGGTTGCGACGCCGCCCCCTCCGTCTGACTTCGCCAAAGGCTTCGTCAGACACCTCCCCCTCACGGGGGAGGACGGCGCGCTTTTCACTTTTTCCGGAAGCTTACGCCAGCGCCGCGCGAGCCTGCGTGATCAGGCCCTTGAATGCATCGGGCTGGTTCATCGCGATATCGGCCATCACTTTGCGATCAAGCTCGATTCCCGCCTTCGCCAGCCCGCTCATAAATCGAGAATAGGTGAGCCCCTCTTCCCGCACGGCGGCGTTGATGCGCTGAATCCAGAGCGCACGGAAGGTGCGCTTCTTGGCCTTGCGGTCCCTGTATGCGTAGAGGCCAGCCTTCTCGACGGCGGCGTTGGCGGCGCGGAACGTGTTCTTGCGCCGGCCGTAATAGCCTTTGGCCTTGTTCAGAACTTTCTTGTGGCGGGCGTGGGCGGTAACGCCCCCTTTGACGCGGGCCATAGTACTTCTCCGTCAGATTTGGGTTGGGGGCTCTTTGATTGGCGCATTTTTCTCGGAAAACCGGTTCCCACTTTTCCGATCGTGCGCCTCAGTCGAGCCCGTAGGGGATCCAGAGCTTCACGCGATCGGCATCGGGCTTAGCCAACGCTTCGGTGCCGCGGTTCTGACGGATGTACTTTCCATTGTGGCTCATCAGGCGGTGGCGTTTGCCGGCGGGGCCGGCCTTCACCTTGCCCGAAGCCGTGAGCTTGAAGCGCTTCTTCACGCCGCTCTTCGTCTTCAGTTTCGGCATTTCATCCTCCGATTGGATCGTGGCGTGCTGAACACGCCAAAAAGGGCCGCCACGGCATGCCGTTTCGCCGGGCCGCCCAAGAAGGCGGGGCAAATAGCATGGGGTCCATTGGCGGGCAAGCTACCCAGAGGCCGGTTTTGCTGGTTAAGGTGGCCGCCGGGAGACGCGAGACATGGTGCGCCAGCCGACAAACTTGGCCGAGGCCAAAGAGATTTTCCGGGAAGAGAAAGCCAAGGTCACCGGCTCGCTCTCGGCCATCGCCGGGTCGCGCTGGCTGCTGGCGATCCTGGCGACGTTGGTGATCGCGTTCGGCACGCATCTCGCCTATGCGCCGGCGCGTTTGCCGGCGGTGGGCGGTGTGAGCTTGGCGGCGGTTGGCCTGCCGCCAACAGTCGATTTCGGCTTTGCCGGGGATCAGGCCAAACAGGCGGCCGAAGCGGCGGCAAACTCCGAAGCGCGCACGCGGGCGGAGGAATTCGTGGCGGCGAACCAGAATAAGATTCCGGTGTTCAACGCGGCGATGTTCGGCCTCACGCTGCTGCTCCTGCTCGGCAACCTGTGGATCATGACCAAGCGGCGGCCTTACTCGCGCGGTTAGATGAGCGGCGACAAACAGACGGTCGCCTTCTACGACGCGGAGGCAGGCCCCTATGCTGCGCACTCCTTCGAAGCGAGCCAGCTCGCGGATTTCATGGCGGAGCTGCCGCCAGGGGCGCATGTGCTCGACCTCGGATGCGGCGCGGGAGCAGATACGGCGGCGATGATTGCGGCGGGATTCTCCGTGACGTCAGCCGATGCATCCATCGGATTGGCGGCTGAAGCGAAGCGGCGCTGGAACGTCGATGTTCGCGTGATGGAGTTTTCCGATCTCAATTTTGTCGATGTGTTCGACGGCGTTTGGGCGTCAGCGTCCCTGCATCATGCGCGCGCGGAGGATTTGCCCGGCGTGTTCGCCGCGATCCGCAGGGCAACAAAGAGCGGCGGCGCGTTTCACGCCACGCTCAAAGCGGACGACAACGACCGGCGCGATCGATTGGGGCGGTTCTATTGCGCGATGAGCGAAGTCACGCTGGCCATGCTTGCCACGAATTGGCGCGACGTGCGTATCGATGCCGGCGAAGGGGCCGGCTATGAAGGCGACATCGCGCGATGGCTGCGGCTGCGCGCGGTGCGTTAGCCGCGGCGGAAGCCGAAGCGATATGAGGGGCGCGGCACTTCGTTTTGCGGCCACTCGTGCCAAGCGCCGGGACGCGCGACGGCGAATGTCACCATGCCCTGCGGCGTTTCGAGCGATTGGCCGAGCGTGAGTTCGCGCTCCGAGCCGGAGACATTGGCGCGGATCACCAGGCGGCCGGCCCAGACGCAGGTGACGTTGCCGGCGCAACGGCTGTCTTCCTTCACTTCGAGCAGTCGCACAGTGAGGCCGCCGCCAAGATCGGCGGTTTCGTTTAGGCTTGCGGAGATTACGCCCGGCGCGCGCAATTCGCGCTCGATATTGTCGAGATCGGCGCGGATGCGTTGCGCGAGTTCAGATTGTGGTTGCGGTGTCGCAGTTTCGCCGCCGCTTTGAGCGCAGGCAGCCAAGGCGAAAGCCGCAAACAGAAGTGCACGCATGGAAACGTCTCTCCTTTGTTTTTGGCGATCTAAGACGCCCTGGCCTGAACAGCGGCTTATGAAGCCCGCGGCGCCATGACCATCACGACTTGACGGCCCTCGAAGCGCGGTTCGTGCTCGACCTTGGCGATGCCGTCGAGTTCGGTGCGCATGCGCTCCAAGAGCTCCATGCCCAAGTGGGTGTGCGCCATTTCCCGGCCGCGGAAGCGCAAGGTGACCTTCACCTTGTCGCCCTCCTCGAAGAAACGATGAATGGCCTTCATCTTCACTTCGTAGTCGTGGTCGTCGATGTTGGGACGGACCTTGATTTCCTTCAACTCGATACGCTTGGCCTTCTTGCGCGTTTCGGCCTTCTTCTTCTGCTCCTCGAAGCGGAACTTGCCGTAATCGAGAATCTTGCAGACCGGGGGCGACGAGTTGGGGGCCACCTCGACCAAATCGAGGCCCGCTTCGCGCGCTGCTTCCAGCGCCGCCGAGATTGGCATTTCCCCCTGTTTTTCCCCTTCGGCATCGATAAGGAGCACGCGCAACACGCCGCGGATTTCCTCGTTCACGCGCGGGCCGTCCTTGGTGGGCGGCGGCGCTGCATATGGACGTCTGGCTATCGGGCCATCTCCTGTCGCTGTTGAACACAAACGTGTTCCAGCGCCCCCTTCCGAGGGCGCGGGACTCACAGCTGGCTATATTGCTTGGCCCGGGCTTGGCATCAAGCGGTTGCGGCTTGGGCATACACGCCGGCGTTACGCAATTGGCGCTCCACCTGCTCTACCGGCAGATCGGCCACCACGGCGGCCGTAAAACCCACCACGCCGCCCCTGCCCCTGGGCGCAGCCAGCTCTGGCCGGGCAAGGGAGGACAAGAACACTAGACACGAGGTCCCCGCGGCAGCCACGGCGTGCATCAGGTCCACATCGTCGCCGAACGCGTAATAGGCGCGCTCGGCCAGGCCGATGCATTGGAAGAAATCCGGCCGGGTTACGAGGTTCTTGGCGCCCGGCTCGGCCTTGGCCATCGCCGCGCCCATGGGACGCTCCTCGGGTCCGCCGAGCATCACCGGTGTAACGCCTTGGCGATACAGGCTTCGTGCCACTGCAATGTATTTTTCCTCCGCCCAGCGCCGCGTCGAGGCTTCTTGGGACCCCCTTGGCAGCATCAGCACGTAACGCCCGCGCAGGCCGAAAAACTCCGGCTGCAGCCGAGGCGGATCGCGCAGCGCCGGGCGCAGCCAGGAAAGATCGGGCAAGAGCGGTTCCTCTAGGCCAATCCCCGCCGCGGCAAGCTGTCCGGCGTAAAAATCAAGCGGGTGGGCATCCTCGCGACTGCACGCCACATAAGGATACGCTGCGCTCGCGATCGGACCGGACCATTTCGGCGGCCAGGGCCGCATGCCTTGAAAATAGTTATTGGTGCGGTTCGACCCTTCGAGATCGTAAATCACATCGTACTTGGCCGCGCGGATGCGCGCGATCAATCTTGTGATCGCCTGCGGCTCCTTGGGTTTGCCGTCGGCCTCGACGGTATCGAAGTACGGGCACTTCTCCGCCAGCTCGCGGGTCGCATCGGTCGTGAGAAGCGTTATGCGCGCGCCAACATGGGCGTCGCGTATGTGGCGAGCAGCCGATAGCGCCTGCACGAACGGAACCACGCCGCCGAGCTGAATCACCAGCACACGGCCAACGGCGCTCGTTTCGCCTTCGGTTACAGCGGCGGGTTTCCGCCAAATCATCGTCCAGCTCCGGTCCGGAGATTGTTCCGCGTGTTTGAGTCGCGCGTTTTGCGCAAGAGGTGTTGATAAACGGCCAATGTGGCCGTTTGCAGGGCCGTCTTCGAATAGAGCGCGCGAACACGCTCGGCGCCGCGTCGCCCCATTTCCGACCGCGCATGGACGCCCGTATCGATCATGCGTTCTAGAGCGTTTGCAAGCGCGCTGGCCGATCCGGGCGGAACAAGGAATCCTGCTTCGTTCTCCACGATCGTTTCGGTGTAACCGCCCAAGTGGGAGGCGATTACCGGCACTCCCATCGCTTGCGCCTCCACAGCGCCGCGCCCGAACGCTTCCGGTTCGATCACTGGAAACACGGCGATGTCGGAGGCGGCGAACGCCTGGGGCATCTGCCCGATATGGCCAACGATCGCCACGACCTCTTGAAGTCCCGCTGCAGCGACAGCGTTCTGGATTTCCTGCACGTAAGCATCGCGCCCCTGAGCATCGCCGGCCAAAATTACCTTGATCGCGCCGGGCCTGCGCGCGCCGACTTCCTTGATAGCGTCAAGGAGGACCAGTTGGCCCTTCCAGCGCGTGAGGCGCGCCGGGGCGATAATCACACAGCGCGCATCGTCCGGCGCCAAACGCCACGTTGTACGCATCGCTGCTATTTCCGGCGCGGTAATTTTCGTTCGATCGAACACGTCAAGGTCTACGCCGCGCGGAATAGCGATTACGCGCTCGGGCGCGGCGCCATAGTCAGAGAGAATGTGCTCTCGCGTGTAGTGCGAATTAGCGATCACCGCGTCCGCGCGCGCCATTACCGAATTGTAGAAGCGCTTCAGCGGCGATCGCGCGTTGTAGATTCCGTGAAACGTGGTGACGAACGGCACGCCGGTCATGCGCGCCGCAAGGTAGGCGCTCCACGCCGGCGCGCGCGAGCGCGCATGGATCAGCCCCACGCCGCGGCGGCGCACAATGCTCGCCAGCGCAAATGCGTTGGCGAGCGCCGTGAACGGGTTTTTGGTGTGGGCCGGAAGCTTGATCAACTCGCCGCCGGCCGCCTCGAGGTCCGGCTCGAGGCGGCCGCCGGCGCTGGCGACCAATGCGAGCCCCCCGGCGCGGCTGATCGCCTCCGCCATTTCAATCGTGGTCCGCTCGACACCGCCAGCATTAAGCTCAGGCGTCACCTGCAGAACTGAAAGGATGTGACCTTCTTGCAATGCTTCCCGCTGGGCTCCGGTTATGCGCCCCTTCTAGCTAAG
>Ga0247727_10001013_pt1 | contig 68411 bp, 88 predicted proteins | sample WisWelCaveWW1625_FD_202498 | JGI IMG/M metagenome (GOLD analysis project Ga0247727, IMG submission 202498) | Biofilm microbial communities from Wishing Well Cave, Virginia, United States - WW16-25 | ecosystem: Environmental > Aquatic > Deep subsurface > Groundwater > Cave microbial mat | place... | reverse complement strand
CGTTGGCTTGCTCAAGGCTGCGCCGCGGTTGGGTTGTCCACGCATCAAAGCGGCCCAACCGGGCTGTTCTTGTCCGGCAGCGATGGCACGGTCGATCGCCTTGTAGAAGATCACGGCCGGGTTGGAATCCAGGCTATAGCTAGGATCGCGCACAGAGTCGTACAGCAACCACGTGTGACCGTACTGACCGAACGAACGCACTGCGTCGTAACGGCGAATCCAGTCGCCGAAGTCTCGTGCCCCGGTGGAGTAGCGGAAAGGCTCCCACACACCTAGAGGATCGAGAGAAGGCAGGAGGCGAATGACGGTCTCGTTGGTCTCGTTGTCTCGGCACCAGGATGGCTTGCGGATCTTGCCCATTCCGGGCTTGACGATCATGTTGTTGAAGTTGCTGTCACGGGACGACTGTCCCTGTTGATTCATACGGTAACGCGGGGCGGTTGGAGCAGACATGACTGACTTTCGTGTAGTGAAAACCAAAAAACCATTGAGTTTGCGGCTATGCCGCGCGACCGAGGTACTTGAGGTAGTCCTCGTTGCACTGTTGGAGCCATTGCCTAGATTCGAGGCCGGCTAGTATCGCTTGTTCTTTTACCAGCTCCATCCAGCGGATGGTGCAAACGGGGCCGGGGTCTTGTTCTTCAATGTCCATCTTCGTGCACTTGCACCCCGATGCGGGATGAAGAACATCGTAACCCGCGAAGGTGAAAAGGCGCGTCAGCTTGGAGAAGAACTTTGCAAAACTACCGTCGTTGTCGACGACAATATCGCAATCCGAGCGTGTAAACGTGACCGTAGGATCGGGTGGTACACGCGGATTATCGACCCAAATGACGATACCGAATAGCTTTGCGTTACGACAGGCTTCGAGTTCTGCTTTGTCTCGTAAGCCTACGATGATGTTGCCACCGGTCTCCATTGTAGCACGCGCGATCTTGGTTGGGTCATCTTTTCTGAACTCGTTGCACCAGTCGTACCAGAACTTTCGGTTCTGATGCCGCGTAGCCCAGTTTTCCTCGGGTGTCATACCGCGTTCGCGCGCTATAAGCGGATTCACCACGTCGGAAGTGCTTCCTACGTAATGACATCCGTAGACGTGCATGCCTAACCACATAGCTGCGGTATCTTTGCCAGCACGCCCGTAACCAAGAACTGCGACGTTTTCTGCTTTCATGCGTTTGCCTCGTGTGCGTTGCATTTTGCCTAGTAAGAGGCGCCTTGTCAACAGCCTACTACAACAAGTATGCAGTTCGCTTGCCGACATACTTCTTACCAGCTTCAACGACTTCTTTAGGCGGATTGACGGCCCTCATCATAGGAATGTGCGTCTCGTGACACGTCCAACCCTCTATGTATGGCTGGTTCTTTGTACAGATAGCTTCTGTGAAGAGGTGATATATGGGCTGATGCGGGTAACGTTCCCAGCGTATAGACATATCCACAGAGCCCACGACATAATAGAAGTCAATCTCGGCTCTTTGAAGATATGTCAATCGACCAGAACCCGGTTCGATGTGTAGACAGACCCACCGCGCATCGCCGTTGAACCAGCCATACCTACCCCACGGACCATCTTCCGATAGTTCGAGCTTATTAGGTTCATACGCCTTGCAAAGCCCGGCTACACCTAGCGGATGTACGATATCACCAGGCTCGAACAAAGGCTTCCAACCATTGGCAAAGCAAGCTTCTGCCTCCTCCTTATCTACGAACTCACGCAGGCAAATAGGACAGGCGTGCCGCGTTATTTGCAGCACGCCTGTCGTAGGAAGCAACGGAGCCGGGATCCAGTCTCTCATGCCTTGACTCCTGTTGGCGCCTCATTTTTGGTCGGGGCACGCCTGCCGACGCGCTCTCCTACGTTGCGGAAACGTTCGCGTGCGCGAGCACCCAGTTTGAGGTACTCCTTGACGTACAGGAAAGCCGGAGGTCCCTCACCCTTCTCGAGACGGCTGGGCTGCAAGATGTCATTGGCGATCTCTCGCAACTTGGCCATATCGCCGAAGGCGCGCACCCAGGCCAGACCACAATCGGTTTGAAGGTCGCCAGAAGCATGAGCTGCGTCCGCGGCTTGCCGAGGCTTAACGCCGCACTGTCTCCAGTACTCATAGTGCAGCACGCGCCATGTGTACTGGTACTTGTTGCCGGCATCAAAGGGATAGTAGGGATGCCAGCGGGATACGCACGTTTTGACATCTTCGGCGATGCCTTGTGCTACCCGCTGACGAACTTCGATGTCTCGAAGTTCGGTCAAACTCTGTGTCACGTTTTGATCCTCCTAAGAGAACTCACGACCAATACTGAAGAACATGAGCGGGCACTCGTCGAGCATTTCGAGAAACTCGGCCCGAGTGTAGACGCGATCGTACTCGTCCTTGATGTCACCCTTGAGCTTGAAGAACTTCTCCAAGGTCAGAGCCCATGTGAATGAGCTACAACTGCGTACACCCGTCTTGCGTTGTGGTTCATTTTTGTTGAAGCCGAGTTCGCGGCCCGCAGAACTGCTGCCCAGCTCCTCTTTCTTGGGCTGCTCGTGACAGTATGGACAGCGGTCTAACACCAGGGCTTTACCGCTGTGTACACGACCCTCGGTCAAACTGACGTCACAATCCCAGCAGTACCAACCTGCCGCTGACCGCTTGCCGATGTGTAGCCCTCTCTCTTCGCCATCGGGTTCTTTGCGGCTCTTAGACGTCTTCTTGCTCTCGACAAGGTAGAAGTTCGTTCCCATAACGCCCTCCTTGTTTTACGCTCACTTTCCTGGGAACTTATCCAGGTATGTGAAGCGTGGAACTGTGACATCTCGCACAATAACGGACTGCACGAAGATGGCTTTGGGCCGTACCCACACCTCGGTGTTGTCGTATCGTCTAGTGTAGACGACATACTCTTCTCCGGTGTCGGCGTGTTCGGCAACGTGAAGTATGCTGTACTCGTCACCCTTGTAGTGGCGATAGTGACCACCCACAACTACGGCTGTCATTTTCCCTCCTTGGCGAAGCGCAGAGGCATACCTACCGCCGCAGCTTGCTCTTTGGAGATAGGCTCACCCCAACGTAGAAAGACTTCGCGCTCGGTACCTAGGTGATAGGGTTCCGTAATGCCTGGTAGAGTGAAGCCGTCCAGATCGCACGGCCATACATCAACCATGTCTGTCATGCAGGTAGGCAACACAACGTCATAGACCTCTTCGAGATGCTCGATAGGCACCTCTAGGAGAATAGCATCGTGTATCTGCATGGCGATCTTGTACACAACAGAGTGGGTCAGCCTGTATTGATAGAGATGGTCCGCGGCACGACTCACTGCGTCAGCCACACCCGACTGGATGGGGAAATTCATGCACTGACGCTGTAGCTCGCCAAGTGTCTTGAGGTCGTTCTCGGAAGGTGTACGGAAGCGACGTACACGGCCAAAGCAATTACGCAGCCAACCAGGATTGAGCACACAGTTACGACACTCCTGGAAGTACCCAACTAGACCTGGGTACAGCTCGCTGAGACCGTCGATGAGCAGTTTAGCTTGCTCAACGGTAACGTCTGGTTGCCCGGGCTTCGATTCTTCCTTGCATTGCCTAGCTATAGCTTCTGCACCACGGCCATAGGCATAACCGAAGATCACATTCTTGGCTGCCGTGCGTAAGTGTGCAGCACCAGCTTTCTTCAGGCCATCCTTGGTAGGTTCACAATCGAGCTGGAAGAACTTGACTGCGATCTGGGAATGGATGTCGTAGAAGTCTGGATGCTTCTCCCCGAGCAAGTTGCGTCGTACGTGATCTAACATCGCGGCGTCTTGACTCATCCAGGCCATCAAAGCCAATTCGGCACTTTGATAGTCAGCTTCTACAAGTACACAGCCTGGAGGTGCCACGAACATAGACCGCAATGGTGCCATGTAAGCTTCACCGGCTATGTCCTTATAGTCAGCCTCACGCTTCTTGGAGATATTTTGGAGGTTGGGTCGACGAGAAGCCAGGCGACCAGTTTCCAGAAGTTGGTTGATGTTGGTCCTGATGCGACTATCTGCACACAGGTGGAACATCAAACCTTTCTCGTAGAAAGGATTGCCGTCGTCGTCCAGCAAGACAATGGACTTGTCCTTCTTGTTGGTAGCCGGTGGTCGCAACGTCGTGTTAAGAAGCTGCGTCAGAAAGCGTGTGTTACGCAGCAGCTTGGCAATAGGACTCTCTGAAGACAACATGCCAAGCACTTCCTTGTCGGTGGACGGGCTGTGCTTGGACGCTTCACCACTAGCTACCAACTGGTCCCAAGAAGTCTTGGTAGTCTTACTAGAAGACTTGACCGGCTTGAGATCGCAGAGTATGGCTCCTTCCGGCGATACCTTCTTGATACCCCCGGTTGTCTTGTCTATGGAGCCCGAGTAGCCTATGCCGAACAACAGTTCTTTACACTGCTGTACACTAGCCGGGTTGAAGGTAGACCAGTTGGTCTGGCCGCGGATGTCCGTGATAAGATCAGTCTTCTTGGACTGGTACACCAGACGTAACTGTGCGAGACGTTCAGTGTCCAGTAGCAGACCTGTCTCTTCGATCTCACCCCAGCTGGCACTAGCCCGGGCGGATATCCAAAACGGCATCCAGCTGTCCTGTCCGTTGTTATCAGCGGAGAGTTTCTCCGCCTGGTACTGCTTGAGTCTCCAGGTGCCTATGACGTCTTTGCCGCCATAAGGGATAAGTATCTCGTCCGGACAGGGCCCGTAGCCTTCGAGTTCCTCTGCATCCAGGTCGTTTTCAGCGCAGAACGTCTGCTTCCAGCGTTGAAGCTCGCCATCCCATCGGATCATACCGGTGTAACGCGAACACTGTAGTTCCAACTTGAATTCGTCGGTTTCGTTTATTGCGTGTGCTGCTAGACTGGTGTCCCACCAGCCTTCAGTCATCAGGCGTATGAAGCCGGGAATCTCGGGCGTATCTTCCGGAGCTTGCATGAGCGGTGCAATGTCAAAGCCTAGTGCTTTCATCCACGGCTGGTCTGATCGACCGAAGTGAGTGATAAGTCTAACTTTGCGCTCTTCGGTTTCTGTAAAGAGCTTCCTTACTATGTCCACCGCTGCAGATACGTCCGGCTGGAAGACGGGCTTACCTTCAATATCGTGAAGCACGAATACGGCAGCATCGTTCGAGCCATAGCCGACCTGTATGGTACGTACAAAAGCGCCTTTGTCGACGGGACGGTCCTTGTGGTATTCAGTGTCCAAGGACAGATCGATCGTACCTTTGGCCGTGAGAGACAGAAGCTTCTCTGCAAAAGCAAGGCCCTGTTCAGCATTGCGGATGACTTCGATGTTGTAGTTGTCTTCCTCTGTGCCGAGTGGCTTGCCTTCTACCAAGTTGATAAACAGCCGTACGCTGCCCAGCAGTTGTTCGTACAACTCCGTAGCGCGGGCAACAGCCGCAGGGTGGATGGCCGTCATCACCTTGAATTTGTGCGTCGTACCATCCTCGAGCGGTATTTCCCGATCAAAGACGCGATTGGCGGATACTGTGATCTTCCCTTCACTCCCGAGAAAGTAAGTCGCAGCTTCAGAACCCAGGCAGAGAACGAATTTCGGTTTGACAAGACGCAGCTCCTGTTCCAACAACAACGCACAGTCTTTGAGCCAGCTGGCCGCTATGGCGTTGCCTAGTGAAGGTACCGGAATAGGGAACTTCAAGATATTGGTCATGTACCAACGCAAGAAGCCTCGGTATCCGCAGTCTCTGAGCGCGTCGCGGAACCATCGTCCGGAAGCTCCTGCGAAGTTGCGTTTCTCGGACACTTCTCTCTCAGCAGGCATCTTGCCAACCACCATGACGTCACAAGTCCATATAGGACCTGTTGCTTCTGGTGCCTCCCATACGTGGCCGGGAATGAAAGGTACAGGCACCGGCTGATTCTTCACCAGAACCGGCATTGTGAAACCAGGCTCGAACAGTGCACGAGTGAGAAGTCTACGCAACGTGCGTTGGTAGACATCCCTATCTATGCTGGTTTCTCCGTTTTCATCCGAGATGCGCGGAGTTAGCTGTTCGGCCACCCTGGTGAAATCAGGGCCTGGTGATGGCATGCCCGGAGCATCCAGTGGATACAAAGGATACACAGACAAGCGAGGGTCGCGCACAGCATCCAGTGGCATGTTGCGCAACCCTTCCATGATCTGCTCGACCTTGTACTCCGCTCGACGTCTATCGTTTTCTCGCAACCGCTCTTGCTCCGTTTTCGCGGCTTTGAGATCTCTTTTGAGTTGAATCATTCCTCTGCCTTCCATTCGCTAGCAAGATCTACACCTCGCAACAGTGCCTGACCCATGATGATGTCCCACAGAGCCCCGGTGTCGTAGCTGCCAGGATCTTTACTATCCAGGCGCACTTCTACAAGCTTAGGTACGCTGGGGCGTAGCATAGACATGATCTCTTGTGAACCTTCTCGGCCAGCTTTGTCACTGTCCAGGGCTACGACTACCACACCTTCGGCCCAGCTTGCTATGACAAGCTCGACCTGTTGTCTGGTCATCTTAGATCCAAACAGCGCTACACCATAAGGACCTACACGCCAAACATCAGCGGGACCTTCACACACAACTACTACAGGCGTCTTCACGGCCGTATCGTAGTTGTACAACATGAACCTACGAGCCATACCGGGACAGGAGTAGTACTTGGGTAAGAAATCCCAACTGGCTCTGTCACCGGGATAGCGAGCTTGCCAGCCCACGAGTTCGCCGCGCATGGTGATCGGTATGATGATTCGTCCCTCAGTGAGAGGGTACCTATCATCCGCTTCTACACAGTACGACAAGCCGAACTTGTAACTAAGCACGACAGGGTCATAGCCGCGCTTGCGCAAATACACAGACGCCAGGTTGTTTACAGGTAGGGTATGCAGCGGGTGGCATACACCGGGCATTTGTACCTGCTCCAAACCTTTGACCTCTGCGCCGGCTCCTAGTTGCTGTTGTGTAACGCCTCCGCGTTCGCCTACATTCTTGAAGGTGTAGATCCTGCGATACAACGCCTGAGTGTTGCCTTGTTTACGCGTACACCGTTCGTTGTAACAGTTGGCCAAATGGAGATTTTTGCCCAGAGTGCTGTCGTCGTAACCCCAGCGATGGTTGATGAACAACCTATAGCGACGATCGTTACAGAACGGGCAGTTTACACGATATTCCTCGCCCGAGTGAATGATCTCCAGTCTGTCTTTGTTGATCACGAGGTCTCTTTTCACCTCGTAAGTCATAGCTTCACCTGGGTGGGAGACTTTCACCGTGTGGAATTCTCGGCGCAGAGCTTCATACAGAAACTCATTTAGCATCGTCCCCTCGCGTTTCGTTTCGGGCTTCGTTTTGCGGTGTACCGTACTTGTTGCTTTTAATACGACTAACAGCACTGCTGGTCTCCACGGGCATAGGAGAAGGTTCTGGGGGTGTATTGTCAGTAGCACCGTCTACATCGTCAGGATCAACGACCGTCTCGCGCAACTCTACAGGTACAATGCGCCGCCGATCTTGATCTGCAACGTACTTTCCCGTGGCATCGCGTAGATCACAAAGATGGCCCTCAATCTTCAAGACGACACCGTTGGGATCACTCTCGGAGTCACGAGTTTTGCTTGCCCAAAACTGACAGGTGCTCGAACTCTCGTCCTTATTACCGAACGCGAAGCCATACCAAGCGTTATTGCTGAAGCCCGTAGAGTAAGCTGCGTCGGCAGCACCTCGCCTGGTTAGCGGCGTGCCAGCTTTAATAGAAGCACCGGCCAGCTGATGAAACACCCACACGGGACATTTGCAGGGCGCTGCCAGCTCTGAGAACACCGAACCTACGAAGTTGTTCAGCTCCATGGTGTACTGTCCTGGCTCAGGCATCTTACCAAACTTCTTGAGGTAGTAGTTGGTAACCATGTTGCCGGCCCAGTCGATGACAACTCCACCGCACGGTATGCCGCTGTCACACTTGCGTTTGATCATACGCGCTAGTCCGCGGATATCCGTACCAAGCAAAGCAGGTTCAGCACCTGACAAGTCGATGATGTTCATCCCGATGTCTACTTCGGCCAAAGCCATAGCTACACGTTCGCGCTCGCTTTTGAATGTGTTTTTGTCGAGGCCATAGTCACGAATCATATCGTATTCGTACGAAGGCCGCTTGTCGCCCGGTCCGGCTAGTTTATCCATGCCATCCCGAAATGCTTCGACTATACGTTTCTTGTGCACACGCGCTGTGTAAGCTAGAACGCGGATGAGCATGGCTTGTCTGCTCATCTCGGTGGTTATCAAATACCACCTGCCGGGTACGCCTATGTTGTCACTCTTTCTGAGATTATCACGTTGTGTGCGTCCTCCCGTAACACACAACATGACTGCCAACGTCGTCTTACCTACACCAGTAGGACCGATCACTGTGTACACCTGTTGTGGTATACAACCGCCATCGAGACGCTTATCCAGCCAGACAATAGATGTAGGCTGACTGACATACGTGAAACGAAAAGCCTCTAAGTCAGATACAGTAGGCAATGGAGATTGAAAGATGCGCTCATCAGGAAGCGCCAGTACCGCACTGGTTTCCATGAGTCGCTTGATCTTCGTTTGGCGTTCTTCACTAACACCGCGTTCACTGTTGAGCAGGATCTGCTCTCTGATCAGCTCGTTGTTGCGTTCCGCCAAGAAACGTTCCAGCTTGCGCCGGAGATCTACTTCTTCGAACGCATCTAGTGGCCACTGGTATATCCAGGCTATCAAGCCGTCATTACCCAGCAACGACTCAAAAGTCACACCAGGACCTATAGCTCCGTTCTGCAACACATTGCTGACTTTACCGGCTAGCGACAGCCTCGGTACATCCACAGGAGCCTGGCCGTTGTTCTCCTCGATGTAGTCGAGAAAAGCCCGCCACAGCACACGTAGATCGGCTTCCTGGTCCCTGTCGAAGTGCTGTACCTGGATCGCATCCAGACACAGATTACGTATCGGCTGAAAGCGTACAGCTGCAGCGACCAGTGTGTCTACTTCCCAGCGAGCTAAGCGCCCTGGTTCATTCATTTGACACCCCTTAGTATCGCCTTGCGACGCTCAAGTATTTCAGCCTCAAACTCCGACGGTAGTAACGCTTTCCATTCGTCACCGAATACGTCGTGATTCCACAAGTATTCCGAACTGGCCGCCAGTTTCAATTTGTCAGCTAGCTCACCAAACCCGTGCTTTAACGCCATCGCGTATCTGAACAGGGGATTCATTGGATACAGCGTGGACTGAAGCACGTAGTTGATGGCTTCTTTCTCTTCCATCTTGAAGAAAAGTTGTTGGTTGTACGCTTCGGAGCTGAGACAGGTTTCACAGCTACGTAGCTCTGCGACTTTCTCGCGCACCATGTCATTACGCAGACGCTCGTACACAGCCACCACTTTGTCGCCGTATACGGCTAGTGGAGATGGATGCTGCCTGGCTCCGGCTGTTAGCGCGTATCGAAACATGCCTTCTATAGCAACTTCCGGAGCTATGTCGTACTTGACATAGAACTTTACCAACTTGGGCCATATTGGCTGTCGATACGCGCCGTCTTTGGCTTTGCCACCATCCCACTCTGGAATGGGGCGCATACCGTAATTGGAATGGAAGCCCGTACGCCGCAGGTTGAACTTTCTGACCGCGTTGACGTATAGACTCCTAATGTACTTAGAAGCGTCATCTAACGGGACATTGAAGTCACCGTCATCAACGTCATCTTCTGGTCTGGCCATGTTCACCACCGTTCATCGCAGCGTAGATGTAGTTGCCGGTTCTATCTGTGTCCACCCGCGGCGCGCGTAGTTACGTTTACGCTTACGCGCTGCTTCCCTGTAATCGGGATCGAATTGGTCACGAAAGTCCACCACCAAACCCGTTGACTTGTCGGTGGCCTTATCCGGTCTGCTCACACGCCCGGGTATCTGATAGTCCAAGATCTCCCTACCGCGAGCGTCGGCCCTGACGAGGACTTGCAGCTGATGGAAGTTAACACCGGTGCTCCACACATCAGTGGCGATGACTTTCTTCAGCTTGCCTTTCTCGAACTGTTCTTTCAGCAGGCGCCTACGATCTGCGGTCATGTCAGGTTCGTCACGCGATATAAGCCCCTGCCGTTTGTAGTACTCAAAGTCTATGTCGCGTGAGTCTGAACCACCTTCGCTGTAGGCAAGAGTGAAATCAGGTAGGAAGGCTTTCAAGTGACAAGCATGGTCGAGCGTACGCACCATGATGAGAACTTGTGCATCAGGTCCATAGGACATAGCTTTTTCAGCTATGATCGCATTGCGATACTGGTTACGCCAGATGCCGTTACGTTCTCTTGCTGTCTCCACCATGCCTGCACAAGGATTATCAGCTAACACAACATCCACCCAATCCACAGTGATGGGTACCACGATGTTGAGCTTCTGTGCTTCCTGATACTGCATCTCGAAGATCTTGGGCCCAAACAGCATCTCCATGCGTACATCGCTCTTATCAGCACGACCTGTAGGAGTAGCTGTGAAAGCGTAGTTGCGAGAGTTCTTGAACAGCGTCAGACGGCTCGTGTAGTGGTCAGTTAGAAGTTCGTGTGCTTCGTCGCCACACAGAATGTCGACATCATCCATAGGGACATGCTGAATACTCTGTGCTAGTGATACAGCCACACGACCCATGCGCCGCTTGCTGTCACCAAAGAAGCCTACGTTCGGGAAGTATGAAGTCAGACCACGGTAGATCTCGTTAGCTACGTCCTTGCGTGTCACGACCACCAACATGTTAGCTCGAGGATAGAGTCGACCTAACATGAGAAATAGGTGTGACTTACCGAAACCTGGAGGCGCTACTATTGTGCCTCCGAAAGGATTTTCGGCAACACTGCACAGACACAAGTCCTGCTTGGCGCGCAGATCAAACTCGGAGAACACGCCGTCCCAGTCGGTCTTGTAGCGATCCACACGAGGGTGTGCTGGGTTTAAGTCACGCACTTCGGACTTGAAACCGTGCTTTGCAATGGTGTCTGCGATACGAGGCAGAAAGCCGACCTTAGTACAGAGACGTCCTAGTGCGTCAAATTCGTATAGACGCACGTCGATAACGGAGGTCGGCCGTCGCTCACCGTCCACCGTATACGCTCTGAAGCCGCGGTTGAAAACGATATGGTTGTACCGAAGCTGGTTCTCGAGATCCATTCGTAAGGCGTCGGGCATAGCGCCATCTCTTCGGCCTACAGCCATGCCGTTCCACTGCACTTCGACGGGTATCGTCAACATATGAGCGTACCAATCCTTAGGCCCTGATGGCCTGGTTGAACCACGTGGCGACAGATTCACGAGTTTACCGTGGATCTGCCGCCGATCAAGTGTGAAGTCGTTAAGCGACAGGAACGACTTCGCCTTCAGTCTCTATCCAGACAACAGCACCGCATTCAAGCGGTTGCTCCTTGCGGTAAACTATCTTGGCGACGGTCTTACCGTCGATACGGATCTCAGCCTCATGTACTAGCGTTTTGTCGCCACCACGACGGCGTATAACGACAGGTGGGTCGTTCGTGCCATGTTTCTTGTTTCCGCGGATGACGTGTGAGTTGACGTGAACAAACGTTTGGCCTTGCTTGGGTCTGCTTGTCTTCGGCAGACACATCGTAGCACTCATTGCTTACTTTCGTTGTAAGGTGTCGTACCAACGTGCGCCCTAAAAGCTGCAGCCTCCGCCGCAGTTTTGAAGAACTGTTCCGGAACAAACAAGGACTCATTGAGCCTGTTGTCCTCTTCATAGAGCACATCTAACCAGTTGTAACGTAAGTAGCTTACGAACAACTGGCTGGTACGCAATGCTCCCTTCCAGTCACCCTGTTTGTTATGCCACAAACGTGCGAGAAAGAACGCTGGGTCGTAGATACTCCCGCGATTAGGCTCTTCTAGACCCAACGTGTCCCACACCAGCTGACAGCGATCTACAGCTTTGCGTGAACCGCCAGCCGGATTAGCTTGTATGAAGCGCTGGTTCCTAGGAAACAACCCCAGGAAAGCATTCAGCTTGGAGTTCCTAGCTGTGTGTGCAGTGTCGATGTACCAACGCGGATCTAGTATCAGTCCCAGTAGACGGGCACACGCGCATAGTTTGATGTGAGGTACAAACGATATGGCGTTCCATGCCGGGTGCACGTGCAAGAGTGGAAGTATGCGTTCGCTGGTAGCTGTACCGTGGTTGAACATGTTGGCTAGAGCATAGGAAGGGTAGTCAAGACGCCCAAACGTATGCCAGCCACCTACACTGGGTACTAGATCACAAACACGAGCAGAGATTATAGCTAGCTCAGGAATGTTTAGCATGTAGTTGGTACTACACACAAGAGGGGTGCACACTTCCACTGTAGGCGTATCCTTACCTAAACCAAGTGCATAGAAGGCGAGTATTGCTGGTACGTTCGCCTTACAGCCTATGGCACGCACGTGGGTCACGTCGCGTGCCATAGGCTGTACGAGAAACTCCACGAGCGTAAGACCTGTCTTCACAACAGGACCTATGCCATTGGCATACCACACGATGTCACGGGCATCTATGTGTAGCTTCAGGGAGTTTACATCTCGTTCACTCAGCACTTTTATTCTCCGGCCGTCTTTCCCAGGTACTCTTCCCAACTAGCAAGTTGGTCTTCTCAGTCTGATGTATCTTCGGACAGGTTGATAACACGATCGAACAGCGGGAATAAGCGTTCGTCGTGTGTAACCATGATGACCTGTAAGCCCGTATTACGGCACAACTCCCGTAGACGATCGAAAGCCGTTGCAACACAGGACAGATTACGTTGATCCAGTCCCGAGGTTGGCTCATCCATGCAAAGCAGACCAAGCTCACCAGCAAAGCGGCTATGTACCGCAATACGGAAAGCCAACGCCAGTAACACTTCTTCTCCGCCAGAGAGACGAGACGCCGGCTGCTTAATGCCTGTCTTCTCTCCGCGGTAAAAGTGTGCAGTGAACGACAGGTTGTCAGCTACAGACACCCGGTACGGAGCGTCGAACCTGAACAGAAGGTCGTTAACATCTTCTTGCAGGATACGCAGATTGCTCTCTGCGCTGATCTTGGGAGCCCCGTCTCTGTGAAACACTTGACGCATCTCTACTAGACGTTTCTCCCAGGCGCGCACTGCTACAGCTTGCTGGGCCATCAGCTCAATCTCGGCCAAAGTCTTCTGGCTATCTTCGAGCATCTTGAACAAGCTGTCCTGCTCGGCGGTCAGCGCTGTAAGTTGACGCCAGGCTTCAGTACGGTCGCCTATGATCTTGGTAGCCATCGCAGCGTCGCTCTCGGTAACATCGTACTCGGCTAGCTCCTGGCACTTGGCTTTGAGCTGTTTGGCCTGATTTTCATACTGACCTTCCATCTTGTCGTAACCGAGCCTATCAAGCTCGAACTTGATGCCGTCACGAGCCCGCTCCATATCCACAAGTTCGTCGAGATACTTACGCAACTCCTCACGGGAGCGCGTAGGTTTAGCTACGAATTGCAAATCTCGCTTGCGCCGCTCGCGACCCTCCTTGCTAGTGACCCACATGCCGTACCAAGTGTTCCAGCCAGCCAACACTTGGCGATACAGGTCCGACCTTTTGAGTTGCTCATGCAGCACACCTAGTCTGCGTTGAGCGTCGGCCAGGTTTTCTTTGCGGGCCGAAAGACTGGACAGCAATTCGTTCATAGGCGTACCGCAAGTCATGCACTCTGGGCTGCCGGACTCCGCGGTAGCTATGAACTGTTTGAGCACGTTGCACGTGCGTATGAGTTCGCTGCGTTCAAGATTCCATGCGTCTTTGGGGATGGTTTGTAGTTCGACGAAGTCTACAGGCTTTTCTGGCCTTGGATTATCCGCAAACTCGGTTTGCGCCTTGGCTTCTTCGCTATCGTAGACCTTGGCTAGATGTTGAACCCTGTCGTAGGCATCCCACGACACAAATTCCTTGCGTGCTGCTTCACGGGGCTTGATCTCGACTTCCACATAGCTGTGCAGGGTTTCATAATCGGCCTGCAATCTTTCGTACTCCGTACGTTTTGATGCCAGCAACTTGGCTAGTCGTTCTTCTTGCTCCGTGAGACGTAGTACGTCGAGCTTAACTTGCTGTAAAGCCCGCCACCTTGCTACTACTTCCTGGAGTTCGTCCTTGGAAGGGTCGTAGTCTACTGGCAGATCTGCATAAGCTTGTAGCTTGTCGTCAATCTCAGCGATCTTGAACTCCGTGTCGGCGATGCGTTCCAGACACTTATCCCGCAGATCACCGATAGTGGGCACTTCCAACGCATCGAGATGTTCACCGATCCTCTTGTAGATGGTGGAAGCAATCTCTGTGCCGAACAGACGCTCACAGAGCTTGGCCCTATCTGAGTCCACCGCTGACAAAAAAGCTGCTACATCGCCCTGTTCCACGAAGACGTGGTCGGCGATAAGCTTGGGGCTCACACCCAACATCTTGAAGATACGGTCAGTAACCTGCCGCGTACCAGCTACTGGCTCTTCTTCGTTGATGCGCAACTTGGCAGTACCGTTACGTAGCGAGTGACTAACCTTGAACGTGTTAGCACCGTGTGTAAACACGAGATTGACATACGAGTCTGACTTTTCATTGGCCAGCTGTCGTATGTTGTCTCGTTTCACGCCGGCGTTGCGTCCGAAGTCACCCGTCAACGCGGCGTATACGCCTTTTAGCGCATTACTCTTGCCGGCACCATTACGGCCCACCAAAGCGTTGAGCCCTTCCTCAAACTTCAACACACGGTGACTGTGCTGACAGTATTCATGCAGAGTGACTTCTTTGAGTCGCATGTAGTTCTCCTATTGCTGTGGGACCATCGCGCGGTAGAACTCATCGCGCATGGCGTCCAGTTCGGAGCTGATACTACCTCCCACGCTGCCGACCTCTATGAGACGCGTGCTACCCAACCTGGCTACATCAGACACGTCGGGTACGCACTTGACAGCGTCAGTGAGAGACATCGCCTTAGTGATAACCGCTGCTTCGAGTTCCTCACCCTCCCTTGGTGTAGGTACGGGCTTGAGAAAGTGGTGAACTTTCTTATCCAACACACGAAGTAAACGCTGGTGGCACTCGGGGATGTTGTCGAAATATCTGATCTCTACGACGTTGACGGCAATATACTCAGGCACGCCGCTCTGTGGGATGACGCATTGGTAGGCGTATTCTTTCAAGAACAACTCCAGCTCGTCTTCGTTCTTCAGCAGGAAGCGAAAGCAGTTGCGTGTTTTGAGCTTACGAGATTCGTACGTAAGGTCACTGTAGATGACGTAGCAGAACTTGTTCTCTGGCTCTGCTAAGTTCTGCATACACACCGGACCTGGGGATAACAGCTTGATGGGCTGATCTCCAGCATTCAGGGCTATTATGGAACGGTGGTCGTGGAAGTCACCAGTAATGACCATTTGCACCTGGCCGGGGATTATGCGCGATGAACACTCGGGCTTGAAACGCTCGCTAGCGGGCATGAACTCATCCCATACCTGGTGCATGAGCATCACGTCGCAGTTCTTGGGCACTGTATCCATAGCGGGTTCCAGCTGCTCTCTGGGTAGCCAGTCGAGACCGTAGAAAACTATGTCAGCGATATCGACCTGTTTGGTGTGCAGCCAAATGGTGCGGTCGTTGTAGTTGGGCGCGGTCGGGAAGCGCTGAGTTAGTCCTAACCAATCGGCTCCCTCATCGCGGCCATCGTGCTGTCCACGCACGTAGGCGATAGTCAAGCCACGACGAAAAGCCTTCTCGACGACATCGAACATGGCATTTACCTCGACAGGACTAGGTCGAGGTATGTTGAAATTGTCGCCAGCCATGAAGATCCAGCGGCAACCAATATCCATAGCTATGTCTGTGACCTGTTCTAGGCCATACAGAGCATCCCACTCCATCTTGCGCTTGTCGATGTGTGTAAGCTTCTGCATGTGGACATCAGCCGTAGCTATACCGATAGGACGCTTCGTGCCCATGCTTGATCTCCTAGAAATTTTCGAGGATCTCGAGGATGACCGCGTCGAAAGCTTCACCGAAGACAGACGGCTTACTCACGCCAATGCTGTAGTCAGCCAGCTTGTACATGTACAGCAACGGCATGGCGCGCATTTGCATGATGTTTATGGCGTCTGTGACGGTGGCGATTCTACCAGAGACGGTAAGAATAACGTAGACGGAAGTACGCCATTCCGAGTCTCTTAGATACGTAACGGCACGTCGCAAACTGTTTTGCAGCTGCACCGTAGCTTCATCGTCGAGGACAAGTTCAACCAACAGACTGCTCCTTTCTTTTGGCCTTGGGCAACTTCTTGGCCAGAAATGTAAGGTCTTCCCGTACACGAACAAACGACGGAAAGCGCGGAACACCGGCTTCTGTAAGTTCCTGGTACCTGAACGTAACGATACCGCCAATGGGCGGTGGCTTGTCGCGCTCAGCGTCCGAGAAACCGGTACCCACCGAGAAGCGGGTGCCATCAACCAGCTCGACACGGAGTGCGCCTAGTCGACCTTTGTGTCGTCCCTTGCCGGGTTCGTGGCTGATAATCATGGCCTCGGCATCGTGGAACGTTTTGACCTTCAGCAGCGTAGGAGAACGCCCTACGGCGTAAAGCGAACCGGGCTTGCGAAGCATGAGCCCCTCACCGCCGAGTGCTTCAATGCGCTTCAGCGTATCAAACAGGTGTTGCTTGTTCTTGCAGATCGTATGGTTTAGAAACCCGGCGTGTGCCGCCTCGTTATTACAGAAGTAGTCGCGGACGTGATCCATGCGATCTTCAAACGTACCCAGGGCTTCCGGTGCATCGAAGACCAGAAACTTGATGTCCTTCCAGAGGTTCATCTTCTCGTCTTGCCTACGTACCACACTCACTGTGCGCTGGAACAACTTGCGTCCCAACCACAACTCACCGTCCAGAGGGAACGCAGGCAAACCAGACAAGAACTTCTCCGGGGCATAGTACTTGTTACCTTGGCGTGACAGAAACTCCTTGCCGGTCCAGTAGGCACGCACTCCGTCGAGCTTTTCGCTCATCCACCAGCCGGACGGATCGACATCCTCGCTCCAGTTCTCAGCCAGGAGCAACGGCGGGCCTTCAGCTTTTTCCTTGGCCTCTTTGGCTGGTGCAGGAAGCGCGCCAGAGGTACGAACTTCCTCGGCCGCATCACCGCGCAACTTACGTATGTGCTTGCAGGTCCGCTTCTCGATGCCCAGCGACTGGTTTCGCCACGCCGGACAGCTGCAAGAGTAAACGCCCCCCACGTTTTTGAGGACGTAGGGCTTGGAGCCGGAGCCCTGCATCTCGGTTGATTCGCCGTCTTTCAAGTCGGGCATGGTTGTTCCTTTTGTTGAGTAACTGCGTGAGGCATATGACGTTATACGGACTGAGGTTAAACGGTGCCACCTGCCGATATCCTCCCATAGCTACGAGGAGAAGTATCGGGCGGGTAATCGACCAGCGTCTGTGAGGGCTTTTTGGTAGCCGCCTTACGCAGCTCGTCGATGTTTTCTTCGATCATATCCTTGTCCCATGGCCCGTAGAACTTGAGCATGTCGTTTTCGTAGAGGTAGAGTATGAGTTGCTCGATATTGTCAGCGATCTTACGGCGGCACTTGGCGTTGCGACAGAAGAAGCCCTGTTCGGCTTCGTTGTAGTTCTCCATTTGCTCGTCGTTGACGCGGTACATGTAGCTCATCTCTTTCTTGCCGTCGTAATACTCGGAGGTGTACACGTTGATACGCCATATGCGACGCTGGAGCGTGAGGTTCTCGAACCTCTGAGCGATGGTCTTGAGCCCACAACCAGGGCACTTGAAGTTGAATTCCATGTGCAGTCTCCAAAAAGAAAGGCCGCGGCCATCGGTATAACCGATAGTCGCGGCCTCAGAAGGAGGAACAGCTTCGCGTGAGCGGGTAGCTAATTACGAGTAATTAGCCCGGCGCTATGTCTGCCTGAAAGCTGATAGCGACAGACAAAGCGGTCAGTTCTCGAAATCCCTGGAGCAGACGCCAGTACCGTCAGACGGATATACCGTAGAAGGTAATACGCGAGGAATGTACTCCCGATCAATCAGACGCTTGCACGGCATGCAAATGCGATTTGTGCTAACGTCACGTGATTTGAACTTTTTGCCGCAGCGAAGGCATCGTACCTTCCCCGGGCGCAACGTCGGTAACGCCATCCCTGTACTCCAACTCCTTTTGGGATAGAACCGACGTTGATGATACAACCGTGGTCGGTCGTAAGTCTAGGCCGGTTGTACAGATTTGACTGCACGGCGTATCCTGACCTCTTCTGCCCACAACTCATCGAGGTTATTTTGAAGCTCGTCGAAAAAACAAGGCACCTCGGACGACTCCATACAGGACAGCATATCGGCCATCGCGGTGAGTACCTTGCGCACAGCTGCGAGCGTCATCATATTGTACGGGTGAGCAAGTTTGCGTTCAGATAGCTTACCGAGTAGCATTGCGCTGCTCCTTTTGCTTCTTGTGAAGCGCCTGCACTTCTTGTAACGCTTCGATGAAGCTGGGCATATTCTCCGGAGGTATCACCAGATGTCCGCGAGCGATCGCGTCCCTACTTGTCGTTCCCAACAGACGGACTATGGGAGGATCTCTGTAGCCGGCGTATTCGACCTCCAAACCTTTCTGCTTATAGTAGCCATTGCGACCCTCAGCCAAAGCAAACTTGGGTTTGGTGGTGAAATTAACACGTACACAGGCAGAGCCGAACGCATAAACGACGTCGACTTTTTTCCTGGCCATGACTTATCCTCAGATGATGATGGATGTGATGGCTTTGCCCGAATAGGGACTTATGACGAGCATGCACTTCCCGGGATACTTGCCGTCCTCGCCCGGAGGCTGCAGGACGGCAAGTACGTGTGTACCTTGTTCGAGGTCGCCGACGAACTCTTCGTTGTCTACAATCCAATAGTCGCCATCACTCGTTATGACGCGAAAGCGATTGCCTTTCTTGCGGAGTTCACCAAATACGGCCTCTCCAGCCATTATCCAAATCCTTTCCTTCTCATGTGCACTCCTTCGGCGACAGCTGCAGCTGTCCATATGTAGTCGTAGCGGCACCAAGTGCTATCGCTTTGTGCCCACGCCGTGGCTGGTTTGTGCGCACCGTCATCGCCAAAAGGCACTGGCGGTTTAGGAGGCAGTGCTCCTGGCATATTGTGCGCTAACAACCACGTGTACAACCACGAGCCGAAGAGCGATAGTTCTTCAGGAATGCAACACAGCTCCAGACGAGGGCCGTCGCAGAACTGGAGTGATTCGTTAGGAGAAATACCGCGGATCTTGTAAAGAACACTTGGCACAGGGCACTTGTTTACCCACAACTTCAACAAGCGCAGATCCTCAGACGAGGTGACATGAGGGCCTATATGTTCCCAGACAGAGTAGTACCCAACCTTACCACCCAGTGTCCAGTAACCCGCCGGCCAGCGTGATCTGAGTTCGCAGGCTTCCTTACAAGAAGCTGCAAATTTCAGAAAAAACTCATGTCCAAATGCCCTGATGTCGGCTTTGGCGATTCTCATCATGTTCGACTTGCTCAGACAAACGTCTCCTTTCTCTTATGGAAATCTTTGAGGTATCCACAGCCGTGTAGGATACCGACACTGGCATCCAGGCGAAGTCCGCTGCGTATAGCCAGCAGTTCCTCGACAAGTGGTACAGGCCCCTTCATCAAACCTGTTGGGTACTTGCGACATCTGCCTAAAACGTATGCTAGACTTCGTAGTGGAGGGATTTTGGTCTTCCGTGATGTGTGGAAGACCTTACCGCCGAGATCCTTGTAGACTTGCGGCATAGCGGTACCAGCAGGCACCACCAACACACCCGGAGCACGCATATACCAAAACCAGGTATTCTTGCGCGTGATCATATCGACGTGCATGTAGCAATACCCGCCATGAGCGTCGTGGTCTTTGGCGGTCTTGCTCAGTGCAACGCGTGCCTGCTGTAGATTACCTATCAACGCATCGTGACACAGCCTGTTGGCGACCCCGCCTGCTTTGAAAACGAGCGGGTATATCAAGTTGATGTACCACACATCGACGGGTCCAGCTTTGGGGTCATTCAACTTGAACGTCGCACGCATCTTGACTACCAGACGCAGATATTCTGCACGCACCTTGCGAGCCCAACACCAAGGACAGATGTATGAATACCTACAGAAGAAAGCATCCTTACCACGTTCGAGCATAGCCATGGATGGACGACAGTAGCGCATGCGGCTAGCTATCTCCGGCGTCCACAGATGTGCCAGCTCGTCGATGCGATATTGCCACGTCTTCAGAAGCTGCTGTACCGCGTCACTCGAGCACGCGTCTGTAAGTTGTGTTCCGATGAGCGGACGCAATACGGCTGTCTGCTGTACAAGTGCTTCGTCAAAACGCATGCTTTTACCGAACCTGAAAGTTATAGGATGCACTAGACCGCCTTTCGGCATTACTCCAAGTAATCAGCCCTTCCTGGTATAACGTGTACTTTCGATCAGGTAGAAGCTCTTTTACCCGCCCAGTTAGTACCAGTCTAGTTGGTCAACAGTTCTGTGGGTTAATTTTTAACGACTTACGTCGACTACGTGTACACCTGTACACCAAAAAACGGGCACTTTTCGACCACAGATCAGTTGGGTTACTATATCTATCCTCCTTCTTACAGAAGGAGAACACCGCTTACTAGCGCTCCTTAGGGAGGCGCTAGTAAGCGGTAGAAACCAAGTACACGTTTTTCAACTAGCCAACTGCTTTGCCCTCTTCTTGCGATGACTGCTAAGCTCACCGACAAGATCGATAGGTAGCTCAGCAGCTGGTTTCTCGCGTTGTTGGGCTAGCTGGTTGACCTCTTCCGTAGCTGTCTCCCTGATGACTACAGCAGCCATAGCCAGAGCGCCAGCAGCCACCAGCATCTTGTTTGCGATGGTATAAAGATCTACCACCTTACGGCTGCTGACAGATTGTTCTACGTCAACCCAGGCTGGGCGAATCACCATCATCGCGTCCTTGAGATTTTTGACGTTGTGCAGATCTTGCACTGCGGACATGTGCGCCAGCAGGTCACCGAGTACCCCTAGCACTTCCGGTCTGTTACGCATTTGCTCACCTTGTAGACGTTTGATACGCCAGGTCGAGGTTAAGCGTACAGAGTGCTGCTTCTCTAGTCAACGGGCTGGTTTTGTTATTGACCGATATGCGTGTGGTAGGGTAGCCTGAGTGTAATTGGGGCCCAAATTTCCAAAGGAGGTGATCATGGCCTTGTTACTCTACCCGGGACAGTCGGCAATCTTACAGCCGAAGCAAACGGACGCTAAGGGTGCTGTAGTTCCGCCGGTGTCCGCCACATATGTCTCCCTGGACCCGACCAAGGTCTTCATCGAGACACTCAACCCGTTCACGGCGCGCGCCAAAGCCGTCGGCGTAGCTGGTGATTCTGTCACGGTCAATCAGACCGTGGTAGGCTCCGGCGGACCTATCGTCACGCCGTTGGTTGTGAACATCGTCAGCCCGCTGCCGAACGTAGCCGCTGTCAACACATCAATAGTGCGCTGTTGACGGGCGTCACTTTTAACTATCCTGGCTTGCGTCGCACCATTGACGTCTTCGCACAGTTGGTCAATCTCTTCTCCACACAACATATCGAACATATTGCCATCGGTTGCTATATCGAGCAACTCCGTGAAGTGCCTGGCATCAGGCCAATTACCGGTTTCTGTGCGCCATTGCCACACGCGAAGTGCAGCTAGTACGGTGCCGAGTTCCCTGTTATTCAGCTCCCTGGTAGTCGTCGGTGCTTTCTTCTTCGTGCGTGTCTTCGCACTTCTCATCTTCGACTGTTCCTTCCTCGTTGAGACGCCACTCCATCAGATAGGCGTCTTCTTTGGTGTCGTCGTAGTACCGGCGCAAAACTTTGACAGCTTTGAAGCCTGTACGTTGGAAGAACATCTGAGCGTCTAGGCCGGTTTCACGCACCTCGAGCGTGATTCGCGTGCGGCGGTGCGACGACAACTTGCTCGTAAGCTTGTCTATCATGTGCCTGCCAACACCTAGTTTGCGATAAGCAGGTGCTACGGCGAAGTTGAGAAGGTGCAACTTCTTGTCGTGCAGTTCGTAGACCATGAAGCCGATGACTTTGTCACCGTGTTCTGCTACCATGCCGATACAGTTGCGTTGGCGTAGGCTGCGCAGAAAGTCTTCTTCGGTCCACGCAGACTCCAAGAAGCTATCTTGCTCGATCTGTACAACCTCGGCCATATCCCGCCGTATTATCCAGCGTATATGTGTGCTTAACCCTTCGGTACAGGTACTCATGAAAAGGCTCCCAAAAATTATGGGCGTGGGTTTGGCGAAGACCGGTACTACGTCGCTCGACGAAGCTCTACGGCTACTCGGATACAACAGTATACATGATCCGCCGCTGTGGGTTTTGGAGGATGGTGCAGACGCCTATACAGACGCCAGCCTTGTAATACATTACAAGCTCCTGGATCGCTTGTACCCGTGTTCTAAGTTCATCATGACGTATAGGGCTGAGGACTCGTGGTTGCACTCGATAGAAAAGCATTGGGCCCGTTTGGACATGGATGCGAAGCCAGCATGGCTGCGCTTCACGTGGGCCGTATATCGCATGCAAGTTTTCGGTCAGCTAACCTTTGACCGGGACAACCACCTGTCGTCCTACAGACGTCATGTAGCAGATGTGCTCAATCACTTCGCAGTACGCCCATACGATCTGCTTGTGTTTAACATCTGTGCCGGTGAGGGGTGGGATAAGCTATGTCCTTTCCTGGGCAAGCCTATCCCGGATGTGCCGTTCCCGCACTGCAACGTGTCTCCGGACTAATCTTCTATCACGTCATATACCACGGGTTCGGTTTGTAGTTCGACGTAGTGCCACACTTCGTCGCCGGCTCGCTCCAGGGCTTTGGCTATTGCTTCTTTCTTGTTCTTGGCCTTCACGCGATGGTTTTGCACCATGTAAGCCGTGGCTCCTAGATTGACGAGGAAATCTTTCTTCTTATTGTTAGAAGACATCGTTGTCCTCCGGTAGCTTGTCCTTGTCTTTGAGTTCAACGATGTCGAACCTCCTGGCCGCGGCGGGGCGGAAGATCACGTTGGTTTTCTCAAAGTTGTCTACCAGCTTGATCTGTCTACCGTCACTCAGCACGTACACGGTATCCGTAGGCATGAAGACCAGCAACTTGCCTACGATTTCTTCCGCGTGTTTGTAGCACTCCTTGCCGCGATCTCTCTCCCCGATAAACTCCTCCAGGAGGTCCTTCATCTCCTGTTCCGGTACTTTGGCACCCATGAGATTCTCCGTTAGAGTTCGATGTCTCTCTGCACAGGACCGGTGACTTCCTGTTCGACGATGTCAGCAGGCGCGGGTCTGGTGCGTACGATCTTTATCCAGTCTGGGGTTACTTCACACGTTGTCACGGCTAACAGCTCGGCTGCGGTGTCTACCCTGACGAGTTCGTCTATGACCATGCTTTCCACTTCCTGCGCATCCCTAGCCATCACGTTGTTACGTGTTGCTGATTTGGGACGACCTTCGCCGTCCTTCCAGCGTACGCACACGTCGAAGTACTTGAACTTCGACACCATTTACTCCGTAGTTTGGTGAGCGTGCCTCGACCTATGGGTTTGAAAGCGATCATGTCGATATAATCTCTACCGTGGAAGGGCTCTACTTCGTATATGTCGACCAGACCGTCGACAGCTATTCCCAGCCTGTTGAGCCAGAAATTGAAGTAGTACCCTCACATCGGTGCAACCCCTTCGACATTGTAAGAACAGCTCTTGTATCCGTGCATAGCAGCCCACTCGCGTACGCGTTTCCAGAAACGCTGCACGGGTATGTGCAACATGCCGCGCTCGTCGTAGAACAGGTTCATGCAAACTACGGGTTAGTTCATGCAATCAACGAGGCTAGGTACATACCTGTCCATGTTGATGTACGTGAGAAACTTTCGCCACTCGTCCGCGTTGAACTCTCCGGTGGGTGTGATGAATTGCGCCATATTGAGCGAAGCCAGGCGATCCAATACGTCGCCCGTGTTAAGTTCTCCCTCGAACGTACGGCCGCATATCTTCGCACCGCCGCTGCACACTTCCAACGGAGATATTTGCTGCATAAAGAATTCCACCGGTGCCACTACTATGCGACAAGTAAAATCGCTATGTGGGCAGTCGTGTGCAAGCAGTCGACAGTTGGTTTTGGCGTCCTTCATCATCTTGTTACCAAGCTCGATGAAAAGACGTCTTTGGAGGTACGCATCCATGGGAATGTGACCGGGGTCATTGTTTTCTCCCGAGAACATCTGTGACAGGTAGTTCATAAGTCCTTCGTTTAGTCGTTGTCCTCACCAAAGTTATTGACGATGAAGTCTTCCAGCTCGTCCTTGGCTAGTTTGACTTCCACATTCACAAAGTCATCGATTTCCATATCGTAAGCATCGCCCAGTGCAGTACGATAAGCTTCATCGTCCTCTAGTTCCACGCCACGTTCGAAGTTGTACTCGCCCCCGTAGATGTCTTCGTCGGACATATTCGAGAACTGTTCGACCGTTACCTTGATGATAAGTACAGAGTTGTGCATACCTGGACGGTCGTAAGCCGCCAGGCGCGCCTCGGATTTGTGCTTGGCTAACAGGGCATTGAGCACACGTAAGTAGGCTTCACGGTAGACGCGCGCACCGTCGGGTGTAGCGTCGCCATCGCCGAAGCCCCACTTGGTGCGCATTTCGTCAAAAAATCTCATCTTCACCCTCCACAAGTATGAAGCCGGGTTCGAATACAACCTCCTCGGGCACGCCCAGCTCCACGGCTATGTCTTGTATGCCGTCAAGGAGGTTTACCAGGCCGATAGCTTCATCGTTGTCGTGTTGCAAAAGCCATTACTTCTGCTTACACAGTCAGGCCCAGTCTATGCGTATGGTCCTTTTACCGTGTAACCGGATACTCCTGCCCGACTTAGTCAATTTGATGTTTGTTGCAACCACGTGTACTCCGGTTCGCTTAAGGCTTCAAACGTCTGGGTGTGTATTTGTTACGCGATGGGCACTCAACGCCGTTAGCCGACATCATGTCTTCAAACGACTCGTACAACTCGGGCGCATTGTCACTCGGCTCCAAGTCTTCGGGAGTTATCTTGCCTCGCATCAAGCCAAGACGAACACCAATGGCATTGGTGCCCATGACTTGCACCCAGCCCTGACATACCAAGCTGCCCTGCTTTTCTTCGGGCAGGGTGGTAGCTTTATGTCAGAGCATCACGTGCAAACCGTCATCTTGGCAGTGCTGGTATATACTTTCAAAGTGACTTGGATGCCAGTACCCCGCCGGATCATCTTTGCGCCAGGGGCAGTTATTACACGGTGTGCTCATTTTACTCCCAATGTAAGACAGCGGGCGCCTAGATAGGCGCCCGCTGCAGGCCAGTAGGGATCAGGCGGAAACAACCAAGCTATTGGCTTCCTTGGTCTGTTCCTTCTCCTCTCTGTTGCCAACGTGTTGTCCGTTGGCTCCCGTTACCGGCGCCGTTTGTGGTCCTGCGGGTTGAGGCGGTGGCAAAGCCAAGGCCGGTTCGTTATTGTCATCGTTCGGCTCAACTTCCCTCGCCTTGATGAGAAACGTCTGACTGACGTTGTTCTCGAAGATGTCGACGAAGATCTCTCCGTCCTTGTGATCGTTGTTGTAGCTGACAGTCATGATGCGTCGGTCAGCCACACGTCGCAAGTTGTCAGCTACCAACGCCAATAGTTCGATTGCTTTCATCGAGATTCCTCCTTGCCTTGTACCGTGCGTCCCAGTACTCCTGTGTATTGGGTTGCGGTACTGGTTCCTCGTGTTGTGGCTTGCCTATCCACCCACTGCCGTGGATCACCATGGATTGAAGTAGCGGCTTGGGTATGCGCAGATAAGACATCGCGTGTTCTACACCGGTGGAACGCAGTCTGACTATCAGTGCAGTAGTACCACCGGGCATCTGATACTCGATAAGCACACGGTCGTCGACTACGGCCAATATGAGACCGTCACGCCATGCTTGATCCTTGAACACTTCGGCGTGTTCACCGATGTCATCGGTATCCACGTCAAAGACCAACGCCTCTGCTGCTTTTTCTCTTTCGATGTTTCTTCCCTGTGTGGCCGATAGGCGTATTTTTACGCAGACTGTCGCGCCCGGGTTGGTCTGGATCATGCGCAGTTGTCGATCCAACTCGTAGACGAGCGACTTCAGCACGGCCGTGCGACTCATGTTGGTTTCCACGTTGCGCAGAGGCTGCCACAGCACTTTGAGGTCTAGATCCAACCGTACTTGGTCCATCTTCCAGATCCTTTGGTTTAACGGTGACCCTGCGCATCCACGGCTTAAAGCTCATGTTACGCAGCCAGTCAGCCACGGTAGGTATGAAGCCGCAGTCTTCCTTGACGTGCTGTTCGGCTATGTAGCGAACCGGTACTTCCTTGCCGGCAGAATTGGTGAGGACTTGCCCGAAGAGCGTCACACACTCAGTGATTCCCATAGAGTGATGCCGCAACGCTCTATGCCGTATATCGGCAAAGTGAGTTTTGCTGGCATCAAACCACATGTGGATGGGTAAGTAGTCTCGTAGCAGGCCCCCGTATTTCTTTGCCGATGATACGGCGTGGTAGTAGGTGTTCATAGAAGGAAGCTCGTTTCGCTCTCGATCAATGTGTACTCGCGCCACTTGTGGTCCAGGAAGACACGACGTGTGAGGCAATTGATCGTGACATCGCCTTCGCTACCGTCATTTATCTCCCAGCCGCCCGGTAGAATGGCTTCTACAAGCTCGTCTACCTTGGTCTCGAAGTCGATGATCTTGTCCTTGTTGTTGTAGTACACCGCGTGCTTGAACTCGAACTTGCCGAGTATTTGCTGCAGTGCAGGATGTTCGTTGAGCGTGACCGTCTGTCCGAACCTGTTGTAGTACGTGATCTCATCGACGGAGCCGTTATCGCCCATGCCGTCGTACCGTGCCCATATCTTCTGTATGCCTGCACGCTCGGCAGCACAACACAGTGCACGGAAGTCTCCAGATAGGTCGACAGGATCGCCAAGGAATTTGTCTCTCTTCGGCTTGGAAGCTTTGTCAGTCCACCCTGCTGTGGGATCGTACTCCTCAGGTGCTACCGGACAGAGCAGCTCATTAATGAGCAGGCAGTTGTCCCCGGGCTTGCAGCATGGGTAGCCTTTGAAGTGATCGGCCATGTTGCCGTAGTGCTTGGCTTTGAGGATCTTGAGGAGATATTTGACAGCCCCTTCCTTGTTGAGATCAAACGCCTTGGCCGCGGCTACCAAAGCCTTGGGATACACCGCGGCCTTAGGTTTCTTTACCATGCGTACTCCTTGTATTGCACTAATTACGGTGTAATTAGTCGCATAGTGGTGTTAGAGAAAGTACCCACTCACCTTCGTGGCCTGGTAGTTCTACCGTTACGAACTGCTTGTCTTCGCCTACATACTGCTCCAGAGCATAGAGGCGATCGAGCGGGTCATTGACGGGTATCTGGAGCGTAGTCTCTACTCCCTCGACTTCGTCGAGATCCTCGTAGGTCACCTTGACGGCCTCCAGATAGAATTTTGCATTGAGCAGCTCTGCAGTGCCTCTCAACATATCGCCAGTGCCTTTTTCAAGCGTGAGGATTTTGAGCGGCACCATCAGAGGCAGCTGTAGGTTGGTCATCAAGCTCCTCCGTAAGTTTCGCTTACCGATTCAAGCGAGAAGCGTTCGTACTCGTAGTGGTTACGCATCTCCAGTATTAGGTAAGCCAGCTTACCGTTGCCGGTCTCGAGGCACTTACGAATCAGCTCGTTGTTTTCCACCTCGATCTTGTACGCGTTCCAGTTACGCTCGTACTGTTTCCATTCATTGACGACAGCATTTTTCAAAGAGGCAGGTTTGAGCTTGTCGACCTTCTCGAGTGGAATACTAGGCTCTTGTGGCTTCACGGGATCTTGGAGTAGATACCGGGGATTATCTCCGCCAAATCTAGCCTTGATAACGGAGAGAGCCGCTTTGTGCAACTGCTTGTCAGTAGAAACATCGAGGTAGATATCGCCGTATTTTTCATGCAGGACGAGTGTTTGTTTGAGTTTGCTCATGGCTCCTCCACGATGGATAGTTCCCTGATCTGTAGACTCTCGGCGTACTCGTTTGACAGCTTTCGGCTCAAGCCGACCCTTTGCATGTAGGCCGACCAGTCTTCGAGAGCTTTGTCCCATTTATTCGACCTAACTGCTTTCTTGATAGCGGTTTGCAACGAAGGCTCCTTTAGACTGTCAATTTCGGGCATAATCACGTCGATGACTGCCATTTTGACAGCCAGTGCCTTGGTCGTAGGAATGGTTTGGCCAATGATCGAGCCGTGCGGGGTGAGTTTGCAGAAATGGACGAGGACGTATCCTTTTAGGCCCGTAGGCGTGCCGTACGCCTCTGGTGGCTTTCGGATCACCTTGGCTGCCTTGGACGCGGCAGCAGCGACGCCAGGCGCTCCATTGGGCGTTTCCTTGCCTTTGCCGGTTTCGGGTTCATCTTCGCTGCCCCGAGGCCTGGTTTTGGTCCTGCTTGTAGACATGTTCATTCCCTCGTTTTGTGCGTTTCCTGAGAGGTTCGGTTAACGCCACGAACAACGCCAAACGATCTTCCCATTAACACGTCTGTCGCTATCTTCGAGTACAGTTAACCGACCGAAAACGCGATCCGTGAGATCGATAGATCGGCTGCTATTGCGGATGAAAGAACTCTTTCCAGAGGGCGCTCGGTCGCGGACCTGTTTGCCCTTGATACTTGCCCGCATAAGGCTTTGCATCTCCTTTGAGTTCAAGATAGGCGATTTGGCATAGTTCGACATTGGAGTATATACGTAATGGATGTATCACCGTTAACTCCAATGTCCAAGTTCCCTTGAAGAATGTGTCACCGAATCCAGCTGTGAGATGGATTTGCATACCGAGGCGCCCCACACTTGATCTACCTTCTATGATAGGCACGTAGGGTGGATACGTTTCGGTGTACTCGACCGTAGATCCTAGGTACAAGACTCCGGGTAGTAGCCAAAAGCCTTCTGGTGGAATGACAATCTTCATCGTTATGGGCTCTTTCTTCATATCCAATCCAAACTCTACCGTCCCTGGACAATACGTAGGAATTGGACCACAGTACTCCATAGGCTCATAGCGAAGAAGTGTGTCACTCAGTCGAAGGTTATAACTGTTCGGGTTGAGCTGTGCTTCGTTGAAGGGTTTGATGACGATCTTGCCTTCGACGATAGCATTCTTGATCGCTTCACCTGATAGCATCATCTGTGCACCATTTTGATAAAAGCCACAAGAAGATGGGTACCGTTGTTCTTGCCGTTCTTGTTGGTGGATACATCGGGATACGCTTTGAGCAATACAGGCTTACGGCGTGGATCTTCGTTGAGAAGTTGCATCACGGTCTTTAGGCGACATTTGTAGGTTCCATCGTTTGGATATCTCAGGCCACGAACATCCACACGTCCGTATGTCAGTGTTAAAGCCACCGGTATTTCTTTCACGTCGTCATCGCAAGCGTATGAAAAACAAGTCAGTGCTTGACACAGAGACTCGCTAGCAAGACAGCCGTTGAAGTCTGGCCAAAGGAAGTTGTTCTTGTTGTAAATATCAGACGTAGCTAGTGGGCGATCGTGTTTCATCTGACCGCACTGGACCAGAAAGTAGGCTAGGTTGCTATGAAGCAACGTTACACCTTGCTCTGTACAAACGCCGCCAGCGAAGAACCTATCAGCAGCTTCGGGATCGACATTGGATAGCAAATGCGGTTCAGCTTTGAGTGTGTGATGCGGCCGACCACTGAGACGCCGCTTCGGCATGTTGTAACTGGCTGCCGAGTATATTTTGCCATTCTTCTCCAATCCTAGTACCTTTATGTTCGGATAAAGGTACATCATGTCTCTTTCTCCAAAAAACCGCTGATGTGGTAGGCTGAGCATCTTGATCTGCGTATCGGAGGACGGGTAGAAACCACGTACGAAGTCATACACATCTTCACGGTATTCTGTCTTGCGTTCGTTGTCGAAGGCATCGTAGTCTGTCAAGCGTCGTGTCCTGAGAGCTGTGGACATTGTCAGCCTTGTAGTTAAACAGAAAAGGCCGAGAGGCAACCTCTCGGCCTTTTCGTGAGATCGTGATAACTACACCAGTGAACATGTATCACCGGTGCAAGCGAACTGCTGCGCGCCTGTGGTCATGTCTTCTGACTCGTGTCTGCGCAGCTTGCTCCAGTTGAGCTTGGGAAATGCAGCGACGCGTTTGTCAAACTCCTCCTTCGAGATCTCTTCGTTCGGCGCGTACTTGTAGTTGCCGTTGTCTTTCGGAAGGAACGATACACCACTGATTTCGTCAAAATGCTCGTACACCCAGTTACCTACCTCGAACCATTCGTGTGGTTCCACGTAGACAGTGCACGAGACTGAATGCTCGGCCCAGTGCTTCTTCCATTCCAGCCAGTTCTCTAGCTGTTGGATAGCTGTTAAATCGTTACGCAGTGTGCTTCCCGCAGGAGCAGCTTTAGGGAAAGCAAACACGCACAACGACGGGTCTTCCGGTGCTGGTGCCCATTCCACGCCTTCAGCTTTCAAGAAGGCTGTTACCGGGCTGACACCGCTTTCGCGAACCCACCTCAGTTGGTGGGCTGCAAAACGCGGGCTTACACCACTACCACAATCGAAGAGCACAGCGCTGTCACCCGAGGGTTTAACGCAAGTGTCAGCCGCGGAACGATTGATACCAAATCGCATCGCGTACTTGACATTGGTCTCAGCAACCTCGTGCTTCAGTCGTTGTAGTAGTTTTGCCCGATCGGGATTGTCGTGACGGAGTAGTGGACAGTCGGCGTGGCCCGTTATATCTACGCCTAGTAGCCGCTCTTCCTCACAGTTGGCTTTCCAGTCTGGCCGTATGTACCCAAAGTTCGTACACGTGGCCTGCATGGTGCCGAATATCGTAGCCATCCTCACCTTGTGCACTAGTGATTCCACTGTATCGTCTGGACGTGCGATAGCGATAGTCAAGTTGCAGCACTCATAAGGACGCAATACGATCTCGGCGCAGTTTCCGGTGACGCACTGGGCAATCTGGAAGCAGTGCGTCTCGTCGGCAACACCGATGTCCCAGACGTCCTCGAACAAGTCGGTTGCCTCGATCGAGACGACCTCGACGCTGTTGGCGCTATAGTTTGGTTTGTGCGTGCCGACCACGGCTGATAGCGCAGCGAACTTGGCTCGGTGTGTCAAACACACTAGACCGGCGAAGTGGTCCACGTCGGCCGAGCCGCTGATGCGGAGTACATATATCGTATATTTCCGATCATATTCCTTGCCGTTGGGGAAAGAGTAGTCTCGCCGCTTCACCTCCTCTAAAGTCGTCTTAATACCGTAAAAGCCGAGCAGGTCCGCCATGTCACGGGCCAGTTTGGTGTGTGCCGACGACAGGGACACCGTAGCGAAGCCAGGACGACGCGAAACGTCCACCGTCCCGTCTGCCGAAAACAGGCCATCGATCAAGCCGCACCGGAATTCTTCACTCGCCTCGGCCCACGTTGCCTTCGGTAGGCCGTCTTGCTTGCCGACCAGCCCGAACTTGTCCATCCAGGCATTGATAGCCTGGTTCTGCGTGCAGAGTTCGTACCACGTTGAACCGTCACGCTCCCTACCGTGGAATTTAGCGGTGGAGCCGATCAGCCGTAGAGACGCTTCTAGCTGCGCGGCGATACCTGAAGCATAATCGTCCTCGTTGACGATCATGTTGATCTGTCGGATCCCGTTATTCGTGCGAACAGTCACGTTACCGTCGCCCAACAACCAACCGGCCAAGAAACCTTCGTCGCGCGTACCCGAGTTGCCAAAGTCCAAGGACGAGAAGCGCAGTATCGGTAGACGCATACCAGCCACCAGCTCTGCCGTTTTATGCTTCGTGACACTGGCGTCACGCGACACTACCGGCCATTCGTGTTCAGCCGTTGCGTGGTAGGTGTGCCCGCCCTTGAGCGTGAGTAAGTAGAGCTGCTTGTTCTTACCGGACAGACGGCAACGAGCACGGCTGACCGCTCCGTTGAGATTGCGGACGTAAAATTCCTTGTTGGCCAGGGTTTCAATGGGTACGATGCCTTCTGTGGTGTAGACCTTAGTCCCCTTGCGCAGCGAGGGGTTACACCCAAAACGCCACCGCTTGCGTCGCGGCGGTAGTTGCTTAAGTACTGCATTGCGGTTAAAGATGCCACGCTCTCCACTCATTGACTGCGCAAGCGCTAGCCATTCCTCCATGAACTCTACCGCATCTGGACGCTCTTCGTAAGTAGCCGAGTTGTTGGCCATAGTACGCCAACGTGCCTTGTCATACCAGTTGCCGCTCTTAGCCTGGCGCATCGCCGTGCTGGATAGGTCAGACAAACTAATACAAGAGGCACGACGTACACCACCTACTTGAACGATGCGGCCAGTCATACAGCACAGATCGTGAACATCCAGATCACTGAGATGACCACCCTGATTCTTGAGCAACACAGAGCGAGCAAAGTTGAGCAGTTCAAGTAAGGGGCCCGATCCTGAAGCACTTCCGCCTTTGGTTTTCAATCGAGCACCCGCTGGTCTTACACCCGACACGTCAAATTCTACGTCGCCACCATCCCACCATGTCTCTAGACCGATGCGATAAGCTTCACACCAACCTTCGGTGGAATCTTCAACTTTTATTTTCTTTATCGGGAGAGCGCGTTTACCCGTACGCTGCTTCTTGATCTTTGGCAGCTTATCGATGTATTCGCTCTCAACGCTGAAACCCGCGCCCGTGCCCTGCATGAGAATATAGAGCAACTCGACGAGGGAGAATATGTCGGAGATGGGATGATAAGCGCAGTTGAAAACGCCGATATTGCAACGATCTAAGGCTGGCCCGGCCATCTGGATTACGCGCATCGCACACGTGGCTTGCATGTTGTACAACGAAGCATCCAGTTCTTGCCACTCGCTGTCTTCTAATAAAATCTGCGGCTGACGATGAAACCACGACATCACGCGATCACACGTCTCTCGCCAAGTCTCACGCCGTCCCGCGGCTTCGTGCCACCGCGCAAACTTGCTTATGAACTGATAGTATTGTAAGTCTGTAGGGAAGTGGGCTCGATCTTCATCTACGGCTCTTGCCACCTCGAGAGGGATTGGATGCTGTTCCCGCGCAGTGCGTCGCTTATCACGATACAGCGTGTACGCTTCCGCGGCTTCAAAGTGGTTGGTTGCCCAAAGCTGTTGAATCACCAGCCGTTGGATATCCTCGATGCTTACTTCGTTGTTGCGCACCTTGAGGATGTTTGCAACGGCTTGAGCAACTTGCAGCCCGACGGACTCAGCTTCATCTTCGGGGCGATGAAGTGCGTTCATCAGGCAGCGTTGGACGCCTCTCACGATCTTTCGTTGGTCAAATAGCTCTTTTCGACCATCCCGCTTCACGACTTCCCGTGTCTGTGTTTTCGGACGTCCGTTCGATACGATATCGTTCGGTAGTGCAGACGTAGTCATAGGTAGTCTCCAGTTTGAACATAATAACGACAAATAGGGACGCGAAGTTTCCACTCTACGCACAGCGGGAAGTGCGCGACAAGTGGACTTCACGTAACCCTTTTAGCCTTGGTTTTCTGCTTTATTTCGCGGGTGCGGGGCTTTTCCCACCCATCATCGTAGACGTTGGGATGGTTGGCTTGTATGTCTTCGATCGCCTTGGTACCTAAACCTAGCCCGACATCGATGAGGCTGCCAATGTCTTGAAAAGCTATCCGTGTTCTTCTGGATTCGTTATCGCACAAACGATTCAAACCACACAGGCTACGAGGTAGCCAGTGGAATTTGTATCTGTAACCCAGAGCTTCGATCTGATTGAGTGCTGTCCAGCGCCAGTAGTGAGGACCGCTGGTCCTGTACTCGCCACGACCTTGTTTCACCAAGACCTCGGCATCACTGACACAATGGATAAGAAGATCGCGCGGATCGCCTAGCTCTCTGAGCTGCTTCAATCTAGCGGCACCCGGGCCGGATTCGTGTGAGTACCAATCCATAGCAACCACAAATGGATCCAGCTCGGCCGTCTGATTAGTGCCGGTGTTGTGCCCTCCTACGAAGAACTTGCGACGATCCAGCACTCGATCGATCAGGACAGCAGCATAGCCCGTAGGCTGGTTCCAACGACTACCACTACCGTCGGCTGCTATGATCGCATCCCACTCCGTTATCTCGAAGTAGTCAAGCAGATCCTTGAGGCTGTCCAGGCTGTTTGCCGGCCGTATCTCCGCCTTCTCTTTTACCTGTGTCATTGATCACCTGGCCCAAAGTCTTGAGTATCAACGAATCTACATGCTCGAACATACGCAGCAGCTGTTGTTTGCATGCGATCAATTCTTGGACGCTGAGCCCTTTACCGCGTGTGACAATCGTTCCAGGTGGGTAGTTCAACCCCATGGCCCAAGGAATGACGACGACAATGGCCTCAGCTTCATCCACGGCAGCCAGCCCATCTTTGGCTGGCTGCCGTATGAAGTCAAGCAACTTCTCGTGAGCGAGTTTGCGTTCTTCAGACATGGCTATACCGCACAGAGGTTGTCAACGTCGCGTTCGAGTGCAAGTAGCTCCTCGGCGACTTCGGCTTTGTTTGCACCTTCCGCAACGTTTGTGAGAAGAGTGATGCAGCTGCCCTGTCCCTTGTGCCAGCCGAGGGCGCGTTCGAGTACTAGCCACGCACGCTCGAAATCGCCAGCATCGTTGCAGTTGATGATTACGTGGGCCGCGAAATCTGAAGATACCCACGTAAGTGCAGGGTTATCTTCTTGCAGCGCTCTAGCTATTTCGCCAGCCCCGGGGAACAAGTACAAAGGTGCTGCGCCACCAAACATGGTACTGAACCAGTCTTTGATCTTCTCCCGCACGCTTCGCCTATCTTGTAGATAGGCGCCACCTACGCAGTATTTGTCGTTGCTGTCTTCCACCACACCGATGATGACCGGCCGGCGAGGATCAGGATAGTTGGCTTTCAGCCTGGCTACGTAGATTTCAGCTTTTTGATGGTTCATTGTTTTCTGCCTTATTCGCGGTTGTGTAAGCCAACCGCCGCTAACCATAGAAGCGGCAGTTGGAGCCAGAGTGCTGCCGGCCACAAGAGTGCCGGCAACACCAGGAGTATGACTAAGATCAGGGCGACGTGGTAGCTCAAACACACTGGACACCCGAAGATAACACTCACCCAGCCTCCCACGGCTTCAGTGTAAGCACGCCATAGTGTGAATGGACCGTTTTCCTTAAACCAAGCCGTAACAACAGCGTTGGTAGCTAGGCTCACAAGGACGGCTTCCATGACTATAAGCGCCACACTGAAGGCCATGGTGGCGGCAAACATGAGGGTTTCTAGCGAACTGGGCATGACTCAATCTCCGTGTGATTCCAGTGCGTTAAAGAAGACGAGGCCGAAAAATGCACAAGCGGACAGTACGAATAGCGGGATGGTGGTGCCACATACAGCAGATACGTAGAGACCGCCACCAATTACGAACAACAAGGCTTTGCCGAACGACATAGCCCTATCGTGATGGGTCACAGGATACCTCCTTACCAGGTTGTTTGCCCGTGATCCGCCTGATCAAACTCGTGTAAGATCAAATCTCGTTGTGGGTCCTTCTGCTTGTCGGGCACTTCCAGCGTATGGAATGGCGGTTTGAATGGTGCCGCCAGCGGCATGGGAGTATCCCACCAAGCATATTGACTAACGAGACCTTTGCGGATCAAGAACGGGCGCGAAGATTGGCTCATGACAACTGGCATTGGGCTCTACCTCTAACGTCCTTTTCTGCGTTTAGCGTATCCGTTGTTGTGCACATTGGTTACGCTGTTGATCTGGACGTTGTTTTGCGTGTATGTGTGATAAGAGACACTACCGCGAGGAGCGTGCCGCACTATTTGTGGCGGCGGAGGTGTCCGCGGTTGTAGGCTCTCAAAGATACTCGAGATCCTGCGACCAACGGCGCTGATTCCTGTGACGATACCATCTTCAACCCATTGTAGCTCGGAACGAGGCACGATGCCTACTCCGTCAGTTTCGTCTCCTGTAAGACAGGAGACTGACAATCTCAAAGCGAGTCTGGAGCTGAACCGACGCCTAGCGGAGTTCGCAAAGGCGGTCGAAAGAGGCGAGGTGCATACCTTGGAGCCACTGCTCCCCGTCCTTTTGACATTGAAGGGTCAGCCATACACCCTTGAGGAACACTTCCCGTTTCAACCTTGGTTCCGCACCCGTATGCCGTGGCAAATGGTTTGCATGGCAGGGCGGCAGGTTGCTAAGACCACTTCTGAAGCAGCTAACGGCGTAGTACTCGCAGCTTCGCTGCCATTCTTCAACACGTTGTACATAGCGCCGCTTTACGAGCAAGTACGGCGTCTTAGTAACAACTACGTCAGGCCCTTCATTGAGACTTCTCCGGTCAGGGCCTTATGGACCGGCACTTCAACCGAGAATAGCGTTCTGCAGCGCTCGTTCAAAAGTGGCTCGCAGATGTATTTCTCGTTTGCTCTATTGGACGCCGAACGCGTCCGCGGTATCTCGTGTGACCGCATATTCTATGACGAAGTGCAAGACTTGGACCCCGATCACATACCAGTCATAAGGGAAGTCCTTTCGCACTCCAAGTGGGAGCTTTCGTGGTACGCGGGCACACCGAAGACCGTGGACAACAACATCGAGGCACTGTGGAAATACTCCAGCATGGCCGAGTGGTGCATACGTTGTCGTGCGTGCGGGCACATCAACATACCGTGCCTGGAACACGACATACTCAAAATGATCGGCCCTATGCGTGAGGACATTTCGCCAACCAATCCTGCGACGATCTGTGCGAAGTGCCAGCGTATCATCTATCCACGCGAGGGACGTTGGTGGCACCGCAAGCCAGAACTACGCTGGTCTTTTGCTGGTTACCACATACCGCAGGTAGTAATGCCTATTCACTACGGGTCGCGGCGTAAATGGGCGACACTGCTAGGCAAGCAACGCGGCCTCGGCAACACCTCGCCTGCAAAATTCAAGAACGAGGTACTTGGCGAGTCAGCGGCCGAAGGAATCAAACTTGTCACCGAACGAGATTTGCAGGCGGCTGCCGTCTTACCTTGGGACAATAAGCCTGAAGATCCCTCGGAAGCCTTGCTGCGCGTTGGTGACTACATGTTGACCTGCCTAGCAGTGGACTGGGGCGGCGGTGGTGACAAAGAAGTATCGTTCACCACAATGGCCGTCCTAGGTTTTCGCGGTAGTGGCGGTATCGACATCCTGTGGGGGCGACGGTTGCTCGATCCGTCGCAACATTTAGCAGAAGCTGAGGAATGCCTCAGGATCTTCACGATGTTCGGTTGTGCATTCATTGCTCACGACTATACCGGCGCAGGTGCGTTACGCGAGACATTCCTGATACACGCCGGTGTGCCAGTTAGCCGTGTGATTCCGATCGCTCTCTGCCGTTCTGCCGCACACGACATCATCACGTTCCATGCCAGCACCCGTATACACCCGCGTGACTACTGGTTGCTGGACAAGGCACGTTCGTTGCAGCTTACATGTCAGGCCATCAAGTCCAAGTACATACGTACTTTCAAATACGACTACATGAACTCCGATGACCCGGGCTTGTTGCGCGACTTCTTAGCTCTCATGGAAAACAAAGTTCCTACGGCACGCGCGGGCGACATCTACACGATCATCAGAAACCCAACACTCAGCGACGACTTCGCACAGGCCATTAACATCGGTTGTTGTGCGATATGGCACTCGATGGATGCTTGGCCTAACCTAGCCGAGCTAACAGGGTTACGCCTCTCAGCTGCCCAGGCGACGGCGGCAGCGCCGTCACCCGAGCTAGCTTGGAGAGAGGGTGGAGATCTGATGGGTGGTTTTATGGGCATGCCCTAGTCGTTACTCGGGCCATAACGGCCATCGTCATACAGCTCGTCCATGTCGAAATCTTCGTCATCATGGACTTCTATCGGTTCTGCCGTTTTGTCCTGAGGAATCTCGGTAGTTGGACTCAAATTCGTCCTCCATCAGAGTTCTTGCTAGTTGCCGGTCGCTACCAACGCAAAGCGCGCAGGCACCACCGCATACTTCTGGTCATCGTAGTTCCTGCGTCTACGTCCAGACCACTTGCCTGCGAGGGTGGCGATCATGTTTTTCACGATTCGCAGTGTGCGGCCGTTCTTGATTTTCACGTCCTTGAGTGACAACGCCTCACCACTCTCCAGGTATTTCAAGACTTCGGAAACGGCCACCGCGCGGCGTGTGGCCATGTAAAGAGCACGAGTGCCATCGAACTTGTCGCCCTTACGACACTGACTCCAGCCAATCCACATGTGCCCGTTCTGCAGGAAACCTACTACAACGCCGATGCGCCCACGCGTTTTGGTCTTCACGTACTGTGTGGCGAAGAAATCGAAGCTCTTCAACCACTCCTGCACTACCTTGTGACATTCTTCGATGTCCACTTGCTCCAGTTTGCTGAGAACAATCTCAGGCATCGTCAAGACCCCTTTCTTGTTGTGAGACTTGCGTCTTCACAAGGTTATCACGCCGCGCTCTGCTCCTGGCTGCCGTAAGTACATCGACAACCCTTTCGAGTTGCTCCGTAGCGGAGACCATCACCCGTATGGCTTCCTCGTACTGCCGATCATCATCGGCACTATCGTCGAAAGTTTCGCAGAGTTCCACGGCGATGAACTCGCCGAGTGTGTCTCCCTGATCGCGCTCGTTTCTTTCGCGCAGCACGCCATCATCGTGCAGGTATTCCGTGAGGTCTGGAAGAATGCCTTCTTTGGTATACCCGGCACCAGCAGTTTCAACCAACTGCCGTAGGTTCATTTTTCACTCCGGTATCTGGTAGCTTCGTCACTACCTGCTCTTCGCGGACCCGATCGTGTTCACCCAGTACTTGTCTGCACGACCAGCAGCGCGTCTCGCTATGAAAGCCCTTGGCAACAGCAAAGTCAGGAGTGTCGATGAGCCAACCATCACGGTCAAGCTCAGTGGTCAGTTCGGTAACTTTACCATCCATAGACACGACCAACTCTACAGTGTTAGGCATGATGAGCCTGGCTGTACACATCGGGCAACGCTGTAGCGGCCCGCGGATCTGTCCATTCTTATCGAGACGATAGTAACGATATTTGTACGTTTTCATGCCGCCCTCTCGAATGGGTGTTTGAACTCACTGACGTTGTGGTGCAACACGTGAGACCAGTAGCGTGTATCGGGTTGCTTCTGCAATTTGTCCCAGTAGACGTGCCGTACCAGAGGAGAAGGCAATCCTTCTTTCCTGCAGGTTTCACACCAGTGCTTTTCTAGCTCCAGGTACTTTTTGTCACTGACGGTACTGCCCGAAAGACCGTACAGCTGTAACAGGTGTGTATCCAAGCAGACAACATCACACTGCTCAGGCCAACCCATCTCGAAGAAGAAGCTGGTCTTTGCCAAACCGATGTCATGCAGTTCAGGTAGTATGCGCGCACGAGCGTCTATAAACGATTCGCCTCTTCGGGGTAACCACACTGAGGTGTCAGCCCAGTATTTGAGGTGGAACTCCCATAGGGCCCTCGTGCGTACTTTGTACATACCCGACCCGACGGACCGGAGCACGCGTTCTATGTCCGCTTCAACGATGTAGATAGGCAGCCGCTTCAGCGCCAGGAAGATCTTGCAGTTGGACTGCCAGGTCGTCCTTATAGACGCGAAAGCAAACAGCCAGCGGTCATAGTAGTCACGGGCTCCTCGCGGCTTGATGCTGGTCCAGTATTTGTAGTAGCGACCAACGCGAGCACGATCTGTAGACCGTATCACGCGCTCAGCCTTCTTCCACTGGACTTTGGTACTCATCGCCGCTCTCTTTCAGTTGTATGAACTCCTCGTGCAGCTTGTGCGAGTTGACGCCGAAGTAGCTGTAGATCACTTCCGAGATCATTTCATATGTAAGTATGTCACACGTAGTGCGTGCGTACGCACGTGACATATCAATACAACGTCCGATAACGTATCCTTGCTCTTTCAGCCACTCGGCGAAGTGCCGGACGGTCTTATACGCGTCTTTGCACTGCTCCAGCTTCATGTGCTCTTCGCATGTTTCCGGAGGAATTTTTGTTCCCATCCGACTTTCTCCTGTTTGATGAGGAGCACTTGGATGCGTTTCAGAGCCTCATCCGGTGGCGTATCGTCACCAAAATCCTCGCTGATTTCCCCGATCACGATATCAAGCATCCCTGTGCTCAGAGCGGCCTGTGCGTGTTCGTGCACGTGTCCGCGTACTTCGAGCACCAGCGGGATATTGTCCGGTAGTGTTGCCAACAGTTTCTTGAGGTCCCCCGTTAACAAGTAACACCTCTTTCAAATGGCGACGGTATACGTCGCGTGCTCTGATTTTGCCTCTCGCCGCGGGATGTACGATGTGTTTATGTGATACGCCGGCTTTCTCGAGTTCAGCGTGTACTTTCTTCCCCATGGCAACAACCGTGTACAAGCGGTGTTTGTGAAAGTATTTCAACACGCGTACCAGTTCCTTCAAGCCATCCATATTGCGGCGTTTCATCTTCTCGTCCGTATAGTAGTTGACAAACCAGTGTGCGTGCGGGTCCAGTCCTATTGTACGGAGCGCCTCGAAAAGCACGTGTGCTGAAAGACGGCCGTCTTCCCAATGCACACCCATCTTACGTGCGGTGGGTGAGGGTTCTTAGCCGACGAATATGAATGTCATGTATACACCTCTGGTCTGGTGCCACATAACACGGTGCTGTCGAGTAACTCGGTCCACACGCTCCAACCATCAGCAGCTGGACCGTCTCGATAGATCCTGCATAGACGTTTGAATTGCCTTTCAGCAGTCTCTTTCGTGTAGTGGACACCTATGGAGGCACGTCGACCCGCTTCTCCGAAGTCGCAGTATGTTACTGCGCTGTATTCGGTGCGCTTTTTGCCTTTGATAGGACTTGGTATGTATCCTGTTGGTTTCAAGCGTCTCATGACTGTCTCCAAATGAAAGGCCCCGGGATGTGTAGTCCCGGGGCCTAACAGAGGTAATAACGACTCAGAAGTTTATCCCAGCTTCATCGTAACCTTGTGACTTGCGCCCTTGAGTTTACTCCGCTGGACTCCGTCTCAGTCTCCCTCTGTGTAACGACTAGCCTTCCACAGCTACCAGTTCAGGCGATTGCTGGTTGGAAATGTTGTCGATTCGCCGTTGGAGCTTCTCGACAGTGGTCGGGTCCTTGATGCGATCCCGTGCCGATTCGAGATCTCGCTTCATGCGTTCGAGCTTGAAGTCCTCAAAGTCACGGAACTTGAGGGCCGTGCCTTCGAGGTCGTACTCGTTTCCGATAGTCTCGCCGATCCAGGCTTGGACCAGGCGATTGCCTTCGGGCGTGCAGTGATGCGTGCCCAGTTCGGAAGCGAAGTTAACCAACTCGATGACGCGGGCTTTGCACGGCAAGATACGCATGCGCTTGCCGGGTAGTGCATCGAAGGACGAAATGCCGTAGTAGCCGAGCACATTGCCGATCATGTCCTCGTAAGCGAGTTCACACGGGCTCGGAATGAACCGAAGCCGACCGTCGTCCAGACGCTGGGAGTTGGTAGTGCCGTAAGCACCCTTGATGCAACCGCGCTGGTGCAGGTCGCCGATGACACGGCTCAGACGGCGTGCTTCTCGGATCGAGGTCCAGGACTGCATCGCGCTCTCAAAGCGCTGGCGGATGCCCGAGAATCCCTCTTCGTTGTTGAAGTTGTCGATCGCACGAGCAATCGCGAAGCTGGGGTTGTCGTTCTTGGCCCCGATGTTGATCTCGCTCCTGAACGCCGGATGGTAACCGATCGCGCCGTTGGTGCAGATGATGCGCAGTAACGACACGTAGACCGAAGGCACTCCCCAGCCGTCGATCGGACACTCGATGACGAATCGGTTGCAGAAGGCATCCGGACCGATGTTCAGAGCCTCTGCGCCGATACGCGGTTCGTGGAAAGTGCGTACCGACCCCGAGGAGTACGGCAACTCAGTGATGCCACGCTCCTTCATGATCTCTTGGAGCTGGTCGTAGCGCACGATTGCTGTGTTGGGGTTGGAGACGGCCAGCAATAGGGGCTTCTTGTCGTCCTTGCGCTCGAACGTCACGCGCACGGTGTCATTCTTCGCGCGTGCCGCGATACGAGCAAACACCTCGTCGTGATCGAACAGTCGGAAGATGTTCGGGCTGAACCCGAAGCGTTGACAAATGCTCTTCCAGAATCGGTTCGACGTCTGCGCCGGTTCGCCTGCTACTTCGATGGCATCACAGCGCTTGCGCTTGGTATCGCTGGCTGTCGCGACCATGATTGGAAGCAGATCCCGAACACGTGCGGTCTTGTACGAAAACCTCATCTGACCCTTACCCTTTCTGGGTTTAGAGTTTGGTGACTTTTACCCCGCTGTCTCTGCCCGCGGTGCCGCGAGTTCCTCAGTGACACGGTCGTCGGCGTCACCATCGCCGTCAGCAGCGTTGGCTAGATCTTGTCCACGCACGAAGCGCTTCGGAACTTTTTCGTTGTACTTCTTGATGATGGATGGCATTTTGACTTCTACCGTCGCCATAGTAGTGATGACGGCTAGTGCGATTTCGTCGGCAGCAGCGCTCGCCGTTACACTAAGCCAATGCCCATCTCTGTACACGAATTGCCTACGAGGCGCTGCCGTTCGGATGAAAGACCAACGCGTATGTTCTGGTTGTACTAACTGCTTGAAATCTATGCCAGGATATTTCCTGAAAACGCGGCCACACATCTGTACCGTGGGGCCTTTGCTCGACGGCCTGCAAAACACCGTCTGCAAATTGGGGGAATCAAAACCCTCGGTCAATTTCAAGCAGTTAAGCAGAACTTTCAACTTTCCTGTACTGAACTCGTCCAACTGACGGTCCACGTCTGTTTCGCCACTCACCACTTCACAAGGTACGTTGTGCAGCGCTAGCAGCTTTTGTGTTTCGTGGCATTGTGCTAGCTTGTGAAAGAATATGAGCGACTTACCCCATCGTTCTTTATCTCCCACATAAATGCCGGCCACAGTACCCGGTTTCCAATCAGGGATCGTGAAGTGATGATACGGACTGAGGTAATCCTCCTGTATGAGACGATGAATACCCGCATCCTTGATACAAGTGTCGAAGCACAGCTTGAGACGATCGCTACGGAAAGGCGTAGCTGTCATACCCAACGTGTACTTGGGTTTGATGGTGTTGTGGATGTGGGTCATCGTATTTGCAGCATCATGCTGGGCTTCGTCGACAACCAACATGTCGATGTCGCGCGGGATCTTTTTGCTGAACATAGAAAAGAATATCGCGTTCAGACCGATCCTCTTGGCTTCGTTCTCTTGCGCGGCTTGGGCAAGCAAATGTCGACGCATGCTCACCCAGCCTACCCGGACATTCTGCTCTTGCTGCATGAGCTTGCATGCCAGCAGAGCCATAATTGTCTTGCCGGATCCGGTAGGACTTTCTATCAACACGGAGCGTGCATTCTTCACCGTGAAGTAGTCAAAAGCCTTGGTGACAATCCGGGCTTGGTAGGCTCGAGGTTCAACCAGCGTTGTGCTGGTTAGTTCGTTGATATCCAATAGGTCACCTGCGAGTAGTTAGTGTTTCCTCAACGAGCGATCCTACACTATACCAGGCGGACTACGTGTGCGAACCATGGGTTTCTCCTTGTCAGAGATACTTGCTCGTGATTTCGAGAGACGCAAGATCATGGCTGAGTATCTGCAGCTTGATCCCCTCGAGCACTGTCGGCATAGGGCCTCCCGATTTTTAGCCACTCAGTTATCCAGCTAACCGTTTTACGGTCGGCTTTCTTGGTAAACCCGACTTCGAGCGACAACAACCACGTAGCTCCGAGGAAAGTATCTCCGATGGTATATCTACATCGGTCGAAAGCTTCTCGGAGATCGTACTCATGCTTGCGCAGCAACTCGCGAAGCTCTATGGCTTTCTCCTTGCCGATCATATCAAGCAGAGCGAAAAAAGAGTCTGCGTGATCTTCGGCGTCGAGATCAGTGCTGCCGCAACCCGCATAACCATCACCTGTAAGAGTGACGTGGGCACAACCGTCGTCTTCAAGTTGGTGTTTTTTGCAAACGCTGCAGTAGACGTAGTACTCAGCGTCGCAAGAAGGACAGATTTTGCCGATGTTGTCTCTGAGGGTGCAACCGCATTCTTCACAGCACTCCGAGCGCTCCTGTGTTACTGGCATCGACTTTTCCTCCTTCGGGTTCACGCGGCTTTTGCACTACGGGCAAGGGAGCACTCAGTAGCCGCTTTCTGAATGCTTCCAAGTCACTTGCTATGTCGTAACGCGATATGGCATTATCGCTGCGAACTTTGCGCAACTCGTAGCCATGCGCACCCATATACCAGAGGAAGAAATCGACCACGTAGATGTGGGCTGTGCGCCAATCCATTGGGCAGTTTTTCAGCTCGGCGATGCGTTTGAACAAGTCCTTCTGGTCGTGGAAATCACGCATGAAGTTGGGCAGGTGTTTGCCGTGACTCATGTAGTCTTTGAGGATGGGGTCCATTCCTTCTCCACAAGCATGAATACACTTGACCAGCCGTAGGAATAAAGTTTACGCACGTACTTGCGAAGCCCGAATAAACTGATGTGGTCAGTTTTCCTGATGAATTGTCTGGCTAGCCTCCTCGACCACCCTCCTCCCCCGTGATCCCACAGCCGTATGCGGTACAGCTTCCTAGTCGGTGTCACTGCCTTCTTCGTTGTTCTCTTCTTCTTTGCCTTCGGGCTCATCAGAGAAGATTTCTGGTACATCTGGGTCCTCCTTGGTAGCCGCGGGTTGGTTGCTCCTCTTCCGATTGAAGGATTTGGCTACGTTGTAAGCGTGGTTCATGGGCAACTCGTACCAGCTGCGTGTTCCCTTGGGACGAAAGCGAATGTCTTTGCCGCCCGCGACGAGTTCGATGATGATTGGTCGTCCAGTATCATCAGAGATACCGGTCTCGCGGACGACCTTCTTGGACAGAGACGTCGCCATTGCATCCTCCTAATTACGAGTAATTAACTCCCGTGGCGGTCTACAGGCTTCCACTGCTTCTTCTCCATGAGGCTAAATACTTCAGGCACGCTCACAGGAGAGAAGTTGAAACAGTCCACTCCGACGTCTATAGCTCTTGCGTGTGGATCGTCGGGCAGTGAACCGTGTGAATGTCCGTAGAGATGAAACGAACCGTGATGTGATTTGTTCCAGACGCGCATCGCATAGTGACACAGCACGAACAACTGTTCGTCAATGTTGACTTCCAGCATATCGTGCACGCTGTCGAACTGTTTGACGAACAACGGATCTTTACGACCCTTCTTGTCGTGATTACCCCAGATCAGGATGACTTTGCCAGCTACCAGTCGCTTGCGGTAGTGCTTGGCTATTTCACCCGCAGATGCACCACGCCAAGCACACCAATCTCCAATACAGTAGAGCGTGTCGTGTGGACTGACGCGTCTGTTGAAGTTGGTGATGATATTTTGATCCATCTCTTCAACATAATCAAAAGGGCGATTGCAGTGCTTGATGATGTTGGCGTGGCCGAAGTGCGGATCTGCTGTGAAGAAGATGGCCATTCTTGTTCACTTCCTTTTTGTATTCCAATCCTCGAGATGTGCGTTCCAGTCCGACTCTCTGAGTGTAAGACAAGGTACGCGTGCGGTGGTCGTCTCTGAGAACACACCAGTCTGGCAAAGTCCGGACGACAGTTGCGACATGTCCAGCGTAGGAGCCCCGTGGTTAACCAGCAACCGGTTGATGCTGGTTTTGGGTATGTGTACCTGCGGCAGATCATCACCCGTCCACAACAGGTTGTGTTTGCTGGGATCCACTTTTCCAGCGTCTACTCGTACCCAACCCAGGTCACCATTGGTGAAGAAACGACACACCAAACGCAAGAAAGCGTTGACGCATTCTTCGCCGTCTACGTCTACGGCAGCCTTGCGAGTAGCAAAATTGACATGCTTATCGCTGTTGGCTTGTTCGTTAAGCCAACGTACCGTAGCTGCTTTTACTCGTTCCGCAAGCGTGCTCGTACCCGCTAATCGCCAGTCGAGTAAGCCCAACCAGCGTAGAAACGCAGGTACTAACCGAGGAAGCATGTTCCACACTTCCTCGTCCGCCGTAGCTTCCTTCGCGCGTAGCACACACCAGCATCGGCAAGACAGCACATCGGCCGTAATGTCATCGACGATAACTACGCCGTTAGGCTGTTCTTTCCAGTTTTCTATGGCGTTTGTTACGAGCCGCGGCCAGCGGTAGCGCTCTTTGTGTTCCTTGATACATCCTAGACGTTCGGCTATGCGGAAACTCAGTTCAGCGCCAGGGCCGGCGAGTGCTATACCGAACGGGTTGGCATTGAAGATGGGTGCTATCAGGTTGTGCAGTATGCAGTCTAGTGTGCTCAACACCAACGTGTTGAAGGGTGTAGCTTTCGTTAGTAGTCCGATTTCGTCAGGAGTAAGACTTTCGTCGGGTGCGACGCAACTTTCCCCAGGCCCCCACTCGTCACCAAATACCGCCGCAGCTTTGGTTACTACACCTTTGGGACCTATGAAAAAGCGTGGGAACACGAAACTATGTGAGGCGTCATCCCAGCCTATGCGTGCAGGTGCTACACGCGTTGCAGGTTGACTGAATCTATGCGCAATATCGAGCAACTTCTTACGCCAGCGTGTGCTGACTAGCGGAAGACCTATACCCGTGCTTACCATTCGCTCACGTAGCCACTTGTATGGGTTAGCCTCAATATCGGTACCCTTGGTTACGAACGGGTGCTCCGCACCCTGAACGATGAGACGACCGTAGTACATGCTCATCCCGGGCTTTTCAAAGTAGACGATCTCATCGGTACGCAACACCACGTTGGAGATCAGCTCTCCGGTACGTGCATCGCGCCAGCCATCGCGGGACTCGTTTAACCTCATGTAGTCGACCATGATGGTGCTGTCGGTTATCTCTTGTGCTGTCTGTGGGCTTATCGTCGTACGAAGAGTAGCCGGGCACTGCATGAGGAAGCGGTATTTGACATCAGGCGCGAAGTTGATTTTCAGGAACAGACCTTCGGCGGCTAGTGGTGACATGGCACTAAGTGCCTCTACCAATGCCTCGTCCCAGAACTTCATGCCGGCCTGTGCCTGCTGTAGGTATCCCGTAGGCGTGAGAGAGCGTAGACGCTTATCAGGCGCACTGTCGAAGAACAGCATACCGTCAGCTGCTTGCGCGTGTTTGATTGTTTCGACGTCCCCGGGGCTGCTGATGAACAAGAGCGGTCTTCTTGTAAAGTGTTGCCAGATGCTGTACTCGGTGCCCGCGTTCTTGTGTCCTATGTCCCTGTAGTACATCGAGACCAGCGGTATCGGTTGTGTGTTGTCCAGGTAGTTGAGACAGTGTAGGCGCAACGCTAAAGGTAGGTTGTTTACCACAAACACGTTGCGGCCAAACAAAGGATGAGCGCCAGCTGTCGAGTACCACATAGCTAGACCTATGTCGTCATCGATCGCTGTACCGGTTTCTCTTGCCGTGAATTTTAGCCGGTAATCGTACCGTAGCAGTTGGAATGCCGTATCCTTTTCAAGCTCCCCGTCGCGGCCCAAAAACCAGAAAGCCTTGATGTGTCCGGGGACGTCTTCAAAAGGCACACAGAGCACTTCGTGCCAGTTACCACCGCGGAATATGCACCTACCACCGTCGTATCTACTACTTTGGTAGTTCTGAACACAAGGCCATAGCGCTTCGTCTACTGTAGACCTTATACTACCGCCCAGGAAACGACCCGGTCCGGCCAACCAACGATCAGCATCGAGTTGGACATCAACACCCAGCTTCTGTCGCAGTGCTCTGTACTCTTTGCTATCATTGGTTATGAGCCTCTTGCGGCATCCTGCCCATAAGTTGGCATACCGTTGTAGCCGCTGGATGTGACGCTCAAGATATTGGCGAACGTCGTAGTCGAGGATTTTCTCACGTGCAGCCAACAGCCCACTACTTACGAGTTTGCGAATCGTGCTTTCCACGTCTAGCTCATAGTAGCGGCCGGCCAGCTCGATCATGTCGCCAAAGCTGTCGCACCCGTAGCAGGCAAAACGCTCACCGCCCGTGTGCAGACTGCGGTAAATAGTCATCGCGCTCTGACACCACGGACAAACTACAGTGCAGGGAAGGCCCGTTTGCGGTACGATACCATACAGGTCAAGAACCCTGTTCCACTCTACAAAACGAGCTAGAGAAGGAGCTAATCTCATGTCCGTCCTCGATCAAACTCAGGACCTCGACGGTCGCGAACTGTATCGGCTCACGCGGCTGTACTCGCTACCGCCTTTTTGTAAGCAGGCGTCTTCCCAAATGATCATGGGATACCCGGATGGTGTTTATGCTTACCCACCCCGCCGATTGTACCCGTGTGACACAGCGGCGGCGACCTACATTTCGACGCTCTTCTTCCTCGACAAGAAGGCAGCGTTCAACGATGCCGTCGCAAACTACGTGCAAGGCCAACTTACGCGATATGCAAGCTACCACGGAATAGGCGAGCGGATCGAGCAGCTCAAGCAAGCTTTCGCAGCGGACAAGAACACGCCCGAGGCCCAGCTCTCTGACGACGAGTTCGCGCTGGTCCTGGACGACGGGGAACGTCATTACCCGTTACGCAACGCTACGGAAGTCAAAGCGGCTGCAGAGTTTACACTCAAGAACCGTCAGCTAATACCGCTCTCGTACCGTCAGAAAATGGCAGGCAGAATTCTGACAAAAGCCAATGAGTACGGAGCTGCCCTCGGGGATCTGGACGAGTTCTTGGAGAAGCAGGCCGGCTACGGTGGCTGCTCCACACAACAGGCAGCTGAACTGCTGTTCCAGCGGGCTCGTTTGCTCAAAACCGCTGGTAAACTTGATGCTGCTATCCAGATAGGACAACTGGCAAAGACCGCGCTGAGCACCAAAGAAGCCGTGCACGATGATGCACGTAGACGCGAACTAGCCGTCCTCGTCGATCGGGTGGACCGTGAGTACAACCTCTACAACAAGTTTGAACAGCTCATGCCGCCGGAAGACGTGCTGTTCGGTTTCACCGAGAAGTCGGCTAGCAATCTGCGCAATTCCCACGTCTCGACTATCAGCGGGAACATCTACAAGCGTGCCGATCTGAGCAACTTGAAGCTCGACGACATACGAGATTTCATGGGCGACGACTTCGCCGATGCCGTATCGACTGGCGGCTTGTTCGTTTCCGAAGAGAAGCTAGCAGCCATTGTTCCAACACTACCGTTGAACGACGGCAAGTCATTCGACCGTATGGCCCGCGCCCTGGGCGTCAAGCCAACCGCGGTGGAGGCTGCACACATCAAGGAAGGTTTCTCTACACCAGAGCTTGTGGCATTAGCTGCGGCGCGCTAAACGGCTGTCCTGGCGGGTTGACACGGTCCATGGCGCAGTAGTCTGGCGGCCAGTACAAATCACACGGCCTGCACGCCTTCGCTGTCATGTCACCCGTGAAAAGGACATGTACGTAGCGAGGTGTTGCATGCAGGCTTTTGATCAGCCCGTATTCCGGCGACGACATGTACGGCTGCTGGTAAAAGACGTGAAAACCTATCTTGGCTTGTTGCACGTCGATAGCCATCTCTGTCTCCTGTGAAAAAGAGGGCCGCTACGGAGTAATCCGTAGCGGCCCTGCGCGCGACCCCAGACGCGACTAGAAGCCTGCGCTGTCGAGCGCGTTTTCGTTCTTCTGCGCGCGGGCCTGGCTGTCGGCCTTCGCACGCTTGTTCACCAGTTTCTCGCGAAGCACCTCGAACTTGACCAAACTCTCGTACTCGTCGGCCTCTACACCATCGATGATCTCGAGGGCGTAGCCGTGCGGTGAGTTGACGTCGAAAAAGCGCTGAGCCGCGGCCTTCGCGCTCTTGGGAATCTTCTCGTCCTCCGGCATCTCGTTCCAGTGCTCCAGCGCGAACCTGCCGGCTTCCGCCATGACAGCCGCTTTGTTGCCTATGAGGTTCAGGACAGGATTACCGCTGCCGTCTTCGATCAAACCAATACAAGATTTCCGCTTCATAAGAAGCCCCTTTCTTGCCGCATATAGCGGCATTGAGATATGGAACGAAGAGGTAGTTGTCACTCCGCGGTCTTCTTTTTGAACCAGTCGCGCGCATGCAGTGGACAGCCTTCGACTATAGCGAAGACACCCGGACCGCCCATGAAATGCCCTGCCCCGTGTGCGTTATCCAGTACAGGACACGTACAGCCTAGGTAGAGCGCATCATCGCTGCCCGGATTAGGGGTCGGCGCTTTCTCAAAAGCATCAGCCATACCAATCCCAACGCTGGGCCCTACCTTGGGATCATCATAGCTGACCTCCAGGAAAGTGTTGCTTTTCTCCTATGTAACTCCGACAACAAGTCGGAGTTTACCAATCGCCTTCTTGTGACCGCGAACAACACGGACTACCTCACCAACCGCAAACAGACAACCTTTCTGGATTGCTATTGTCAATTTGATATTCCCACGGTAGTATCGCGACCATGATACAACCTCCACGTTATACGGGCGGCGGTCGCGGTTGTCCTAATAGAGGACAACATAAACACGGTATGCACCATTGGCCAGAATATGCGGTCTGGGCTGCCATGCTCATGCGGTGTTACAACAGTAAAGATCGACGGTATGTAGATTACGGCGGTCGTGGAATTGTTGTATGTGATAGTTGGCAAGGTAATGATGGCTTTTTAAGCTTCATTACCGATATGGGACAACGTCCTGGACGCAATTACCAACTCGATCGCATAGACAACAATGGGCCATATGATCGTAACAACTGTCGATGGGCTACGCGTCGTGAACAGCAATGCAATAGGCGTACAAATGTTCTACTAACATACAAAGGACGAATGCAGTGTATAGCTGCATGGGCTGAAGAATTGAACATGTTATACAGCACATTGTATTACCGCATGAAACGGGGGTGGAGCGTTAAACGAGCGTTAACGACACCCGTCTAAATCCGCACGGCCTTCTGCGATTTACACCAGGGAAAAAGTTTTTCATCTTGGCTGCTTTTTCCGCGGAGAAGCAAAGTTGGCACTTATCACACGTGATATGCGCGCCGGTGCCGTTTTCAGCAGGGCATACCAGATCGCCGTACACGTGTTTCTGGACTATCGCGCGTGTAGGATAGTCACGGAAAACAAGATCAACCGCCCTAGTTGGAATATCCTGGAGGTTGACGGCCATGTACGCGTTGCGAATGAAGCGCTCTTCCTTGGTAAGTACAGGGATGCCAGTTTCGGCATCACAGCTGTACCAGAGTTGCACGTTGGGTTGCAACGACAGCTGTACCAAGAGTTCACGTAACACAGGAACGCGCCAAGAGCGTGTGTACGCAAAGAACTGTACACCGGGACAGGCTTTAACGATAGTAAGCCACGCCGCGATGTAACCGCTGGAATAGAAGTCTCCAGCGGAGTGAATCCTCACTACCTTGGAGTGCTGTAGTCGTATGGACAGGATCATCCACAAGACGAAGAAAGGTGAAGCGCAGATAGCTAGTCTCTTGAAAAGACTCTCGATCACGTTGCTTTGCTGGTAGAAACCTTTGGTGGCGTAACAGCTTGCACGACAAAGTGCAGAGCTGCCCGGGCAAGTAGCAACCGCAGGTATAGACCAGATCGAGATTGAACCTAGCTTGGCATTACCTCTAGTGAGCAGACGGAAGGGAAGAAGCGAGCCAAGGCAAGTGAGCAAATGGGGCAGCATCGGGTTATCCGTGCGTTAACAGCCCCTCACTATAGTCGAAGCAGACCGTTCCTAGACACGCGCTGAGGAACGGCATAATGCGCCGGGGTGCGCTTGTGTATCCTCAGACACAAGGTACTGGTCGGCCAGTCTCCTGGTTGTTAGTATCCAGAAAATTGCCCCGATACCGACTCGTTAACTTTCAGTTGTGGTGGTGTTGGTGCTCATGGTCGTGTATGTGCTCGTGAAGGTGCGTTTGATCGTCGATTTTCTTTTCGACGGTGTGTTTGCCGCCACCAAGTTTGATGAGCCGTTTGACCATTGCATCGGCATCGTCGTGTGCTACCTCTGGCACCTTGTCGGTCTCGAGCTTGAGCGTGCCGTCTTTAAGGCGGGTGATTTTGATTTCAGTCATTTGCATGGCTAGTAATCATACCTCCTCAAGACGAAGACCCGCTCGCCGTTCTCGTTGGTTTCGTCTTCGACCACCGAGAATCCTAGCTGTTCGTTTTGTGTAAGTACCACTTCGTCGGCATACGCACAGCGTATGTCGTTCAGGTATCCCAGCGCACGTTCCGGCAGATCGGCACGATCTTTGTGAACAACAATCGCACCAGCCGGTGTTGTAACGCTGATGGACCCGTCGGACAGCGTGATGTGCTCGAATTCTAGTTTGTCGAGCGCTTTTTTCAGTAATTCTCTATCGGCTGCGCTGATTTCGATAGAGACTGTATTCGTCTCATAACACGGAATTTTTGCACCTCTCAGTCTATGTGAGTGTATGTTTTTCGGTGTATTATTTCGAAAACGCGTGTTTGCGTTATACCGAAACGTTTAGCTAAACTGTATTGTGTTTCTTTACCTGCGCAGCTACGTATCGTTCTTACTTGTGCAGGTTTCAGTTTAGCGCCGTGATGACGTCCCTTTTTCGCCATATCCAGCATATTGTCCTTGTGTGTTCCTAGGAAAAGATGATCAGGATTGACGCAGTTTGGTACGTCGCATGCGTGCAGAACATTGAGATTATTAGGAATTTCACCATGGGTGAGTATATGCGAAGCGATGAGCAAGCATAGTTTGCCCGTGCTTAGGGTGGAACGATCCATAATCTCCGTTTCGTCCACCGGTCCATAACCAGCACTTAGCTGTTTTTCGTATCTTACGACAGAATCTAACTACCGCTGGCTCTTTACGCATTGCTGTCCTCCAACAGCGTTTTGAGAGATTCACCACTTGCGGCCGTACGCCAAATAAGTGTATCTAGCTCGGCAGCAGTTATTTTGCGTCGTCTGGCTTCCTCGATGAAAGCTTTTTCTAACTCATCGTACCTCGATCCAGCTGGTGGAGTACTGCTTGGTGCATCATGTCCTAAAAGGCGCATAAACTTTAATACATGTGTATCAAGCGGTACGATTTCGAGCGTCGGGTCAACGTACAACATGATCATACGAGCTGTCTTAGGGCCGATACCGTGGATAGTTTTTAGCATATCTACGTTTAGATTATGCGTAATCCACATAATACCGGTAAAAGCTCTTTCTATTTTGTTGTATTGCCCCATCTTCACACGTTCAAGCTCTTCGCGTAGACTTCCGTTTGCCACTAGAGCCTTTACGATGTTGAACGGGGAGCGTCCCAGCTTGCAGTTGTTCTTGAGGAACTGGTCTAACTTCTGCGCTACCATAGTGGCCCTGCGGCCAGCCACAGCTACCGCAAAGAGGACCCATTCTTGCAAGCGACGCCCCTTGATGGGCGGTTTGAGATTGAACGGATCGATCATGCTTTTTTCTTTTTCCACTTCTTATGCGGTTCTTCGTACACTTCTGTCGTGACCCAGCCGCCGATGAGGTTTTTGAGGAAGGCATCTGCTTTGTCCCTCAGTTTTTGAAGAGAACGACAATCCGTTTTAAGCATTTTGCCATAATGCTCCCCGAAGCAATCGTATGCACAGAGTGGGACTATGGCTTCTTCACACTCGAGGATGGCTTCGCTCAGTACGTCAGTTTAGACGATGTCGATCTTTTTGTTCATTGCGCATCCGTAGGAACGAGTTGAATGAGATAGTCCGGCCCTATGCCTACAAGCTCTTTAATCACGTACTCTTCCAACCGATTTTGTGCCGGGTAATCGCCGCATATTTCGTAGGAACGAACACGAATGTGCTTACGAATTGCACACTTCGCATGGCCTATATCAGCCCAAAAGCTTTTCCCGCTACGAAGCTGTACGAACTCCCCGTTAACACGGAGGCGACATGGGGTCATTTTACGTCGCGGCTTACGTACCGGTACTGGACGGAATGTTGCCAGTAGCTTCTTCACTTCTTGCTCGAGCTTCATAGTTGAACCCCTCTCGTGATAGATCTGCCTCAACATCACGCAAAGCAGATGCTGCGTATCTGTCGATGTGTCCTCCTTGTTCCAGTTCACTTATCAACCTTGCTAGGTTGTTGCGTATCAACTTGAGCATGTTGCACCAAAGGGAAGGGCTAGGCCGTGACTACGGCCTAGCCCTGAGCCCGAACAAGGAGTTATTACAGTTCTACCGCACGCATCTGTTGTCTGGACTCTTTGCGGTCCTGGTTGAGATAACTGGAAACCGGCTTGGCATCGCTGGCTGCTGCAATCATATCCTCTATAGATGCAGCCTGCTTGGACTTGGCTTGTGGCGTGATGCTTTCAGCCACAGCTATGAGTTCGTCGATAGTCGGATCACCACTATCCCGCTTCTCAAAAGCCCTGTAGCGAGCCATGGTAACGACTTCCTCGATCTCAGCACCAACGAAGCCGTTGGTAGCTTCTGCGAACTTCTTCCATTCCTTCTCGCTGAAGCTGACTTTGGCAGTCTGCTTGCGAAGATGGATTTTGGCAATATCGCAGCGCTCCGGATCTGCTGGACGACCAACCAAGAAGATCTCGTTGAAACGACCTTTGCGCAGGAACTCGTCCGGTATTCCTTCTGTGCGGTTGCAAGTACAGATCACGAAGGCCAGTCCTTTGCGCATCGTCAACCAACGATTGAAAATGCCGAACGCACGGGTTGAAACGTCGTTGGATGTGGTGCTGCCGGCTTTTGCTCCGGCAAGAAGCTTCTCAGCTTCGTCGATCATCACCACACACTCCTTCACAGAGTCGATGGTATCCAACCCGCGTTCGAGACGTTCTTCTGTCTCACCGACCAAGGAGCCGTAGGCGCGTGCGTAGTTCAGCTCGAACAGGGGTAAACCCAGGTCTGCAGCAACCACGCTGGCGATGAGCGATTTACCGGTACCCGGCGGTCCGATGAGGATGACGCCCTTGGGCGGCATGAGGTTGAGTTCACGGGCTCGACGAGTAAAGCACTTCTTCCAGATGCTCAGCCAATCCTTGAAGAGATCACAGCCGCCCACGTCGTTCATATCAGCCAGGCGGTGTCGTGGTGTGTAGCGCAGGATCTCGGACTTCTGCAATTCCTGCGACTTGCGATCTTCGATGACACGGACGACATCGAGTGACCAGCCGAACTTGGTACTCTTCTCTCGTGCTTCTTGAGCAACGATGCGGATGGCAAAAGCCAGGATGTTCTCGGCAGCGCTACGAGGCAGACCCAACATGCCGCGGGAGATACGCTCGCGCAGATCGTCACTTTCGATCACACCGAACTTGCTCTTCACCGAGGGGCTGTTTTCGATGCCGGAAAGCACCTTGGTCAACTCTTCCTCAGTAGGCAGCGGATAGTTCATCACCCGCAGGGTAGCTTTCATTGAGTCGACGAGCTTACTGGAGTTGGGCGCCAAGACTACGAGCGGACGACGGCCCTTCTTGGCGTTGCCGTTGAGAATGCGTTGGTTGCAACCATTTCGGACCAGGCGTTCCACGGCGGGTATGTTGAAGAACTGCTGGAGATCGCGGAAGATAAAAATCACGTTCTCGTCGCCCCAGATGTTCTTGTCGTTATCGCCGCGCTCGATGACCGTTGAAAGCGCCTTGATGGGATCGGTCATCTTGTCGTTGTAGGCTTCACGCCAGCCGCGCTTGAGGTAGCTCTTCTTGGCGTCGTCTTCGGGACCGCGTAGTTCCCAGAAGCCCTTGATCAAGTCCCAACATACACAAGCCAGCGGTGGGTGCGCGTCAGTTGTGTACTTGCCGATGTCAGCAACTGCTCGGCGAATGTCTTCCTGGCAGTAGGTCTCATCCAGGCCGGCCGCAGAAAGGAAGAAGCCTTGTCCTCCTGCCAGAATGTCGTTGCAAAGATCCTCACTGAAAGTCAGTTCTCGCATTTGGTTACCCTGATAGAGGTGAACCTCCTTGCGGCATTGCTCGTAGACTACCAAGCATACGCTCGGCAACTCCTTCGACGTTACCATCTTGTAGCGGCGTTTTGCTGAGTTGGTCTACAAGCCGCATGAGGCGCTCACGAACCAGCCGGTTGATGTCATCAGTCTTGGATGCCTCCATGGACCAGATTGCCTCTGCCATGACAGGATCATCCGAGAAATCAGCTTGCACACGGCTGAGCACTTTAGGATCTACGACGGCTATCTTCAAAATATCAGGCGGTGTGAGGATACCTTCCGCCTTGAGGACCTGACCGACGTAAAACCTGATCTCCGGAACAAAAGGTTCCGGGTCTCTTTCATCAGGAGGAGAGAGAAGCAGAGCTTCCGTTACACCCCAGGCACAATCATCAGCGTCTGCCGGTGTAAATATACCCGGTGTACTGTGGGCTCCACTAAGTACTGCACACAGCTCCACGAAGTCAGGTAATGACTTGTAGAACCTGTTCGTTGTGAGCAGAATTATACCGGTCATCAACCGGTCTACATTTACCGGAGGCAGCTTGCAACCGCAATCTTCCTCCAGTTCCATGACGATGGTCCGCGGGGACCACCTGAACGCATCGGTGCCGTACATATCTACCAAGACCGTGACTAACGTCGACGCGAAAGCGTGTGGATCAGTCAGGATGGGTTTGAACCGTGTGGCGTGCAGTTCTTTCGAGTACGGCATGGAAATGTCCTGTGAATGAAGAGAGGCCGGCGGGGCAACTGGTTGCAACGGCAACCTTCGTCTGCGCGCGCAGAATGCTTGGTGTGTTCCCGTTTCTCGCCCCTATCAAGCCTTACCGACGGCCGTTTTTGGTATAGCAGTAAGGCACCGGCCACGGTCAACGCAGAAATACTTCCAGATTTCCTGTGAGAACAATGGTGAGTCCGAGAACACCTATCACGAACACCAGGAAAGCCAGGAAGAGCAAGCAGCCTTTGTTTTCAGGGTCCATACCCTTTTGAGAAGTTTGCATGGTTCTCCTATTTTAGACGCTATATACAGAAGCGTCGAGCTGTTGCCTGGGCTAATTACAATGTAATTAGCTTGTCGGGGCGGCCTCGACCAGTTGTTGGCATTCCTTGAGTTGTGCCTCGGTGAAAGCAATCTTGGCTTCGGCTTCGTCGTACGCCACCTGCATCTTCTCGATGGTCTGTTGCAGCGCCTTGACGTTGTTCTCCAGAGCCCCTTCTTGCTTGATGTGTCCGGTGCGGTCATCGAGGATGTGCCTCAGCGCGAAACGATCCACTCGCACGATGTGCGAGTTGTTCATCGCCAAAGGCTCTTCGCACAGTTCGATTGCTCGCTTGAGTTCCATCACATTCCTCCTTTGTTACCACAGATTGGCTACTTGTCCGCACAGTCAGGACAGTAGAAGCCTTTTGAAGCTACAGCCGTAGCTGCGATCAAAAGACAGCAGTCGTAAAACTCCTGTCCGCAACTGTGGCATGTGTATGTTTTGGGCTTCTCGTCGTAACAGATCACACGACATAGTGGGCAGTACTGGTCTCGCTTCGCTGCTTCTTCGTGTGACAGCTGTGGCATGGTGTCCTCCGTTAGCCGACTAGCTCCCTACGAGAAACTCGGCGAAGCGTCGTTCAGCCTCTGTTTCTAGCTCCTGCATGTCGATGTCTTTGGCGCGCATGTACTGCCTGATGTCATAAAGGAGCCCTACGGTCATCAGCGGTATTCCTCCTCCCGCTTTGCGTATGCTGTCGTAGAACGTGAAGACCTGCTGTGCACGCTTTACAGCCACTTCATCGATCTTCGGGTCAGCTTTCGTCTCCTGTGACGTCTGCGCTTTCCTGGGCATCGCTTCTCCTTTCACGCATGATGGGAATGAGCGGTTGGTTGTTGCACATTTCTATACGTTCGGCATATAGCACGCCGAGGTCGTACATGATGGTCTCTTTGGGACGTAGATTCTTCATTGCGCTGGAGACCTGACCTGTCTCGAGATTGAGAAACACACTCGAACCGTCCATGGTCGCGATCAGTCTGTCTAGAAAGCCTATCTTCACTCGCGGTAGCTGCTTGAGCTTGTTCTGACGATACCATTCGCGCTCTATGATATCTCCAGCCATAAGCACAGGTGTTGCGAATGTTTCCGCCCACAGTCTGATACGATCTTGGTCAAGCAGCTTTGTTCCTGACAGAAAATCAGCTACCCAAAACAGAAGAGCCACGCCACCTGACACCTCGCGGTCGGATGACATGGCTTCTTCAAGGCCAGTCAGAGGCCAGAACAGATTGAGCTGATAATACGTCAGGCGGCTACACGAAGTTTGTACCGCCTCGAAGCGCATTGTTTGCTCCTTTACAGGCGCGGCATGAGGATGATGTCGTTGCGGTAGCCAACGATACAGCCTTCGATGGCCATTTTGTTCCAGTCCTCGTTGGTCTTACCGTCCTTGTCAACGGGATAGGCGCCTGAGGTAGCGTTGTAGCCGACGTTGGGATAACCGCATGAAGCGGCTTTGGTTATGGCCATCCGCTTAGCGTCTGCTGTCGCTACTTCTTCGGGGTTGGAGCCCTCTACGGTGACAATGACTTTCCCTTCACGCAGAAAAGCATCCACAACACTGAGTGACATAACAATCTCCTTTGTTGAAGTTACGAACTCGTTGTGATTCTACCGACGGCCAATAGGTAAAGGGAAGAGCGAGTTTAAGGGAAATATACTTTTTACACCACAACGCTCTTCAGGGGAAAATGAATCATAGGCTCCTGGTAATGACCAAGAACAAGTGATTCACTTTCCGCAGCTGAAGAGCGTTGCGGTGTGCCGGTTCAAACGGCGCCGGTACGCCGTCCCAAGCCTCTAGAAAAGGCCAGGGAACCAGCTAGGAACTGTCATGAACAGTCCCTAGTTAGTATGCAAAGGAGCCGAGAGGCTCGTCGGGGTTTCTTATCCAGTCGCGTGTCTGGACTTGAGTCCTTAGAGTCTCTCGGTCCTCACCGATTCCTTTCGGTAGCGAAAAGGGTCTCAGCCCACGGTCATCCGCCTCCTACAAGAGCGGATACTCGCAGAGGTGACAGAATTGTAGCCTGTCACGTACAGCTACGGTTGTCGTGTAGGCCGACGCCCGTAAGTTGACCGCGGGCCGAGATAGTTGGTGGGGCGGTTCCAGCGATCAGCAACCTCCAGTGTCGCCCATCACTAAAAGCCGAAGAGCGTTGGACGCCGCCCCGTAAATGTTGGTGGGTGGCCCGGGCGCCGATACTACCGTGTCGCCCATTCACGGCAGGATCAGTTGGGCCGGGCGCACCCGTGAGTCGGCAGCAGCTTCGATTCTGCTGCCGGATACGACTCCAAGTTCTTCAGTCGGGGTCCTTGAAGTCTCTCTGCCTTATCCGACCGGCAGTATGCCTTGCCATTGGCACAAGCCCTCTTGGCCCGGGACTTGCGGGTTTCGAGGCAAATTCGATCGAAGACACTATACCGGGGTACCAAGTCCGGCTAGCCGAAATTCACGCCTGGCGGCGCTAAAGTCTGTGTGTAGGGTGCAAACCCACCCCAGGGAGCATCCTGTTTTGCCCAAGCCTGGTGAAGCCCGGGGAAACGTTCCTCAGTAAAAAGGGTTCACGAGCCGGTCGCCACAGACTGCGGACGGCCCGCTAAGACGGGTCCCAAGTAAATATGCCAGTTCTAAGGGTCTAATTTAGAGGGTCTTGTCGTGCATGACCCCTTGAGTATCTCGATAGATAACACGCAGTTCTGCTGTTCCCAGCGCCTGTTTAACTTGATTCAGCGGTTCACCTACGAGACTACCCATCTGACGCTTGACGTCGTCATAGAGGTGAGCTACCTGTCCGGCGTGACAGCCGCAGGTTGGTCTGTGTTTGATATGATGCAGCACCGGAAACATGGTCACCATAGCTGTCATCCCAGCCATTCCATTGATGACGTTGTTGTCAACAATGACCATCTTAGTCTCCTTACGGTGGGAACGGACCCACGATCACAGTGCTTGGTGGTCCGAGAATGTCCATGGCGTTCTGGGACCGGATAAGTCGTCCTAGATCGTCTAGGATAGCTTCGTAAGCTTCCATTGCCAGCTCCCTCGTCCTGAAAACCAGATCGAAGAAGTCTAACCGGAAGTATGGCGGGTTAGCATTTGGGAACGGGTCATCTTCTGGGAACTCCTGCAAATCTACAGGAGAGCAAACACCGTTGAACATATCCGTCTCGATAGGTCCTCCAGGTGTTGTTGGCGGGATACGTTCATACCGGAAGAGCTTGGTGGATGGAAAAGAGTCGACCGCGGTGATCGTACCGAAGATGCGGAAACCATCTATCACGTTCAGTGAGTAATGATTCTGCATCTGTACGTCGAGCGTGATCGAGCGAGTGGCTGGTCCAGCCATGGCTTTCTCCCGATAGCTATGAATGAAAGGGACTTCCTAAAACGAAGTCCGAGTCAGTCGTACTGACAACATATTTTGCCTGTTGCTTCTTTATTATTTAGCAAGCATCACAGACAGCACAAGTGACTTACCAGCCGCCAAACGACGCACGTCCACGAGGGTTGTAACCCCAAACCACCAAGCCGATGTCGTGCGCGTGTCTTTCGAGCTGGTTCTTACGCTTCACTCCTACGTCGAGATCCGTTTCTTCGATGAAGTCCTCTACCAGCTGCGCAGCATCAACACCAGACGCACTCAGCGGAAGCGCAGCTCTGTACCCTGCTTTTAGCAACCAGTCCTCGAATGCTTGTTGTATCTTTGTAAGAGATACGTTAGAGCTTTTGATGAATGAGCTACGAGGAGCCATGACAGTATTTCTAGACATACATGAAGCGAAATTGGAAGTCAGCAGGGAATCCTGGTACAGCGTCACGTACTCTGAACGTTATTGTTGTGTATGGCGGTATGAAGGCTTGTATCGGTGTCTGACTCTGTAGACTTATGATCTGGAAGTTTCCAGAGATTACGAAGTAACTCTCTGTGTTGGTATCTCCGTACATATTGGTGTAGTCGATCTGGAACTCCAGAGTATCACCACCTGGGTCTACGTTCTTTATCGAAGCTATACCAATGAGTCCGCTGGAATTACTTACCGTAATCAGGTCAACGAAAGTAGGTGTAGTAGTACTGTCGAGCGAGAAACCGTTAGTACCACCGCCGCCTCCACTATCTCCCTGTGGACCTTGCGGACCTTGGCAGCACGGACCTTGCGGACCTTGTGGTCCCTGTGGACTTTGACAGCACGGACCTTGTGGTCCCTGCAGACCTATTGGTCCCTGAGGACCTTGCGGTCCTTGTGGGCCCTGGCAGCACGGACCTTGAGGGCCTTGTGGACCTTGTGGGCCTTGACAGCATGGACCTTGTGGGCCTTGCGGACCTATTGGTCCTTGTGGACCTTGTGGGCCTTGACAGCATGGACCTTGTGGGCCTTGTGGACCTATTGGTCCTTGCGGACATTGACATTGGATACCTTGGGGACCTATCTGCGGACACGGGGGCAGGAATTGTGGCCCCTGAACCCCTGTCTCGGGTGGTCGCTGTATACCGGGTGGACAAATAAATTGACAACAAACCGTCATATACCACTCTTCGTTATATCGATGACATTATCCCCGTACCACGAACCAATCCTACGTCGCCGGCATAGCCATCAGCAGCTGCTCGTGCCAACGTGAAGATGATTGTGGCACCGGCAGTTACCGCTATTGGATCGCTCAGTGCTTCGGTGTACTGATTAGCTGTGATTGCATAGGCTGTTGTCAGTGGTAACGGCGTATCCACGCCTGGAGGTGAGACAGGTACACCTACGCCGCCGGGACGCGGCAAGATGCGGTAACTTAGCAACAGGTTGGGAAGTGTACCTGTTGTCGTGCCAAGCACTTTGAGTCGTAGCCGTACTTTTGGTGTTGGAACCAGGAAGTTCACAGGTACTTCGATCTGTAACTTCATGCTGGATATTACGCTTACCGGGAAGCGCCAGTAGTGCAAACCTCCGATGATCGTTTCAACTACCGTGGTAAACGGTTCCAGAATACGTGCATCTACTTCCCACGGCATCTTGAGATCGAGATACAGATGTCCGACAGTGGCCGGCGCAGCACCTACATCTTCAACGACGATAGGGCTGTTCGTGCGTGGTTGCAGCGAAAGCACGAAGTTCTGATTAGCCGCAAAAGTCAGTCGTGCAAACGAGAAGATGAGTTCCACAGGCCACTCATCGCGCGGGCATGTACCCGGCGGTGATGGTACGAAAGGTGCTGTCGTGTCTAGTTGGGTAGGCCACGGAGCGTCGCCATAGCAATCAGACATCCACCAGATACCGTTGCTGTCAACTTGCACCAGACCCACAGGATCTAGTGGCACTGTACGTTGTCCGCCAACGAGTCTGGTTGTAACACGTGTATCCCACGGTATAGCGGGTGGTACTTGTGGGATCACGTCAACATTCATCACACGCAGTATGAAGGCGCCTGGCACTACCGAGAAAGCTTCCCAGATAAGATGCGGATCTAGCGGAGCCGTAGGCGTTACGTGAATGTCGTCGCCTGGCATAACTGGCGGTAACGGCACAATCACGTCTACCGAGGTGCCTGGCGGTATCGGCGGTATAGGTATGACCGGTACAGCCGAAAGTACAGTACCGGGCGGTCCTAGTGTGTTGAACGGATCCTTCTTGTTGATAACCAGTGACCATGCCGAAGTGGGTACCGGTGGAAATACCGCAGTCAACGCCGGGTGTTGAGAGAGGTTGTAACCGAATTTCGCGTTAGCAGGAGCTAGGCCACCGAAGCTCGGGTGAGCAGCAGGCAACCAACCTGGTAGCGCCGCACTCGGCGCACCTATGACATGAGCGCCGCCAAAACCAGGCGGAGCTGTTGTACCGGCCGGATATGCAGTTAGATTGAAACTGTAATGAACGTGATCACCTACGAAGAAATCCTCAAGATGCGGGTTCACGTAAACATTACCTAAGCCATCGGCAATCAACACAGACACACCAAGCAATGGCTTGGTTTGTGTGAGCACACCGGGTATGGATGCGTGCAGATAGTAACGGCTCGCGGCAAGCGGTACGCTGTTGAGCGCCGCGGTCAAGTTGACAGCGGCACTACCGAGAATGAGTATGTCCGCCTTGGTAGCCGAGTGCTTGACGAAGATGATACCAACAACGTGTGCGCTGGCAACTGGTTCGAGCACGCCGGTCATAGGATTGGTAGTCAAGCCAGCAAGAGCACGCTCATAGCGGTTGTTTGGCCCGTTCCAGTAGACAGGTTGTCCTACGGCGGTGGCGCTTTCTACGTCTGCGTCTCTACGCAATAACGCTGCACCAGTACCCAGACTATCTATGATGTCTTTGAGATACTGGAGGTTATTGATGATGACGTCTGTAGGCCGATTTGTAACACCGGCGTCTACGGACTCACCGTTCACTACTAACTGGTAAAGTGGATTCCAGCTTGCCATCCTTGGCCTCCGTATTTCACAAGAAGTCTACGTTCCAACTTATCCCGATTTGCGAACCAGCAACTTTCAATTTCTGGTTCGCAACAGGGAAGTAACTCCTGGAGAAGATGATATCCTTCGTCTGGTCGCCAGGAACCGGCATTGCTACTAAGGTAACGCCGAAGACTTTGGAGTTGTTTGCATCAGAGAATGGTCTACCTAGGAAGCCGGTCACACCAGCGGTCTGTGAATAAACCGTTGCTCTGTTACCTTGTGGTGCTGTGAAGATCGCTCCATAGCCCGGGACAATGGTGATGACCGGTGTAGCAATCAAAGGCACACGTAGGAAGTCGTTAGTTATAGGCAAGCCGGCAAAGTATGCCAAACCGTCATCGCGCGTATAAACTGGGATGGTCGCCGGGTTAGCTGGCAGCGCGACGTTTTCGTACTCGATGTACATCCCTGTAAGCTTGAACGCAGGATTACCTAGTGCTATGCACTGAGTAGCAATCTCACCCCAGAGCTTCATCAATAAATTGCTACAGCTGAAAACGAGTTGCCGTGCACCAGTTAGCTCGTCAACGTCCCACACAGAGAGGTACCCGCGTACCAGTTGGTCTATGTTCACGATATGCTCCTAGACATAGAAGATGGCTACTAACGAATCACTCACATCGGTATTGCTTGCAGAATCCGTCTGATTTTCCATGGCGTCGAAGTTAGCGAAGCCTTCACCAGTCAGGGCTAGTGTAACGGATTCACCGACACCTGTCAGCCTGATCAGGCCGAGTAGCGTAGTCCACGGCGGCATGACGAAGCGAATGACCGATGTACCGAGATCCAAACCAAAGGCATCCGGACCAAACTGTGACCCTTGGATAGTCACCAACAGAGCGTTGTAACGCAATACTTGCTGGATGACCAGCTCCATAGGGTTAAGCATCGCTGGTACGTTGGTAGGTCCTGGTTGACCTACTGGATTGGTACGGTTATCCAAAGACATAGCCAGCGTTTGGTTGATAGCCCGTCCACGGGCTTGCATCTCGTCGAAGAAGGCATCAACATCGCCTGGATCGCCGCCTATTGGAAAGCGTAACTCAGCAAAGCCAAAACCGTCATCGGCGATGTAAGTCGTCGGCAGCGTAGCGTTTTGGAACGTAAGTTCGTCTGTCGCACCAGGGAACAGGAAACCACGTCCCAGTGTCAAAGCCGGCCACGTAGGGGGCATCTGACCGCGATTTATATCGTAAACGATATAAGTATCAGCCAAATACTGTCCTTTGATGAGAATTTCTCCAACACTCACAAGAATCGTAGCATCTGGGTGAAAGCGATAAACTTCCTTGTCTGTGATGACCAGTTTGCCGACACTATCACTTGTTACATACTCGACAACTTCGCCATCTGCTATGGCCCGCTCTGCGCCGGTCATAGCTGAGAGTACGCCATCCAGCTGTGCCCGTGCCGAACCTCCTACCAGCGCGTCCCATAGCTCGTTGACGAGTGCCTTGTAACCTGTACTCGAAGGCGTCCCCAGCCCTACAACGAAACCGTAGAGATCCGCCATCCATTCTTCGTCGAAGTCGGCCTGGAAGAGCCACAGCTCTATCTCTCGATCGACGACAGCGAGGTTTTCGTCGAGTATGTCGCTTACCGGAAATAGCGGATTGGCAAAAGGATCGTCGACGAACACCAGACGATGTGCCGTGCGATCTACACGGAAGTCTATGAGTTTGGTCAGACAAACCGCAGGCGTTGTCATATGGCTGCATACGACTGCAACGTCAGCCAAACTTTCTGGCGCTGCAAAAGCTACAGAACCGAACGGTGAAACACCGTAAAGCACGCCAGGTGCACCATACAACAAGCCGGTTGTACCGTATGGTAGGATCTCCGCGGGTATGGTCCCCGATTCTCGTATCCTGACCGGAAACCAGCGTAGTCTACGGAACAGCGGTACGGTCAATCTGCCGCCGGCGCTGTATAGATTCTGAATATCGTTGAAGGTCTGTTGTTCGAGCTGACAGCGGCCGTCAACAAAAGCTACGACTTGGTCACGACCCCCATACAACGATGACCAAAACGAGCCCAACAAGCCGGCTACGAACTCAGGATCTTCAAGCTGATTGCTGGGATAGAAGATGGCCATGTTAATTACGCGAAATTAGCAGCCACGAAACAGAACAGGGGCGACGACTTTTTTCGCCGCCACCCCTGTCCTGTAGAAAGGGCTATTCGTTTATCGACCGATGTTGATGAGCCCGATGTTCACACCGCGTCCGTCTGCTTGTGCTCCGGCACGGAACCCCGCTCGGAAGGCTGCGTTTCCGTTGAAGTTATCAGCCCTCACGCCAGCACGGAAGCCGGCCGCAAAGGCGTTATTACCAAAACTATGCGCGTTGAAAACCACAGCGTTACCGAAGTTACGCCCGCGCAAAACTACTGTATTGCCGAAACCTCCAAAACCGGAGCGGAAGACCGCTACGTTGCCGTAGCCTCCGAAGCCGTAAGTAGGTACCGCAGCAACCACAGGAAGCGCGTAAACGGACTGTACGGGAACTACCGGAGCTGCCTCTGCAACCGTAGGCGGTGCAGCCTGTACGATTACGTTAGGGGCAGCATAGGCCGGAAGTGCAACCGGAGGCAGTGCGTAGGTGGCGAGCGGAAGCGGATACCCGTAGGTTCCGACAACCGGCACACCCAGCGGGTAGCCGAGGCCGACAGGCGCGTAGCTGTAACTTGGAGCCGCGAAAGCCACGCGGACGCCGAAGTGGCTGGCTTGTGCGCTGTTCAGTGCAAACAACAAAGCAAATACGGACAGGAGACTGATGAGTACTTTTCGCACGGTTTGTGACCTCCTTGGTCAAACGAGTTTTCTGAACTACTGGTTTGTATTTCTCAGCTTGTATTCTACCGGCCACCAAGCTCGGTGAGCAATACAGCTAGATCCCTGCCTTTGATGGCTGCAGGGCTTTTCGAATCGCCCTTTGCTTGTTTAGGCATACGCGCCGTACGAATGGCATCGAGAATGTCGTCATTCGAGACATTGGGCGCCCAGGCACCGTTTACGTCAAAAAGACGTATATTGCCCGAGGTCTTACCGTTGCCATGACAGCTGGCACAATTGTTCTTCAAAATTGCCAGCACTTGTGCACTTAGCTGTGTTTGATTGACAACTGGCTGGCCTTCGTCCGGAATAGCCGGCGGGCCTTCTGGACCGTTGCGAAAGATGTTGCGCAACGTTTCGTTGACACGTTGATCGATCAGTCGGTTGATGTCAGCCTGATTGAGTGGCGCGCTTCCCGTACCAGGAGTGGGACTGGTATACACAGCACCCTGTATCGGTATCACCGGGGTGACCGGCTGAAGCGCTGGTAGATACTGGAATACCGTGGCCGGTACTACTAACGGTATGGCTATCGGCGCAACAACTTCCTTGATGATCACCGGTACGTGGTAGTTATAGGACGCGTATGAACATGACCTGAAACTACGTGCTTCGACAGTGCTCGCAAGCGCGAGACTTATGCCGATGGCTAGTAAAATCACCCACTTCTTGACGAACATTGTAAACCTCCTTGTCACTGTGAACCTCCTTGTCACTTAGCTGGTTGTCGTGGCTGATATGAGATTAGATGAAGCATCAACGCGCTGTACCCGTTTCTTTCCCAGGTCAAACGGCTGACAGGTATAGGCGGGTTTTGGAGTAGGCCCGTGAGACTGTAATGCATATTTATCCCTTCTGTAAGCGCCTGCCTCAAAACTCTCGGCTGTACACCAGCTTCCCGTGCAGCTACTTCAAGAGTAATCGGAACATCGAGGTAGGTATAGACCACTTCCTCGAAAAAGGCTGCGTTCTCTTTAGCCTTGAGTCCGTTTGTGGCCTCAACCGACGCAGCGTAGAGAGCATCATCGTGCTGTACTATACGATTGACGTCTATTTGGAAAGCCTCTCTAATGCGCAGGCTGAGATCAGCGCGTTTGCTGGGTTGTAAGTCCTTATAGCGTGGATCTTTGAATTGGTTGGTTACGAGCAAGCCAATGTTGCCGGAAGCTAATCTGCGCACACGGCAATCTACGGGCAATATACCGGAGTGGCAGATTGCACAGCTGCGTAAGCCTGTGTAGACCTGCTTGTCTCGAAGCCGTGTAGGCATATCATCACCGAATACGGCGATATCTGCATCGGCTTTATTCAGCAGTTTACCTTTGTCATTCACGACTGCATAAGCTTGAAGCCCGTTCGGAGTTGTGAAGATGATCTCCCGGGCGGTGATCTTTGGCTTATCGAATGTGTGCAAGTTCAGCAGGTAGTCTTCTTCGTCAATACCGCGGTTAGTATCGTTGGAACGCCAGATATAACCGCCTGTATAGCCTTGCAGTGTAGGCAGCCTATGCAATACACGGTTATGCAGTGTTACCAATCTGGTATCGGTAACGGCCGCAATCAAACTACGTGCGGCTTTGACATTGTCGGCGTTAGCCAGCCTTTCTATATCGGCTTCAGTTCCTTTGTCAGGGTCCAGACCGATAAGTTTGTAATAGGCCGGAGCCCAGCCAGCGTAGACGATGAACCAGTCAGCACGAATCAGCGGGTTTTTAGTGTTACACGCGGTTATCAATGTAGCGATGCCGTTGCCGCGGTTGCCTACGTTAGGTTCTATGGCTATCCAGGGTGCAGAAGTCGAGAGAATTGAAGTTTCGGTCTTTACCTTGACTTTCACTTTCTCGGTTTTGTGCCTGTTGAGCTTAGCATCCCATATTTGCTTACCATCAGGACCTAGGACAGGTTGTTC
>Ga0247727_10001012_pt1 | contig 68431 bp, 57 predicted proteins | sample WisWelCaveWW1625_FD_202498 | JGI IMG/M metagenome (GOLD analysis project Ga0247727, IMG submission 202498) | Biofilm microbial communities from Wishing Well Cave, Virginia, United States - WW16-25 | ecosystem: Environmental > Aquatic > Deep subsurface > Groundwater > Cave microbial mat | place... | reverse complement strand
TTGCACGCCGAATGCGCCGTTCAAGGCCCCGAGCGGCTCGTGGAGCATCTCCAGGCGACCCTCCCAGGCCGCGTTGGTGAAGAGGGTTCCCACCTCGTCGCCGTCGAGCTCCTGGTGCTCGTAGTTCGTGACCCCGAACCGGAGTCTGGCCCCCCGGAACGCGAAGAACGGCTCCGTGCGCGCCCCGCGCACGTCGACGCGTCGCTGGCGCATGTCGATGCGGACGCCACCCTCCGCCGCGCCCGCGGCGGAGGCGCCCGCGGCCTCCTCGTGCGCGTGGCTGCCGGGGATGCCGTAGAGCGTGTCGAACGCCGTCCAGGAGGCGCCGAAGAAGCCCTTGCTGCCGACGTACGACGCGCCGATGCTGCCGCTCGTCGACCGGGCGGCGCTGTTCGGGAGGATGCCGAAGGCCCCTTCGCCTGCTTCGCCCGCTCCGCCCTCCCGTGCCTCCAGCTCGCGCAGGCGCTCGGACTCGGCAAAGCCTGGGATCCGCAAGTCCCCGGTCTCGCGCCGCGTGAACACGCCATGGAACACCAGCGGACCCACGGCCGTCCGCAGCGACGCCCCGCCGCTCCACTCGTCGTTCACCGACGCCCCAAGTAGCTGGAGTGCGCCACCCACGACGTGGCCGGGAGCCGAGTCGGGGATCCGGTCGTCGAGGACGTTGACGACACCGCCCACGGCGCTGCTGCCGTAGAGCAGCGTGGCGGGTCCGCGCACGACCTCGATCTTTCGGGCGCTCAGTGGCTCCAGGCTGACGGCGTGGTCGGGGCTGGTGTTCGAGGCGTCGCCGACGCCGACGCCGTCCTCGAGCACGCGGATCCGATCGCCGCCGAGGCCGCGGATCACCGGCCGGCTCGCGCCCGGCCCGAAGGAGCTGGAGCTGACGCCGGGCTCCGAGGCCAGGGTCTCGCCGAGCGTGGGCGCCATCCGCAGCGACAGCTCGTCGCCCGACAGCACGCTCACGGGCTGGGCCACCTCGCCGAGAGCGCGGACGTCCGACTGCGCCGTGACGACGACCTCCTCCTGGTGCACCGTCACGTCCAGGCTGATGTCGAGACGCGTCTCGACTTTCCCGACGCTCGCGCGCACGACGCTCGAGCCGTACCGCGGGCTCAGGGCCTGGACCAGGTAGTCTCCCGCCGGGACGTCGGCGAAGCGGTAGCCACCCGAGGCGTCGGCATGCACGCGCCGCCGCAGGTCAACGATGTGGACGACCGCGTCGAAGGCGGGTTGGCCGTCGAGCTCGTGACTGTGCCCAGCAATGCGCCGCTCGACTGCGCGCTCGCCGTGGGTACGTGTGTGAGAGCCAACAAACAGAATGAAGAAACCGGTCCTGATCCTCATGCTCTCGTTCTCCAGGTCCGAAAGACAGCGGCCCCCGAAACCGTTCCAGGCCTCGGGCGACAGTGGAAGGGAGACTAGAGAGCGGCTGGCGGACCGCGGCTCGGCGCGGACGTGACCGGCACGTCGCGATGCGTCGCTGGAGCCTCGAGGCTGACGCTACAGGCGTCGTCCGCGGTCGGAAGCTGCGGGACGTCGGGAGGAGAAGCACCAGCGGAGGCGAGTGCGACGCGGCACGCCTTGCAGTGGCGCTCGACCACGCAGCCGTCGTCGGTGTGGACGAAGGAGCCGAGCGTCGAGGCGGCGAGGACCAGCAGCAGCAGCGCCGTGACGAGCGGCGTCACGCGGCGCAGGCGGCGGGCGGCCTCCATGTCTCGAGACTAGTGACAGCGCCGCCTGGCGTCAAGCACCTGGCTAGCTCACCTGGCCGGGGCGCGGGACCGGCGGCACCGGCATCGGACCGAAGGCCAGGTTCGCGGGCATCAGGGCTTCCGTCGCGTTCAGTGCCTGCTCCCAGGTCACGGCCTTCCCGGTGTAGGCCGACATGCGGCCCATGATCGCCGTCAGCGTGCTCTCCGCCACCGCCCGCAGCTCGTTGCTCGGCTCGCCATTGCGGATGCTGGCAATGAGGTCCGTGTGCTCCTGAACGTAGGGGTTCGCCGCGGTGCCGGTGAACTTGTAGGCCGCGGGGCCCAAGAGCTCGTAGCGCCTGACGCCGCTGTCGAGCTCGGAGCGCCCTTTCGTCCCGACCAGCGTCTCGGCGACGCGATTCTCGCAGTCGGGGATCTGCCGGCACATCGACATCGCGTGCACGCCGTTCGGGTACTCGTAGTCGATCGCGAAATGGTCGAAGCAATGGCCGTAGTCCGGGCTGATTCGCGACTGCCGCCCGCCCATGCCCACCGCGCGAATCGGGTGCGTTCCCATCGCCCAGTTCACCACGTCGAGGTTGTGGACGTGTTGCTCGACGATGTGGTCGCCCGAGAGCCAGGTGAAGTAGAGCCAGTTGCGCATCTGCCACTCGAGGTCGCTCCAATCGGGCTGCCTGAGCTTGTTCCAGAGCGAGCCCTGGTTCCAGTAGGCGCGCGCCGCGAGGATGTCGCCGATCGCGCCGTCGCGCACCCGCCGCATGACTTCGAGGTAGCCCTGCTCGTGGCGCCTCTGGGTGCCCGCGCCGATGCCGAGGCCCTTCGCCTTGGCCGCCTCGTAGCTGGCGAGAACCGAACGGATGCCCGTGCCGTCGACCGCGACCGGTTTCTCCGTGAAGACGTGCTTGCCCGCTGCCACTGCCGCTTCGAGGTGCGCGGGGCGGAAGCCGGGCGGTGTCGCCAGGATCACGTAGTTGACGCCCGGCGTCGCGATCACCTTCTGGTAGGCGTCGAGGCCGACGAAGGTGCGCTCCTCCGGCACGATCCCGGCCTCGCCCAGCTCCTTGAGGCGCTCGCGTGTCTCGGCTACCCGGTCGGCGAAGGCGTCGCCGATCGCGACGACGCGGACACCGGGCGAGCTCTTGACCGCGTCGGCCGTCGCCCCGCGGCCGCGACCGCCGCAGCCGACGAGCCCGACGCCGATCGCGTCGCTGCCCGCGGCGTGAACCGCCATCGGGTGCAGCCCTTGCGCCGCCAGAGCGGTGCCGGCGGCGGCGCCGATCCGGATGAAGTCGCGCCGGGACGTGTGTTCGTCGCTCATGCGAAAGCCTCCCTCACTTCGTCTCGAACGGCCTCACCACACGGAAGCCCACGAACGTCGCATCCGTGTGCCACCAGATGCTCTGCGGGTCCTGCGGGTCGCGCTCGTTCCACGAGCCATCGGACACGCGCCGCGTGGCGCAGCCCGCGCTCGCGGCCGGGTCCGCCCACGAGCCGCCCTTCGCCACCTGCGGGTAGAGCGCATCCGAGCCGTCATGCACCCACTCGGCCACGTTCCCCACGAGGTCGAAGAGTCCGAGCGCGTTCGCGGCCCGTGTGCCGACCGGGTGCGGCCGCTCCCCGGCATCGTCCCTGGTCCAGGCGCGCGCGTCGCGCACCGCCTTTTCGTCGCCTCCCGCACGGCAGGCCCACTCCCACTCCTTTTCCGTGGGCAGCCGATAGCCAAGGCCCGTTCGACGCGCCAGCCAGCGCGTGTACTCGAGCGCCGCGTGGTGCGTGATCGAGAGCACCGGAAGGCGATCCTTGCCGAAGCCGAAGCTCTCGTCCGCGTAGGGAGGTGTCGGACGGGTGATGGCGTCGGCTCCGGGCGGCGGCTCGTCGGCCCGGCGCACCTTCGCCTGCGGGTCCGCGCGGAAGACGTCGTACTCCGCCCAGGTGACCTCGGTTCGGCCGATCCAGAACCCGGTGGAGCCGTCCTCGGGCGGCACCGGCGCCATCTCGAACGTGACGGCCGATCCCGGCACCGTCGCCGTGTAGCCTGGAGGCGGCGGCGGCAGCAGAGGAAGCCGGAGGGTGCAGATGAACCGCGGCCGTGGCCCGCAGAGCGCGAGGCCCGCGAGGGCCACGAACGACACCAGCGCCAACGAGCGTCCCTGCGACATCAATCTCCGTCTCAGCTCGGTCCCAACCCACCTGACGCCGTCGATCAGGATGGACGATGCCGCTAGCCCTCGAGACCCGCCTTGGCGAGCACCTCGGGCGGGCAGCCGTTCCACTCGCCGACGAACGTGTTACCTATGTAGCGCAGGTCGTCGACCCCCATCCGGCTCGACCAGAAGCCCGAGGCGACGAGATCGCGGAACAGCGTGAAGAAGGCCGCCCCAGCTTCCATCTCGGGCCTGGCCTTGGCCGGCCAGGCGATGTCGTCGACGAGCGCGCGCCGCTCGTCCGCGGACGCGAGGGCGAAGCCCTTGCCGCTGCGCTTCGCGCACTCGCGTTCGAGCCAGGCCAGCCCGCCGCGCATGCGCGTCTGCAGCGCCTCGCGGTCGCGCACCTCGGCGAACGGGTCGTCCAGGATGAAGTCCACGAACTCGGGCACGAGCGCGTCACTGGCGCTCCCCGAGCGCGCGTCTTTCGGGATCACGACGTCGGCCAGGACGCGCACCGTCGCCCACTCGTGGGCGGTGAAGAACTTCGGCGCGTAGGGCTTGCCCTTGGCCTTCGCGGCCTGCCGGTGCACGTGCTCCTGCGCCGCCTGCACGCGCGCTTGCGACAGGACGATGCCGGCTGCGAGGGGAATCGATCCAACACGCCGCAGCAGCTCGCGCCGTTCCATCTCGCCTCCGGGAGCGCGGGCTTCCCGATCCTTCTCGGCTTGGCTCACAGGTTCCCCCTCCCGCGCTCCTCGGCGATGTGCTCGGCCGTGCGCATCGCGAGCGCCAGGATCGTCCAGGTGCAGTTCTTGTGCGCGTTGCTGACGAACGGGCCGGCGTCCGTGACGAACACGTTCTTCGCGTCGTGGGCCTGGCACCACTCGTTGAGCACCGACGTGCGCGGGCTCGTCCCCATCCGCGTGGTTCCCGCCTCGTGGATGATCTCGCCGCCCGTGGAGATGCCGCCCGGGAGCGCCGGCGTGGTCCGCGAGCGCAGCGAGCGGTTGCGCTCGACCAGCTTGCCGCCCATCGCCTCGATGATCTCCCCGAAGGTCCGGCGCATGTGGCGCACCTGCCCCAGCTCGGCGTCTCCCCACCCCCAGTGGAAGCGCAGCACGGGGATGCCCCAGCGGTCCACCACTTCGGGGTCGATCTCGCAGAAGCTCTTCTCGTTCGGGATCATCTCGCCGCGCCCGCTGAGGTTCACGACGGCGCCGTAGTAGCGCCGGTAGTCGTCCTTCAGGGCCTGGCCGTAGCCGCCGCCCTGCACCTGCTCGATGCCCGCGCCGAAGCCGTAGCCGGGCATGCTCTTGCCGCCACCGAGCTCGATGTGGTAGCCGCGCGGGAAGTCGAGCTTGCGGTTGTCGAGCCACCAGGGCACGTAGAGGTGGTGGCCGCCGGCGCCGTCCTCGTTGTGAGGCGGCAGGTCCACGAGCGACGGGATGAAGCCGCTGACGCTGGTGCCCACCGTGTCGGTCAGGTAGCGGCCCACCGTTCCGCTCGAGTTCGCGAGCCCGTTCGGGTGGCGGCTCGAGCGCGAGTTGAGCAGGAGCCGCGCCGACTCGCAGGCGCTCGCCGCGAGCACCACGATGCGTGCCCGGACGTGGCGGTCCTTGCCGCTCGCCGTCTCGACGTAGGCGACCCCCGTCGCCAGGCCCTCGGCGTCGGTCGTGACCTCGCGGGCCATGGCGCCCGTCCGGATCCCGAGCCGCCCGGTCGCGAGCGCGGGAGGCAGCAGCACCGACGGCGTCGAGAAGTTGGAGCCCGTCGCGCAGCCGCGGCCGCACTGGCCGCAGTAGTGGCAGGCGGGCCGGTTACCCAGCGCCTGCGTGATGATCGACATCCGGGCCGGGATCACGGGGATGCCGATCCGCTTGCACGCCTTCTGGATCGCGAGCTCGTAGCACTTGGGCTTCGGCGGCGGCTGGAAGATCCCGTCGGGCTCGTTCTCGATGCCCTCGTTCGAGCCGAAGATCCCGACCATCCGGTCGAGGCGGTCGTAGTAGGGCCTGATCTCTTCGTAGCCGATCGGCCAGTCGTCGCCCAGGCCGTCACGGCTCCTGGCCTTGAAGTCCCAGGGACCCATCCGCAGCGAGATGCGGCCCCAGTGGTTGGTGCGGCCTCCCAGCATCCGCCCGCGGAACCACATGAACTGGTTGCCCGGGGCGACCGTGTACGGCTCGCCCTCGATGTCCCAGCCGCCGATGCAGCCGTCGTACTCGCCGAACGGGCGGCCGCGGTGGCCCTTGCCGCGCCGCGGCGAGTCGTGGTTCCAGGCGAACATCGCGCCGTCTTTCGCCGCGTCCCAGGTCTGGCCGGCCTCGAGCAGCACCACCTCGGCGCCGGCCTCGGCCAGCACCTTCGCCGCCATCCCGCCCCCTGCTCCCGAGCCGACGATACAGACATCCCAGGTCTTCGACGGCGTCAGGACTTGCATCAGTTCTGCCCCTTGAAGGTGTCGCAGGCCGAAGGATCGCCCGCTTCAAGACCCTGCCGCAGCCAGCGCATGCGCCTCTCCGCCGAGCCATGGGTCCAGGACTCGGGAGCCACGTAGCCCTGCGACTGCTGCTGGATCATGTCGTCGCCGATCGCAGCCGCGGCCCGCAGCCCCTCTTTGATGTCGCCCGGGTCGAGCGTCTGCCGGTTGAAGTGGCCGTAGACGCCGGCGAGGCAGTCCGCCTGCAGCTCGAGCCGCACCGAGAGGGCGTTTTGTTCCTGCTTGGAGCGCGCGCGCTGCTGCGCCGTCTGGATCTGGTCCGAGATGCCGAGCAGGTTCTGGACGTGGTGCCCCACCTCGTGCGCGACGACGTAGGCCTGCGCGAAGTCGCCGGGCGCGCCGAAGCGCCGGTCGAGCTCGCGGAAGAACGCGAGATCGAGATAGACCTTGCTGTCGAGCGGGCAATAGAAGGGACCCACGGCGGCCGAAGCCAGGCCGCACGCCGAGGCGACGCGCCCATCGAAGAGCACGAGCGTCGGCTCCTGGTAGCGGCTGCCGCTCTTCTGGAACACTGTGTTCCAGGTGTTCTCGGTGTCCTTCAGCACCACACCGATGAATTGTGCCTGCGGGTCGCCCGTGGGAGCTCCACCCACGGGGGCCTGCTCCACGGTCGGCGCCTGCTGCGGGGCCATCTGCTCGACCAGACCGAGCAGCCCCAGCAGCTGGCGGGGATCGGCGCCGGTGAGCAGCGAGATCGCGAGCACGACCAGCAGCCCGACGCAGCCGAAGCCCGTCCCGCGGCCGCCGGGCACGCGCATGCCGCGGCGATCCTCGATGTTGCTGCTGCCCTCGCGACCTTCCCAGCGCATTGAGCCCTCCGAGCGGGATGTCTCTGCTGAAGCGGCCGGCCGAGCCGGCCGCGGCGATCATACAACAGGGCTCTCAGCGATCGTGGCTGCTCTCGAAGACCCGCGGGCTCACCGTTCCGGGTGCCGGAGCTTCGAGGGATCGACGGCCTCGGCACGCAGCGCCAGCGCATGGTCGCCCGTGAGGGTCGGCAACCTCAGCCACGCAGCAGAGTGAACAGGAAGCCGCGCGACGTGTCCGGCACGGGGCCGCCCATCAGCCAGAGCCACACGAAGGCGCCGTAGAATGCCGCCATCAGGACCAGCGCCACGCGGCGCCACGGCGCGGGCCGCAGCTCCCTGGGCAAGAGAGTCGTGTTGACGCGCAGGATGTGCAGGGCCGCGATCGCAAAGACGAAGCCGGCGACGTTCGCCGCGAGCTGCAGCAGGACGATCGGCGCCGTCAGCGTCAGCGCGAAGGCGCCCCAGCAAACCGCCACCGCGAGCACCGAGTAGTAGACGCGCCTGACGTCCGTGAAGGCGCGCACCCGGCCGCTCGCGCTCCAGAGAATGTCCGTCACGGAGCGCACCGTGGACTCGAGGATGTCGATCTGGACCTTGAACAGGATCCAGGCGCTCATGATCGCCACCACGATCGCCAACGACGGTCCGGCCTGCTCGGCGAGCGCCCGTGCCAGCTCCGAGGCGATGTTGAGCCCGCGCAGGTCGGTGCCCCTCGGGATCAGCGACGTGTAGAGGATCCCGGGCAGCGCCATCCCCAGGATCGCCCCCACGAAGAAGATGCCCCACTGGTCGACACGCACGATCCGCCACCAGCCCTTCCAGCTCTCGAGCGCCGCGTGCGTGGTCTCGAAGACCGTTCCCGAGTGCGCGAGGTGCACCTTCTGCCCGCCCACCACGGTGGGGATGTAGCCGACGACCGAGCCCATGCCGTAGCCCTTGTCGCGCGCCCAGCTCGAAAGCGTCAGGTTCGTGACGCCGCCGCAGCCCGAGAAGGCCGCGAACGCCCCGACCAGGAACCAGTCGGCGCCTCGCGGAATGAACGTGAAGCCCCCCGTCGTGGTATCGAATCCGAAGAAGCCCACGATGGCCGCCCACCAGTCGGCGGGCGCGGCGAAGACCAGGCACAGTCCCGCGAGCGCGAGCAGGACCACGGACAGCATGACCCAGTTGAGGATCTCGAGCGTGTGCTCGATCCTTTTGCCTCCGAACAGCAGGAACAGCACGCACGCGCCGAACACGGCGAGGGCCACCAGGTAGACCGCTCCCGATTCGTCGGGGCGGGCGGCACGCCCCGCCCCGAGAAAGAAGAAGGCCCCGGCGGAGGCGCCGGCCCAGGCGGGCCAGCCGTTCTGCAGCAAGTAGAGCCCCGCGTAGAACCAGCCCCAGAAGCTCGCGTGCGGCTTGGTGCGCATGAAACCCGTGAGGGCCGGCTCTCCCGTGTAGAGCGTGTAGCGCACGAGCTCGGTGTTGAAGATCGTCTGAAACGTCACCGCGGCGAGCGTGACCCACAGCAGCGACAGGCCGTAGCGGACGAATACGGAGGGCCCGATCAGCCATTCGCCGCTGCCGATCGCGGCCCCGAGCACGATCGCGCCGGGCCCGACCACCTTGAGCATGCGAAGCCCGCGTGTGTCGGGGGGCAAGGGCAGCTCCGCACGCCCCCACGCCTCGAGGCCGGTGCGGGCCTCGCGCGCCACGGCGGCGGCCGGCTGACCTTCGTTCCGCACCCGGTTAGCTCCGGTACGCCTGGCGCCCGTGGCCCTGCGCCGGGATCCCCTGCGCCTTCAGCACCACGTTCTGCAGCGCGAACATGCAGGCCGCCGCCTCGTCGATCTTGCGGGTGAACGCGATCGACCCTTGCAGGATCGGCGCGAGCCGCGCCTTGTCCTGGATGCGCGCCTTCGGGTACTCGTGCTCGACCACGAGGTGCGTGTTCGCGACGTCGAGCTTCAGCAGCTCGCGCGCGGCGAGCTGGTGATCGAGCCAGTCGACGGTCCGGTTCTGGAGGCACGCGAGCGGGTCGTGCTTGGCGGTCCCCGGCAGCTCGTGCTCGCACAGCACGACCTGCTTCTTCCAGGCATTCCGCTGGTCGGCCGGCCGCGGCGAGGGCTTGCCCTTGATCCAGTCGCCGCGTTCCAGCGTCTGTCCGCCGTAGCCCCAGGCCGAGACGCCCTTCGCGTCCGTCACCTGCCCCTTCACGTGGAAGCCGCCGATCAGGAAGTTGTAGCCCTCGTCCTTCAGGTAATGGAACAGCGAGCGCGTGTCCTGGCCCATCAAGATCGCGTGCGAGGGGTCGTAGTGGATGCGGAACTGCTCGCCCACCCCGTGCTTCTCAGAGATGCGGTGGAGCGCGATCCAGGTCCCGGGCGTGTAGGCGATGTTGTTGTGCCAGTTGTCGTTCGTGGTCCAGCCCGGCATCGGGCACTGCTCGACGCGGTACGTGAGCTTGCGCTCCTTCGCGTACTTCAGCAGCGGGACGAAGCTGCGCTCGAAGTCGAGGAGGTTCTCGTCCATCGAGTGCCCCTGGTTGCGGCCGACGAAGCCGCAGACCGCGTCCACGCCGAGCAGCACCGCCGCGTCCATCGCGCGCCGCATGAAGTCGTGCTTCTTGCGGCGGATGCGCGCGTCCTCGTGGAGCATGTTGTCGAAGTAGCCGATGTCGGAGATCCCGACGGCGTGCGCCTTGAGCGCCGCCTTGACGCGCCTGGCGCGGTCGCGATCGAAGGGCTTGCGCAGGTCGAGCGTGTTCGCGACGGGGTCGAGCATCGCCTCGGCGGACACGTCGGCCTTCGTAGGGTGCAGCGCGGCCGAGAGCTGGATGTGGTCGGCCCCAAGCTCGCGCGCGAACGCCACCCACTCCTCGATCGCGAGATCGGGGTCCTTGTCGCGCTTCTCGCGCGGCGTCAGCTCCTGGAGCGCCGCGGTCAGCACGCCGATCTTCATGAACTTCGGCTCGAAGCCGGCGACGGGCATGGGATCCTCCAGTTACTCGCGTCCGGCCATGAAGGCTTCGATCTCCTCGAGCGTGCGCGGCACCCGCGCCGAGAGCCGCACCAGCCCGGTCTCTGTGACCAGGAACGAGTCTTCGACGCGCACGCCGATGTCGCGGTACTTCGCCACGGCGGGCCCGACCTTGTCCTTGAACGCGCGGTTCTCGGGCGTGTCCTCGAGCGCGTCCAGGGCCTGCTCGCGGATGTAGAGCCCCGGCTCGATCACGAAGGCCATGCCCGGCTCGAGCGGCCGGCGGTAGTCGCCCACGTCGTGGACGTCGAGGCCGATCCAGTGGGCGATGCCGTGCGTGTACCAGGTGCGGTGCTGCTTCGAGGCGGGATCCGTGATCAGGCCGAGCTTCAGCAGGCCCGCCTTGATCAACTCCTCCGCCGCCTTCTCGATGTCGGCGGTGCGGTTCCCCAAGACCGCGGCCTTCATGCCGGCTTCTTGCGCCGCGAGCACCAGCCGCCACAGCTCCGCCTGCTCGTTCGTGTACTTCCCGCTCACCGGCCACGTGCGCGTGATGTCGGCGGTCATGTTCTCGTGGAACGCCGCGGCGTCGATCAGCAGCAGCTCGCCCGCCTTCATGCGCCGCGTGGAGCGGTTGTAGTGCAGGATCGTGGCGTTCGGCCCGCTGCCCACGATCGAGGGGTAGCCCCAGCTCGGAGCGCCGCGCTCCAGGTACACCTTCTCGAGCGCCGCCTCGACCTCGTGCTCGAAGCGGTCGGGCTTCGTGGCCCGCATCGCCGCGCGATGGGCGTCCGCCGAGACGTCGGTGCTGCGCTTCAGCGCTTCGCGCTCGTAGGGCGTCTTCACCTGGCGCAGGCCCCAGACGATGTCGGTGGCGTCGACGACCGCGAGCCCCGGCACCCGCTGGCGCATCCGCTCGGCGAACTCGTAGGCTGGCGGCAGCTCCTCCTTGGCCCCGGGGCGACGGCCGAAGATCAGCGCGAGCCGGGCATTGTTACCCCTGAGCGCGTCGAAGAGCGCGTCGTACTCGCCCGTGTACTCGGTGAGACGCTCGCCGAAGGGCTGGCGGTTCATCAGGCTCGTCAGGAATCCGTCGAGCTCCGAAGCGACGCGCACCTCGTCGACGCCGCTCGCCGCCTGCGCTTCCGACTTCGTGAGCAGGTGCCCCTCCCGGTGCTCGCGCCGCGGGTCGGCGTCGCTCACGAACAGGATGCTCTTCTTCGTCTTGTTGCCGGGCAGCAGCACCAGCGTCGAGCCCGCCTGGTCGATGCCCGTGAGGTACAGGATGTCGCTGTCCTGCCGGTACTCGTAGTCGACGTCGCGCGAGTACACGCGCGCGGGCGCGCTCCGGTGAACCAGCACGCTTTCGGGGCCGAGCGCCCCCATCACGCGCGCGCGCCGCGCCCGCAGGTCGTCCTGCAGCTCGCCCGCGACCGCCAGTGCCGGCGCGAAGCCGAGCGCCGCCGTCCACCAGACCCGTCTCATGAGCTCCTCCCGCGAAGGCGCGCGTATTCTGGGCTGCCGCCACGCTCGAAGGCAACCGCGGCCTGCAGGCCTGGCGCAGGCCGGGCGCTCCCCTATAGACTCGCGCTATCGCTTCCCCGGGAGGGCCCATGGACCAGCGGATCATCGACCTCTACGACGAGTTCACGCACGGCGCGATCAGCCGGCGCGATCTCCTCGATCGGCTCGGCCAGTTCGGCGGCGGGGTCGCGGCCGCGGCCACGCTTTTGGCCGTGCTCCAGAACGACTATGCCCGGGCGGCAATCGTCGACGCGGACGATCCCCGGCTCACGACCGAGACGGCGGGCTACGACGTCGGGGGCACTCGCGTGAGCGGCTACCTCGCCCGGCTCAAGGGCGGCGGCAAGCGACCGGCGGTGCTGGTGATCCACGAGAACCGAGGCCTCAACCCGCACATCAAGGATGTCGCGCGGCGGATGGCCGTGGAGGGCTTCCTGGCGTTCGCTGTGGACGCGCTTTCCGAAGGCGGCGGGACGCCGGCGGACGAGGACAAGGCGCGCGAGATGATCGGCGCGCTGGATCGACCCGTGACGGTCGCGCGAATGGCGGCCGCCGTGCCGTTCCTGGCCGCCCACGCCGAGTCGAACGGCAAGGTAGGTGCCGTCGGCTTCTGCTGGGGCGGGGCCATGACGAACCGCGTGGCTGCGGCCGGCACCGGGCTCAAGGCCGCCGTCCCCTACTACGGCAGCACGCTCCCGGCCGAGGACGTGCCGAAGGTCGGCTGCGCTTTGCTGCTCCAGTACGCCGGCCAGGACGAGCGGATCAACGCGGGCATCCCGGCCTACGAGGCGGCGCTCAAGCAGCACGGCAAGAGCTACGAGGTCTACGTGTACGACGGAGCGCAGCACGCCTTCAACAACGACACCAACGCGGCGCGCTACGACAAGGCCGCAGCCGAGCTCGCCTGGGGCCGGACGATCGCCTTCCTGAAGAAGCAGTTCGGCGCCTGACCCGACTCGGGGCCGCGGCTCCGAACAGTCGGCTACTTCGCGGGGCCGAACGAGCGCTCGAAGAGCGCCACGATCGCCTTGCGCCCCTCGTCGTTGAGATTGCGCGTGCCGGTGGCGGCGAACGGCCGCTCCGGGATCACAGGCGTGTCCGGGGCCCAGTGGCCGTCCTTCCACGTGAACCATCCGTGCCGGGCCTGGTCGAAGACACTCACGGGGCGGTTGAAGAACTTGGCGAGCTCCACGCCCCAGCCGGTGCCGCCCTGCACGGTGTCGTCGCCCTGGATCCACCCGATCGCGAAGACGGTGTAGGAGCGCGAAACCATGTGGAAGATGAGCTGGCAGACGGTGCGGATCTGCTCGATCTTGGTGTAGGTCCGGCCCATCCGCTTGGACACGATCTCCATGCTGACGTCGCCCTTGAGCAGCTCCGCCGGTGAGAGCACCTCGACATCCTTGCTGTACTCCATCACGTGGCCGTCGTAGGACAGCGTCACCTGTCTGACGCCCCATTTCTCCGCCGAGCGGCCGAACTCGGCCTCGGTTCCCTTGTGGCCGCCGCTCACGAGGATGGCCTGGTTGCGATCGCTCATCGCGCTCCTTCTCCCGATCGTGGAACGAGGCAGGATATCCGCCGCCCCCAGGGCGGCGCAACCCCAAGCGCGCCAGGGGCGCCCTAGGCGGAGAAATCGGCCTGGAGCTGTGCCGCGATCCGTTCGCGTCGGGCGTCGTCGATCGGCGTGCGCGCCAGCCGCTCGAGCAGGACGTCCCGTTCCACCAGGCGGTGCCGTGCTGCCGACCGCACATAGTCGCGGTCCTTCTCACGACCGGCGACGTACTTCGATATCACGAGGTCGTGCGGCTCGAGGCACAGGCCGGAGCCTGCCGATGTTGGAACGGGGATCAGGCGATCCTGCCAGCCCGAGGGCAGTACAGCCGTGCGCTCTCCCACGCCCTGAGCGTAGTAGCCGTAGGTCTCGTGAAACGGCGACAGCTCGCCGATCGAGCCCTCGATCAGATCGGCGCGTTCGGGGCGATTCCGAGGGTAGACGTCGACGTCTGCCGAGACCAGCAGCTCGGCTGGGGCGTCGGGGTAGCGCCCGAGTATCGCTTGACTGCCGATCACGATGATCTCCGGATCGCCCGCGATCGTGGCGGCCGCGCGGATCACGTGCTCGAGCTGCGCGCGGTTCATCCCCGGGTGGCTGCGCCGCGGAGCCGTCGCCAGATCGTCCAACGGGTGCGGGGATCGAGAAAACCCGCGAAAGGCGACGTCTGACGCAGCTGGCGTGCCCGCTCCCCCGTTTCCGTCAGAAACCTGGCCACCTCCACAACGGGCTGCGCGAGGATGACCTGCCATGCCTCGGCATACGGGCGGGCAACCGAGCCGTCCGAGAGCCAGCCGTGCACCCGGGCGCGTGCCCGTTCGACGAGGGCAGGATCGCTGCGAAGACGGTCCGCCACGGCTCGGTGGAGCTCGAGGCTCGTCTCCTCGGCCACGGCGTGGCGCCCGTCGGTCACGCGGGCAGTGTAGCACCGCCTCCGAGCAGGCTCTCGATCGACGCTCCCGGTCTCACCTCGACCGGTTCGTGGCCCCGGCAGAAGAGACGCGCACCGGCTCTGCCCCGTAGCTCTACGGAGTCGCCTTCCACGCGCAGGATCGCTCCCTCGCGGAGGCCGACGACGGGCGCGTCGTTCTCCTCGTGGAACTCGCGGATTCGTGTCTCGCGCGTTTCTCCCATGTGGGTCGAGCCCGGGACGGGATCCACGTAGTGCGGGTTGATCTGGAATGAGACGAGCCCGAGCGCGTCGAAGGACTGCGGCTCCACGATCGGCATGTCGTTCGTCGTGCGAATCGTCGGGCAGGCGAGGTTCGCGCCCGCGCTCGCGCCCGTGTACGGCATCCCTTCACTCACACGATGTCGGATCACGGGCAGCAGCTCCATCCGGTAGAGGAAATCCAGCAGCCGGAACGTGTTCCCACCCCCGCAGAAGACGGCGTCGGCATCCTCGATGGCTCGCGCCGAAACCGCAGCTTCGTGGAGCGAGTCCAGCCCGAACCCGATCTCCTCGAACGCCGCCCGCGACCTGGCGGCGTACCCGGCGTGGTCCTTCAGCGCATGCGGAATGAAGAGGACGCGCCGGACGCCATCCAGGATCTCGCGCAGCTCAGGAAAAGCGTGCTCGAGATAACGAGAGCCGAAAACAGTGGAGGTACTGATGAGCAGCAGCCGGCGTGCCATAGCCGGCCGAGCATATGCCCTTCACGCCCCACCGCAACCCAGGGGGTTCAGGGGGGATGGAGTTACGGCGCAAGCCCGTTGAGAGCCACGAACGCGCCGCCGTTCCGCTCGCACAGCAGCCGCATCAGCGTCGCGAAGCGGATGCCAGTCGTTTCGGGGAACTGCGACTGGCCAAAGAGCGTCGGAAAGCCGATCGCGTGGATGCGCACCTTGCGCTCGCCTCGCGCGTCGCGGCGGTTCAGCCGGTCAACGCTCTCGAGCACCTCGTCGATCGAGTCGCCCGTGAACTCGTCGCCGAACACGTAGAGGCTGACCTTCCGCTCGGCCGACCAGAAGGTCTTGATCGCGGCCTCGATTCCCTCCACCGGCGACGAGTTGCTGAAGGCGTTCCAGCTCCGGAGCCGCTCGCGGATCGCCTGCCGGCGCGCGGGCGTGTCGGGGATCCACTTGCCCGCGTAGCGCGAGAACATGTAGCCGCCCTCGTCGTTCATGATCTGGAGCCCCTTCACCTTCGGGTACGCGTCGAGCACCTCGTCCATCTTGTGCTGCACCGCCGGCCAGGCGAAGCGCTGCATGCTGCCCGAAGTGTCGACGATGAAGATGATGTACTCGCTGTCGACCGGGATCCCGCCGATCGGGGCGTCGGTCGGACGTTGGTAGGCCTGCTCGCGCTGCTTCTGGAGCCGCTTCATCTCCTCGCTCAGCTCCTGCTGGGCCGCCAGCAGGCGGCCGGCGATGATGTCCTGCACCGACGACAGCTCACGGCTCGCCTGGTGCTGGCCCTGGACTCGCGACAGGTCGCCCGAGAGCCGCGCCAGATGGACCCGTTCCTGCGAGAGCTGCTGCTCGCGCCCGCGCAGGTCCCGGTTCAGGATCGTCGTCTCGCCTTGGATGACGTGGAGCTCCTCCTCGAGCCGCGCCAGCAAGGACGAGAGGTCCTGCCGCGCCTGCTCGAGCGCCTGTGGCTCGCCCATCTTATTGAGGACGAACAGCAGCACGATCGCCCCGAAGCCGCAGCAGATGCAGTCGAGGAACGAGAGGCTGAAGATCTCGAAGGGACGCCGCTCGCGCCGCTTCATGGCCACGCGCTCGAGGGGGTCATGAGCGACCCGCGGCTCGCCATGGCGAGCTTCCAGAACGCGGTCATCGCCATCGGGTCGCCTTCCATCGGGAACAGCACGACGTTCACCGGCACGCCGCGCGGCAGCTCGTCGAGGGCGTCGTCGAAATGGCGCAGGCGCTCGCGGCCCGAGACCGTCTTGCGCGTCGCGGCCCGCGCACCCTGCGTCGGCAGGCCGTCGGTGAGCAGGAGAATGTTGTCGGGCGGCGGGTTCATCGCCTTGGCAGCGGCGAAGGCGTGGTGCAGGCTGGTGCCGCCTTCGGGCGCCGTCTGGCGCAGCGCCGCCACCGCCTTGCCGAGCATCGCGCCGTCCTTCGCCTCGAGCCATACGCCGTCGGTCCCGGCCAGCACCGGCCGCGCGCGCGTGTCGAAGACGTAGATCTGGTACTGCGATTCGCGCGGGAGCTGCGCCGCGAGCCAGTCGACGGCCTTGACCGCCTGCCGCCACTTGCGCGCGCCGAGCCGCGTCGCCGGCGGGAAGTGCCGCCGCCTAACCGCGTTGACGATGTCCTCCGCCAGCATGCTCGCCGAGGCGTCCGCGAGGATCATGATGCGCTTGCCGCCGACCTTGAGCCCGCTCAGGTACTGGCGGTCGCCGTCACCCGTCACCGAGCGCACGTTGCGGCCCGGCACGTCCTGGCTCGGGGTCCCGCCCGAGAGCCGCTTGGCGCCCGCCTCGAGCGACTTGAGGTCCGCCTTCAGCTTGTCGACGTGAGCGCGCCTCGCGACCGTCTGGGCCTCGTAGATCGCGAGCTCCTCCTGGATCTGGCGCAGGGTTTCCAGGATGCGCGTGGAGAGCCCCTGCGTCGCCGCTTTCTTCTGCGCGATCTCGCGGAACGAGTTGCGGACCTCGACCAGCCGCTCGTTCCCCTCGAGCACCTCCTGCTGGCGCTTGTCCACCTCCGCCTGCAGCGTCTCGCTCGTGGCCCGCTGCAGCCGGCCCGAGCGCGAGGCCACGATCATGTGGAACAGGATCAGCGCTCCGAAGCCGCAGCAGATGCAGTCGAGCAGCGACAGGCTGAAGATGTTCGTCTCGCGGCGGCGCCGGGCCATCGTGCTAACCCTCTCCCGCCGCGATCAGGACCAGCTCGATGCCGGGGCTGCCCACGCGCACGCGATCGCCCGCCGCGAGCACGGCCCGGCCGGGAACGCGCTCGCCGTTCAAGAACGTGCCCCACGTGCTCACGTCCTCGACCAGCGCCTCGCCCGCGGACTCGAAGAAGCGGCAGTGGGCCCGCGACACGCCCGCTGTCTCGCCCGAGAGCGGCAGCCGCCGCCCGCCCGCGGGGGGAGCCGTGCCGACGACGAGCGGCTCGGCGGTGATCGCGTGCGCCACGGTGCCGAGCAGCAGATGCGTGGGACGGCGGCCGCCGCACGTCGGAGCCGGCTTTGACACGGGCGGGAGCAGCACGGCGTCCCCCCCGATCGTTCCCTCGGGTGCTTCCGGCCGCGGCAGGCGTGTGACGAGACGCAAGCGTCCGGGCGTCGAACGTACCGCCTCCTTCGAGCGCAGCGCCCCCGCGGCCGCCGCGTGCACGGGCAAGAGCGCCACCTCGACACCGCGCACGGCGCGCAAGCGTGCCGCGAGGCCGGGCAGGCGCCCGGCGCGCGACGAGACGAGCACGCTCGTCGGCTCGCCGGCGTGCTTGAGAACGCTCACCTGCTGCTGCAGCTCCTCGGCGAAGCGCGCGGTCCAAGACTCGACCTGCGCGCGCGTGAGCTCGGTCTCCACCTGCCGCCCCGCGGCCGCGAGGCCGACCCCGAGCGAGTCCGCGTGCTCGAGCGAGGCGAGCCAGACCGGCAGCCGATCGAAGAGCGCCTGCTCGGTGGCAGCGTCGTGCAGCGGGTCGAAGCGCGCCTGCTTGACGAACACCTCGGCAGCGCCGCGCATCTGGGCGTCCACGACCTCGTCTTGTCCCCAGCGGTCGATCCGCGCCACGCGCTCCCGCACCAGGCTCGCACCCTGCCGGATCTCCGTCACCAGCGCCCGCCGCTGCCCGAGCTCGACGTGCAACAGCCGCTCGCCCGGGAAGCCCGCCGCGGCGGCCGCCAGCGCGGCGTCGACGACGCCCGTGATCGGCATGGACAGCGCCTCGGTGATGCCCAGCAACAGGCCGAGCTGCCGCTCGTCGTAGCCCCCGGCGACCGCGAGCAGCACCTCGCTCGTGCGTGGCCGGGCCTTCCCCCACAGGCTCTCGAGGTGGCCGTGGACGAGGTCCGCCGCCCGCAGCTCCGCCGGAAGCGGCGGGCCGAGCGGCTCGCTGTCGAGGCGCGCCCAGAAGTCGCTCGCCATCTGCCTCGGCAGCAGGCGGCAGCCCGCGAGCGCGTCCTCGCCGAAGCGCACCCGCTCGGCTTCCACGATCGCCACGGCGGAGCTCGGGCCGAAGACGGCGCCCCCCTCGGCCACCGCCAGCAGGCCGCCGTCGCCGGCTTCGAGTCCGAGCGCCCGCGCCACGCTTCAGTCCTCAGGCCTGCAGGTTGGCGAGCAGGCGCTCGTCCACGTAGCTCTCGGTGTCGAGCACCTGGCGCTCCTGCTTGAGCTGGAGCTGGTGCAGCACGAACATCAGCAGCAGGCTCAGCAGCAAGGCCACGAAGGTGGAGTTGAAGGCGACGCCGAGCGCCTCGGTGACGCCCGAGATGTCGCCCTGCACGGCGCGGTGCGCCTGCGTGAGCGCATCGCCGATGCCGCGCACGGTGCCGATGAAGCCGATCGAGGGAATCGCCCAGGCGATGTAGCGGATCATCGCCAGCTCCGAGTCGAGCCGATCCGACTCGGCCGCGCACACCTCGCGCGCCGTGGACGCGGCGTCCTGGATGCTGCGCGTGGCCCGGAAGCGATTGAGCGCGGCGAGCGCCGTGCGCGGGAGCAGCAGGCCCCGCTCCGGCTCGGGCAGCGCCTGGATCTGGCGCGCGTACTCGCGCGCATCCTCGGGCAGGATGCGCGCCCCCGGCTCCATCGGCACCAGGTCGCTCTCGAGCAGGCGCCGCTCGCGGGAGCTCGTGCGCCACTTGGCGCCCATGATGAAGAGCGCCCACAGGCACAGGATGAACTCCCACTCCTGCTCGGGGTCCTTGATGATCACCCGCCAGGAGCGCTCCTGGATGTACTCGGGGTTCTGGCTCATCTCGCGCGCCTGCGCCTCGAGCACGACCCGGGCCCGCGGCCTGACCTCGAGCGTGTACGGCACGTGCACGATCAGGAACGAGAGCACGAACGTCGCCACCTGGTAGACGAGGTCGTCGACGTGCAGCTTGCGCATGGCTTCGCTCAGATGTCGGTCGGAAATGCGACCGCGTCGTCGGCGCTCACCTTCTCCGTGGGCACGAAGTCCTGGATGTCACCCACTGGCGTCGGCGACGGAGCGGGCGCCAGTGTCGCCGCGGGAGCCGGGGCGGGGGTCGCCGCCTGCTTCGGCTGTGGATCGCCGGCGGCGAGCGCCGCGCCCGCGGCGGCCAATGCCAAGAGCAGCGTCCGGCCGAGACCCCTCATGATCCCCCCTCGCTCATTGCGCATAGCGCGCGATGCGGAACCCGACGTCCGGCCGCGCGTCCTTGCCGTAGTCGCGGAAGCTGAGCCGCAGCTCGCTGACCGTCCCCTGCAGGAAGCTCGCGCCGCGGATCACATGGTACTCGCCCTCGGCGGGTCCCACCGGGTCGCGCGCCAGCTGACCCTCCACGCTGGGCGCGAGCGTGTAGAGGTCGTGGGCCCATTCGGCGACGTTCCCGCCCAGGTGGAAGAGGCCGAGCGCGTTCGGCCCGAAGCTGTCGACCGGTGCCGTCCCCTTGTGGCCGTCGTCGTAGCCTTCGAGCACCTGCGCGACCAGGCCGCGCGCGCTCGTATCCGCGTAGTTGGCGGCCCCGGGCGGCACCGGCAGTGCGGCGCCCCAGGGGTATTTGAGCGGACCGCGCCCATCCGGGTAGCGGGCGGCGCGCTCCCACTCGGCCTCGGTGGGGAGCCGGTAGCCGGTCGTGAGCGGCACCGTCGCCGCGAGCTTCCCGTCGCGCTCGACGTAGGCGCGCGGCAGCCGCTCGCGCTCGCTCAGCCAGTTGCAGTAGCCGGCCGCCTGCTGCCAGCTCACGCGCACCACCGGCTGCGTGTCGATGTCGAGGCTCTGGTCGCCGACACGCCCCGAGGCGTGCTGCGCTTCGAAGCGGCGGAACTGCGCGTTCGACACCTCGCGCGTCGCGACGTAGAAGGGACGCAGAAGCTCGACGTCGCGCAGCGGCTCGTTCGCGCGCCGCCCCGGCTCGCGCCGCGCGGCGCCCATCCTGATCCGCCCGCCTTCGACGAGGCGCAGCTCGTGGCCCTCGGGGCTCCTCGCCACGCGCGGCATCTGCTCGTCGCGCACCTGCTCGAGACTCTTGAGCGCGACACTCAGCGTCTGGGGAAAGCCCGGGCGCGGGGTGACCGTCTGGCGCGCGGTCTCGTAGCCGTCGCGCCGGATCTCGATCTCGTGCGCCACGGCGACGAGCTCGAGCGTCTGGTCGGCCTTGCCCCGCGGCTCGCCGTCCACCAGCAGCTCGGCGTCGGGCGGGCGCGCGATGATCTTCACCTCGCCGAGCTGCGGCACGAGCCGCAGCGTCTCCTCCCGCCGCTCCCCGGCACGCAGCACGACTTCGAGCGTGGCGTCCGCGTGGCCGGGCTTCGCGAGGCGCAGCGAATGGGAACGGCCCGGATCCACGCGCAGCTCGACGGGCGTCTCGCCGCGGTCGCTGCCGTCGAGGCTCACGCGGGCGCCCGGCGGATCGCTCGTGAGCAGCAGCAACCCAGGCCGCGGCGGGGGCGGCGGACCCGGCGTGGGCGTCGGCAGCGGCACGAGCGTCACGGCCAACGCCTGCTGGACGCCGCGGCCCTCGATCGCGACCTTCGTACGATGCTCCTGGTAGCCGTCCGCTCGCAGCCACAGCTCGCGCTCCCCGGCCTCCAGCTCGAACGCCGCGAGCGGTGTCGCACCGACGCGCGTGCCGTCGACCGACACCGAAGCACCTGCGACCCCCGGGGTGTCGAGCGCGAGCCGGCCGGGCAGCGGCAGAAGCGCGTGGGCCAGGACCGCTCCCCGCTCCACCTCGACGGGAGTCTCTAGGCGCCGGTACCCTACCTTCTCCGCCACGAGCGTGTAGCGACCGACGAGGGCGACGACGCGGGATCGAAGCCGCAATGTGGGCCATTCGCCGCGCAGCGTGACGCGGTCGGGCATCGGATCGACGCGCAGCTCGACGAGCGCCACGCGCGAGAGCAGGAGCAGCGAGGCGAAGGCGAGAGCGAGCAGTGCGGCGAGCGGCAGGAGCCACTCCGGAAGCCGGCGCGTGGCCGCGCTCGACGCGCCGAGCCGCCGCGGCGTGTAGGCGATCGGGGTGATCGTTGCGTCCGTGAGGCCGGCGCTCTCGCGTCCCTCGCCCCGCGGCGGCGGCACCAGCACCAGCGGCGGCTCGGTGGGATTCGTCTCGGTCAGCTCCGCGATGGAAAGATCGACCGCCTCGCCGCGCAGGCGCACCTCGACGCGCGTGGCCGCGAGCCGGAGCACGTCGCCGTCGCGCAGCCAGTGCGAGGCCGTCAGGCGGCTCCCGTTGCAGAGCACACTCGCGCCCGAGGCGGGCTGCACGAACACATCCCCGTCCGCGAGCCCGAGCCAGGCGAGCGGACCCGAAGCCGCCGCGACCGGCACGGGCGACCCTGGTCCGCCGAGCGGCACCGGAAAGTCCGAAGGCCTGAGCTGCCGCTCGCGCCCCTGGTCCAGGATGCGAACGCCGGTCAGAGGGCCTCCTCGCAGCGCACCGCCACCGTGGGCCCCGGCACGCCGGGCGCGACGCTGAACTGCCGGCGTACGTCGCGATAGCCGCGGCGCGAGCCGGTGAGCGTGTAGCTCCCCGGGAGGAGATCGAGGCTTCTGCGTGTCAGCGGCCCGATCCGGCCCACGCGGCTCAGCCTCAGCTCGGTGAGCCCGTCGGACTCGATCACGACGGCGACCGGTGTCCGCGCCTCGGCGAGCGCCGCTTCGAGCGCGGCGAGGCGCGCCTGAAGCGCCGGCCCCCACGGGTGCGCGCCGCGGGCCCGTTCGAGGAGAGCCTCCGCCTCGCGGGCCACCGCCGGCGTGGAAAGGCGCTGTGGCTTCTGGATGTGGAACGCCAGCGCGTCATCGAGCGCGGCGCGCTTCTCCGCGCGCTGCTTCCCTTCGAGCGCGAACGTGACGTGCGGGTCGATGGCGAGCGCCGCCGCGTACTCTCGCGACGCGCCACGCCAATCCTCGCGCGCCTCGAGCGCGCTGCCCTGCTCGCGGTGACGAGCGAGTGCTTTCGCCTCGGCCTGGCGGTCCGGCGTCGGCGCGGGGGCGGGAGTCGAAGCCGGCTCGCTCACCGCGGCGGCTGGCGTTTCCCTCGACGCCGGCGCGAGCGTGAGAGGCGGCGCCTCGGCGGGCGCCGGGGCGATCTCGGGCGCGCGTGGGGACGGCGCAGCGGATGCCGACGGCGTGGGAGCCGCGGGCGGAGCCGCCCAGCGTGGAAGCCACACGATCGCCGCGACCGCGAGCAGGGCCAGTCCCAGCAGCAGCGCGAGTTGCGCGGGCGCGAAGGCAAAGGCGCCGGGCTGGGCCGTCGCACGTTCCAGCAGTCCTTCGCGCCCACGGGGCGGAAGCACCGCATCCGCGACCCGCGGCGGTGGTTGGAGCCGCACCCGGGCTTGCTGCTGCAAGGCGCCCTGCCGCGCCAGCTCGCCGGCGATCGCCTCGAGCTCGTCGCGCACGGCCGTGGCCGAGCGGGGTCGCCCCTCGGGCAACGGTGAGAGAAGAGACGTCACGAGCCCTCGCAGCCGCGCCGGCACGTTCGCGGGGAGCGGGGACGGCGCCGCCGTGAGGGGCGCGCCTTCCGGGGAGGCGGTCGCGGGCGGCTCGCCCGACAGCAGCTCGAACAGCAGCACGCCGAGCGCGTACAGGTCGTCGGCGGGCTGCGGCGGCGCGCCCGCGCACTGCTGCGGACTCATGCTCGCACGCGAGCCGCCGCCGCGCAGCACGAGCCCGTCCTCCTCGCCCTGGGCCACCGAGGCGATGCCGAAGTCCGCGAGGTGCGCGCGGCCCGCGTCGTCGAGCAGCACGTTGGAGAGCTTGACGTCGCGATGCACTACGCCCACGTCGTGCAGGTAGGCGAGCGCGTCGGCCACGTCGCGGCCGAGCGCCACGATCTCGGCGGCCGCCGCGCCGCGTTTCATTCCGGCATCGCCCCCGGACATGTGGCGCAGCGTCACGGCGCTCCAGCGCTCCCCGCTGCGGAAGCCATACACCGGCACGATCCGCGGATGAGCGAGCTTGCGGACGAGCCGAGCCTCGCGCCGCAGCAACGCGACCCGCTCGGGAGCGGCGTCCGCCGGGACGACCTTGGCCACCACGTCCTCGCCCCGTTCGGCATCCCGGGCGAGCCACGCCTCGCCCATCCCGCCGCGGCCGAGGCGGCGGAGCAGGGTGAGTCCCGGCAGGATCTCGAGCCCGGGCTCGGGGCCGCTCATCGCAGGACGGGGGCGCTCAGGGCTTCACGACCTCGAGCGGCGCCATCGGCAGCAGGTTGATGTCGGCGGGAAGCGGCGCGTCGGTCAGGGCGATCTCGCGCAGCAGCTGCCGCCACTTGTCGAACTGGACCTCGGCGGAGCCCGAAAGCTGCACGACCTTCCCGTCCACGTCCACCAGCAGCGGCGTGAGCTCGCCCTCGAAGGAGTCAGCGAGCTCGCTGAGCGCGGCCTTGTGGATGCCCGACTCCTTGCCGTCCTCGAAGCCGGCCTGGATCGCCGCGATGCCGCCGAGGATCATGATGTCCTTGACACCCGCGGGGTCGTCGCGCGGGTCGAGCAGGATCCCCCCGAGCACCGCCAGGCCGCCCAGGATCTTCTTGAGCAGCGAGCCGCGGTTGACCGAGTCGAGCGCCTTCTGCTCCTCGTAGCTGTAGGCGCGCCAGTCGTCGTACGGCCGGTCCATGCGCGCGTAGAAGTCGCCGTAGTACTCGTTGAGCGTGTCGACGAACATGTGGTCGCGCTCGCGGATCGCGTTCACGCGCAGGATCATCGGGTCGTCGGCCGCCGGCAGCTTCACGACGCGGGCGCGGCCCTTGGCGTCGGTCGCGAGATAGCCGGCGTACAAGTCGGGTGCCATCAGGGCGGCGAAGCGCAGCCGCGCCACCTCGCGCGTGGCGGCGAGCTCCTGGAGCTTGCGCCGGTCGCGCTCGCGCACCAGGTCGTTGGCGATGCGGTTGTAGAGCGCCTGGAACGGGTCGCGGCCGTCGACCGGCCGGTCTTTCGCGTAGGCCGTCGTGTCGGCCGCCTGCGTGTAGCTCCGATCGAGCCAGACGTGGCCTTGGGCGTCGCGGGCCAGCAGCTCGAGCTCCAGGTCCTTGCCGTTGGACTTCTCGATCTTGCCGGTCACCAGCAGCTCGGCCCAGCCGGTGCCGCCCGGGACGACGCGGACGGCGCCCCACTGGCCGGTCGACTGCAGCGTGTTGCGCAGGTGGATCGGGATGTAGCGCGCTTCCGACTTGCGGACCGAGGCGCGGATGCCCTTCTGCAGCAGCGGCGACGGGGGCGTGTCGCTGACGCCGGGCGCGAAGAGATCGATCGCGACGTCGACGAGCCGGGCCTCGGGGATCTCGCCCTGTGCCACGACCAGCGCGCCCTTGTCCCCCGCCACGGCTGCGACCGCGAGCGCGACCAGCACCAGGACGGTGGCCATGCCGCGGGTGCCCCCCATTCGCTCGGACCTCAGTCCTTGCCCGCGCTCTTCTTGTAGTCGCGGTACTCCTGCCAGAGCTTCTCGCGGATCGCGGGATCTTTCTCCTTCATCGCCGCCTCACGCAGCTGGCGCGCGACGACGTCGTCGTTCCTGCCGTCGCCGACGTCGGGCGGGATTTCGTTGCGATCGGTGCCCCCGCCCGCGCCGCCCCCCTCGGCTGGCGCCGTGACGGGCGTGCCGCCGTCGCTGCGTCCTGCGTGCGATCCGCCGGTCCCGGTGTCGGGCTTTCCGTCGCCTGCGGGCGGGGCGGCCCGCGCTTCGGCTTCCTTCGCCTCGGCATCCGCCTGCTTCTCGGCGGTGGTCCGGTGGTCGCCAGGGGCTCCCGCCCGCCCTGCGGCGGGCGGCTTTCCGCCCTTCTGGCCCTCGGATCCCTGACCCTCTCCGTCGCCCTCTCCTTGCGAACCACTGGCCGCGGAGCCACCCGACCCCTGCCCGCGCTCGGGCAGCGGGTCGCGCCTCTGCTTCTCCTCGAGCTGTTGCTGCTCCTTGAGCAACAGGCCGTCGAACTCGGCCATCGAGGTCTGGAGCTGACGCTCGAGGCCTTCGCGCTGCTCGTCGGGCGTGGTTGCGCCTCCGCCCGGCTGTCCCCCGCCAGTGACGGGCTGTCCCCCGCTGGTGCCAGTCCCCGTCCCCGAAGCTCCGCCGGCCGGCGCGCCCGAACCGGCCTTGTCCGACTTCCCGGTTTTCTCGCCCTCTGGGCTCTTCTCTGCCTTCTCGCCCTTCTCGCCCTTCTCTGCCTTCTCGGCCTGGTCTGCTTTGTCGGCCTTGGGCAACTTCTCGGCCTTCTCTTCCTTATTGGCCTTCTGTGCGTCCCCGGCTTTGTCGCCCTTCTCTCCCTTCTCGGTCTTACCGCTCGTCGTCGTGGGGGTCGAGGGCGGCTTCGGGACGGAAGGAACGGACGGCGGCGAGGGTGGTTGAGGAAGCGAGGGAATGGAAGGGACGGATTTCGAGGAGCTCGCGCAGCCGGCGCAGGCCAACAGGACCGCCATCACTCCCAGGGCCGACCACGAGCGGGCAGGCAGGTTCATGGCTTCGTCCCTCCGACCCTACCACCACAGCAACCACGATGCCATGCTGAAGGTGAAAAACGAGGTCAACGCGGCGGCTCGACCGCGAGTGCTAACATTTCGGGAGCCCCATGCCTTCGCTCTCCGAGCTGGCTCCGCTCCTCGCCGAGACCGGGCGCGCGCTCTACGCCCGCGGCTGGGCGCTCGGCAGCGCCGGCAACTTCAGCGCCGTGGTCCGCCGCGAGCCGCTCGTGCTCGCCATCAGCCGCAGCGGCACGGACAAGGGCCGCCTGAGCGCCGCCGACATCCTGGAGGTCGACGGAAACGGCCTTCCGCTCGAGGCCGAAGCCAGGCCGTCGGACGAGACCGTGGTCCACCTCGCGCTGGCACGGGAGCGAGGCGCCGGGGCCGTGCTGCACACCCACTCGGTCTGGAACACACTGCTGTCGGAGGCCGTGGGCGAGACGGGCGGGCTCGCGATCTCGGGTTACGAGATGCTGAAGGGGCTGCAGGGGGTGACGAGCCACGAGCACACCGAGTGGGTGCCCGTGCTCGCGAACACACAGGACTACCGCCGCATGACACGCGACGTGGTCGAGGCGCTCGCGAAGAACCCGAACGCCCACGGCCTGCTGCTGCGGGGCCACGGCCTCTACACGTGGGGCCGCGACCTGGAGGAGGCGCGTCGCCACGTCGAGGTCTTCGAGTTCCTGTTCGAGGTCGTGGGGCGGCTTTACGCGGCGACCGGGCGGCTGGGAGCGGCCCCCACGCGCACCGTTGCAGGAGGCAAGCATGGCCACGATTAGGGTTCCCGCGGAAGAGCGGGTCCTGGGCGACCCGGAAGCGATCACCGCGTTCCTGGCCGCCGAGGGCATCGAGCACGAGCGCTGGACACCGGCCCACCCACTCGCCCCGGCCGCATCCGCGGAAGAGGTGCTCACGGCGTTCGAGCCGGAGATCGCGAAGCTCAAGGCGCGCGGCGGCTACGTCGCGGCCGACGTCATCGACGTCCGGCCCGACACCCCCAACCTGGAGACGCTGCTCGCGAAGTTCCGGCGCGAGCACTGGCACGACGAGGACGAGGTGCGTTTCATCCTCGAGGGCAGCGGCATCTTCTTCGTTCACCCGCGCGAGGGGAAGGTGTTCGCGATCGAGGTGGGTCCCGGCGACCTGATCCGCGTGCCGCGCGGAACCTGGCACTGGTTCGACCTGTGCGCCGAGCGGCGGATCCGGGCGATCCGCCTGTTCCAGGACCCGGCCGGCTGGACGCCGCGCTACACCGAGAGTGGCGTCGACTCGGGCTTCGAGCCCGTATGCCTCGGGCCCACGCAGCTCTCCCCGCGCGCGTGAGCGAAGCGCTCCGCGTCGTCCTGCTCGACATCGAGGGCACGACGACGCCGGTCGATTTCGTATATCGCGTGCTGTTTCCACACGCCCACGCGCACGTGGGCGCGTTTCTCGAAGCGCACGCATCCGATCCCGACGTCGCGCACGACCTCCGGGGCCTTCGCGACGAGCATGCCCGCGACCTGGCCGGGGGCGAGAAACCGCCCGCATGGGACGGCTCCGCAGCAGCAGCCGCGCCCTACGCGCGCTTCTTGATGGACCAGGACCGCAAGCTCACGCCGCTGAAGTCGCTGCAGGGGAGGATCTGGGCCGAGGGCTATGCGGGAGGAGCCCTGCGTGGACAGCTCTACCCGGACGTACCCCAAGCGCTCGGCCGCTGGACCGGCGCCGGCCGACGTGTGGCGATCTTCTCCTCGGGCAGCGTGCTCGCCCAGAAGCTGCTGTTCGGCCACAGCGACCACGGCGACCTGACGCGCTTCCTCTCGGGATACTTCGACACCACCACCGGACCGAAGCGGGACGCGCAGAGCTACAGGCGCATCGCCGCCGCCCTGGGTGTCGCGCCGAGCGCGGGGCTTTTCGTGTCGGACGTGGTGGAGGAGCTCGACGCCGCGCGCGAGGCCGGCCTCGCGACGGCGCTCGCGGTACGCTCGCCCCCCGGGCCGACTGGCCACGGGTATCCGGAAATCAGGACCTTCGACGAGCTGCCCTAGTTCGCGCGGTCCTGCTGCATCACCGCAGCGTGCCGCGGAGCAGCCGGGCCGCCACCTCGAAGTAGATGACGCTGCCGGTGACGTCGACGACGCCAGCCGCTATCGCAGGAGGAGTGGGATGAACCGTATCGTGGCGCACTTCCAGGACGGCCAGCTGCTGAAGGGCTTCACTAACGACTTCTTGCCGGCCAAGGACCTCTTCCATCTCATCAGCGAGGGACAACCCGCCGGCACCAAGCCACGGGAGATCAGGGTCGCGGAGCTCAAGGCTCTGTTCTTCGTCAAGACTTTTGCAGGAAACCCCCCACACCAGGAGGTCACCGAAGCCGCAGCCCGAGCGGGTCAGGGACGTCGCATCCGAGTAGTCTTCAAGGATGGGGAGACCATGTTCGGCACGACCCAGGGCTACGACCGCTCGCGCCCGGGCTTCTTCGTCATGCCCGTCGATCCGGACTCGAACAACGAACGCTGCTTCGTGGTGGCTGCGGCCACCCAGGAAGTCTCGTTTCTCCAGTAGCCGCTGCTCCAGGCCGCCCGTGGTCCGGACCCACGAATGCGCGCAGTGGCGCGGCAGCCCTACTTCGAAATCGTGATCACCGGTCCCGGTTGCGCCGCCGTGGACACGCTCATCTGGAACAGCTGGTAGAGAAGGCTGAGGGCCTTGCGGTTCCACTCGTAACCTGTTTGCGGCCCGAGCGAATAGTGGAAGCCGTTCAGCTCCACGGACGGGCCCGCTCGAGGCGGAGAGCCGCGTGTTTCGGCGATCTCGAGGGTCCGCGGCGGGTTCTCGCTGATCGACGCGGAAGCTGCGCAGCCGCAGCCGCCCGTGCAAGGGTAGCTCTCCTCCCGTGTAGCCCGCGCGGATGTCGAGCAACACGTCGTTGAAAGGCGATGCGAGGCTATCCTATCCAGGCTCGGCCAAGGGCAAGCTCCTGCTCCTCTAGTCTAGTCTAGTTCCTGCCGGTTGGCCCTGGCCTCGGTGCCAGGCCGGCGGCGCGCAGAGTCGCCCGGTAGGCCGCCTCGGTGTCGCAGTCGAGGAAGCTCTGGAGTTCGGGATCCACGCCCGTGAGCTCGTCGCCCGCGACGAAGCGGGTGCGCACGGCCGCGAGCAGCGCCTTCGGCCGCAGCTCGCGTGCGGCGACCAGCTCGCGCGCCAGCGCGGCGGTGGTCTTGGCGTAGACGGCGCACGTTGCCACCGCAAAGCCGTCGACCACCGGCACGCACGCATCGAAGCCGTACGACAGCTCGATCAGCCGGCGCGCGAGCGCGGGACGCAGCAGCGGCATGTCGCAGGCGGCCACGAACGCGCGCTCGCCCGCGATGGCGCCGAGCCCGGCCGCGATCCCCGCGAGCGGCCCGAGGCCCTCGGCCGGGTCCCGTGCGGCCTTTAGCCCGGCGGGCAGCGCCTGCCCCTCGCGCGCCACCAGCACGATGTCGTCGGCGACCTCGCGCACCAGGCGCAACACGCGCAGCAGCAGCAGCTCGTCGCCGAACGGCAGCGAGGCCTTGTCGCGCCCCATTCGTGAGGAGCGCCCGCCGCAGAGGACGATGGCCGACGCCGGCTGCATCAGCTCCCGTGTTCACGGTGCCCTGGACGCGTCGTCATGTCAGCTCAGGCCACGATACGCCTTGCCCTTCGTCCGCGCGAGCAGCTTCAGGTTGCGTTCGATGAGCGCCGTGCGCTGGGCAACGCTCGCGTGCGAAGTCACGGGATCGGGCGGCGTGGCAAGGGCGTAGTCGACGAGCCGCTCGGCGGTCGTGGTGGCCACGTGCGTGCGGGTCTCGGACGAGCCGTAATAGAGGAAGACCTCGCCCGTGGCCTTCAGCACGGCTCCGGCACAGGACAGCCCGCTCGAGACGTCCCCCACCCGCTCGTGGCCCTCGGGAGCGAGCAGGTAACCCGACGGCGCCGCGATCACACGCGCGGGGTGCTCGAGGTCGCAGAGGAAGGCGTAGAGCACCGAGCGGAGGCCGGCGCTCGTCGTTCGCGTGCCCTGGGCGACGTGCAGCCAGCCCTTGCCCGTCTTGAGCGGCGGCGCCCCCGCCCCGTTTCGCGCCTCCTTGACCGTGTGGAAACCGCGCGCGTCGATGACCGTCTCCTGGCCGAGCTCCGCCCGCTCCACGTTCTCGCAGAGCGCGAAGCCGATGCCGCCCTCTGCCGGCTCTACCAGGCCCGCTTGCGCCCGCGTGTAGAAGGCGTATTGGCCCTTCACGAGCTCGGGGTGCAGCACGACGCTCTGCGGCCCCACCGCCCGCGAGCGCAGGTCGGCGAGCCGCTGCCATTTCACGAGGTCCCGCGTGCGCACGATCCCGACGCTCGCGACGGCTCGCGAGGTGTCGCCCGAGGGCGAATGCGGGTCCTTCCGCTCCGTGCCGAAGACGCCGTAGATCCACCCGTCCTCGTGGGCCGTCAGGCGCATGTCGGAGACGTTGGTATCGGGCTCGCCCGCCACAGGCAGTTCGACCGGATAGTCCCAGAAGCGGAAGTTGTCGACCCCGTTGTCGCTCTCGGCCACCGCGAAGAAGCTCTTGCGGTCCCTGCCCTCGACGCGCGCCACGAGGCAGATCCTCCCGTTGCGCAGGGTCGCGCCGACGCCGGCGACGGCGTTCACCCCGAGCCGTTCGAGGAGGTAGGGGTTGCGGCGCCGATCGAGGTCGTAGCGCCAGAAGAGAGGCGTGTGGGCCGCGCTCAGCACTGGATTCTCCCAGCGCTCGTAGACTCCGGTCGCGTCCCGGACCCTGCGGTTCTTGAGCTCGACGAGCTCGGCGTGCTGCGCGGTCCTGCGACGCAGCGCCTTCTCGAAGTCGAACGCCATCGCTCCTCGCCTCCGCCTCCCGACTAGGCGCTCCCTGCTGCACCCGGCCGTGGCGGAGGGTACGGCTCGGCGCGAGCCCCTGTCAACGAAGCGTCCGCACGAAGTTGAGGACGGCAAGCTGGCGGCCGACGCGCTTGGTGACGAAAAAAGAGACTTGACACGGGCTCGGGGGTTCATGAAAATGAAACCCAGTTTCATGATTAGCAGCACCCGATGACGAGCCCACGCCCATGACGGTCGGCACCCTGGTGCTCGCTGCATTCATGCTGGCCGGCCCCGCCGACGTCACGAGCCTGGGCCCGGACACCGCCGCTCCGGCCCTGCCCGCGAGCCCAGCGCGGCTTTTGCTCCGGGGTCGGGTCACCGACCCGAGCGGAGCCCCCGTGGCCGGGGCTTCCCTGAGCCTGCGGCGGGAGGCCGACTCGTTCCTTGCGAGCGCGCGCTCGGCGGCCGACGGGAGCTTCAGCCTGGAGGCGCTGCCCGGGGACTTCGAGGTCGCGGCGACGGCCGCCGGCTTCTCGGTCGCCCGCGCGCGAGTGCAGCTCCCCGCGAGCTCCGGTACGCCGCTCGAGCTCCGGCTCCGGCCGGGCGTGTTCACCGAGGAAGTCACGGTGGTCGGGACGCGGCTCGCCGGCAGCGCCGAGACGCTCGAGCGGGTGCCGGGCTCGGTCGACGTGCTCGACCGACACCAGCTCGCGACCTCGCGCGTGATGACCGTCAACGAGGCGCTGCACAAGGCGACGGGCGTGAACGTCCGCGACGAGGAGGGCCTGGCGTTGCGCCCCAACATTGGCATCCGGGGGCTCAACCCGACGCGCTCGTCGAAGACGCTGTTGCTCGAGGACGGCCTGTTCATCACCTACGCGCCTTATGGCGACAACGCGACCTACTACCATCCCCCGATCGAGCGCTTCGAGGCGATCGAGGTCGTGAAGGGATCGGGCCAGATCGGCTACGGGCCGGTGACCGTGGGCGGCGTCGTCAACTACCTCACGCCGCCTCCGCCCACGAAGCCGAGCGCCAACCTGCGCCTGACCGCGGGCAACCGCGACTACCTGAACGCCCAGGGGCTCGCCGGCGGAAGCTGGGGACGGACGGCCGTGCTCGCCGAGTACATGCGCAAGCAGGGCGACGGCGCGCGCGACAACGTCCACACACGCGTCGACGACGCCAACCTGAAGACGGTGCTCACGCTCGGCGCGCGCCACACGCTCACGCTCAAGGGCAACTACTACGGCGAGGACTCGCAGATCACCTACTCGGGTCTGACGCTCGCCGAATGGGACGAGGACCCGCGCCAGAACCCGTTCCTGAACGACGCCTTCGACGGCTGGCGCCTCGGCGCCTCCGCGCGGCACACGTGGGTGCTCGGGAGCGCGAGCGTCCTCACCACTCAGCTATACGGCTCGCGCTTCAGCCGCGACTGGTGGCGCCAGTCGAGCAACTCGTCGGAGCGGCCCAACGACAAGAGCGACCCTGGCTGCGACGGCATGCACAACCTGCTCACGACCTGCGGCAACGAGGGACGCCTGCGGGACTTCGACCATTACGGGATCGAGCCGCGCCTGCGCACCGCGCTCAAGCTCTTCGGCCTGCCGAGCGAGGCCGAGATCGGCGTGCGCGCGCACTTCGAGATCCAGGAGCGGCGCCAGGAGCAAGGTGACACGCCGCTCGCGCGGAGCGGCCGGCGGGTGGAGGACAACCGCCGCGAGAACCAGGCTTTCTCGGCGTTCGCCCAGGATCGCCTGCTGCTCGGAGACTTCACGCTCAGCGCCGGCATGCGCCTCGAGGCGATCGGGTACGAGCGCACCAACCGCCTGGCCAACGACGGCGCCGGGGCCAGCGGGCGGACCTCGCTCAGGCAGTGGCTGCCCGGCATCGGCCTGACCTGGGCCCCGGGCACGGCGCTCAACCTGTTCACGGGCCTCCACCGCGGCTTTGCGCCGCCCCGCACCGAGGACGTGATATCCCAGACCGGCGGCGCCGTCGAGCTCGAGGCGGAGAAGAGCTGGAACTACGAGCTCGGCGCGCGCGCGCTGCCCACGCGCGGCCTGCGCCTCGACGCCACCTGGTTCCGAAGCGACTACGAGAACCAGCTCGTGGTGGCCTCGCTCGCCGGCGGCCTCGGGGCGGCGCTCACCAACGGCGGCGAGACCCTGCACGAAGGCGTCGAGCTCGGGGCGCGGCTCGACAGCGGCACGCTCACGGGCTCGCGCCACAATCTATTCCTGCGCGGGGCGTTCACCTGGCTGAGGGTGGCGCGCTTCGAAGGCGTCCGCTTCAGCGGCGTGCCGGGCCAGTCGAGCCAGAGCGTGAGCGGTAACCGGCTCCCCTACGCGCCCGAGACGCTCCTCACGCTAGGCATGGGCTATTCCCATCCTCGCGGGCTCACGGCCCAGTTCGAGGCGGTGCATGTGGGCGAGCAGTTCGCCGACGACCTCAATAGCGTCAGGGCGTCGGCAGACGGCCAGCGCGGGCTGATCCCGGCGCACACGATCTGCAACGTCGCCGTGAGCTGGGACTTCCGCCGGCTCACGATCTACGCCACGGCGAAGAACGTCTTCGACGAGCTGTACCTCGTCGATCGCTCCCGCGGCATGATCCCGGGCCAGCCGCGCCTCGTGCAGGCAGGGATCAGCACGCGGTTCTAGGGCCGCGGAAACCCCGTCGATCGCCTCGCTGGAACCGCGCCGAGTCGTGCTACTCTCAGGTGCCTGTATGGCGTGCTCGGCGCGGCTCGTGGCGCGCGCCCCCGTGAACCCGTGTGAGGAGGCAGATCTAGAGTGAGCAAGGTCTTCGTCGGTAACCTCAGCTTCGACACCACGCGTGACGAGCTCGAGGCGCTGTTCGCACCGCTCGGAGAGATCTCCGACGTGTTCGTTCCGCTCGATCGCGACAGCGGTCGTCCACGCGGGTTCGCGTTCGTCACCTACACGAGCGGTGAGTCGGCGCAGCAGGCCATCCAGAAGCTCGACGGAGCCGAGCTCGGCGGCCGCAACCTCCGCGTGAACGAAGCGACGGCCGAGCGGCCGGGTGGTCGGCCGGGCGGCGGCGGAGGCTTCGGGCGGCCGGGCGCTGGCGGTCGGCCCGGGGGCGGGTTCTCGAAGCCCAAGGGAAGCCGGCGGAACATCCGGGGGCGCAAGCGCAGCATCTGGTAGCAGCCCCGGCGATGGCGTCGACGCGCCCTCGCCCACTCGTATAGGCATGGACGAGTCCGAGCTGCGGTTACTGCTCATCGCGGCCAGTGCCGTGATCGTCATCATCGTGGTCGCGCACTTCCGCCTGCGGTTGCGTCTCAACCAGATCGTCCACGAGCAGCTGAGCGTGTGGAAGGAGAGGGAGCTCGAGACGGCGCAGACGCAGCTGTGGCGGGTCGCCCAGGGCGAGGCCGGCGCGTCGCTCGAACGCTGGCGCCTCGAGGAGGAGGCCGACATTCGAGCCGACGCGATCCGGCGAAGCTCGGCCGTGGTCTCCGGCAAGGTGAGCGAGCACCTGGCCCCTTACATGGCCGCATTCCCGTACAACCCGAAGGACGCACGCTTCCTGGGCACGCCCGTGGACCTCATCGTCTTCGATGGCCTGAGCGACGACGCCGTGCGCGAGATCGTGTTTCTCGAGATCAAGAGCGGGGGCTCCACCCTCACGACGCGTGAGCGTCGGGTCAGGGACGCCGTCCTGGCGCGGCGGGTCGCCTGGAAGGAGTTCCGCGTCGGTGGCGAAGACGAATGACGACGGCGTGGGGCCGCCATCAATCAGTTAGGAAGCGAGCTCTCTCCCATTCCTATGGCCTACCAGGCCACGAACGAGGAGGCCCGCGGCGAGGATCAGCAGCAGCTGCCAGATCTGGGTGAGGCTGCGCGTGGCGAGGAGCCATAGACAGAAGAGCACGCCGGCTCCCGCGACGCAGTGGCCGCCCGGCACCCGGAAGCTCGGCATCCCTGCGGTGCCCTTCAGCCTCAGCATGGGAAGCGCCGCGCAGGTGAGCGCGAAGATCCCGAGCCGGGTCACGACCGAGAGACTGGCCGCGCCGGCGAACGAGCCGTAAAGCGCGAGCCCCAGGGCCACGGCCGAGTTTGAGATCACTGCAACGTGGGGCGTACGGAAGCCAGCGTGGACCCTGGAAAGCGCCCGGGGCAGCTCACCCCGCTCCCCCATCGCGAAGAGATGCGGGGGGTCATCATCGCGAAGCCCGTCAGCCAGCCGTAGCCGGAGACGAGGGCAGCCAGGCTGCCCAGGAGCGCGCCCAGTGGCCCCGCCACCGCTTCGAGCGCCGCGGCAACCGGGGTCTCGAGGGTCGCCGCGTGCGGCAGCACGCCCACCACGACCAGTTGGACGAGCGAGTAGGTCGCTGTCACCACGGCGAGCGCCGTCAGCAGGGCGAACGCCGTGTGACGGCGCGGATCGCGGGTCTCCGAGGCGGCGATCACCGCGGACTCGAAGCCCCCGTACAGAAAGACGATCAGCAGCACGGCGTCGGTCCAAAGCACCTCGGCCACGGCCTGAGTCGCGAGCACGTGTCCGCTCACGCGTGGCAGGCCGAGGAGCAGCAGCAGCGCCAGCGGGAGCAGCTTGGCGATCGTGAGCGCGTCGACGCTCCAGGCCGCCAGGCGGACACCGCGCACGTTGACCGCTGTCACGAGCACCACCACGCCCGTCATCACCGCAAGCCGCCCCGTGGGTGTGCCCGCCCAGGGCAAGAGTGGCACCAGGTACGCGACGAACACGTTGAGGATCGCGGCCGCGGAGAGGAGCCGCGTCCACACGTGCAGCCAGCCGACCGCGAAGCCCACGTGCCTGCCGAACGCCTCGCGCGCGTACAAGTAAGGCCCGCCGGACTCGTCGAAGCGGCTGCCGACCTCGGCGAAGCAGAGCACGATGCTGAGGACGCCGAGCCCCGCCACAAGCGCGGCGATCGGGCTCCAGGGCCCAGCCAGGGCGGCCACGGCGGCCGGCGCGCCGAAGATGCCGGCGCCCACCACGGCGTTGACGACGCCCGCCGTCAGGTCGAAACGACCGATCGCGCGGACGAGGCCTGGCGCCGCGGGGACGACCTGAGCGTCCTGGGCGATTTCGTCGCTGGCCAGCCGAGGCTCCCCTGGGTGGTGGACCCGGCTCAGGCAGGCGCTTTTGGCGTGCCGGCGGTTTCCCTGGAAGCCGGCGCCGCTGCCTCCGCGTCAGCCGAAGCAGCGGGCGGCGTGGTGGCGGGCGGCGGGGCGGCGGGTGGCGGGGCGGCGGGTGGCGGGGCGGCGGGTGGCGGGGCGGCGGGTGGCGGGGCGGCGGACACCGGCGCTTCGGGCGCTTCCTCCGGCGGCAGGGCGTAGCTCTCGACGAGCGCGGTGAGCACGGCCGCCACCACGGGCCCGAGCACGATCCCGATGAACCCGAAGGCGCTGACGCCGCCGAGCAGGCTGACGATCAGGACCAGCGTGCTCATGCGCGCGGAGCCCGACAGCAGCAGCGGCCGCACCACGTTGTCCACGTTGCCGAGCACCAGCAGGCCGACCAGCGCGAGCACGATGCCCTTCACGAGCGAGCCCGAGACCGCGAGCCAGATCGCGGCGGGCGCCCAGACGAGCGCGGCGCCCACCGCGGGCAGCAGGCTGAGCGCCGCCATCAGGCCGCCCCAGAGGGCGGCACCCGGCACCCCCAGCAGCAGGAAGGTCAGCCCTCCCAGTACGCCCTGGATCGCCGCGACCGCGAGCATCGAGGTGACGCTCGCCGAGACGATGTCGCGCGTGAGCGAGAGCAGCCGCTCGTTCTGCTCGCGGCCGAACGGAAGCAGCCGCCGCACCGCCCGCTCCATCTCGGGCGCGTCCTTCAACAGGAAGAACAGGATGCCGAGCGTGATGACCAGGCCGAAGACGAACGACACGGCCCCCCGCACCACGGCGCCCGCCTGGCCCGCCATCTGGCTCGCCAGACTCCCCAGGTCGTTCGAGACCTTCGCGACGATCTCGTCCTCGGACGGCAGGAACGGCAGCCGCGCGCGCACCCAATCCCAGGCGACGTGGAACAGTCCCATTGGGCCACCGCGGTCGCGTAGCTGGCCCTCGACGTAGTCCGCGGCTTGCGCGCCCTCCTCCACCAGCGTCACCACTCCCAGCAGCGTCGGCAGGATCAGCAGGAACAGCACGAGCAGCGTGAGCACGGCGGCGCTGCGCGCCGCTCCGAAGCGCCGCGCCAGGCGCGACTGCGCGGGCGCGAGACAGATCGCCAGCACCACCGCCCACCCGATCTCGCCAAGGAACGGTCGGACGATCTGGTAGGCGAGGAACCCGATCAACACGACCACCCCGTAGAAGACGAGGCTCGTGATGCGTTGCGCTTCGGCCGGCTGGCTCATCGGGATCTCCGGGCGTGCCTCACCAGGAGGCACTCCTCGTCGGCATGCGCGCGAGTATCCCCCGGAGCCCCCGCGCAGACAACCGGCGGGCGGCCGCGAAGCGGGTGCTAACATCGACGCCGCGTGCGCTTCGCGGTGCTCCTCGCCCTCTACTTCGTCACGAGGCTCCGCGGACTCGGCCTGCTGCCGATCTTCCTCGACGAGACGCTGCACGTGCGCTGGTCGCTGCTGATCGCCCAGGGTGAGAAGCCCTGGGACGCCACCTGGAAGTGGGGCCGTGCGCTCACGATCTGGCTGGGCGCCCTCGTGAGCCCGTGGGTGGAGGACCCGCTTCGGGCGAACCGCCTGCTGAGCGTGCTGCTCGGCGCCTTTACCCTTTGGGCCACGTTCGAGATTGCGCGGAGGCTTCTCGGCGAGCGGCCCGCGCTCGTCGCCTCTCTCTTCTACATCTTCTGCCCGTTCGGCCTGTTCTACGACCGGCTCGCGCTGACCGAAGCAGGGCTCTCCGCCTTCGCGGCCCTCACGCTGCTCTTCAGCATCCGCATGGCGGAATCGGGATGTCGCGGCTTCGCCATCCTCGCCGGGGTGACGATGGCGCTTTCGGTCTTCGTCAAGGCGCTCGGCGTGCTGGCGCTGCCGATTCCGGCGCTGACCCTGCTCGTGCTGGGCCCGGTGCGCGCACGGCTCGGGCCGCTGGCGCTGACCTACGCCGTCGGCCTGCCGCCCGCCGCCTGGGCGTTCTCACAATTCGTGACGACCGAGAACGCGCAGCACATGGCGGAGCTGTTCACGGCGGGCGAAGCCGGCTTCGCGGCCGGGCTCGTCCGAAACATCGCGGAAGGCGCGGGCTGGCTGTGGATCTGGTGGACGCCGCCGCTCGCCATCCTGGGCCTCGTGGGAGCCGCGTTCGCCGTGCGCCAGCGCGATCGGTATGCCCTGCTGCTCGCGCTCTTCGCCGCCTATCCCCTGCTCGCGTTTTCCGCCGGCCTGTCGTGGCGCATGCCCCGCTATCTGCTTCCGGCCTCGGTTCCCCTGCTGGTCCTCGCCGCGGGGACGCTCGACGGCCTGGTGTCGCGCGTCGTCGCGCGGGTGCCCGAGGCGGCGCGTGAGCGAACCCGGTTGTGGCTCACGGCCGGGGCCGTCGTCCTGGTGCTGCTGCCCGCGCTCCGCCTCGACCGGGCGCTCTGGACCGATCCGTCACTCGCCGCGATCCCCGCGCCCGACCGCTTCCAGTACGTGCTCGGCTGGCCCTCGGGCTACGGGGTGCGGGACACCGAGCGGCTGGTGCGCGACGAGCTCGCGCGGCATCCGGAGGGCCTGACCGTCGTGGTCCACGCGAACCGCTACCAGAACCTGCGCGTGACGCCGCTGGCGCTCGGTCTCGCCTTCGCGCGCGAACCACGCGTCAGGCTCGAGGACTGGGACTTCACGGACCCGTCGGCACTGCCCGCCTTCGAGCGCTGGGCCAGGGCCGGGCCGACGCTGCTCGTCGTGCCACGCGCCGATCCTGGGGCGCCGGCGCCGGAGCCCGCGGCGTGGGCCCACCTCGCGACGCTCGTGGCGCGCACCACGAAGCCCGACGGTCGGCCCAGCGACGACGTCTACCTCTTGTGCCCTCCGCCCGGTTGCCCGAGCCCGGTCGCTCCGCCTTCGACCAGCCCAACCGCTCCGACTTCGAATCGCTGAGGCCCACCGGGAAGGCCTCGACAGGGCGAATCTCGGTTACGCTTCGGCGCCGCGTTTTCGCGCGCACGACGCCTCGATCCCGGGAGGACCTCTTGCAGATCACCCGCATCCGCGCCTACCGTGTCGCCCTGCCGCTCCACGAGGGCTCCTACAAGTGGTCGGGCGGCAAGTCCGTCTCGGTCTTCGACAGCACGGTCGTCGAAGTCGAGACCGACAAGGGCGTCACGGGCTGGGGCGAGGTCTGCCCGCTCGGGCCCTTCTACCTGCCGGCCTACGGCCCGGGCGCGCGCACGGGCATCGCGGAGCTCGGGCCGCACCTGCTCGGCCTGGATCCGCGCGAGCTGTCCGTGCTGAACCGGCGGATGGATGCGGCGCTGAAGGGCCACCCCTACGTGAAGTCGGCGATCGACCTGGCCTGCTGGGACATCCTCGGCAAGGCGGCCGGGCTCCCGGTCTCGGTCCTCCTGGGTGGCCGCTTCGGGGAGGCGGTGGACCTCTATCGCGCCATCTCGCAGGAGAGCCCGGCCAAGATGGCCGCGAGCGTCGCCCGCTATCGTGGCGAGGGCTACCGCAAGTTCCAGCTCAAGGTGGGAGGCGACCCCGACGAGGATGTCGCGCGGATCCGGGCCGTGCGGGCCAAGCTCCAGCCGCAGGACGTGCTGGTGACCGACGCCAATACCGGCTGGCTGATGCACCAGGCGGCTCGCGTGGTTCGCGCCATCGCGGACGTGGATGTCTACATCGAGCAGCCCTGCCTCTCGTACGAAGAGTGCCTGGCCGTGCGCCGCCGCTGCGACCACCCGTTCGTGCTCGACGAGACGATCGAAGGGATCGAGGTCCTGCTGCGCGCCCACGCCGACCTCGCGATGGACGTCGTCAACCTGAAGATCTCCAAGCTGGGCGGGCTCACCAAGGCGCGCCAGATCCGCGACCTGTGCGTCTCGCTCGGCATCGCGATGACGATCGAGGACTCGTGGGGCGGCGACATCACCACGGCCGCGATCGCGCATCTCGCGCACTCGACTCCCGAAGAGCTGCGCTTCTCCGCGACCGATTTCAACAGCTACGTGACGGTCAGCACCGCCGAGGGCGCACCGAAACGGAAGAACGGTCGGATGGCAGCCTCAGTAGAACCGGGCCTCGGCGTGCGCCCGCGGCTCAAGGTGCTCGGCAAACCGCTTGTCGAGGTGACGGCCCGCAAGAAGCGCTAGACGGACGCCGCGGCGGGCTGGCGCGATTCGACGAACGCCGAGCGGAGCATCGAGAGCGCCGCGTAGAGCACCACGACCACGACCAGCCAGCGCAGGTACTCGAGCGGCATCGATTTGACGATGAGCGCGGCGATCAGCACTGCCGGCAAGCCGCCGATTCCGAGGCCTAGGCTCGCGCGCAGGCTGTAACGCTCGCGGCGGATGAACTTCAGGCTGCCGATCGGCATCAGGAACGCGCACGAGCCCATCATGATCGGGAAGGCCGCCTGCGGGTTCATCCCGAGCAGGCTGATCAGGATCAGGCAAGGTCCGTAGAGCCCGACTCCCAGCTCCATCAGCGCCCCGAGCACGAAGTTAACGCCGAGCCCGATCAAGAGACGCGGGCCCGCGAGCGCGAGCGCTTCGCCGCCGCCGGGGGCAATGCCGAAGATCTGCAGCAGGACGAGCGTGGCCGCCAGCAGCAGCGCACAGCCCATGCCGACCTGGATGTTCCGCCGCGGCCAGCCCGCGACGATACCGGCCCCCAGCCACGAGCCCGCCACGGCCGCGGCGATCATCAGCGTGAGTGTCCACACGTCCACGTTCACGATGGCGATGAAGATGAACGCCTGCACGAGCGTCGGGGGCGTGTGGCCGACGTTCAGCGTGCCGGGGATCCACTCGTCGCGCACCAGGCGCTTCAGCTTGAAGATGGCGGTGGTCGGCGCGAACGACCCGATGCCGAGCGTGTCGAAGAAGTTCGTCACGAAACCGATCGCGAGCTCGAGCCAGGTCGGGCGACCCGACGCCTCGCCTGGAGCGCCGGCCGCGCGGGCGCGTCCGACCGCGCCTACGAGCGCGTAGAGGTAGGGGATCGCCACGAGGCCGAGGCCGATGAACAGGGCAGTCTTCATGAGCGCAGATCGTAGCCGGGCCGCCCCGGCGTGTCGAATTGCAGGATCGGTGGCTCTGGCGGTCGCGCGCCCAAGACGGGGTGGCCGAGCATGAAGGCGCCGAGGGCGACGCTATACTCCGCCGCAGCCACACGCGCGATGAGCCAGGACGAGCCGCCCGACGACACGCCCAGCCCCCCGGGCGACACGACCCGCAAGGGGCTGTTGCGTCGACTCGTGGACGGGCTTCGCGGCAGCAGCGCGAGCGCCTCTGCCGGACCGCCCTCGCGCCTGGGGCGGTACCGTCTGCTCCATCGGCTCGGCCAGGGCGGAATGGGTGTCGTCTACGCGGCCGAGGACGAAAGCCTTGGCCGCAGGGTCGCCGTGAAGACGATCGCCGAGCCGGACGAGTCGGCGCGCAAGCGCTTCCGCCGCGAGGCGCGCGCGGCGGCCGGGGTCAATCACCCGAACGTCTGCCAGGTCCACGAGATCGGCGAGGACGGCGGACAGCTCTTCATCGCCATGGAGCTGCTCGAGGGCGAGTCGCTCAGCGAGCGCCTGGCGCGCGGCCCGATGCCGACCGGCGACGTTCTCGCTCTCGGGCGCGGCATCCTTGCGGCGCTCGGTGCGCTGCACCGGACCGGTATCGTCCACCGCGACCTCAAGCCCTCCAACGCGTTCCTGACGCCGCACGGCGTCAAGCTCCTCGACTTCGGCCTGGCGCGTCCCCTGCCACGCGAGCTGACGCAGTCGATCGAGACCGGCAGCGCGCTGACGCGGCCGGGACTGCTCGTGGGGACCCCGCGCTACATGGCCCCGGAGCAGGTGCTCGGCCGGGACGTCGACGCGCGCACCGATCTCTTCGCCGCCGCGGCGCTGCTCTACGAGGCGCTCTCGGGCCGGCCGGCATTCCTGGGCGCGAGCGTCGTCGAGGTGCTCGGGGCGACGCTGCACGAGGAGCCCCCGGCGCTCGCCGGCGACGCTGCGGTCGTGGCCTTCGACCGCGTGCTGCGGCGCGCGCTCGCCAAGCGGCCGGCCGATCGCCACGCGACGGCCGAAGAGATGGCGCGGGAGATCGAGAGCGTGGCGCTCTTCAGCGGCCAAGGGGCGTCGGTGGTCGCGCGGCCGCTCACGCGGCTCGTGGTGCTGCCCTTCAGGCTGCTGCGCCCCGACGCCGAGATCGACTTCCTGTCGTTCGCGCTGGCGGACGCGGTGTCGGCTTCGCTCGCGGATACGTCGTCCGTGGTCCTGCGCTCGAGCGCCGCCGCCGCCCGCTTCGCGACCGAGTCGCCCGACCTCAAGGCGCTGGCCAGCCAGGTGGACGTCGACCTGGTCCTGATGGGAACCCTGCTCCGCGCGGGCGACCAGCTCCGCGCGACCGCCCAGATGGTGGAGGCCCCGTCGGGGACGCTCGTCTCCTCGCAGACCATCCAGGCCGGCACCGGCGACGTCTTCCGCCTGCAGGACGAGCTCGCGCAGCGGATCGTCGCGTCGCTGTCGCCCTCGCTCGCGCGTCGCGAGGGCGGCCCGCGCCGAGGAGCGCCCGCCTCGGCGCGGGCCTACGAGTACTACCTCCGCGCCAACGAGATCGGGCGCGGCTGGTCCCACACGGCTGTGGCCAGGGACCTCTACCGCCAGTGCGTGGAGGAAGACAAGGCCTTCGCGCCCGCCTGGGCCAAGCTCGGTCGCTGCCACCGGCTGCTCGCGAAGTACTACCTCGAAGATCCGCGGGAGAACCTGGCGCGCGCCGAAGAAGCCTTCCGGCGCGCCCTGGAGATCGATCCCGGGCTGCCGGTCGCCCACAAGCTCTACGCGCACCACGAGGCCGAGATGGGCCGGTCCCAGGACGCGATGGTTAGGCTCCTCGGCCTCGCGCGATCGAACCGCAACGATCCCGAGCTGTTCACCGGGCTCGTGCACGCCTGCCGCTACTGCGGCCTGCTCGAAGCCTCCGAGGCCGCCCATCGCGAGGCGCGCCGGCTCGATCCGCGCGCCTGGACCAGCGTCGTGTTCACGCGCTGGGCGCTCGCCCACTTCGAGGCGGTCCTCGACGAAGTCGTGGAGACGCCCGACTACGTCATGCACGTGACTTCGCTCCACGCGCTCGGTCGGACGGCCGAGGCGGTCCGCGTCGTCGGCGAAAAGCTGGAACAGCTCGCCCACGGCGAGGGACGCGCCTCCCCGCCAGTGCTCCAGATCACGGTGAGCAGCATGCGCGCTTTCCTCGCGGGCGGCCGGGAGGCGTCCGAGGCGCTGGCGGGAACCGCCGCTGTGCACACCGATCCGGAAGCCGTCTTCGCCTACGGCGTATGCCAGGCGTACCTCGGCGACCTGGACTTGGCGCTCGCCACGCTCGCGCGCGCCGTGGAAGGCGGATACCACGTGCCCCAGGCGCTCGCGGGCCACCCCTGGCTCGCGGGCCTGCGCGAGACGAAGAGGCTCGATCCGCTCCTCGCACGAGCCGAGGCCGGCCGGCAGCAGGCGCTCGCTGCCTTCCGCGACGCGGGGGGTGAAGGGCTACTGGGGACGTAAACAGACGACGGCGAGGAGTAACGGAACGAGGCGAACACCGGTCGCGGATGCCGACACGGAGCCGGGACTCGAGGAGAGAAACGGGTCCGGGCGGGCTGGACTGACCGATCGGGGGGCTGAACGCCCCCCGAGCCCCCGTTGACTAGACTACAACCAGCCCTTGCGCCGGAACCAGGCGATCATCGTCCCGGCGGTACCGAGGGAGATGATCCAGAACAGCGCGTAGCCGTAGCGCCACTTGAACTCGGGCAGGTACTCGAAGTTCATCCCGTAGACCCCGGCGAAGAAGGTCAATGGGATGAAGATGGTGCCGATGATCGTCAGCACCTTCATGACCTCGTTCATGCGGTTGCTCATCGCGCTCATGTAGGTTTCCGTCAGGCCCCCGGCCAGTTCGCGGTAGGTCTCGACGATGTCGATCGCCTGCACCGCGTGGTCGTAGACGTCGCGCATGTAGGTGCGCGTCACGTCCGAGAAGCACTCGTGGGGCTCGCGCTGCATCTTCGAGAGCACCTCGCGCATCGGCCACAGCGCGCGCCTCACCAGCAGCAGCTCGCGCTTGACGCGGTGGATCTCCTGGATCACGTCGGGGCTCGGGCGCTGCAGCACCACGTCCTCGAGGTCCTCGAGCCGGTCGCCGAACTGCTCCAGGATCGGGAACGCCTCGTCCACGATCGCGTCGATCAGCGAGTAGCAGAGAAAGCTCGCGTCGTTCACGCGCAACGCCGAGCCGGGCGTGCGGATGCGCTGGCGGATCGGGTCCCACACGTCGCCCGGCGTCTCCTGGAAGGTGAGCACGGTCCGGTGGCCGACGAAGATGCTCACCTGCTCGGTGTGGAGCTGGCCCTCGCGCAGCTCCAGCTCGCGCGTCATGATGAAGAGCCGCGCCTGGTAGCTGCCGTCGTCCTCGTACGCCAGCACCTTCGGCCGCTGCGGCACGTGCAGCACGTCCTCGACCGCGAGCGGGTGGAGCCGGTACTTCTCCGCGAGCGCCCGCACCACGCCCAGGTCGCTGAGACCGTCGACGTTGATCCAGCGCACCGAAGACCAGTCCTGCCGATGCCGCGCGATGAACTCCGGCAGGTCCTGGATCTCCTCGAAGGCGGCCTGCTCGGGCGAGTAGTCGAAGCAGGTGACGCGGACCGAGGGCTGCCGCGTCGTGGCCGCCGCGAGCTCGTGTGGCTCGATGCCCGCCGCGGACCCGGGCGCGGCCTTCTTGAACCGGCGCGGCGGCCGCAGTCCGCGCTTGCCTCGTGGCGTGCTCTTGCGGGCCTTCGGCGTGGCGCCGTTCGTCGCGGGCGCGTCCTCGCTCCCTTCGGCCGCGCCGATCGCAACGCCCGTCGCCGCTTCCGCCGGCGCCGTCAGCGCGACTTCGGCTGGCTCACCCGCCGGCGCCTCGATCGTGGCGCCGGCCGCATCCTGCTTCAACTCGTTGTCCATCCAGCCAAAGCTACGCCCGGTCGCAGGGGCGCGTCAACGCCGGCGCGATAGAATGCGGCCCGCATGGCGATCTCGAGGCTCCCGAGCGGTTGCGCGCTGTCCGCCTTCCGTCTCGAGAAGCTGAACGCCACGCTCGCGACCGCGGCGGCCGGGTGGAGCGTGCTGGCCGCCCGGCACTGGCATTTCGTCGAGCTGGAGCACGAGCCCATGGACGCGGAGCGCGAGAAGCTGGAGCGACTGCTCCGTTACGGCAGCGACCCACCCCCGGCCGCGTCGCTCGTGGACCCGCTGCGGCTCGTAGTGCCGCGGCTCGGGACGGTCTCGCCGTGGTCGTCCAAGGCCACCGACATCGCCCGCCAATGCGGCCTCGGCTTCGTGCGCCGGATCGAGCGCGGGACGGCCTATCACCTGCGCGGCTCGGGCGAGATGGCGCTCGCGCTGCCGTGGCTCCACGACCGGATGACCGAAAGCGTCCTCGCCTCGATCGAAGAGGCGGACGCCTTGTTCCAGCATGTGCCCCCGCGGCCGCTCGCCGAGGTCGACGTGCGCGGTCACGGCCGCGCGGCGATCGAGACGGCGAACGCGGCGTTGGGCCTCGCGCTCGCGCCGGACGAGATCGACTACCTGCTCGCCTGGTCGCAGGCTACCGGCCGCAACCCGACCGACGTCGAGCTCACGATGTTCGCCCAGGCGAACTCCGAGCACTGCCGGCACAAGATCTTCAATGCGGCCTTCGTGGTCGACGGGCAGCCGATGCCGCACTCGCTCTTCCAGATGATCCGCGAGACCGAGCGGGCGAGCCCGGCGGGCACGGTGAGCGCCTACTCCGACAACGCCGCGGTGATCGAAGGCCGTGTCGTGCAGCGCTTCTTCGCGGACCCGGTGAGCGGGCACTACGGCTATGCGGGCGAGCTGACGCACACGCTGCTGAAGGTCGAGACGCACAACCACCCCACGGCGATCGCGCCCTTTCCCGGCGCGGCCACGGGCTCGGGCGGCGAGATCCGCGACGAGGGCGCGACCGGCCGCGGCGCGAAGCCTAAAGCCGGCCTCGTCGGCTTCTCGGTCTCGAACCTCCGGATCCCCGGCGCCCTGCGGCCCTGGGAGGGCTCGGAGGCGAAGCCGGACCGGATCGCGTCGCCGCTCGCGATCATGCTGGAAGGACCGATCGGGGCGGCATCGTTCAACAACGAGTTCGGCCGGCCCAACCTCGCCGGCTACTTCCGCAGCTACGAGCAGGAGGTGGACGGCGTCGTCCGCGGCTATCACAAGCCGATCATGCTCGCGGGCGGCCTCGGCAACGTGCGCGCCCTGCACGCGAAGAAGGCCGAAGTAGCGCCGGGAGCGCTGCTCGTGCACCTCGGCGGCCCTGGCCTGCTGATCGGGATGGGCGGCGGCGCCGCGTCGTCGCTCGGGGCCGGCGCCAACACGGCGCTGCTCGACTTCGACTCGGTCCAGCGCGGCAACGCTGAGATGGAGCGCCGCGCCCAGGAGGTGATCGACCGCTGCTGGGCGCTCGGCAGGGACAACCCGATCCTCTCGATCCACGACGTCGGCGCGGGCGGGCTCTCGAACGCGCTGCCCGAGCTCGCGCACGGCTCCGGACGCGGCGCGCGCATCGACCTGCGCGCGGTGCCCGTCCTGGAGCCCGGCATGACGCCGCGCGAGCTGTGGTCGAACGAGGCGCAGGAGCGCTACGTGCTCGCGATCCCACCCGGCCGGCTGGAGCTGCTGCGCTCGCTGTGCGAGCGCGAGCGCTGCCCGTTCGCGGTGGTGGGCATCGCCACCGACGACGGGCGCCTCGAGCTGCGCGACGCGCTCTTCTCCAACACGCCCGTCGACATGGAGCTCCAGACGCTCTTCGGGAAGCCGCCGCGCCTGACGCGGGAGGTGACGCGCGTGCGCCCGCGGCTCCGCGCGTTCCACGCTCACGGGATCGAGCTCGGCGAGGCCATAGCGCGGGTGCTGCGCCATCCCACGGTCGCGGACAAGACGTTCCTGGTCACGATCGGCGACCGCAGCGTGGGCGGGCTCTCTGCCCGCGATCCGATGGTGGGGCCCTGGCAGGTGCCGGTGGCGGACTGCGCCACGACGCTGATGTCGTTCGAGGGCTACGCCGGCGAAGCCTTCGCCATCGGCGAGCGCGCCCCGATCGCCGTGATCGACGCCACTGCCTCGGGCCGGATGGCCGTGGCCGAGGCCCTCACCAACCTGGCGGCCTCACCGGTCGCGTCGCTCTCGCGCGTCAAGCTCTCCGCCAACTGGATGGCGGCGGCGGGCGCGCCGGGCGAGGACGCCGCGCTCTACGACACGGTTCGCGCCGTGGCCCTCGAGCTGTGCCCGAAGCTCCGCGTGGGCATCCCCGTCGGCAAGGACTCGCTCTCGATGCGAACCACGTGGGAGGATGGCGGCCGGAAGCGGGAGGTGCGCGCGCCGCTGTCGCTCGTGGTCTCGGCCTTCGCCGTCTGCGACGACGTGCGCGGCACTTGGACTCCCCAGATCCGCAGCGACCGCGGCCTGACCGAGCTCCTGTTCCTGGATCTCGCCGCAGGCCGCGCGCGGCTCGGCGGCTCGATCCTGGCACAGGTGTTTGGAGAGACCGGGGAGGAAGCGCCCGACGTGGAGGAGCCTGGGCGGCTCGAGAGCCTCTACACCGCGCTCTCGGAGGTGCGCGCCGAAGGCCTCGTGCTCGCCTATCACGATCGCTCCGACGGCGGCCTGCTGGTAACGCTCGCGGAGATGGCGTTCGCGGGGCACGTGGGCGTGAGCGTGAACATCGCACCGCTCGCCGGCCCGCGGGCCGCCTTGCCGCGCGTCCTCGCCACGCTCTTCAACGAGGAGCTCGGCGTCGTGCTGCAGGCGCGGGCCGCGGAGCGGGAGCAGCTCACGGCCATCCTCGCCCGCCACGGCCTCGGCGCCGTCGCGATCGGCGCGCCGAACGGCGACGACGTCGTGCGGATCGCGTGCGGGGACGAGCTGCTGCTGGCCGAGCCGCGCAGCACGCTCCAGCGGCTCTGGTCCGAGACCAGCTGGCGCATGCAGGCGCTGCGCGACAACCCCGAATCCGCGCGGCAGGAGTACGAGCGCATCCTCGACGTCGCCGACCCGGGGCTCGCGCCCGTCGTCGCCTTCGACCCGGGGCTCGACGTGGCGGCAGCGTTCGTCTCGCGCGCGGCCCGGCCGCGACTCGCGGTGCTGCGCGAGCAGGGCGTCAACGGCCAGGTCGAGATGGCCGCCGCCTTCGGCCGCGCCGGCTTCGACGCGATCGACGTGCACATGAGCGACGTGATCACAGGACGCGCCTCGCTCGCCAAGTTCGCGGGCTTCGTGGCCTGCGGCGGCTTCTCCTACGGCGACGTGCTCGGGGGCGGCGAAGGCTGGGCCCGCTCGATCCTGTTCAACGCCAGGGCGCGGGACGAGTTTGCCGCGTTCTTCGCGCGAAAGGACAGCTTCGCGCTCGGGGTCTGCAACGGCTGCCAGATGATGAGCGCCCTCCAGGAGCTGATCCCAGGCGCCTCGGACTGGCCGCGCTTCGTGAAGAACCGTTCCGAGCAGTTCGAGGCGCGGCTCGTGCTCGTCGAGATACCGAAGAGCCCCTCGCTCTTCTTCAGCGGGATGGAGGGAAGCCGCCTCCCGGTGGTGACGGCGCACGGCGAGGGCCGCGCGCTCTTCCCCGAGGGCCGAAGCGTCGAGCGGGCCATCGTCAGCATGCGCTTCGTCTCCAACCGCGGCGAGCCGTCCGAGACCTACCCGGCGAACCCGAACGGATCCCCCCACGGGATCGCGGGACTCACGACACCAGACGGCCGCTTCACGATCCTGATGCCCCACCCCGAGCGCGTCTTTCGCAGCGTCCAGATGTCCTGGCACCCGGACAGCTGGGGCGAGGACAGCCCCTGGATGCGCCTCTTCCGCAACGCGCGCGCCTGGCTGGGGTAGTTCGTCCCTTTCCCACAAGCTGTTGCAACGGCGATGGATCCGGCTCCAGATTTCCGGATCCACCGGAAGGGATCGCTTGCGAATCGCAAAATTGTGTTATCCTCGTCACATCCAATAGACGGGAGGGCTGGCCAGGATGGCAGAGCCGCACAGCGAAGGCCGCTCGCGGCGGTGGATCGCGGCGGGTGGCGTGCTGGTTCTCGCGGCGCTCACGAGCGCCTGCGGGAGCAGTCTGACCCAGCCGTCCGCCTTCCCCACTCCGCTTGCGACACCCACGCCCCCGCCGCCTCCGCCCAAGGTGGCGATCATCTCGATCGACGGGCTGCGGCCGGACGCCCTGACCGCGGAAGGCACGCCCAACATCCTGGCGCTGGCCCAGCGCGGCGCGTACACGTTCGCGGCGCAGACCGTCTTCCCCTCCACTACGCTTCCGGGCCATGCCTCCATGCTGACGGGCGTCGAGCCGAGCGTCCACGGGATCACGTTCGACGAGTATCGGGACACCTTCCAGCTCACGACACCCACGGTGCTCGGGCTCGCGCGGAGCGCGGGCAAGCGCACGGTGATGGTGGTCGGCAAGGAGAAGTTCAAGCAGCTCGCCGTGGCGGGCGGCGCGGACAGCTACCTGTGCGCGACCCGCGGCGACGTCGACGTGGTGAACGAGGCGATTGTGCTGCTGTCCACTGGCTTCGATCTTCTGTTCGTCCACTTGCCCCAGGTCGACCACACCGGCCACGCGCGCGGCTGGATGTCGGCCGAGTACGTGGCGCAGCTGCAGCAGACCGACGAGGCGTTCGGGCGGCTGGTCTCGCTGCTGCCGCCCGAGACGACGGTCATCGTCACCTCGGATCACGGCGGCCAGCTGAGGACGCACGGCACGAGGGACAGGGTCGACATGACGATCCCCTGGATCATCGCGGGCCCGCGCGTGACACGCCGCGGTGCGCTCACCCGGCCGGTCCGCACCGTCGACACCGCGCTCACCGTGCTCAGCTTGCTCGGCGTCCCGGCGCCGCCAAACACCGCGGGCAAGCTGGTGAGCGAGCCGTTCGAAGCGCAGTAGTCGGCGCGCCCGCACCACACCGGGGAGTCACGTTCCTGCATCATGCATCTCGCGCGGCTCGCGTGGCTGGTCCTCGCCTGGAACGTCGCGGTGATCCTGTGGGGGGCCTTCGTGCGCGCGACCGGCTCCGGCGCCGGGTGCGGGGCGCATTGGCCGCTCTGCAATGGCGAGGTCCTGCCGCGGGCGGCCGAGCTCGAAACGCTCATCGAGTTCACCCACCGCGCCACGAGCGGCGTCGCCTTGTTGCTCGTCTGGTTCCTGGCCTACCGGGTATTCCGCGCCCGCCCGGCGGGCCACCCGGCCCGCCAGGCAGTGGCTGCGTCGGTCCTGTTCATCCTCAGCGAAGCCGCCGTCGGCGCGGGCCTGGTGCTATTCCGCCTCGTGGACCAGGACGAGTCGGTGGCTCGCGCCCTCTTCATGGCGGTCCACCTGATGAACACGTTCGTGCTGCTGGCGTGCCTGACGCTCACCGCGCACTTCTGCTCGACCGACACGCGGCCGAGCCTCGCCGCGCGCCGGGCGTGGCCATTCGCCCTCGGCGCGATCGCGCTCCTGCTGGTGGGCGCGAGCGGCGCCATTGCCGCGCTCGGCGACACGCTCTACCCCGCGCGCTCGATCCTCGGCGGCCTTCGCGCCGACGTCTCGCCCACGGCGCACCTGCTGGTACGGCTACGCCTCGCGCACCCGCTGCTGGCTTTCGGCGGTGCGATCGCCGCGTTATCCGCGGCGCGCCGGGTGCTGCGCCGCTCTGATGACGAGCCGTCGCGACGGGCGGCCCGGGGCGTCACCGGCCTGGTCCTGCTGCAGATGCTGATCGGCCTCGCGAACGTGGCGTTGCTGGCACCCGTGTGGATGCAGCTCTTCCATCTGCTGCTGGCCGACCTGCTCTGGATCGCCTTCGTCCTGCTGGCAGTGCGCTCCCTGTCGCTGCCCGAGCCGCCCGGCTCGCAGCCCGCGACCCTCGCCGCCGCCGCCTAGCCCGGACAGCCCGAGCGTCTGAAGCGCACCCCTGGCTACTGGACGACCGTGATCTGGTTGAGCCGAACCGGTTCGCGCTGGTAGTTCTCGATCTCGAGCGTGTTGGTTTCCTTGTTGAAGCCGAGCTTCGCCATGGTGATGGCCTTGCCCTGGCCCATGCCCTCCTTGGGCAGGCGGACCTCGGCGAGCGAGAACTCGTAGTCCCGCGAGCGCGGGCTGTTGCGGGCCTCCCAGAAGCTGATCGGCCGATCGGTCGCCACGACGATCTTGCGCGTGCCGTCTTCCATCTGGGTCTCGCGCGCGAAATGGAGATCCCAGCCCAGGCTGTTCGCGGTGCGCGTGAAGCCGCAACGCGGCCTGATCTTCTGCAGCGCGGGCAGCAGCTTGTCTCCGCCCTTTTCGACCAGGATCCCCTTGAGGCTCTCGATCTCCTCGGGCGTCGACCAGCGCTCGATCACGATGTCGATCGTGTTCGTGCGCGCGCCGTTGTTCACGTCGACCGCCCAGGCCCGAAGGCGGAGCGGGGCAGCCTTTTCTTCGGCTGCAGCGGTGGATGCCGCCGTCGGCAGGGTCAGTGTGGTCGCGACGACGAGGGATAGGGCAGTTCCGATACGGTCCATCCGGCGCATTGAGGCTCTCCTTGTTTTCTCGGGCCGGATCCCCGGCCCGCGGTTGCGAACGGGTGCTGTAGCCTCAGTATAACCAAGCGCTGGTCGAGCGTCCCGCGGCGGCGGCCTCAGAAGGCGGGCCCGGGCCGCGGCCGATTCATGCCTAGGCCGGCCGTGGCGGCAGCTCGATCGGCACCGGGCTCACGCGCCAGATGTCCCGGCAGTAGTCGGCGACCCCGCGGTCGGACGAGAAGCGGCCCATGCGCGCCGTATTCAGGATCGACATGCGGGTCCAGCGCTCCTTGTCGAGGTAGGCGCGCTCCACCGCGGCCTGGCTTTCCAGGTAGGGCCGGAAGTCGGCGAGCAGCAGCCACGGGTCCTGGTCGAGCAGCGAGTCCACGATCGGCTGGAACAACGCCGCGTCGCCCCGCGCGAACGTGCCGCCGGCGAGCGCATCGATCACCTCGCGCAGCACGGGGTCACCCTCGTAACGGTCCCGCGGCCTATAGCCCGCGCTCCGGAGCGCATGGATCTCCTCGACCGTGAGCCCGAACAGGAAGAAGTTGTCCGCTCCCACCGCCTCGCGGATCTCGACGTTCGCACCGTCGAGCGTGCCGATCGTCAGCGCGCCGTTCATCGCGAACTTCATGTTGCCAGTGCCCGAGGCCTCCTTGCCCGCGGTCGAGATCTGCTCGGACAGCTCCGCCGCCGGGAAGATCGGCATGCAGTTGCTGACGTTGTAGTCGGGCACGAAGGCGACGCGCAGGCGCTCACGCGTCGCCGGGTCCGCGTTCACCACCTCGGCGACCGAATGGATCAGCTTGATCACGAGCTTCGCCATGCGGTAGCCGGGGGCGGCCTTGCCGCCGAACACGACCGTGCGTGGCGGGACCGCCGCTTGCGGCTCGCGACGCAGGCGCTGCCACAGCGCCACCACGTGAAGCACGTTCAGGTGCTGGCGCTTGTACTCGTGGATGCGCTTGACCTGCACGTCGAACAGGCTGTCTGGGTCGCACGCCACTCCGGCGCGGGCCTCGATCACGGCGGCGAGGTCCGCCTTGTTCGCCCGCTTGACCTTGCGCCACTCGGCCCGGAAGGCCGCGTCCTCGGCGAGCGGCTCGAGCCCGCGGAGGAGCTCCAGATCCCGCGGCCAGCCGTCGCCGACCGCGCCCGTGACGAGCGCGGCGAGCCGCGGGTTGGCGAGCGCCAGGAAGCGCCGCGGCGTGACGCCGTTCGTGACGTTGACGAACTTCTCGGGCCACAGCTCGTGGAAGTCGCGCAGCACGTCGGCCTTCAGCAGCCTGGTGTGAAGCGCGGCGACGCCGTTGATGTGGTGGCTGCCCACGCTCGCGAGGTGCGCCATCCGCACCGAGCGCGGAGCGGCCTCGTCGATCAGGCTCAGGCGGAGCACGCGGCCCTCGTCGCCGGGGTAGCGGTCGCGGACCTCGTCGAGGAAGCGGCGGTTGATCTCGTAGACGATCTCGAGGTGGCGCGGCAGCACCGAGCCGAACATCTCCACCGGCCATTTCTCGAGCGCTTCGGGCAGCAGCGTGTGGTTGGTATAGGCGAGGCTGCGGCGCGTGACGTCCCAGGCCTCCTCCCAGCCCATGGCGTGGACGTCCACCAGCAGCCGCATCAGCTCGGCCACCGCCAGCGCCGGGTGCGTGTCGTTGAGCTGGATCGCGTACTTCTCGTGGAAGCCCGAGAGCGGGGCGCCCTTCTGGAGGTAGATGCGGATCATGTCCTGCAGCGCGCAGCACACGAAGAAGTACTGCTGCTCCAGACGCAGCCGCTTGCCGCGCACCAGCTCGTCGTTCGGGTACAGCACCTTGGTGATGTTCTCAGAGTCGACCTTCTGGTCGACGGCGCCCCAGTAGTCGCCCTGGTTGAAGGCCGCGAAGTCGAACGACTCGGCCGCTTCCGCCTTCCACAGCCGCAGCAGGTTCGCGGTGCCGTTGCGGTAGCCGAGGATCGGCGTGTCGTAGGCGACACCGCGTACGCGCCGCTCGGGAATCCAGACGACGCGGTAGCGGCCGTCCGCGGCCTTGGCCTCGGTGTGCCCGGAGAAGCCGACGTCGAACGCGATCTCCGGCCGCGCGATCTCCCACGGGTTGCCGAGCGCCAGCCACTTGTCGGTCTTCTCGACCTGCCAGCCGTCGTGGATCAGCTGGTCGAAGATGCCGAACTCGTAGCGGATGCCGTAGCCGATCGCCGGGATCGCGAGCGTCGCGAGCGAGTCCATGTAGCAGGCGGCGAGGCGGCCGAGGCCGCCGTTGCCGAGGCCCGGCTCCTCTTCCTGCGTCAGGATCCGGTCGAGGTCGTGCCCGAGCTCGGACATCGCCTGACGCGTCTCCGCCTCGACGCCGAGGTTCAGCAGGTTGTTGGCGAGGTGCGGCCCGAGCAGGAACTCGGCCGACAGGTAGCAGACGGTGCGGCTCGCCTTCCGGTAGTACGTCTCGCTCGTCGCGACGGAACGCCGCAGCAGCTCGCGGCGCGCCGCGAGCGCGAGCGCCAGGTACAGGTCGTTGCGCGTCGCGGCCTCGGGGAAGCGCCCGAGCGTCGAGAACAGCGCGTCCTTGAACTCGCGCTTCACGAGGTCGACGAGGGCACGGTCCATGGCCCACACCTCCTGAGCGTGGAGAGACGACGCGAGTATAGGGTACTCGCGTCGTTCGGGCTCCTTCAGTGGTGGCACGTCCAGGCCAAGAACGCGCGCAGCTCGTGGTGGCCACAAGACGAGCGGGTTCTCACAGCAGCTTCAGGTGGGGGCAATTTCCGCTTCTGATCAGCGCTTGACGCTCTCGACCACGCTCCAGCCGAGGGCGGAGGCTTCCTGCTTCGCGACGACCGACACGCGACCCGTGAGGTGGAGCTCGAGCTTCGCGGCCCCCAGCTCCCGCTTCGCTCGCTCGCCCGCCTCGCGGGCGGCCTTTTCGAAGGGCGCGGTCCATTGCACCCAGTCGATTGGCGCGAGCGCTATGCCGCGGCCGTCTTTCGTCCTTGCGACGAGCGCCCGCGAGTCGGTCAGGAGCTCGACGACGGGCGACGTCGCATGAAGCTGCCTGAGCATTTCCGCGCTCTCGACGAAGAAGAGCGCCTCGCGCTCGCTGTCGGCCTCGGCCGCGGTGGCGACGTAGTCGGCGCTGCCCTTCGCTTGGACGGCGCTGAGCGCGCTGGCGAGCCGGGTGTGCAGCGTCAGCGTGAAGCCCTTGCTGAGATAGAGCTGCTTGATCGCGTCGCCGCTTGCGCCCAGGCCACGGAACTGCGCCTCGTTCTGCTTCTGCAGCGCCTCGGGGTCCTGGCTCCAGACCAGGCCGCCCACGCTCGCGGTGGTGCTCAGCACGGGTGGGATCGGGACAGCGACCTTGGCCACGATGCTGCCCGCCGCGTCGATCTTTCCGATGTCCGACAGTGTCTTCCGGAGCACCGGGTTGGTGGTGTAGGGGTCGGCCCCGACCTTCTGCGCCCACTTGCGCGCCGCGCCGCTCACACCCAGGACCGAGTTGGCGACACCGCCGGCGGTGTCCGCGGCCTTCTCCGTGGTCGATTTCGAGGAGCTGTCGGACTTGGAATCGTCCGTCACTGCGGCCACGGCCCCGTCTCCCGCACGCTTGGCCTTGCGGCCGAGGTTCGTGCCGAAGCGCTTCACTCCCTTGCCGAGGCCCTTGACGGTGGCTTCCGGGTCCGTGACGACCGAAGCGACTCCCTTGCCGACGTTCAGCACCGCGCCGCCGGCGGACTTCAGGAACACCTGGCTCTTCGAGACATCGGCGAGCTCGCTGAGCGCGCGCACCTCGTCGAGCCGCACCAGCAGCAGGCTCTCGCCCTCGGCCTCGAGCGGACCCCAGTCCGTGGTGATCGAGAACACGTGCAGGTAGCCCTCGGTCGGCACCTCGCTCGCGACCTGATGGTGCTTCCCCTTGAGCTGCGCCGCGCTCACCAGCTCCTGCACCTTGAAGTGGCGGAGGCTCTCGTAGCCGGCGGCGGCGGCGGTCACCGCCAGCGACAGTGCGAGCAGGAGCAGGCAGAGCTTCTCGAGCGGGGGACTCTTCTGGGCCATCGCTTTTTCCTCGGGAGGCGGAATTCTACTCCAACCGTCCCTGAAGGGAAGCCCGGTGATAGAACGCGGGGCGCGACATCACGCGGCCCGAGGCGGCGCGTGCTCCAGCGCCCGGTTCTCCCTGAGGATCAGCAATGCCACGACGAGCCAGACCAGCGTCAGCGCCACGTTGGTCAGCGCGAAGTCCCTCACTCCGAAGGCGAGCCAGTGCGTGCCCGCGTACACGAGCGCCGCCTGCAGCAGATCGCCGGTGCGGACGAAGAAGGTGTCCACCGCCTGCTTGCCCTTGTACTTTTCCTCGCGCGAGGTCGGCAGCCACAGAAGCCCGCGCGCCGTGTTCATGATCGAGTAGTCGGTGGCGTTCTCGGCGGTCTTGACCCAGCGCACCACGGCAAAGCTGACTCCCGCCGCCACGATCGCGTAGCCGGAAAAAGCTATGAGCGGCAGCGCCAACAGCGCGCCGCGCAGGCCGAGGTGCTTCACGAGCCGCGAGGTGACGAAGAACTGCAGCAACAGGGCCACGACGTTGACCCAGAACTGGTAGCTCCCGGCGAAAGCGCCGATCCAGGCCACCTGGTTGAAGGAGCTGTCGGCGGCGGCCGCGGCCTTGGCCTGGAGCTCGACGAGGTGTGCGATCAGGTACTCACCGGTCGTGTTGACGACGTTGAGCAGCACGATCAGCAGCGCGATCAGCTTCAGGTACGGGCTCCTGAACACCAGCGAGAAACCGTTTTCGCCCTTCAGCGCGCCTTGGGGCTGGAGCGTCGGGGCGCGCCGGGCCTCGCGCGCGTTGACCGTCAGGTACAGCGCCAGGCTCACGAGCAAGAGCGCCGCCGACACCTGCAAGATCATCTGCGGCGCGACCTCGGCTCCCGCGAGCCTCCCGGCGATCAGCGAGCCGAGCGGAGCTCCAGCCGTCATTCCGATCGCGATGATCGGGAACAGGCGCTCGCCCGCCGGCTTGGTGTAGATGTCGTTGGCGTACGACCAGAACTGCGCGACGAGGGCGATGTTGAAGATGCCGACCCAGATGAAGAACGCCACGCCGACGAAGGGCACCCGTGCCGCTACCGCCAGCGCGAACAGCTCGATATTCAGGGTGAAGAAGAGCGTCACGCCGATCAGCAGCTTTCTGCGGTCCACGCGCGAGGCGAACCAGCTGTAGAACGGCACGAACAGCATCAGCAGCAGCGCCTGCCCGGCCGCCGAGTAGGACCTCACCTCCGCCCCGCCGCCGAGCAGGATGAGCGGCTCGCGCACCACCTTGATGATCGAGTAGCAGACCAGGGTCAGGAAGATGTTGGCGAGCATCAGCAGCGCGGTCACTCCCTCGCCGGTGCGCACATCGCTGAACGCGCCCAGCATCCGGTCGATCGGCCCGCGGGTTTCCGCGGGCAGGTCCGCCGCGCTCGTGCTCATGGCCAGGTCACCACACTCATGCTGGCGTCTTGGGAGCCGAAGCATAGCCGAACGGGCGCTTGCGCGCCGGGTCGCTGCGGGCCAGACTGGCGTTCGCGGCGTGGCCGTTGCCGCGATCTCGACCTCAATCTCAACAAAGGAGCAGACAGATGGGCTGGATCGTCACGCTCGTCGTAACGCTCGTCCTGGGCGGCATCGTCGGCTGGCTCGCCAGCAAGCTGATGAAGACCGACAAGCAGATGGGCCTCGTCGCCAACGTGCTCGTCGGCATCGTCGGCTCGAGCCTGGGCTTCTGGCTGGCCGGCATGCTGAGCTTCGGGGCCTACGGCAGGATCGCGCAGTGGTTGGTCTCCGTGGCGGGAGCCGCAGTGCTGATCTTCCTGCTGAAGAAGCTGGGGCTCCTCAAGTAGCGCGCACGGCCGGAACGTCGAACTCGGTCGTCTCGCCGGCCGGCAGCGCGAAGCGCTCGAGGCCGAGCGCGCGGTCTGCCGCCGTCAGCGCGACCCCGCGGCCTTCCGTTACCGGCAGCACCAGCTCCCCCGGGCAGTCCGCGGGCAGGGTCACCCAGGCCCGGTGGCCCTCTTCCTGGGCCGAGGCGCGAAAGCCGATCGGTCCGCGCGGGGTGTGGCAGACGAGCTCCAGATCCCGCAGGTCTCCGAGCTGCGGCCGGACCTCGGCCTTCGCGAAGCCGGGCAAGGCGGGCCGAATCCCCGCTACGTCCATGTACAGCACGAGGAGCGGCCCCACCGCGCAGTGGCTCCACTGGTCGGTCGAGTCGGGCCGCACGTCCCAGCGCTCGGGCGTCGTGTTGTTCTTCAGCACCGAGGGCAGCCGGGCCCACCGCTCGCGCAGCTCCCGCAGCACGGCGTCGATCCGTCCGTGGCGCGCGAGCGCGTGCATGCGCCAGTGGGAGTTGGCCGGGGACGAAAGGCCCAGGCTCGCGGGCGGCTTCACGAGCGCGGCCAGCGACTCGGCCACGCGCCCGTCGGGGCACTGGTCGAAGAGCAACGCCGTCGCGAGCGACCGGTCGTCGAGGCGCTCGTTGCCCTCTTCGTCCTCCCACGGCAGGTTGTTCACGAACAGCCCTCGCTCGCGGCTCCAGAAGCGCGCCAGCGTCGCCGTCACGAGCGCGTCGGCGGCCGCCGCAAAGCGCTTGGCCCCCGCCGCGTCGCCCGCGAGCGCCGCCAGCGGTGCGAGCGCGGCCTTCAGCACCGCCGCCGTGAACAGGTTGAAGGCGCACTGCCGGTGCCGCGGCCGCGCGAAGCCGTCGTCGATCCAGACCGAGGGAACGCCCCAGCCCTCGACCGGCAGCAGGCCGTCCTTCGCCCTCCGCGCAAGCAGGTACTCGGCGAAGCGCACGAAGCGCGGATAGAGCTCCCGCGGCGGGTCGCTCTCGCCCGACTCCAGGTGGTGGCGCCAGGCGTCGAGCACGAACGTGACGCCGTGGTCGAGGAGCGGCCCCCATTCCGAAGCACCCAGCTGCCGCCGCGCCAGGCGGTTGAGCCCGTCGTACGTGGGCCAGCAGTCGAGGAAGTACCCCTCCAGCGTCTGACCCATCGCATACGTGCGCAGGAAGCGGCGCGCGAGCTGGCGATCGCCGCAGACGAGCCGCGTCGCGTGGAGCTGGTGCGCCACGTCCCCGCTCGACTGCTGGCGCCCGCGGCCCATGCCCGAGACGATCGACTCCAGCGCGGCGTTCGTGAGCGTGTTGAACGAGGCCTCGAACACCCGTTGCAGCGGCGCTTCCGGGCAGCGGAAGCTCGGCGGGCTCGGCCAGGGGTAGCTGCGGCGGCGCAGGCCTACGTCCCGCAGCCGCACCAGGCCCGAGGCGTCGTGGACGTGGACCTGCAGGAAGCGCAGCGACTCGTAGTCGAAGGCCTCGAAGCGGTTCTCGCCGGCACGGCACACGAAGCGCGTCCAGGCGAAGCGCTGCGTGTCGAGCCAGGGCGGTCCTGCGGCTTCGTGCGATTCCTGGGGCAAGAGCTCGACCACGGTTCCCTCCGGCGCTTCGACGGTCAGGAACGGGAAGCCGACCATCTGCTCGGGCAGCTCGAACGTCGCGAAGACGCCCTCCCCCGCGCGGGCCTCGAAGCGCCACTCGCCCTCGCCGGCCGGCGCCACGGCGGTCTCGTCCACGATCTCGAAGCAGCCGGGGATCCGGAACTCGAACCAGTCCCGCGGGTCGCGCCGCCAGCGCACGCGGCCCGACCGGAGCAGCCGATCGATCGGCCGCAGCGTCTCGCGCACCAGCGGGACCTCGCGCGCGCGGAGCGCAGCGGTCGCGGGATCGATGCCACCGTCGCTCAGGTAGTCGGAGTGCTTGCCCGCCGCGGCCGGGCGGTCGCCGCCCACTTCGAGCCGCTGGGGCGCCACCCAGGCGGCGTCGGGCACGAAGCCCGGGCTGCTCCAGCCGGCCGGATGCAGGCGCGCGTCGAAATCCTCCTGCAGCGCCCGCAGATACCAGCGCTTGAACTGGCCGGGCCGATGCGCTCGGTCGAGGCAGACGCGCCAGGCGTCGTCGCTCAGCAGCTCGGCCGTCCGCCCGCCCGGCTCCTCGACACGCAGCGCGAACAGCAAGCCGGGCTTTCCGAAGGGCCAGGTGCCCTCGCCGTGGCCGAAGAAGAGCACCTCGACGCCGATCGCGTTCTTCCCGGGCACCAGCCAGCGGGCGAGATCGATCGGGTCGGCCTCGTACGAGCGCGGATCGCAGGGCGCGGGGCCCCACTGCACGCGCCGGCCGTTCACGAACAGGCGATAGCGGCTGTCCGCGCTGATCCAGCCGCGCGCGGATGCGGGCGCCGCGGCGAGCTCGATCTCGCGCCGGAACAGCACGAAGCTGTTGGCGAGCGTCCGCTCGCAGGGCAGCCAGATCCAGCGCGCGGGCGAGGCGTCGATGCGCGCGCCGGGCTCGGGCAGCGGCCAGGCGTCTCGCGCCACGCGGATCGGCGCGGGCTCGGGAGCAGCGGCTGGCGCGGACCGAAGCGTGGACGCCTTCGCGGGCGCGACCGTGGCCGGAGGTCGAGCGGACGGCCGTCGGCGTGGCGCGGGCTTCTTCGTCTGCGCCGGGACGGCTCCGGGAGCGGCGAGCGTGGCCGCGACCGATGCGCCGAGGCGCCTCAGGAACCCGCGCCGCCCGGTCCCGGCCGTGTTGCGTGCGCGCTTCGCCATCCAGGCCGAATCATATTCGCATCCCGGACACCCCTTGCCGGCCGGCTCGAGCAAGCCGGCCGGCCGGGCGCACCGCTCAGGGCCGAGCGGCGGCGGTCGCCCGGATCTCGAACTCGAGCCTGAAGCGGTCCGCGACCTTGACGACGCCGGCGACCGACGGAGGCTCGATGCCCACGTCGCGCAGATTCAAGAAGCGCTCACCGAGTACCTTGATCCCGCCTTCCTCGCGCTCGACGTCGAGCGGTATCTCCACGGGAAACGAGCGGCCGCGCAGCATCAGCGTCCCGACGACGACGAGCCGGCTGCGGGAGCCGCCCTGGGCCTCAACCTTGACCGACGTCGAGGCGAACCCGATCTCCGGGTAGCGCGTCACCTCGAGCACCTCCGGGCCCCGCATCCGCTCCTCGACCTTGGCGATGTCGTTGGCCGGCTCGCTGCCGGGAATCACCGCGAGCTTCGCAGACTCGAAGCGCAATCGCACCGAGGAGCGCGCGGGATCGTCCTCCATGACCTCCACGCGTCCTTCCGCGAGGGGGGCCTCGATGTGGTGCTCGTGGCCCAGGAACTTCATGAGACCCGCGCGACCGAGGTGGATGCGAACGCGGCTCGTGGCGGGATCCACCACGAACGCCTGGGATTCAGCCCGCGCGCTCGGCCCGGCGGCGGCCAGGAACACGAGCCCTGCGAGCGAACGCGCGACGTCCATCCCGTGTCTCACGAGGTCACCTCAGCGGATGCGGTAGCTGACGAAGATGCGGCCGTTGAAGAAGCCCTCGTTCGCCGAGCTCGCCGTGGGCGGCCGCACGATCGAAAGCCACGAATAGAAGAGCTCGCCCGTGATGCGAAAGCGCGGAGATGCTTCGAAGGTCATACCGGCGCTTGCGGACAGGGTCGTGCCGCTCGTGAGCTGGACGGTGTGGTCTTCGACCAGGCCGTTCGAGTAGATCGCGTTGACGTGGAACTCGAGATCCATGTAGTTCAGGCCGAGACCGAGATAGGGCTTGAAGCGCGACGTGCCGTCGTAGCCCGCCACGAGCTCGAGGCCGACGGCCTTCTGCCGGCTCTCGTCCTCCGAGGGCTCCACGCACTGGAAGGGGTTCTGCACCGGGTCGTCGCCTGCCGCGACCTCGCCGGCGCTGCACGTGATGTCGGCCTCGATCGTGCCGACCTGGCCGTAGCCGCGCACGCCGAGCCGCCACGAAGGGGACAGGTCGAAGGGCCTCCCGAGCGCGACCGCGAGGATGTTCGGCTTTGCGCCGCCGACCTCGATCGGCGGCGTGTAGCCGAGCTCCAACGCGAGGCCCTTCCCGAGGCCGACGCTGCCGCGAACGCGTCCGAAAAAGCGCGTCTTGTTGACGTCCTCGAGCTTGGTCCCGTTGAAGCCGATGCGGCGCTGCTCGTCGCTCATCTGGGGGACGTAGCTGCCTTCGAACCCGAGGTCGACGACTCCGGCGGCGCGCCTTTCCGGCACTCCCATGCTCGTGAGCAGCGCGAGCGAGGCGTAGTACTTCATCCCCCAGGACTCGGGCCGGTCGAAGTCGAGCGTCTCTCGCTCGGCGACCACGAACTGCGCGCGCGCCGGCGTGGCCGAGGCCATCACCAGCGCGACCACCAGCACGAGCACGTATCGTCCGATCGCGGTCATCGTCCCTCCAGTACTCGTCTCCTCACGTCGGCCCATTTCACCTGAGCATAAACGGGAGTGGCCGGCCAAGTCCTGTAAAATCGCGTGCTTACGGAAAATGAAACGCGCGTACGTAATTCGTTGGTCTGTGCGCCGACCGGCAGGAGACAGCAGGAGGAGTCGGAGGCGCTGGCCGCGTTGGCGCCCGGCTGCGTGGACCGGCTCGAATGCCTCCTGGCTCAGCCGCCGAACGACGCGAGCACAGAAGACAGACCGCCGAAGACCACGAAGCCGCCGAAGAGCAGGGCCAGAACCCGCAGCCCGCCGTAGAGGCGGCCAAGCGCCCTGTATTTCTCTTCGTTGACCTGTGCCATCCGGTGGTTCTGCAGGGCGAGCTCCGCGTGGAGCTGGTCGAAGCGCACCTCGCGCCAAGCCTCGGCATAGTCGTCGAGGCGCTGGGACACGACCCGCTCCAGGTGCCGCAGCCCCGACGCATGCGGGAGGGCGCCGCCGCGCGGTTCGCCGGGCGCAGTGGCCGGCCGCGGCCGCAGCGCGTCGACCGCCTGGAGGAAAAAGTACACGCCGACGACCGCGTAAGCCAACAGGTAGGCGCCGAGCCAGCCCCGGAGCGGCAGTTGCCCCATCCCGATCAGGTCCGGCCGCGTCGTGACGGCGAAGACGCCGATGTTGAGCGAGGCCATCACGACCATCGCGAAGCGAACCTTGCGGTCCGCCATCTCGGCGAGGTCGATCCCCTGTTCGAACGCGTCGACCTGGGCGCGGTAGCGCTCCCAGGGATCGAGCGGGCGCGAGGCCTCGGCGAGCAACTTGGCGACCTTCCGCTGCTGCCGGCGTGCAAGACCCTGCTCGGGACTCTCGCACGGCGGCTCGGGGGGCGGAGACAGAAGCCGGGGGCGGAATGCGAGTGCGACCTCTTCGAGACTTCGCATGTCGTATGTCTCTCCCGCCCCCAGGAAGCGCTCTCCCTCGCTACGGCCGTGCCGGCGGCTGTGCTGGCGCCTGACCCGGGTACGGCTGACGCGGCTTGCCCATGCCCGGGGCGCCCGGACCGCCTGGCCTCCCATGAGGCCCCTGGCCTCGCGGCCCATGCTCGCGGCCGCGCTCCTTCATGGCGTCGAGTTTCTTCTGCTGCTCGGGGGTCAGCACTCCGCGGATCGCCTTCTGCTGGGCCTCCCGCAGTCCGCGTCTTTCCTCGTGGAGCCTTCGTCCCTCGAGCACCAGCTCGCCCACGGCGCTCGCATCGGCGCTGCCGCCCTCGAGCAGCTGGTGCAGCGCGTCACGGTTTGTGCGGAGCTTCTCGTGGAGCGCCTCACGCTGGGGGCGCTGCTCGTCCTGGATCTCGCGCAGCTTCTCCTGCTGAGACTCGGAGAGCTCGAGCATCCGCGACAGGGCTTCGTGCGAGCTGTGCGGGCCCTGAAGCCCGTGCGGGCCCCGCCGCTCCAGGCCCGGCCCATGCGGCCCCGCACCCTGCTGCGGTGGCTGCGCCTGCGCCGCCGCCGCCCCGAGTAGGAGGGCCGCGGCAACGGGGACGATCCGGCTCATCTGCTGGCTCATTGCGCCCTCGCCTCCTAGAAGCGCCGGCTATCAGCGCTTCACACCACAAGATACGGTCCGGCTCACCCGAAGTATTCATGATGCCGCAATCTCGCTGTAAGGGATGTAAACGCCGTGTGCCACTCGGCAAAGCCAGCCTCACGCGGCTGGTACACTCGCGGCGTGGGGCGCGACCGCGCGCTGTGGCTCATTCTCGCCGTGCTGGCGCTCCTGCTCGGCGTGCTCGGCTTCCTGCAATACCGCTGGACCCGCGAGATCGGCACTGCTGCGGCCGAGCGCCGCCAGGCCGAGCTGCAGCGCGCGGCACGCCGTTTCGCGTCGGGGCTCGAACGGGAGCTCGGCCAGGCGGCGGTCGCGTTCTTCGCGGACGCGGGTCCGCCCCCGAGCGACCGGCGCGCCTTCCTGATCTCCGGCTTCGAAGAATGGCAGACCCGCGAGAACGCGGGCCTCGTGAGCGGGCTGCTGCTCGCCACGCGTGCGGACCGCGACCGGGTCGTGCTGGAACAGGCGCACCGCGGCGACGAGGCCTTCCACGAGATCGCGTGGCCCGAAGAGCTTCGGGGCCTCGCCGAGCGCCTCGCGGGTCACGCGGCTGATCCGGGCTCCGGTTTTCCCTTCCGACCTGGAGCCGTGCTCGAGAAGCCGCTCGGCCTCGTGCTCCCACTCTTCGGCGCACCCGAGGGGCACGGCACCGGGGGCGGACGGCGCCGCTTGAGCATCGACGGCGTCGTGGTCCTGACGCTCGACGAGGCTTACCTCCGCGACCGGCTCCTGCCGCGGCTCGCCGAGGCGCATTTCGGCCCGGCCGCGACGAGCGCCTTCGTGGTCGCCGTCCTGCGCCGTGCCGACCGCTCGGTCTTCTACGCCAGCGAGCCCGAGGCGGTGGGTATGGAAAAACGCGGCGGCGACGTGGAGCTCGCCCTCCAAAGCCGGGATCGCGGCCCCGGCCCCCCGCTCGAAGGCCGTGATTTCGGTCCTCCGCCGGCCGGGGGAAATCCATTCGGCAGCCCGCAGCCGCGGAGGCCGCCCGATGGGGACGGTCCCTGGCTGCTCGTGGCGCGGCATCGGGGCGGTTCGTTCGAGGCCGCCGTCGCGTCCGTGCAGCGGCGCAACCTGGCGACGGGCTTCGGCGTCCTCGCGCTGCTCGGCGCGACGGCCCTGGTGCTGGTCGCTTCGGCGCAACGGGCTCGGCGCCTCGCGCGGCAGCAGATGGAGTTCGTCATGGGCGTCACCCACGAGCTCAACACCCCGCTCGCGGGGATCCGCTCGGCCGGGCAGAACCTGGCGGCCGGGATCGTGACCGACCCGGGGCAGGTGAGGCGCTACGGAGACCTGATCGAAAAGGAAGGCGTACGGCTGACGGCCCTCGTTGCCCAGGTGCTCGACTTCGCCGGGATCGAGGCCACGAACCGCGCCTATGCCCGGGAGCCGCTCTCGCTCGCGAGGCTCGTGGACGACGTGCTGCGGGACCACGCGTTGGTGATGCAGCAGGCTGGGCTGACGCTCGAGCGTGACGTGCCGGACGAGCTCCCGGAGCTCCGTGGCGATGCGTCGGCGCTGCGGCGCGCCATCGCCAACCTGGTGGCGAACGCGGCCAAGTTCGCAGCCTCGGGCGGCTCGCTCGCGCTGCGGGCCGCTTCGCGCCCCGCCGTCGTTCTGCGCGTCGAGGATCGCGGGCCCGGAATCGCGCGCGAGGAGCGCGAGCGCGTCTTCGAGCCCTTCTATCGCGGCGCCGCTGCGGAACGCAACCACGCACCGGGCAGCGGCCTCGGCCTGAGCCTCGTGCGCCACGTGGTGCGCGCGCACGGGGGCCGCGTGAGCGTCGAAGCGCGCGAGGGCGGGGGGGCCGCCGTCGTCGTCGAGCTGCCCGTCGCGCGCGACGAGGAGCCCCTGGCATGAGCGCGCGCATCCTGATCGTCGAGGACGAGCCCGCCCTCGTGCTGACGCTATCCGACCGCTTGCGCGCCGAAGGCTACGAGGTCGAGTCGGCCGAGACCGGCGATCACGGCGCACGGCGCGCCCGCGAGGGCAGCTTCGACCTGATCCTGCTCGACGTGGCCCTCCCCGGCCGCAGCGGCTTCGACGTGCTGCGCGACCTGCGCCAGCAGCGAATCGACACGCCGGTGGTGATGCTCACCGCCCGCGGCCAGGTGCTGGACCGCGTGCTCGGCCTCAAGCTGGGGGCCGACGACTACCTGCCGAAGCCGTTCGACATGATGGAGCTCGTCGCGCGCGTCGAGGCGGTGCTCCGGCGGCGCGCGGCCGTGCCGACGACGGCTGGCAGCTACGCCTTCGGCGACGTGCGCGTCGACTTCCGCCGCGCCGAGGTGGTGCGCGGCGGGTCGGTGCTGGAGCTGTCGAGCCTCGAGTTCAAGCTGCTGCGCCACTTCGTCGAGCACCGCGGGGCGCTCGTCACGCGCCGCGAGCTGCTCGAGCACGTGTGGGGTTATCCCGGCGTGCTCCAGACGCGCACGGTGGACGTGCACGTCGCCTCGCTGCGCCAGAAGATCGAGCGTCATCCCGCCAAGCCCGAGCACATCGTCACCGTCCATCGCATGGGCTACCGTTTCGTCGGCTGAGCAGGAGCCAGGTCTCTGAGGCTGCCCCTCTTGACAACTCAGACATTTCGTCTTAGTTTCACAGACAGGACGTCTGGGATCGGCACGCGGTGCGCGCGGGAGGCTCGATGGCACGAAGGCCGCAGGACGTGACCGACGCCGAGCGCGAGGTCTTGCGCGCGCTCTGGGAGGCGGGCCCCGCGACGATCCGGTCGCTCGCCGATCACATCTATCCCGGGGGCGGCACCTCCGCGTACGCCACGGTGCAGAAGCTGCTCGAGCGGCTCGAGGACAAGCGCCACGTGTCACGGCGCGCCGAAGGCCGTCAGAACGTGTTCACGGCCCGCGTCCGCCGCGAGCAGCTCGTGGCGCGCCGGCTGCGTGACACGGCCGACGAGCTCTGCGACGGCTCGCTCACGCCGATGCTCACACACCTCGTGAGCACGGCCCGGCTCTCGCGCGAAGAGCTGCTCGCGCTGCGCCGGCTGGTCGACCGGCTCTCGAGGAAGGGCTGAGCATGGACGTCCTGCTGCGCCTGCTGTTCACCAACGCGGCGGCGGCCGGCCTGCTGGCCGCCCTGGCCTTCGCCGTGTCACGCATGGTGCGGCGGCCCGCACTCGCTCACGGCCTGTGGCTGCTCGCCCTGCTGAAGCTGCTGACGCCACCGCTCGTGCCGCTTCCGCTCCTGCCGGCGTGGCAGGGCCTCGAGACCCTCACTGCGGCGCCCACGCCCCCGGCCGTCCGGATGGTCGCGGAGCCGGCACCCGCCACAGGGACGCCCAAAGACGGGCCTCTGGCGCTCGCGAGCCGCGGCACGCCCGCGCCGGTCGCACGGCCCCTTCCCCGGAACGCCAGGTTCGCCGACGCTGTAGCGCCACGCAGCGAGGGACCCGCGGGCGCCGCGCTCTCGTCTCCTGCAGGGTTCGCGCTCGCGACATCGCTCGCGGGCGGAGCCTTGGCGGTGCTCCTGCTCGCGGCGTTTCGCTTCAGGCGCTTCCGCCGCCTGCTCGCGCACGCCGAGCCGGCGCCCGCGCTGATCGCGTCGCGGGCGGCGGCGCTCGCCGGCGAGCTCGGCCTCCGGCGCGTCCCACCCGTGCTCGTGGTCTCGGCCCGAATCCCGCCCATGCTCTGGCCCGAGCCCGGGGGGCCGAAGCTGCTGCTTCCCCGGGATCTGCTGCGTGAGCTGAGCGCGCCCGAGCGCGATGCGCTCCTGGCCCACGAGCTCGCCCACGTCCGCCGGTGCGATCACTGGGTGCGCCTGCTCGAGATGGCCGCGACCGCGCTCTTCTGGTGGTACCCCGTCACCTGGTGGGCCCGGGCCGCGCTGCGCCGTGCGGAAGAGCGCTGCTGCGACGAGTGGGTGCTGCGCGTGCTGCCACGCTCGGCCGAGGCCTACGCGAACGGCCTGCTCAAGAGCCTGACCTTCGTCTCCTCGGCTTCGGCCCCGGTACCCGCGCTTGCGTCCGGTGCCTCCCCGCTCCACGAGCTCGAAACGCGTCTAAAGGAGATCCTCATGTCACGACCCGCGCCTCGCCTCGCCGCTCCCCTGCGCATCGCACTTCTCGCCGCTGCGGCCCTCGCCCTCGCCGTCTTCCCCACGCACGCCCGGAACCAGGACACGCCAGCGGCCACGACCGCCACGCCGGCTGAGCCGGCCGCGCCCGCCGCCGTAGCCCCTCACACTCCCCGCACGACGACCCCTGCCACCGCTCCCCGGCCGGCAGCGATCCCCGCCGTCCCTGCGACCTCGGCCGTGGCGGCGGTCCCGGAAGTCGCGGCGGTCTCGGCCGTCGCGGCGGCCCCCGCCGTAGCGGCGGTCTCGGCCGTTGCCGGGGTCCCGGCTCCCGCGCGGATGGCGGCGGCGGGCGAGGACGCGCATCGCGCGCTCGAAGCCCAGCGGCGCGTCCTGGAGGAAAAGAGGCGGGCCTTGCAGAAGCAAGAGCTCGAGCTGCAGCGCCAGGAGCTCGAGCTGCAGGCGCGCGCCGATCAGGACGAGCTGCGCGCAGTCGCCCTTCGCCTGCGTGCCGAAGGCAAGCTCAGTGAGGCGGAGAGCTGCGAGAGGCAGCTCGAGGCGGCAGGAAAGCGCATGGACCTGCAGCGGCGCCGGTTCGAGCTCGACGCCGAGCGGCTCGCGCTCGAGATGAAGCTCGCGGACGCGGCGCTGGCGCAACGCGACAGCATCTCCAGCCGCGAAGCCGAGGCAATCCCTCGCAGGATCGAGGCGGAGCTGAAGCTGAAACAGCGGGCCACGGAGGTCGAGGCGCGGGCGCTCGCCAGGCAGGCGCAGCAGCTCGCCGCCGAAGACCAGATCCACGCCATCGGCGAGGCCACCGAGGCCATGGCGCGCCAGATCGCCGAGCAGCTCGAGGCGCTGAAGGCCGCGCACCAGGGATCGGGCGCCCGCATCGACTTCGAGCGCGAGATCAAGCGCCTCGAAGCCGCTATCGCTGTGCTGAAGGCCGGTGCTGCGGCGTCGCCGCGTAGCGCACCGCGGCCGGAGCCGAAGCCCGTGCCCTGAGCGGCCGCTACTCCGTCCGCAACGTTGCGGCGGATCGATCCGCAACGCACGCGCGACAGCCGGGCCCGCCTCGACCGCGCTCCGCCACACCGGAAGCTGCGCACAGCGGCGTGCTAGGCCGAAGTTCCCCGGCTGAGTAGGCCGTAAGCCTCAGCTTTGTCACAGCTTGGCGGGTTTTTCGGTGGCAGTGAGTAGGCATGTATCTGTGAGATGCTCCTTGACA
>Ga0247727_10001011_pt1 | contig 68437 bp, 62 predicted proteins | sample WisWelCaveWW1625_FD_202498 | JGI IMG/M metagenome (GOLD analysis project Ga0247727, IMG submission 202498) | Biofilm microbial communities from Wishing Well Cave, Virginia, United States - WW16-25 | ecosystem: Environmental > Aquatic > Deep subsurface > Groundwater > Cave microbial mat | place... | reverse complement strand
CGGTTTCCACCAGACGGATTGCTCCGCCTCGCTCCGGTTCCGCTACATGCACGAACGAGCAATTTACATGGTGAACTCCTTTCAGTTCACAAGATCAGCCAGGCTTAGCCTGGTGTACCAGAGACGCAGAGGATGTCCTGCAGGGGTGAGTGGAAGGCCGGTGAACCGAGGTTGCGAATGTCAGAAGGCCTGATCCGTTCCATCCGAAGATCATGATGGGGAAACCCACCGTGGCCGGGACCCGAATCACCGTTGAGCTGATCTTGGAGAAACTTGCGGCCGGAGAAACCGTGGACCAGATCTTGTCGGAACACCCCGGCCTGACAGCGGAAGGGATTCGAGCAGCGATAGCCTTCGCCGCCGAGGCGCTTCGAGCCGATGTCGTCTATCCCGTTGAGGAAGTCGCGGGGTGAAGATGGTCGCGGACGAAAGCGTCAACAAGCAGATTGTCGACCGGCGTCGGCCTTTGCGGCATGACGCACGAGATTTCAGACACGTGCAATCAGCCGGCCTGGGGGCCGGCTGCGGACCGGTCCGCCCCACCAAATTCGCACTCCCAGCCGGAACCAACAGGAAATCCGTCCGCCCCCCACCTAACCGCCGGCCCTTCTGGCAGTCTAACGCTTGGATGGAGGAGAGCGACGAGGCGGCCATCGCCCGGGCGCGGGCCGGCGATTCGGATGGTTTCCGTGTGCTGGTCGAGCGATACAGTCGCGGTCTGTTCCATTTGGCGTGGCGAATGACGGGCAACGAACAGGACGCCGAAGACGTGGTGCAGGAAACACTATTGAGCGCCTGGCGGCGGATGGGGCAGTTCGAGGCGCGGTCGGCCTTTGGCACCTGGCTGCACCGCATTGCGGTGAACCAGGCGCTCGACCTGGTGCGCGCCAGGCGCCGGCAGCCGGAACGGCAGCAGGCCGCGGAAGTGGACCCCGACGTGGTGCTGGAGATGGCCGCCCGCGGCCCCGGCCCCGACCGGATGGCCCAGAGCGCCGAGCTAGGTCGCCGGTTGCAAGCCGCCATGGCGGAGCTCAGCCCCATGGAGCGGACCGCTTTCGTGCTGCGGCATTTCGAGGGGATGTCGATCGAACAGATCGGCGGGACGCTGGGCCGGCGCACCGAGGCCGCCAAGAACTGCGTGTTCCGGGCGGTCCAGAAGCTGCGGCGGGCGCTGGCGCCGGCCGTGGGGGCAGCGCGATGAATCACCCCGGCGAGCAGGACCTCATCCTGTATTTCTACGAGGAGAGCGCGGACGCCTGGGCCATCGAGGAGCACCTGGCGTCCTGCCCCGCCTGCCGGGTCGAATACGAGAGCCTGCGCGGGGTGCTGGCGGCGGTGAGCGCCATGCCTGCGCCCGAGCGAGCCCGCGACTACGGCGCCCTGATCTGGAACCGCATCCGGGGGCGGCTGCCCCGGCGCCGGCTCGTGGGGTTCCCGCGCCAGTGGCTGTGGACAGGCGCCATCGCCGCCATGTTGGTGCTGGCCTTCCTGGCCGGACGGCAATGGCAGAGGCCGGCGCGGCCGCTGCCTATTTCCGCCCAGGCCCGCGAACGAATCCTGCTGGTGGCCGTCGGCGATCACCTGGAACGCTCCCAGATGGTCCTGGCCGAACTGGCCAACGCCCCCGTGAACGGGGGAGTCGACATCACCGTCGAGCAGCGGCGGGCCGAGGACCTGCTGGAGTCTAACCGCCTGTTCCGGCAGGCTGCGGCGGGCGCGGGCGAGGCGGCCATGGCGGGCTTGCTCGACGAGCTGGAGCGGGTGTTGCTCGAGGTCGTCCACAGCCCGGCCAAACTCTCGCGTCCCCAGATCGAGGGGATTCGGAGCCGATTGGACCGGCAGGAGATTCTTTTCAAGGTTCGAGTGGTAGGCGCCCTGCTGCGGGCCCGCGAGCAAGCGGCCGAGCGCGCGCAAGGGAGGGGAGAATCATGAAAACCGTGCTTGTTTGGGTGACTTTGGCTGCGGCGCTGGCCGCCCAGCCTCAACCGCAGCCACCTCCAGTGCCTGGCAGGCCGGCTTTAGCGCCAGCGGCGCCAGCGGCGCAGCCGGAGCAGCCGGCACAGCCGGCGCCCCCGGGGGCGCCCCGACTCCGCGACTCCACCATCGAGCGCTACTACCAGCGCGCCATGAAGCTGCTCGAGGAGCGACAGTGGGAGAAGGCGGTCGAGTCCTTCGGGGAGATTGCCAGGAAGGGCGCCGCCCGCGCCGACGCCTCCCTTTATTGGAAAGCCTACAGCCACAACAAGCGCGGGCAGCGCGAGGAGGCCCTGGCGACCATCCAGGAGCTGTACAAATCCTACGCCTCCAGCCGCTGGCTCAACGACGCCAAAGCCCTGGAAGTGGAGGTGCGCCAGGCCGCCGGCCAGCCCATCTCCCCCGAGAGCGAGGCCGACGAAGATCTGAAGCTGATCGCCATCAACAGCCTGATTCACTCGGACCCGGAGCGGGCGGTTCCCTTGCTGGAGAAGATCATCCAGGGCAACCAGCCCCCCAAGCTTAAGGAGCGGGCTCTGTTCGTCTTGAACCAGAGCGGAACGGCCCGGGCCCGCGAGGTCGTCATCGGGGTGGCTCGCGGCGGCTCCAACCCGGATCTGCAAATGAAGGCCCTCCAGTACCTTGGGGTCATGGGGGGCCGCGAGAGCCGCCAGGCCCTGGCTGATATTTACAGCGCCGCCACCGACATCGCCGTCAAGCGCGCCATCCTGCACAGCTTTATGGCCTCCGGGGAGCGCGACCGCCTGATCGCCATCGCCCGCGAGGAAAAAACACCGGAGTTGCGCCGGGATGCCATCCGGCTCCTCGGCGCCATGGGCGCTTCGACTGAGCTGTGGCAGATGTATGGCGCCGAATCTTCGGCCGACGTCAAGCAGCAGATCCTGGAAGCCATGTTCTTGGCCGGCAACGCCGAGAAGCTCACCGAGGCCGCCCGTACCGAGAAGGATACGAAGCTGCGCCGCGAGGCGGTGCGCCGGCTTGGCGTCATGGGGGCCCGGCGCACCGGCGACGCCCTGGTCTCGATCTACGCCTCCGAGTCGGATACCACCGTCCGGCGCGAGGTCCTGCGCGGCCTCCACATGCAGAACAATGCCCGGGCCCTGGTGGAGATCGCCCGCAAGGAGACCAATCCGGACCTGAAGCGGGAGGCGGTGCAAGCGCTCTCCCACATGAAGTCAAAGGAAGCCACCGATTTCATGCTGGAGATCTTGAATAAGTAGAATCAGTGGGTTACCGAGCCGCGACCGTTACGGTCGCGGCTCGGAAACAGTTCTGGCTGGAACGAAAGCACTTCCGAGATGGGACCGTGCGCGTTACCGAGCCGCAACCGTAACGGAGCGGGTTGCTAACAAGACCGGAGGAAATCCGTCTGTTGACAAGTTGCCGGGACCGGACCGGTGCCGCGACCCAGGCAACAAAATTGCTGTCCGGCTCGTATCAGTAACCTAGGCATTCTTGCCTGGAGGGGAAGTCATGACCGATGGCCAGCCATTGATCCGCCTCGACGGGGTCAGCAAGGTATTCACCACCGACGAGGTCGAGACCCACGCCCTGGCGGGTGTCCATGTCGAGATCCAGCCCGGGGAGTTCGTCTCGATCGCCGGGCCTTCCGGCTGCGGCAAGTCGACGCTGCTATCGATCCTGGGCCTGCTCGACACCCCCACCAGCGGGGTCTACCAGCTCAAGGGCCGGCCGGTCGAGAGCCTGAAGATGAACGAGCGTGCCCGGATCCGCAACCGCGAGATCGGCTTCGTGTTCCAGGCGTTCAACCTCATTGGCGACCTGACGGTTTACGAGAACGTCGAGCTGCCCCTGACCTACCGAGGGATGCCGGGGGCGGAGCGAAAGAAGCGGGTGCAGGAGGCTCTGGAGAAAGTCGGGATGGGGCACCGCGTCAAGCACTATCCGTCGCAGCTCTCCGGCGGCCAGCAGCAGCGCGTGGCGGTGGCGCGGGCCCTGGGAGGCAGCCCTTCGATCCTGCTGGCCGACGAGCCCACCGGCAACCTGGACTCGGCCAACAGCGAGGCGGTGATGGATCTGCTCAAGAGCCTCCACCGCGAGGGCGCCACCATCTGCATGGTCACCCACGACCCGCGGTATTCTCAATACGCCGAGCGCACCGTCCACCTGTTCGACGGCCGGGTCGTCGAGGACAGCGCCCAGGTGGCGTAAGGGGTGGCCGCGCCGCCCAGGCCGATCGGAGGGACCGCTCGATGAATGATTTCCGCTATGGTTGGCGAGTGGCGCTGGGAAGCCCCGGGTTCACCGCCGTAGTCGTAGCAGCCCTGGCCCTCGGCATCGGCGCCAACACCGCTATCTTCACGGTCGTCGACGGCATTCTCATCCGGCCGTTGCCCTACCGCGAGCCGGGCCGGCTGGTGGTGGTTTGGGAGTCGTTCAAAGCCCGGAACCGCGGGAGGAACGTGGTGGCTCCGGCCAATTTCCTGGACTGGCAGGCGCGCAGCACCCTGTTCGAGGAGATGGCCGGGCTGCGCGGAGACAGCCTCAATCTCACCGGCGTGGCGGAACCGGAAGAACTCAAGGGACAAGCCGTCACGGCGAACCTCTTCCCCATGCTGGGCGTGGGGGCGGCGCTGGGCCGGACGTTTCTGCCCGAAGAGGACCGGCCCAACAGCGCCCCGGTGGTCCTGCTGAGTCATAAACTCTGGGAGCGGCGATTCGGTCGGGACACGGGCATGGTCGGCCGGATCATCGCGCTCAACGCCAGGGCCCATACCGTCGTTGGGGTGATGCCGCCGGGCTTTCAGTTCCTGATCCCGGCGGGGGAATACTGGGTGCCGTTGGGGCTCGACCGCAGCCGGGACTGGCGGCGGACAGGCGGCCGCTTCATGCTGGCCGCCGGGCGCCTCAAACCGGGCGTGAGGCTGGAGCAGGCGCAGTCCGAGTTGAACACCATTGCCGCCAGCCTGGAGCAGGAGCACCCGCAATTCAAGAAGGGCTGGAGCGTGAACCCGGTGCCGATCGAGGAGCAGGTTTCGGGCGAGGTGCGCCCGGCTCTCTATGTCTTGCTGGGAGCAGCCGGACTGGTGCTGCTGATCGCCTGCGCCAACGTGGCCAACTTGCTGCTGGCCCGGGCCCAGGGCCGCGAGCGGGAGATTGCCATCCGGGTGGCCCTGGGGGCCGGACGCGGCCGGCTGATCCGGCAGCTCCTGACCGAGAGCTTGCTGCTGGCGGCCCTGGGAGGCGCGGCCGGCGTGGCCGTGGGACGCTGGGGGGTCATGGCCCTGGTGGCCCTGGCGCCGGAGAATCTGCCGCGCCTGAACCAAATCCAGGTGGATGCCCGGGTGCTGGCTTTTGCTCTGGCGCTGTCGGCGGTGACCGGCATCCTGTTCGGGATCGCGCCCGCGGTCAAGGCCGTCGCGGCGCCCGCTCGCCATCGGCGCGGCGTGTCGGGCGCCCTGGTGGTTGCGGAGCTGCCCTCGCGCTGGTGCTGCTGGCCGGCGCTGGCCTGCTGCTGCGCAGCTTCCAGAGCCTGCTGTCGGTCGATCCGGGATTCCAGCCGCGAAACCTTCTCACGGCCCGGCTGCTCCTGCCCGGCGCCAACTACAACCCGCAGCAACGGGTGGCCTTCTTCCAGCGCGCCCTGGAGCGGATCGCGACGCTGCCGGGTGTAACCTCGGCCAGCGCCATCAGCTGGCTGCCGTTTGGCCAAGGGAGGTCTGCTACCGGCTTCCTCATCCTGGGACGACCCAAGCCGGCCCCCGGCGAACAACTGGTCACCGACGTCCGCACGGTGCATCCGCGCTTGTTCGGCACCCTGGGGATCCCACTGCTGGCGGGCCGCGACTTCGAGGACCGCGACATGGTCCCCGGCAGCCCTCGCGCTTTCGTGATCAACCAGTCGCTGGCCCGCAAGCACTGGCCCAACGAAAACCCCATCGGCCAGAAGATCTCGGTGGCGATGGGCGATGACCGTTACGGCGAGATCGTGGGTATGGTCGCCGACTATCGGGACCAGACTTTGGACAGCGATCCTCTGCCCACGGTCTTCTACCCCCACTCCCAGCTGGCGTATTCGTTCATGCACCTGATGGTGCGCACCGCTGGGCCGCCGACGGGATCGGCCGGGGCGGTGGGGGAAGCGGTGCGCTCGCTCGATCCCAACCAGCCGGTGGCCGAGATGCGGTCGATGGAGGAGGTGATGGGGATCTCGGTCGCCCAGCAACGGTTCCAGATGCTGCTGTTGATCGCGTTCGCGGCGGTGGCCCTGGGTCTGGCGGCGGTGGGAATCTACGGCGTGATGTCCTACGCGGTCAGCCAGCGCACCCAGGAGATCGGCATTCGGATGGCGATCGGGGCCGAGGCCTCCGACGTGCTGGGGATGGTGCTGCGGCGGGGCCTGGCCCTGACGGCGGGCGGCCTGCTGCTGGGCTTGGGATTGGGTCTGGCAGCCGCCCTGGCCCTAAGACAGACCATGGCGAAGCTGCTGTTCCGGATTCCGGCTACCGATCCTGTGACCTTCGCCGGGGTCGCCCTGCTGCTGGGCGCCATCGCCCTGCTGGCCGCCTATATTCCGGCGCGCCGAGCGACGCGGGTGGATCCCCTGTCGGCGCTGCGCTATGAATGAGGAGCGGCCTGTGGCCGCTCCGGTTGTGGGTTGTGGATCGTGGGCTCGGGCGTGGCGGCGGTAGCACAGGCATTCCTGCCTGCGTGGGCAGCCAAGCGGGGACCGCCCCACAAACTGTCACTCCTGGCGCAGTGCTTGGCTCGGCTCAACGCGGGTCGCCAATCGCCCCGGCAGCGCACACGCCAGCAGGGCCGTCAGACCCAGCAAGCCCGCTGTGGCGAGCAACACTACTGGGTCGAGAGGGGCGATGCCGTAGAGCAGCGCTTCGAGATAGCGCCCGACGGCGAAGGCGCCGAGCAACAGTCCAAACACCAGACCGGTGAGCGGCGCTTTCATCCCATCCCATAGCACCAATCGGAGAAGGTTCAGCGTGCCGGCGCCCAGCGCGCGACGCAAACCAAATTCGGGCACGCGGCTGCGGACGTTGTGCGCAATCACTCCATAAGTGCCGACCGCTGCCAGCGCCATGGCCACCGCCGCGAAAAGGCCGAGGAGTACGGCCTGAAAGCGCGGTCGCGCAAGTTGGTCGTCGACGACTTCGTTCATGGTCATCACTCGTCCGAGCGCGATTTGGCCGTCCAGGGAGCGCAATTCGCGACGCATGGCAGCCGCCACCTGGCCCGGCGGCAACGGGGAACGCACCACCGTATCCACCGGGTTCAAAGGGAAACTCGCAAACGGCATAAAGATCTCCGGCCGCGCGGCCTCTCGCAGACCGAGGTGCCGCACATCCTTCACAACGCCCGTGATGGTGGTCTGCTTCCCCGCACCCAGCAAAGCTCCCACCGCGGGACGACCTTCGAGGTGCTGGCGTACGAAGGCTTCGTTGACCACTACCTGATCCTTCCGTCTCTCGTCGAAGGGGCCGCCAGCGGCCCAGCGCATCCCCATTGCCTGGAAGTAGGCGCCTCCGACCGCCCGCCCCCCGACCTTCTGCTCCGGTCCGCCCGGCATGCGAATCAGAACGTCGAGCAGGGTGGTGTAACGCAGCGGGAGGGAATTCGAGACAGCGGCAGCGGACACCCCGGGGATGGCATGCAGCCGTTCGAGCCATGCGCCGGCGAATCGGGCGCGGTCTTCGCGGGTCTTGAATCGCGCCTCCGGCAAATCCACACTGGCAGTGATGATGTGCTCCCGCGCCACCCCGATGTCGACATGGCGCAGAAGCAGGAAGCTCTTCAGCAAGAGACCCGCCGCCATCAGGACGACAGCCGTCAGACCCACTTGCACCGCCACCAGGCCGTCCGCCCAGCGGCGGCTGCCGCGGCTCATCCAGAGATGGCCCACTCGCAGGGCTTCCTCGGTGGTTTCGCCGGTCACGCGCCACGCGGGAAGGGCGCCGAAAAGCAACCCGATCGCCAGCGTGGCGCCGAGCGCGAATACATACGCAATCCATTGGGATCCGCCTTCGCCGGCGCGCGGAATGGCGTTGGGATATAGCGCTGTGATGATTTGCGAGACGGCCTGCGCCAGGACAATACCCGCGGCGCTCCCAGCCAGCAACAACGTCAGCGCCTCCAGGATCAACTGGCGGACGATACGCCTCCGCCCGGCTCCCAACGCCGCGCGCACCGCCAACTCCCGCCGGCGCATCACCGCCTGCGCCATAAGCAGGTTCGCCAGGTTCGTGCAAGCGATGAGTAGAACACAACCTGTGGATGCTAACAAAGCGAGTAGCGCCGGCCGCAGCTTGTAACCGATCTCCTCTTGCAGTGGAGAAAGCCACACCCGGCGACGCTCTTCCGGTCCGGCGATGGATATCAGTTCCTGGCGAGCCTGGGCGAGAGTTGTGGCGCCCTGCAAACGCCCGACAACGAAACTCGAGCGCAGGGGAACCTTCATCCCCGCGACACGCGCCCGCGAGATGGGCAGATAAACCTCCGGCTCTGCTTTTGTTCCGCGTTCGGCGTCCGCTCCCCGGCGAGCGCCCTGAACCAGCACCGTACCCAGGAAGGAATCCGGCACGATTCCGGTAACCCGGCAGAGCATGCCGTCGACGGTGATTTCGCTGCCGAGGATGGCGTGATCGGCGCCGAAACGCCGCCTCCAATACCCTTCCCGCAGCAGGATCACGTTGTCGGCGCCCGACTTCATCTCTTCCGGCGTGAAGGCGCGACCCGCCAGCAGCGGCGCGCCCAGCGTCGCGAAGAACTCCGGCGATACGAGTCCGCTGAAGACCTGTTCCGGATCGCCGCCGCTGGCGACCGTTACCCGCCAGGGGCGGTAAGAAGCGAGATGTATGAACGCCCGGCGGCCTTGGCGCCAGCGCTCGATCAACAGATTCTCTGGAGCGTTCCGTTCTTCCTTGCCATCATCGAGCCAAACCTGCACCAGGCGGCTGGAATCCGCGTACGGCAGCGGTTTCAGCATCACGGTCCAGATCACCTGGAACACGGCGACGTTCATTCCAGCTCCGAGTGCGATGGTCAGGATAGCGGTCAGGGCGACGATGGGTCTGTTGCGCCAGACCCGGAGAGCGAATCGAACGTCCTGGAGCAGAGTACCTCCTCACGCCAAGCGGCAGGCGGCGTCAATCGATGATGTAACGCACGGCTCGCGGGTCCCACTCGAGCTTGTGCGCCCCGGGATCGTCGGCCTGGTCGGCCACCAGGATCATCCGCGGGTCCCGTTCGGTCATCAGGCTCACCGCCGAGTGGGCGATCATCTCGCCATAGGGAAACTTCAGCACCCAGGTTCGGCCGCGGTGCCCCCGATGAGAACGGATGTGGGCGATGAGCTGCTCGGTGGGGGCCGCTCGTTCCAGATACTGTTGGTGCTTGCGGGTCCACAGATAGGCGCAGTTTTGCACTGCCACCATGGAGGCCAGCGCCGGAACCAGCCATGGCCTGCGGGCGCCCCACCGCTGCCACAGGGACCACAGCGCCTCGCCAATCAACAGCGACAGCCCCACGGCGGCAAAATACCGGTGCCGGCTGGGCACCCGGTCCATGTAGGTCAGGAAGGAATAGGGCAGCAGCACTATGGCCATCCAGGCGAGGCTGAACCGCAGCGTTCGGGTCCAACCCACGATCAGTACTGCCGCCGCCCCCCACCACATCATCATCCGGCCCAGGCTGTGGGGCAAAACCAGCAAGAAGCGGAAACCGGGGGTGAAGGTGCCATCATGGAAGAACAGGTGGCGGTCGCGGGCCACAAAGATCACCACGGTGTACACCACGGCCAGGGCCGCAAAAGGGGCCGCGGCCCAGAGGTCTCGCCTGGTTACCCGCCCGCTTTGCCACCACGCCATCCATAGCAGCAGAGGGGCCACCAGCACGGCCGACTCCTTGGAAAACAGCCCGATGACGAAAAGGAGCAGGCTGGCGGCGTAACACAGCCCGGACCGGGCCAGCTGGTCACGCCAGCGGCGCCACAGGATCAGCGAACCAAGGGAAAAGGCCAGCATCAACTGCTCCGGCACGGCCGCGTACCAGATCACGGCCTCCTGGTGGGATTCGTACACGGTGAAGAACGCGGCCGCCGCCAGGGCCACCTCCCGCCGGCACCCCAACCCGCGCAGGAAACCCAGCACCAGCAGCGCGTTTACGACGTGCAGCAGGACCGAAGTCAGGTGGTAGGCGACCGGTTGGAGGCCGAACAGCTTTTCTGTCGCGGCGGTCAGCAACAGCGAACTGGCCCGGCAGCGATATAACGGATCGGCGGCCAGCTTGGACCAGTTCCCCGTGAACTCCTGTCCGAACAGAATCTGAATGTAGTCATCGGAGATAAACGGATAGCCCAGCGAGCGCCCGTAGGCCGCCAACGCCAACAAGCCCAGCGCGACGGCCGTCCACACCATCCGCGGCCAGCGGAACATCCCTTTCCCCGTTTCTTCCGGTCGCCGGCTCACCCCGCCGGCCGGCCGGTTCACACTTGTTTCAGCGATTGTTATACAATGTTTTGGGCCCCCTGCGCAAGGGTATAGCAGGATGTTTTTCGAGGATGACGGAGCGCCGCCGGAGTCGCCGCTGCCTCTGCTCCCACCTGGTCGAGGTGGATGGGCGCACGGCCCTGCTTGAAGACATCAGTGCGGAAGGGGCCGCCGTGGCGGTCGAGGCGCCGCTGGGGTCGAGCGGTGGTATTGACCTGCTGGCCTCCGGACGCCGCTTCCGCGCCCGGGTACGATACTGCCTGGTGCGGGAAACCGACTTCCGGCTGGGCCTGGAGTTCGACGGGGGTGACCGCTGGAGGGCCGACCTGTGGCAGCCGGAGCACCTGCTGAACTAGCCACCGATTGAACCGAACTCTGTGAATACTGGCTGGGTGTCGGGGACGCTTTCGAACTCTGGCCAGCCACCGCAGCGTTCTTGCGCGCCCTGGCCAGCCTACATTCTTGAAGGCATCACGACCCAGTTGACGGGCGCTCTCAGTGTATGTACATTGTAGGTGTGGAGTGCGACTGGGATTCCCAGAACCTGAAGCACATCGCGCGGCACCGGGTCAGTCGCGAGGAAGCCGAGCAGGCGCTACGGAACGATCCCCTGGTGGTTCAGTTCCAGGAACACGCCGTCGAGGAACGGGTGCTCTGCCTGGGGCAAACGGACCGGGGTAGGCTGCTGGCGGTGGTGCATGCGGAAGAGGCCGCGCCATCCGGGTGGTCACAGCGTACCCTATGACCCGCCGGCAGCAGGGCATTTACTTCACAGAGCGATAGCTTATGGCGACGAAGAAGAAGACGACCAAGACAACCACGATTCCGAGATTCAAGACCGAGGTCGAGGAGGCGGCTTGGTGGGACGCTCACCCTGACTTCCTCGCGGAGCAGTTCGAGAAAGCAGCCAAAGAGGGGCGGCTCCAGCGCGGCATTCCCAAATCAAAGAGCGTGACGATCCGGGTACCGGTGAGGATCTGGCGACCGCCCAGCGCCTGGCCGAGCGCAAGGGGCTTCCGTATCAGACCTACATGAAGATGCTGCTTCACCAGGCCCTGGAAAAAGAGCGATTGACGGGATGAGACGAACGACCGGTGGAAAAGCTGATAGCCGTCGTGGCGGCCTGACAACTGCCCGGAAGAACGGTGTACCGAACTTACTGAAAGGAAAGGACCGATTCACTGGGGGTGAGGGGTGGGATTCGAACTACTGGCGGCTGCTGAAAACACGTAAGTTGTTGAAAACAAAAGCCGCTAAGTCAGAGAAAGCCGCTAGATTGGCGGTTCCATCGTACATCTTAATCGTACACCAACCCATCTTTCGCCAGTCAAGAGCTCAAAGACACGATTTACTTGCACTCTCGCAGCATCATTGACTTGCAATAACACAACATTATATACTTGTGTTTGAGCGACAGGAAAGACTTGCGATCATCCGCAGGAAGGGGACGAAGGGGACAGAGGATGACGACCCCCAACCAGAAACTCGCTCGATCGCTTACCGCGCTTCAAGAACTTCAGAAGGGCAGCCGGCGTGTCTTTCAGTCAAAGGAGCTCAGCCGGGTCCACCGGGAGCGCTTGCTCCAGAACGGTTTCGTTCAGGAGGTCATGAAGGGCTGGCTGGTTTCTTCCAGTCCGACCACCCGCGAGGGCGACAGCACGCCCTGGTATGCCTCCTTTTGGGAATTTTGCGCGCGCTACTGTGAGGAGCGTTTCGGTGAAGAATGGCACCTGTCACCAGAACAGTCGCTTCTTCTGCACGCCGAGAACACCGTTGTTCCTTCCCAGGCGGTCATCCATAGCCCGAGGGGAACTAATAACAAGGTTGATCTGCTGTTCGGGATCTCGCTTTACGACCTGAAACAGCCCCAGATGCCGCCGGCGGCGGAGGTGACAGTGCGGGACGGGCTGCGGCTCTTCTCGCCTGACGCCGCGCTGGTCAGAATTTCGGAGAGGTTCTTCATCCGCAGTTCCATCGAAACCCGTGTGCTGCTGGCGAGCATCCGCGATGCATCGGAACTGCTCCGCCGTCTTCTGGATGGAGGACATTCCGTCGTCGCCGGGCGGCTCGCCGGCGCGTTCCGGCGCGTCGGGCGCCCGGATGTCGCTGACGAGATCGTTACGACGATGAAGGCTGCCGGGTACGACGCGCGGGAGTCCGATCCTTTCGCGCCTCAGCAGGCGCTCAGTCCGTTGCCCGCAGCAGCACCGCCCATAGTCGGGCGCCTGCAGGCGATGTGGGAGTCCATGCGGCCCAGGGTCCTCGAAAGCTTTCCAACGCCGCCTGGCCTGCCGGGGGACAGGGAGGCGTATCTGCGGTTCATCGACGACATCTATCGCAGTGATGCCTATCACTCGTTGTCCATCGAAGGATACAGCGTCTCACCCGAGTTGATCGAACGGGTGAGGGCGGGTAATTGGGATCCGGATAACCACGACGCTGACCGGCAAGGAGGTGACGCGCTGGCGGCTCGCGGTTACTGGCAAGCGTTCCAAATCGTGAAGGGAAATGTGGCCGAGATCATCGCCGGAGCTAACCCCGGTCGCCTTGTCCGGGCGAGTCATCGTGAGTGGTATGGCGCGCTTTTTCAGCCCGGTGTGGCGGCTGGTCTGATTGCTCCATCGGCTCTGGCCGGCTACCGCAACGCGGCGGTCTTTCTGCGGACATCGCGGTATGCGCCCCCGCGCTGGGAAGCCGTACGCGATGCGATGCCCGCCCTGTTTGATTTGCTGGAAGGCGAACCGGAGCCCGGCGCGCGCGCCGTGCTCGGCCACTGGCTGTTCGGCTATATCCACCCTTATCCGGACGGGAATGGGCGCATGGCCCGATTTCTGATGAATGCCATGCTGGCCTCGGGAGGCTATCCCTGGACTGTCATCCGCGTGGAGGACCGCACCGCTTATCTGACGGCGCTAGATCGCGCCAGTATCGACCATGAGATCGGTCCGTTAGCGGAGTTCATAGCAGAACGTGTCCGATGGTCAACGGAGCAAATCCGGGCGTGAACGCCGCCCGGAGCAGCGAGCGCGTCCGGCAGCCGGTCTCGGATGCGGCGGGGCCGCGCGGCGCTTTCCTGGATGGTTTACAGCTCCAGCTTTCCGTCGAAGACCATGTCCTTCAGCCGGAACTTCCGCCGGAGCTCCAGGCGTCCGAGGTTGGTGACCACTTCCACTTCCTTGTCCTCCAGGGTGATGACATGGGCGCCCTGCTGGCTGCGCGGGAAGACCAAGAAAATCTCCGAAACCGGCTGCGCGCGGTTGACCCGCACGTCCATGGCAGCAACCGGCGCCAGCTTGGAGATTCTCAGGAAGGCCGCCGACTTCAGTTGTTCGGGGTTGGCGCCCGCCAGCATGCCGGCCGGAACGCCGCCGATGGCGACGATGTAGAACTGCTCCTGGCGGGCGAGCATCTTGGCTGCCTCGGCGGAGGTGGTAGCCTCGGCGCCCCAGCGCGCCTTGGCGATCGCCTGCCGGATGGGCATGGCGGACTGCCAGCGAATCACCAGGGGTAGGGTGGGGGTCGCGCCGGGACCCTCTCCCGAAGGGGAGCTCCTGGCGCCGAAATCGTCGGCGCCGCCTCCGCCGGGGCCGGCGCCCGGCGAGCTGGACTCGGCGCCGAAACCACCGCCGCCGCCCGACATGCCACCGCCGCCTCCTTTTCCTCGGCCGCCGCCGCGCCCCCGACCGCCGCCACCCGCCATGCCGACCCCCAGCGGGACATCCACGCGCCGCGCCCAGGGGCTATCGCTGGTGATTTTTTTGATTTCCTTCTCGGTCCACTCCGGGAACTTTTTTTGCTCCCAGAAATCGGCCGCGTAGAGGGCCGCGCCCGACAACAGCAGACCGGCAACAACCAACCATGCTTTGGCCATAAGTTCCCCCTGCCTGGATTTCGTCTTTACTGTCTCACGATTGACCTGGGGTTGTCCACCGGCTCAAGTTTTTCCCGGTTGTGCCGAACTAGGACTAATGGAGAACAGCGAGCCGTGACCCGGGGTGTGCTATATTCCTAGCAGCTGTGCGCCAAGGCCATGAAGCACTATGATCTGCTGGTAATCGGCACGGGGCCGGCCGGGCACCACGGCGCCATCCAGGCGGCCAAGCTCGGCAAGAAGGTCGCGGTCGCCGAAATGAGATCGTGCCTGGGCGGCGCCTGCATCAACACCGGCACCATCCCCAGCAAGACGCTGCGCGAAGCGGTGCTGCATCTTTCCGGCTTCAAGCAGCGCGGCCTTTACGGCATTGCCTACGACGGCAAGTACAAGATCTCGATGGAGGATCTCTCGCAGCGGGTCGACCAGGTGATCCGCAACGAGATCGGGGTCTTCAACAATCACTTTCGCCGCAATGGCGTGGACGTGCTCACCGGCAAAGCTGCTTTTGTGGATTCCCACACCCTGCGGGTGGAAAACCCCGACTCCGAGGTCACCTGCCACGCCGATTTCGTCCTGATCGCCACCGGCACCCGGCCGGCCCACAGCGATTCGATCCCCCTGGACGGGACGGCCATCTTCGACACCGACCACCTGCTGAACCTGCCCACCCTGCCGCGGCTGCTGGCCATCGTGGGAGGCGGGGTCATCGGCGTCGAGTACGCCTGTATGGCCGCGGCCCTGGGCATTCAGGTGACGCTGGTCGAGAGGCGCCCCCGCATCCTGGACTTCGTCGATGACCAGATCGTGGAGGCCCTTAGCTACCACATGCGCAACCAGGGCGTCACGTTTCGGCTGGGCGAGGAGGTCGACGAGGTCCGCAAGAGCCCCGACGGCAAGGTTTGCGCCAAGCTGCAAAGCAAGAAGCAGATCTGGTGCGACGCCCTGCTCTACGCCGTGGGACGCCAGGGCAACACCGAGAGCCTCAACCTGGCGGCTGCCGGCCTGGAAGCCGATTCCCGCGGCCGTCTGAAGGTGAACGGCTGCTACCAAACCGCCGTGCCTCACGTCTACGCCGCCGGCGACGTGGTCGGATTCCCGAGCCTGGCTTCCGTCTCGATGGAGCAGGGCCGCCTGGCTGTCTGCCACGCCTACGGCGTCCCGACTTCATCAGCCCCCGAGCTGTTCCCCTACGGCATCTACGCGCTGCCGGAAATCTCCTTCGTCGGCAAGACCGAAGGCCAGCTCACCGAGGATGACGTCCCCTACGAAGTCGGGGTGGCTCACTACCGCGAGATCGCCCGCGGGCAGATCATCGGCGACACCAGCGGCCTGCTCAAGCTGCTGTTCCACCGCGAGACGCGGCGGCTGCTCGGCGTCCACATCATCGGCGAGGGCGCCACCGAGTTGATCCACATCGGCCAGGCGGTGCTGGCCTTCGAGGGCACCATCGACTTCTTCGTCAACACCGTGTTCAACTACCCCACCCTGGCGGAATGCTACAAGGTGGCCGCCCTGGCTGGATTGAACCGCCTGAATTACTCGGGGAGCCTGTAACACAGGCATTCTTGGCTGTTGGTCCGATGACCGGCAGGAATCACTTCACCTTCTGCAACCTCATCTCGAAGAACTTCTGCCAGATCCGAAAAGAGCGACATCCAGGGTCAGGTGGCATGCAAGGCCTGACTCCATGCCAGCAGGTAGCAGGTCACCCAGCGCCTTCGGCGCCGCAGATCGGGAGAAATGGGCAGTGGCCTGCCGAAAGAGAACCTCGGCCTCGGCTGGTTCGTGACGGAACTCGACTTTCGGATCGCTCAGCCACCGATCGTACACTGCCCACGCTCCCTTCACGGTGAGTCAATAGTCCCCCATCACCGCGTGGGTTGTCAGCAGTCGCAGAAGGCCGATCTGCGTCAGACGGCAGAACAGGACCTCGTCGTTTTCCTCAGGTTAACCTACTTAAAGGTGGCCCGCCTGACCCACCCAGCGCGTCGCCGCGCCCGAGCCGCCCTAACGCCGCCCGGCCTCCCTCCGGATCCCCTCCGCGATCCACAGCCGCAGCTGCGTCTGGTAGCCGATGGACTTGCGGCGGGCGATTCGCTTGGCCTGGGCGATCTGCTGCGGCTCCAGGCGCAGCGAGATGGCCGCCTTTCGACGGAGGTATCGCTCCCGGATGGCCTGCACCTGGGAGGCAGGCAGCTTGAAGGGGCGGACCGGTTTCAGCTGGTCCCAGACCTGGCTGATGTCGTGGGTCTCGAAGAAATTGGCAGCCTCTTCGTTATTCGTGAACTTCGGAATGCTGGTTGCCAGCTGGAGCCTCTTGGCCATGTCACTTTCGCCGGTAACGACGCCGCTCCCGGCGGCTCATCTGGCGCGCGGTAACAACCCGAGCGCGCCCCCCGGGGAATCGCTCGAACACCACCACCGTCATGCGCCCATCCAGCGTCGGCCCGGAGGCCACATAGCGGCCGTCGCGACCCCGGTCCAGTTGGAACGCCCCGGCGAAGACTTCTTCCACCTCTTCGGGCGTGTATTCATGCCGGGCGATGTGCTCGACATTGGCTTCATCCCACTCGAAGAGCAACGGGCCCTTCACCTGCCCAGCGTAGTCGATTGTGTATACAGAGTCAAGAGGAACAACCGCGGGCCGAGAGGACCAACCGCGGCCGCTATCAGTCTGCCTATGTGCCCCCGAGAGTCTTGATTCCGGGCGCCGCTTTCCTGTATGCTGCCCGTTGAATTGGCAGTCTCGTTGTGCCAGCAGTGGATCGCCCGCACGGAGCCGGGACCGCGAGCGGCTGTGAGGTGGCGCTGCGTCGCCATTCGCGACACCTGGCTCATTGCGAAGCTTCCAGCTTCTCCGCCATCTCTAGCAGCTTCGTCACGGTGTTCCAGTTTCGGCCCGTCCCGGAGGTCTTCAGGGTCTTCTCAAGGAGCGCCACGGACAGTTTAGGACGCGCCAGGCCATTGGGAAAATAGATGTAGAGCTCGCGGCCGTGGATCCGCAATTCCTCGGGGTCGGCCTGGATTCTATGGACCGCGTCCCGTGCCTCCGGCTCCGGTTCGCCAGCCAGGAAAGTGACCAGCAGCTTGCGGGCATCAAGGTCGCGCCGCTTCGCAAACGGGTTTCTGCCGATCACGTCTCGCAGCTCAGAAGGGGTACGAAGCATGACGTCGGGGCGAAAGCCGAAGCTCCGCTCGATCCCGTTCTCGATCCGCTGGCGCAGCCGGGCCAGGTCCCGCCCCGGGGTCCTGAAAATGACGTTGCCGCTCTGTATGTAGGTTTGTGGGTCTCGCAATCCGAGGGTCTGGTAGAGGGCTCCGAGCGCCTGCATCTTGATTTTGTTGTGGCCTCCGACGTTGACGCCGCGGAGCAGGGAGATGATCACCGGCATATCACTTCCTCTTGCCGGCATTGGCGGCCACGCTCTGGGCCAGGAAGTTAGCGACCTTGGCCTCGTTGCGAGCCACCTCGTAGTAGGCCGCCTTCAACAGCTGGTCCTTGCGGTTGAGCAGCGTTTCCCGGATGGTCTGCTGCACGCGCGGATCGGAAAACTCCCGCTGGCCGGCCGGCTCGCGCGAGACCATCTTGATGAGGCGATAGGCTTGGGGGGTCCTGACAATGGGGGAAGTCTCCCCGGGATTGAGCAGCGCCACCATGCGCCGCAACTCCAGGTCAGTCTTCTCGAGCGCCGAATGCGGGATGAACCCCAGGTCGCCTCCGTTGGGGGCGGAATTGGGGTCTTCGGAGTAGTTTTGGGCCAGGGTCACGAAGTCCTCGCCCTGGCGCAGCCGGATCTCGAGTCTCTGGATTTTTTTGCGGGCCTCCTCGTCGTTGCTGGCCTTGTCGTTTCTGAGGTTGCGCACCTGCGGATCCGGCGCCGAAGTCACCAGGATCTGGGCCAGGTGCACCTGGGGCTCCGGCAGGTTGAAGCTGGCCTTGTTGTTATCGTAGAAAGCCCGGACGTCGGCGTCGGTGATCGAGATGCGGGAGGTGATCTCTTTGTTGAACAGCTTCTGGATGCTCAGGTTCCGTCGCAGCTCGGTCTTCAGCTCGTCGAGCGTCAGGCCGCGGCTCTTCAGCTGCTTCTCGAACTCCTCCTGGGTGTAGGGAGCCTTCAGCTCCGTCAGCTTGCTGTCGACGTCGGAGTCGACCGCCATCAGGCCCAGCCGCTCGGCCCGCTGCAGCATGATCTGGTTGTCGATCAGCTCCCGCAGCAGGTTGAGTTTGAGGACCAGGGCCTGCTCTTCGTCGGGCTTCTCGGAAGCGGACTGGGCCTGCGCCTTGTAGTATTTCTCGAGTTGCTGATAACTGATGTCGAAGCCGTTGACGGTGGCGGCCAGGTTCTGGTTGGAGGCCTTGCGGCAGCCGGAGGTTGCCGCCACCAGGGCCGCCACCAAGAGCAAGGCCGGGCTCTTCACAGGCCTCATTGTAGCGTCTGCCCGAGACGGTAAATGGTCAATCCCGAAAGCAGCTTCGGGAAAAAATCGGTTGACTTCTGAGGCATCACGCCGCCGGCGAAGGCCACCTCGGCCAGCTGCTCGATGCGGGCCGGGTTGAGGAAGAAGACCGCCTGCACCGCGGGCTGGCGGATTTGGGCGGCGGCTTCCTCGAAGCCCCGGACATAGCGGAGGTGCTTTTGGTCCCGGACGGCCTCCGGGCTCAGGCCCAGGACCCGTTCCAGCAGCCGCTCGTGGAGCACCGCGGCATCCAGACGCCCGGCGCGATCGGCTTCCAAGGCGTACCAGGCGGGATCGCCCTGGAAGACGGCCCCGATGGCGATTCGCGCGGTTGCGGCGCCCGCCAGGCGCGCCCGCAGGGCCTCGGCCCCGGAAAGAGGCTCGACCGAGAAATCGTCGCTGGCCCGCCGCAACACCTCCCCGAGCCGGAAATGGGGAAGGTTGGCCACCACCCGATGGGTCGGCAGAATGACCAGCCCCGGCGAGCGCATGTTGATGAGGGTCATCATGACGCGGTCGGCGCCGGGCAGCCTGGGATTCTCATTGCGGAAGGTCAGGGCCGTCTCGTAGCGGTGGTGCCCGTCGGCGATCAGGAGCCGGTGCGGCTCCAGCAGCCGCTGGAAAGTCGCGATGGCCTCCGGATCCGGGATCGTCCAAAGGAGGTGACGGGCCCCGTATTCATCGGTTACGGCTGCGGCGACCTCGCCCTCCGCCGCCCGGTCGAGCCATCCATCCACCTCCATCCGGGGATCGTCGTAGAGCAGGAACAGCTGCCCAAAGTGGGAGCGGGTGTGCCGCAACAGCTCCAGCCGGTCCCGCTTAGGTCCGGAATGCGTCAACTCGTGCCGGAACACCGTGCCCTCGGAGTAGTCCTCGACCGCGCCCAGGCAGATCAATCCTTTGCGCAGCCGGGTCTGGCCATCCACCTCGAACTGCTGGAAGTAGGCATAAAGCGCCGGCTGGGCCTCCCGGACCAGCACGCCGCGGCCGATCCACTGCGTCATGTGTCTCTTGCCGCGGGTGTAGACGTTCTCGGCCTCGTCGTCGGCCGGCTCCGGCCGGCCCAGGATTAAGCGCACCAGGTTGTAGGGGCTGGCGGCGTAATAGCGCTCCTGCATCTCGGGGGTGATCTTGTCGTAGGGTTGGGTGAGGAGCCGCTCCAGCTCGCCGGCTTGCGGTGAGTAGCGGTAGGCGCGGAAGGGGAAGATTCGGGCCATGAGGTGGGAAGCTATTTGGCTGAGAGCTTCAAGACGGCATCAATTGAATCCAGGTCTGGAAAAAGCGATCGCAGATCACGCAGGAAGCCTTCTGGCGTTCGATGATATCTTTGGCTGCCAGGGCCTTCATAGCCCGCTGAGCGCTGGAGGCGGTTCCCAATCCCCAGTGTCGCAGAAAGTCAGCCGCGAAGGGTTTCGACCCTGGCCAGCCTGCCAGGCCCCTGAGCAGCTTCTTCTGGTTGCCGGCCAGGGACTCCCATAAGCCGGCGTAGGCGTGGTGCTCCCGCTCCAGCAGGATCCGGACGGCCTCCGCCAGCTGGGGTTTCGGCAGATCCCACAGTAGGTGGCACAAGTACTGGGTATAGTACGGGTGGCCTGCGGTGGTCTCGCACACGGCGCGGATGTCGTCCTCGGAAAGACCCCGGCCTCCGGCCCGGAATCTCTCGCGGATAAACGGGATCCACTCCTGCTCCGGGATCGCCGGCAGCGGATAATGCTCCGCGGCGCGGTACAGAGGCCGCGACGGATCCATGAACATTTTCTGGATCAGGTGTTTGCGGCTGCCCAGAAAGATATAGGACACCTTCTTTTGCATCTGCATGATGCTGCGCAGCCGGCGCTCCACCATGTCGGTGGGGTACTCCAGGATCTGCTGGATCTCGTCGAAGACCATGACAACCTTGTACCGGCCGCGGCCAGCCACCCGCGCCGGCGCCGCCAGAACCTCCTCCAACTCCAGCTCGCCGGCCGCCGCCAGGCCAAACTGCACCTTCGGCTTTCTCCCTTCCACGGTGACGCTGGGGATCAGCCGGCTGAACAGCCGCTTGCCGGTATCCAGCAGCTTGTCGGCAGTGTTGCTGACGGATTCCGTGATGGCCCGGGCGGTCTCAGCAATAAAAGAGGCTTCGTCCCGAGTGGGCCATAGATCCACGTAGGCGGCGCGGTAACGCGTCTTGGGGAGTTGCTCCACGGCCAGCCGCACCAGGGAGGTCTTGCCGAAGCGCCGCTCCGAAAAGACCAGAAGCTTTTCGCCGTTCCGGATGACGCGCAACAGCTCCTCCACCTCGCGCTTGCGGTTGCAGAAGGCCTCTGGGCCGACCACACCGGTGAATTGGAAAGGGTTGACCGGCCCACCATTCTCCATTACGCATTAAGCGTAACGCAAGATGCGTAACCTGTCAAGCGTAATTACGCATTTCAAATTACGCATTAAGCGTAACGAAACTTGCGTAATGGCGGTCCGCACTCTCCGGACCCTGGCAACCGAGAACTGACAACCGACCACTGACCACTGACAAACTGTTGTATGCTCATCCCTCGGAGGCCATCCGGCATGCGATTCGGCGTCAACACCTTCATCTGGTCCGGCAGCTTCGATCCCAAGGTCATCCCGCTGGAAGCCATCCGGCGCCAGGGCATCGACGGCATCGAGGTGCCCTGCTTCGATCCCCAGGACTTCGACGTGGCGGGAGTGCTCCAGGCGCAGAAGGACTTCGGCCTGGGATGCACCATCTGCGCCGTCAACCCCCCGGGCCTGAACCCCACCAGCGACGACGCCGGCGTGAGGTCCCGGTCCATCGAGCACTGGAAGCGGGTGGCCGATACGGCCTCCCGGGCCGGCATCCGGCTGGTGGCCGGGCCGATCTACTCGCCGGTCGGTTACCTGCCGGGACGCCGCCGCACCGCCGAGGAGTGGCGCTGGGGCGTGGAGTTTCTCCGCGCCGTGGATCCGGCTTTGCGCGATAACGACGTCACCTTCGCGGTGGAGCCCCTCAACCGCTTCGAAACCTATTACCTCAACACCGCCGCCGAGGCCGTCCGCCTCGTCGAGGAGGTGGCGAGCCCCCGGGTCGGCATCCTTTTCGACACCTTCCACGCCAACATAGAGGAGAAGGAGGTCGGCGCTGCCTACCTGCACTGCGGCAAGCGCCTGGCCCACGTCCATGCCTGCGAGAACGATCGCGGCATCCCGGGCACCGGCCACGTCGATTGGCCCGGCGTCTTCGCGGCCCTGGGGGCCATCGGCTACGACGGCTGGCTGACCATCGAGTCCTTCAACGGCCACCTCCCGGAGCTGGCCAGGGCCACCGCCATCTGGCGCGACCTGGCGCCTTCGCTCGACGCCATCGCCTTTGAGGGCGCCGCCTTCTTGAAAAAAATGGTGGGGGCCGCATGAGAACGACCCCCTTCTGCTTCCTGCTGCTGGCCGCCGGTCTCGCCACGGCGGAGAAGGTTGAGATCCTTCGCGACCAGTTCGGCGTCCCCCACATATTCGCCGCCACTGCCGCCGGGGCGGCCTTCGGTCACGGCTACGCCCAGGCCGAGGACCGCCTCGAGGAAATGATGCGCAACTTCCGCAAGGCCGAGGGAACCATGGCCGAGGCTTTCGGAGAGGAATGGCTGCGGCACGATCACCGCCAGCGGATGTGGCGACACCGGGACATTGCCCGCCAGCACTACCAGGAGCTGAGCCCGCCGGTCCGCTCCCTGATCGAGGCGTTCGTCGCCGGCGTCGACCAGTACCTCACCGAGCATCCGGGCCGCTCGCCGGCCTGGGCCGTCAAACTCGAACCCTGGCACGTGGTGGCCCTGGGACGTTTCACCATCTGGCGGTGGCCGGAATCCGACATCGCAGCCGACCTGAACCGCGCCGGCATCCAGCCCGACCCGCTCCCCTACGCCGGCTCCAACCAGTGGCTCATTGCTGCTTCCCGCACCGCCGTGGGTGGGCCCATCGCCGTTATCGACCCGCACCTGAGCTGGTACGGGGAGACCCGCTACTTCGAGGCCCGGCTCTACGGCGGCGACTACGCCTACTCGGGAGCTTCCCGCGTCGGCCTGCCCTTTCCCACCCTGGGCCACAGCCGCCACATCTCGATTGCCATGACCACCGGCGGCCCCGACACGGCCGACGTTTTCGAAGAGGGGATCTCCGGCGGCAAGTACAAGTTCCAGAACCAGTGGCGGCCGCTGGAGATTCGCCGCGAAAAGATCGGCGTCAAGAACGGAGACCAGATCGAATGGCGGGAGGCAACCTTCGAGTACACCCATCACGGCCCCATCGTGGCCCGCCGGAATGGGAAGGCCTACGCCGCGGCCAACCCCTACGCCGGGGAGTTCCGGCTGCTGGAGCAGGCCTGGGCCATGGTGACGTCCAAGAACCTGGCCGAGATGAAGAAAGCCATGGCCCTGCGCCAGTACATGTCCCAGAACATCATGGTCGGGACCGTCGATGGGGACATCTACTATCTGCGTCACGGGCGGGCGCCCATCCGGGCCAAGGGATGTGATCCGAGCCGCCCCATGCCCGGCGCTTCCGGCGCCTGCGAGTGGCAAGGCCTGCATCCGCTGGAGGACCTGGTGCAGGTCGCCAACCCGCCCCAAGGCTACATGCAGAACTGCAACATCCCGCCGTGGGGCATGATGAAGGACTCGCCCCTGGTGGCGGAGCGATGGGCGGAACGGCCATACCTCTATAATGCGACCCAGGCGATGCACCAGCGCGGCCGCATGGCACTCCAGATGCTGGAGGCCGCCACCGGGGTCACCGAACCGCAAGCCGTCGCCATGGCGTTTTCCACCGAGGTCTACCAGGCCGCCACCTGGCAGGCCCGCCTCCGACAAGCCGGCGCTACCGGCGAGGCGGCCAGCTTGATCCTGGGTTGGAACCGCCGCAGCGACGCCGATTCGCGCCCCGCCCTGGCGTACTACCTGTTCAAGACGGCCCTGGGCGAGGCCGGCCGGGCCATGGAGCCGCCGGCGACCCTCACTGACGAGCAGCTCCGCGCCGCTGTGGACAAGGCCGCCGGCCGGTTGAAGACCGAGTTCCCGCCGGACGCCGTATACGGCACCCTGTTTCGGGTCGGCCGGCAGGGGGCTGCGCGCACCTGGCCGGTGGGAGGCGGCACCCTGCCGGAAGCCGCCATGGCCACCCTCCGGGCCATCGGTTTCACGCGCGGCGGCAGGGAGTTTGTCGGCCAAAGCGGCCAGACCTCCACCCAGATCGTCATCCTCAGCAAGCCGCCCCGCTCTTACATGGTCCTGCCGCTCGGCGAGAGCGACCACCAAGACTCGCCCCACTACGACGACCAGGCTGAAAAGCTCTTCAGCCTGGGCCGCGCCAAGCCTACCCTGTTTCTGGACCGCAAGGGCCTGGAAAAGCAGGTGACCGCCCGCAAGCTCCTGACGTTTTGAGGGGTGCGCGACGCAAAAGTGGTGGCGTTGGCGGTCCCCGCAATTGTCATCCCGAGCGCAGCCGGTGTCATCCCGACTTGCAAGCGGCCTCCAGATGCGGTATCCAGTATGGGTTCCCGGAGGCGCCACCATATGGCTAAACGCTCCTCGATCGGCTCCTGGGCCTACACCATCGGCCCGTATGCCTCGAACCCCATCGACTTCGACACGGTTTGCACCAAGCTCAAGGAACTCGGCTTCGACGGGGTCGAATTGGGAGCCTTCCCGCCCCACCCTAACCCCGGCAATCCCAACGGCCCGGACGACAACTGGCCCGGAGCGATGCCCGAGAAATCGCGTCGCCAGGAGCTGCGCGCCCGGATGAACGAGCGCGGCCTGGCCTTCAGCGGCATCGCCGCCAACCTCTGGGGCGAGAAGCTCATCAACACCGATGACCAGTCCAAATACATCGCCGAGTTTCGCAAGAACTCCGAATTCTCCAGTGACCTGGGGATCCAGGGGATCCGGGTGGACTGCGTCCAGCCGCCCACCATCCACCGCGAGATCGACTACCGGACCGCTATGGACCGCGTGGCGCGGACCTGGAAGGCCTGCTGCGATGTGGCGGCCGACAACGGCCAGTATGTCACCTGGGAGGTCGAGCCGGGCTTCGCCTTCAACAAGCCCGGCGACGCCGTGCGCCTCCACGACGCCGTCGACAAGCCCAACTTCGGCATCCAGTACGACACCTGCCACGGCCAGATGGTCGGCGTCGCCGGGGCCCGCCAGGAAGGCGACAAAGATGTCTTCCCAAGCCAGGTGGATTACATCCGGAAGCTGGCCGGCCGCATCAATCACATCCACCTGATCGACTCCGACAACAGCTGCCACAAGGACGCTCAGGGCAACGACGAGACCTCCACCCACCTCCCCTTCGGCGAAGGGATGCTCGATTTCGACGCTATTCTGCCCGAGCTGGTCCAGGCCGCCCGGCTGTCACACGACTGGTGGACCATCGACCTCTGCTTCTGGCCGGACGCCTGGCCCAAGACGGCCCGGTGCAAGACGGCGTTGGAGGAGTTGATTCGGAAGTACGGGTGAGGAGACCACGGCGATGGCAAAGCAGCTCCGCATCGGAATGATCGGTTACGGCTTCATGGGGCGGGCGCACTCCAACGCCTACAAGCGCCTCAACGATTTCTTTCCGGTCGAGCACCGGCCGGTGCTGAAGGCCGTCTGCGCCCGCCAGGCCGACAAGGCCCAAGCCTTCGCCCAGGTGTGGGGCTACGAGCGCATCGAGACCGACTGGCGCCGTCTGGTGGAGGCCAGCGACATCGACCTCATTGACATCGGCTCCCCCAACAACACGCATCGCGACATCGCCATAGCGGCGGCTCGGAACGGCAAGATGGTCTTGTGCGAGAAGCCGCTGGCCATGAACTCGGCCGAGGCCCTCGAGATGGTCGAGGCCGTCGAGAACGCCGGCGTCGCCAACATGGTGTGGTTCAACTACCGGCGGGTGCCCTCCATTGCGCTCGCCCGCCAGCTGGTGGAGGAGGGTCGCATCGGCCGCCCCTTCCACTATCGCGCCACTTATCTTCAGGATTGGACCATCTCCGAGGACGTTCCCCAGGGAGGCGCCGCTCTTTGGCGTCTGGACGCCGGCGTGGCCGGCTCCGGCGTCACCGGCGACCTGCTGGCCCACTCCATCGACACCGCCATGTGGCTCAACGGGCCGATCGCCCGCGTCGTCGCCAAGACCGAGACCTTCATCAAGGAGCGCCAGCACGTCGAGACCGGCCGGCGCCAGCCCGTGCGCATCGACGATGCCTGTATGTTCCTGGCCGAGTTCGGCAACGGATCCATGGGAACGTTCGAGTCCACCCGCTACGCCCGGGGCCGCAAAAACTTCAACACCTTCGAGCTCAACGGCGCCGACGGCAGCGTCTACTTCGACCTGGAGGAGCCGGAATATCTCCAGTTCTTCGAGTACCAGCAGTTGCAGTCGGGCAAGAAGATCGAGTCCCACCTGACCGGCTGGCGCAAGATTCACACCACCAACTCCGAGCACCCCTACATGAACCGTTACTGGGTGCCGGGCACCTGCATCGGCTACGAACACACCTTCCTGAACGCCCTGGCCGACTTCGTGATGGGAATCGAATCCGGCCAGCCGGCCCAGCCCGACTTCCGAAACGCCCTCCAGACCCAGCGGGTGTGCGACACCGTCCTCCAGTCGGCCCGCGAAGGCCGCTGGGCGGAGACCGGCGTCCGGCTGTGAAGCGATTCACACGTCATATTGTGTATAATATTGTGTGAAGTTTGGAGGCGCGGCTATGCCCACTAACTTAGCCCTCGATGACGATCTGATCGACCGCGTCAAACACATCGGAGGACACAAGACCAAGAAAGAGGCGGTCACTGCCGCGCTCCAGGAGTATCTGCAGCGACGCGAGCAGGTGCGGATTCTGGAGTTGGCCGGCGCCATCGACTACGATCCGGACTACGACTACAAGGCGCTGCGCCAGAGAAAGCGCCATTGAGCGTGCTGGTGGATACCTCGGTGTGGTCCCTGGCCTTGCGGCGCCGAGCGGAGGACCTGGCCCCCCAGGAGCGGAGAATCGTTGCGGAATGGTCGGACTTGGTGCGTGATGGCCGTATCCGCGTGGTTGGCCCCATCCGCCAGGAAGTTTTGTCCGGGTTGCGCGACGAGGCGCAGTTCGCCGCCCTGGAGCGCCGGCTTTCCCCTTTTCCCGACGCCATGATCGAGCCTGCGGATTACATCCAGGCGGCGCGGTTCTTCAACCTGTGTCGCCGGCGTTGCGTCACCGGCGGTCCTATCGATCTGTTGCTCTGTGCCGTGGCGCACCGGTTCGGTTGGCCGATATTCGCCCGGGACACCGACTTCGACCGTTATTCGCAGTTGCTGCCGGTCCGCTTGCACCGGACCGCGCGGACCAGGCTATAGCTTACACGGCGGGTCGGGCTTTGTCCCGTCTTGAGACCGGGTACTTTAGTACCAGTGACGCCCTCCCTGGCGTTGTGCGAAACTGACCGGTAGGGAGATCCCCGTGAATCTTCTCGGCAAGATCGGGTTGGGCGCCGTGGGCATCGTGGCCGGCGCCGTGATGGCCGCCGGCCGCAAGGGCCTGCGCCAGGACATGGAGGCGCTGGGCCGTCGGGTTGGGGAGTTGGAGGCGCGTTCCGGCGACGCTCCCACGCTGGCGCCGATTCTGGAGGCCCACGCCCAGCGGCTCGCTAACCTCGAAACCGGTTCGCAGCGGCAAAGCGAAGGCTTGCAGGACCTGCAGGCGTCGGTGAACCGCATGGAGCAAGGCTTCAACCTGCTGGGCGAGCGTCTCAACACCCAGATCGAGATCCTGGAAACGCTGCAGGCCAGCTATAGCGACAAGGAGCAGCGGTTGCAGACGGCGCTCCATGCCGTCATCGAAGCCGTCAACGAGATCCGTCGCACCCGCGTGCCTGCTGGCGTGGGGGTCTGATCCGGCTTGGGCCTGGCGCCCTGGCGCCCTCCGGCTGCAAACCAACTCTGCGGGGTCCGGTGTGGCGATGGCAACAGCAGATCCCTCGCTTCGCTCGGGATGACGGGATCTGTCAACCGTTAGCCGGGATGCATAATCTTTTACCTGTCTTTTACAAAGCCCCAGGAACGCCCCGCCTCCGGTATGCACCTAACATGTCGGATGCCCAAGGAGGACAATATGAAAGGCAAACAAGTGCTGGCAACAGCGATTTTCCTGGGAGTGCTGGGAGGCTTGCAGGCGGCCGCCACCCGGCCCGACGCCACTCTGGAGACTCAGCTCACCAAGCGGCTGCGCGACGCCAATTTCGATTCCATCTCGGCCGAGGTAACCGGCCAGACGGCCGTCCTGACCGGCACCGTCGACCGGCTCTCGAAGGCCGAGCGCGCCTACCGCATCGCCCGCAAGACCGACGGTGTCAGGACGGTGAACAACCGCATCGAGGTGCGCTCCAGCCGCGAGGACGCCGACATCGCCCGCGACCTGACCCACGAGATCCGGGTCTTCCCGTTCTACGACATCTTTGACCTGGTGACAGGCGAGGTCCGAGACGGGGTGGTCACCCTTCGCGGCGCCGTGCGGCTGCCGCAGCGCTTCAATGACTACGCCAACCTGGCCAAGAACGTCGGCGGCGTTAAGTCCGTCGTCAACGAGCTGGAAGTCCTGCCGGCGTCGAGCTACGACGACCAGATCCGCTGGCGCGTGGCCCGGGCCGTCTACGGCTCCTCGGCCCTGGGCCCCCGCTACGCGGTCCAGGCCTTGCCCCCGGTGCACGTCATTGTCAAGAACGGCAACGTGCGGCTGGAAGGCGTGGTCCGGACCCAGCTGGACAAGCAGCTGGCCGAGCGGGCCGCCCGTTTTGCGGCCACCTACTTCGGCCTGGAGAACAACCTGAAGGTCGCGTAACAGAGGCATTCCTGCCTGTCGGGCAGGCCCCGGCCAGGGCCTGCCCTTTTTCTTTCTCCCTTGCCACCTCGCCGGGAATCCCCCATAGTAAGAACATGCCTGGCAAGCTCATCTCGCTCACCTATCACCTGCTGCAAGAGGACCAAGTCGCCACCCGCGAGCACCTGGAGTTCAGCCGGCTGCTGACCCAGATCACCATGGCGGCCCGCATCATCACCCAGGAGCTGCGGCGCGCCGGGCTGGCTGGCATGCTCGGCAAGACCGGTTCCACCAACGTGCAGCAGGAAGACGTCAAGAAGCTCGACGAATTCGCCAACGAAACCTTGATCTCCGCTTGCGAGGAGAGCGGTCTGGTCTTCGGCGCCGCTTCCGAAGAGCTGGCCGGCGCCAGGCACTTCCAGCTCCACGGGCGCTCCGGGGCCTCCTACGCGGTGCTGTTCGACCCCCTGGACGGTTCCTCCAACACCGACGTCAACGGCGTGCTGGGCTCGATTTTTTCCATCTTTCGCCGCCGCAGCAACCAGGGGCCGGGAACCGATGGCGACCTGCTGCGTCCCGGCCGCGAGTTGTTCGCCGCCGGGTATGTCCTGTATGGCCCCAGTACCATGCTGGTCTATAGCCGCGGCCTGGGCGTTCATGCCTTTACGCTCGACCCCGGCGTCGGCCAGTTCTTCCAGAGTCACTATCAGCTCCGCATGCCCGCTCACGGCTGGGTCTACAGCGTCAACGAAGGCAACCGGCACCGCTGGCAGCCCGGCGTCGCCGAGTTCATCGACCGGCTGTCATCCAACGACTCGCCCACTGGCCGCCCCTACACCACCCGCTACACTGGCTGCCTGACGGCCGACTTCCACCGCATCCTGCTGGAAGGCGGCGTCTACATTTACCCCGAGCTCGAGGGGACCGACGGCAAGTTCACCGGCAAGCTGCGCCTGCTTTACGAAGCCATGCCGCTGGCCCATCTGGCGCAACAGGCCGGCGGTGGCGGCTCCACCGGCTCGGCGGACATCCTCGACATCGCCCCCGCCTCGCTACACCAAAGAGTGCCCCTTATCCTGGGCAGCAAAGCCGAGATTCATCTGGCTGAGCAGATTATCGCCAGTCACTCCGGCATTGCTGCCTGAGCCCGACAGGCAGGAATGCCTGTGTTACCGGCCGATAAGAAACCTTGAGGTGTGGTATGCGGCTTGGACTCCTACTGCTCGCGGCCGCCGCCTCGGCCCAGAAACTACGAGTCGATCTGGCCGAGGTCGGCCTTGAGGAGCTGATGAAGATCGAAGTTACCTCTGTTTCGAAGAAAGAGCAAAGGCTCTCCCAGACCCCGGCGGCGGTCTATGTGATCAGCCAGGAGGACATACGGCGCTCGGGCGCCACCATCATCGCCGAGGCTCTGCGCCTGGCACCGGGCGTCCAAGTGGCCCGCATCGATGGCAACAACTGGGCTATCAGCGTTCGCGGTTTTAACGGTCCCTCTGCCAACAAGCTGCTGGTCCTGATCGATGGCCGCAGCGTACACCCCGCTTTTCGCAGGCGTGCTCTGGGATCTGCAGGACGTGCTGCCGGAAGACATCGACCGCATCGAAGTCATCCGCGGGCCGGGCGCGACCATGTGGGGCGCCAACGCCGTCAACGGCGTGATCAACATCATCACGCGCCATAGCCGCGACAGCCAGGGTGGTCTGGCGGTGGCCGGTGCCGGCTCCGAAGAGCAAGGCTTCGGGGCCCTGCGGGCCGGCGGCCGGCTCGGCGGCAGGGCCTGGTTTCGCAGCTACAGCGATCACGTGAAAACGTACTTTTTTGAACGGCGGCCGGCTCGGTCGCACGTCGGTCTCCCCGCCGAGGCTGCAGGCCTTCAAAATGGCTTGAGCCGACAGCTTCCCCGGCCGCGAACGGAGCGACAGCCGGCAACTCTCCGGCCGACGAGGTGATCGACTGGGTACCTTGATCCGTCATGCGATGGCTATCCGCCACTACCGGTAGTTCCCTTGATGATTGGGGACCAACGATGATGACGTTGCCGCCCTCCGGCCAGAAGTTCAAAAAAAGACGATTTCAGATGATCGATGACAACCAAGTATTTCATCGGCGATTGTTGTGGCCGCCGGAGCTAGCGTAACTACCTGGGATACTTGCGGCTCAAACTACTCCCCCTGGCCGGACAGGAGAGCGCCTCGGCCGAGGTTCAGAAAAAGACGTTTTCTGATGATCGCTAACCGTGGAGCGACGAGGACGCACGGGCGCATGTGACAAGCAAGTTTCTGGGCTGAAGAAAGCCCGCCTGCTCGCAGTAGGTCAGGCCAGAACTTCTTCGACCGGCTTTACAGGCACGATCCGCGCGACCCGTTCCATGACCTTCTTGTTTTGCTCAGCCTTCTTCAGGTCGTAGGCGGCCTGTAACCGCATCCATACTTCCGGTGAGCTGCCAAACAGGCGGGACACCTTCAGGCACATGATGGCGGACAGGGGCTTGCGCTCCGCCAGAATGTCGTGAAGCATCTGGCGGGATACGCCCAGAGCTTTCGCCGCGGCCGTCACGGACAGGCCGACAAACGGTAGGATGTCTTCCTTGATAATCTCGCCCGGATGGACGGGCGGCAGTCCGTTCTTTCTCTCCATAACTTCCTCCCTAATGGTAGTCTTCGAAATCGACATCCAAGGCGTTTTCGCCTGACCAGCCGAAAGTGATCCGGTAATTCCCGGTCACGCGCACCGACCAGCGTTTTGGGTTGCCTTGCAGGCCGTGGAAGCGAAAGCCTGCGATGTTCGGATACGCGCGCACTTCCTGATATGATCGGCACGGATCCGGCGTGTCCTGCCGGTGAGGTGAATCTCTTCAAGTCCTTTATGTCTGAAGCCGCCGATCATTCTTTTAGTGTAAATGTTTTAGTTTACAGTGTCAACTACGACATTGCGCTCGGCAGCCGCAACGGGCGGGAAGCGTCGCTGAAGGGTGCGCCACCTTTTTGGTATCGTAGGATGGAAGGATGTCCATGCGGAAGCTGACGGCGTTCTGCCTGGGAGCTGTTTGCGCCATCGCTCTCGGCCAGGCCCCGGGCCCAAAGAAGGGGAACCCGGAGCAGAAGAAACAGGCGGCAAAATGGACCAAGGTCATGGGCCGGGGCGAGGGGACGCTGAAGCCGGGCGAGCCGGCGCCGGACTTCGAGCTGCCCAAGCTGCGCTCCGAGCAGAAGGTCCGGCTGTCGCAGTTCCGAGGCCGGCGGCCGGTGGCGCTGGTGTTCGCCAGCTACACTTGAGGGCCCTTCCGGGCCCAGGTCGGGGCCCTGAAACAGCTTTACGAAAAGCAGAAGGATGGCGTCGAGTTCCTGTTCGTCTACATTCGGGAGGCGCACGCCGCCGACCAGTGGCGGGCGCCGCGCAACGACAAAGAGGGCATCGTCCTGAACGCCCCCACCAGCATCGACCAGAAGCAGGAGTACGCCACCACTTGCGTGCGGAAGCTTGACATCCCGTTCCCCACCGTAATTGACGCCATGGACCACCAGGTGGAAACCGCCTACACGGCCTGGCCCGATCGCCTCTACCTGGTAAGCAAGGACGGGCGCATCGCCTGGAAGGGCCGCCCCGGGCCCCAGGGGTTCCGGGTAGCGGAGCTGGAAGAGGCCATCGCTAAAGAGCTTTCGCAATAAAGTTCCCTTTGCGCAGCTCCTCGGCCAGGTAAGAGGCAGCCCGCAGGGAGAGCGCCAGCACCGTCAGAGTCGGGTTCTTCTCCGGGTAGGCGGTGAAGGTGGAGCCGTCGGCGATGAAGAGGTTCGGCACGTCATGCGCCTGGCAGTACCGGTTGACGACCGAGCGCCGGGGGTCGTCTCCCATGCGGCACGTGCCCACGTAGTGGAAGGGGTCATGGCTGAGGCGCGGCGAGCGGCCGGTGACCCGGCCTCCGGCGGCCTCGATGATTTCGGCGGAACGGTCCATCATGTCCCGATACATGGCCCGCTCGTTGGCGCCGTAGCTGAAGTGGAGGATCGGGACCGGAAGGCCGAAGTCGTTCTTCTCGGTGGGGTCGAGCTCCACAAAGTTGTTCCTGGAGGGCAGCATGACGCCCTGTGGATGCAGGCCGACCAGGCCTGTGAGGCGCCGGCGCACCTGCCGCTTGAAAGCGGTCCCGTAGCCGGCCACCGCCCCGGCCCACTGGCAGCCGCGCCCGAAGTGGATCCCCTGCTGGACCCCGCCGCTGGTCTGAAAGTGATAGCCGCCGGTGAAATCCCGGTGGGGCGTCTGCCAGTAGATATCAGGAATGATTCCGTGGAAATTGTCGGTGCCGTCGTCGTTGACGATGGGGGCGCCCTCCAGTTGCGGAAGATAGCCCTGTACCGAGGGATTGATATGGCTGATCAGGTTGCGGCCCACCTGGCCGCTGGAGTTGGCGATTCCGGTGGCCAGCAGCAGGCGCGCCGTCTCGATGGGGCCGCAGGCCAGAACAAAGGCGCGGGCCTGGGCGCGGCGTTCCTCCCGGCCGGCGTCGAGGTAGCGCAGGCTGCGGATCCTGCCTCCCTGCACTTCGAGTCCCGTCACGAAGGCCCGGGTCAGCAGGGTGCAGCGGCCGGTCTGGAGCGCCTTGGGGACCGGGGTGTTGGCGGAGGTGTACTTGGACTCGATCTCACAGCCGAAGTTGCAGTGACCGCACCAGTGACAGGCCGGACGTCCATCGCGCCGCCGGGTGTTGATGGCCTTGGGCAGCGGCAGGAGGCTGTAACCCCGGTTCAACTTCCGCAGCCCGCGCTGCAGCTCCCGGTCGCAGCATCGCAGGCCGATGGGTTTCATCGGATCGGCGTAGTCGGGAACGTTGGGATGGTTCTGGCGCGAGGCGGCGACGCCCATCAGGCGCTCCACGCGATCGTAATGCGGAGCCAGGTCGTCATAGCGGATGGGCCAGTCGATATCGGCGCCCATCTTTCGCGCCGAGGCGAAGTCATAGGGACTGAAACGGAATACGTGGGCCGACCACAGCAGGCTCTTGCCGCCGACGGCCCGGACGACCCCGAATCCGAACGGGGCGGCCTCGCCCCGCGACTCGAAGGGCTCGCGCGCCATCAGGCGGCGCGAGTATTCGCGGTCCAGGCCGCGTCCGGGCAGTTGGTAGGGCCATTGGTGGCCGATGAACTGGGAGGCGCGGACCCAGTCGCCGGCCTCCAGCAGCAGCACCCCGACACCGCGCGAAGCCAGCGCCCAGGCAGCCATGCCACCAGCGGCGCCGGAGCCCACCACGCAGACATCCCAGCTCTGGTCAGCCATATAGGGGCGTGGGTTTCAGCCCACGCCGGGTCACTGAAACGTGCGCCGCATCTTAGCATCCTTTGCGGGCCTTGCGTTTGCGAGAGACCGGCGGGTGCGCGACATGAAAATTGTCATCCCGAGCGCAGCGAGGGATCTGCTGTTGTGGCGGGGCGAGAAGCAGATCCCTCGCTACGCTCGGGATGACACAGGCACCGGCTCCGCCTCCGAGCGTAGCAATACGCTCGGTCAGGCGCGAGAAATCGGGCGGTGAGGAGCCGGTGATCGGCGGCTGCTTCGGCTGGGAGGCCAGCGGTAGCCCGCTAGACAGGAAGAAACTGGCGCAGATAACGGTGCGCAATGCGAAAACCCGTCTTGTACTCTTCGCTGAACTCATCCCCGGGATAGGGCCACCCATAGAGAGTATCCTCGTGCTCGATGTTCATGGCGCCCTCAAAACCGGCCTCCATCAGAACTGTAAAGAACGCCGGCCAGTCGATGGCTCCGAAGCCCGGCAGCCGGAAGCGCCACCACCGCGCGTTGTTCAGCGGGTTGATCCCCGTCTTCCGCAGCACCGGCCCGAGGATTTCGGTGTCCTTCAGGTGGATATCGTAGATCTTGCCGGCGAAGTCCCGGGCGCACTGGATGGGGTCCATCATCTGCCAGACCAGGTGGGAGGGATCATATTGCAGCCCGACATAGGGGGAGTCGCCGAAGGCCTTGAACAGGGCCTCGTAGCCCACCGGCCCGGTGGCGATGTTGGGCCCGCCGGCCCACGGCTCCCACAGGATCCGCACCTTGTGTTTCTGGCACAGGGGAAAGTACCTCTCGGTGTAGACGCGCGCGATCTCGCCGACCTGCTCGTCAAGCGGCCGGCCGGGCATAGTGCCCGAGGAGGTCCCGACGTAGGGGACCCCGAGGTGGCCCGCCAGCGTGATCACGTTGCGGAAATAGTCGTTGGCGGCCGCCCGGGCCGCCGGATCGGGCGCGACATGGTTCTGCACGGAAGCCACCACGGAAAGATGCAGCCCGGCGCGTTGCAGCGCCGACTTCACGGTCTGGACCAATTGGTCGCCGGGCGGCGTCGCGGCGTCCAGCTTCGTCTTGCGGTCGGCCCACAGGCCGATGCTTTGAAACCCCTCCTGGCGGGCAAACTCCAGGTTGGCTTCGGAGAACCTGCCCAGAATGCCGAGCTTCGGCTTCCAGGTCTGGAGGCGGGGCGGGCGGGGCGCCTGGGCCTGCGCGGCGGCCGCCGCCAGGGTGAGCGCGCTGCGTCGGGTCATGTTGACACCAGCCACGGTGATACTATCACAAACCTTCTTCACCGCTGAGACGCAGAGGGAACGTCCGGCGGAAGCGATTGGCGCGGCCCCGCGCAATTGTCATCCCGAGTGTAGCGAGGGATCTGCTGGTTAGCGTAGCGAGGGATCTGCTGGTTGCGGCGGGGCGAGAAGCAGATCCCTCGCTACGCTCGGGATGACAGACGCTACGCTCGGGATGACATAGCGGTGCTAACGTAGGGGGACGGAGGATCCCTTGAGCGAGATCCGGCTGCGAATCATGACCCCGCAGGACCGCTCGGAGGTCGCGGAGCTGATCTACGCCTCCCTCAACCACTGGTACCAGACCCACGGCAGGCCCGCCATTTTCTCGGGCGGCCCGCAGGTGACGGAGGTGTTCTACGACGTCTACAGCGTCCTGGAGCCGGGCTGCGCCGTGGTTGCTGAAAACCCCCGGACCGGCCGGCTGATGGGCTCCTGTTTCTACCATCCTCGCCCCCACCACGTCTCGTTGGGGATTATGAACGTGCACCCCAACTACTTCGGAACCGGTGTCGGCCGCGCCCTGCTGCAGCACATCATCGACTTCACCGACCAAGCCGGATACAAGAGCCTGCGCCTCACCCAGAGCGCCTTCAACCTGGATTCGTTTTCCCTTTACAACCGCGCCGGGTTCGTGCCCCGCGGTGCTTACCAGGACATGTTCGTTCCGGTTCCAGCCGGGGGATTACAGGCCGCGGCGCCGCCCGGCGCCGGACAGGTTCGGGCCGCGGGGCCGGATGACGTCGCCGGCATGGCGGCTCTGGAAATGGAGGTGAGCGGCATCACGCGGGAGACCGACTGCCGCTACGCCATCGAGAATCGACTCGGCTTCTGGCGCGTCTCGGTCTACGAGAACTTGCGAGGGCAGATCGACGGCTGGATCATCTCCTGCGGCCATCCGGCGTTCAACATGCTGGGGCCATGCGTGACGCGCTCCGACCAGGAGGCGGCGGCGCTGGTCTACGTCGAGTTGAACCACCACCGGGAACGCTCGCCGGTGTTCCTGGTTCCGGTCGAGCGCGGCCGCCTGGTCCGCCAGATGTACGATTGGGGCGCCCGCAACTGCGAACTGCACCTCTACCAGGTTCGCGGCCAGTTCCGGCCGTTCCAGGGCATCAGCATGCCAACCTTCCTGCCGGAAACGGCCTGAGCGGCGGCCCTCCCTCGGCCCCCCTGGGGATGGGGAACCAGACCGCCGGCGGGCGCGTACGATATAGAGGGCGACATGGTCAAGTTTCTACTGTGGTGCATTCTCCTGGTGGTCTCCTGGCCGCTGGCGATCGCAGCGCTGTTCCTGTATCCCATCGTGTGGCTGATCCTGCTGCCGTTCCGGCTGGTGGGCATTGCGGTGGAAGGGGCGCTGGGGTTGGTGTGGGCTATCGTGACGCTGCCAGGCCGTGTGCTGCGTGGGTGACGAGCCCCGGACAGGCAAGCCCCGGGCAGGCAAGCCCCGGACAGGCAAGAATGCCTGTCCTACTGGTACTCACCGAAGACCTCCCGCAGCCGGTCCGAAATCTCCCCTAAGGTGGCGGAGCTCTCGACGGCCTCCAGGATCGGGGGCAGCAGGTTTTGGGTCGAGCGGGCGGCGCGCTCCACCTGGTCCAGGGCGCCGGCGGCGCGCGACTGGTCTCGGGTGCGGCGCAGGCGGTCCAGCCGTTCCACCTGGGCAGCTTCGATCTCCGGGTCGATGCGCAGAATGGGGACAGGAGCCTCCGGACTCGAGCGGTAGCGGTTCACCCCCACGATGACGCGGGCGCCGGATTCCACGTCTTTCTGATACTGGTAGGCGGACTCCTGGATCAGCCGCTGGACCAGGCCTTCCTCGATGGCGCGCACCATGCCGCCCATCCCGTCAAGGCGCGCGATCAACTCGGCGGCCTCCTGCTCGATGCGGTCGGTGAGCTGCTCGACGGCGTAGGCGCCCCCTACGGGATCGACGGTGTTGGTGATGCCGCTCTCGTGGGCGATCACCTGTTGGGTGCGCAGCGCCAGCCGCGCCGAATCCTCGGTCGGCAGCGCCAGCGCCTCGTCGAGCGAGTTGACGTGCAGCGACTGCGCCCCGCCCAGCACCGCCGCCAGCGCCTCCATGGTGGAGCGGATCACGTTCACGTCCGGTTGCTGGGCCGTCAAGGTGGATCCGGCCGTCTGGACGTGGAAGCGCATCGCCCAGGAGCGGGGCTGGCGGGCGCCGAAGCGTTCCTTCATCAGCCGGGCGTAGAGCCGCCGCGCCGCCCGGTACTTGGCGATCTCCTCCAGCAGATTGCTGTGGGCGTTGAAAAAAAAGGAGAGCCGGGGCGCGAAGCTGTCCAGCTCCAGGCCCGCCGTCAGGGCCGCCTCGATGTAGGCGACCGCATCGGCCAGCGTGAAGGCCACTTCCTGGACCGCCGTGGAACCGGCTTCCCGGAAGTGATACCCGCTGATCGAGATGGGATTCCACTGCGGCAGCTCGCGGCTGGTCCAGACGAACAGGTCCGTGACCAGCCGCATGGAAGCCTGCGGCGGGTAGATGTAGGTTCCCCTGGCCGCGTATTCCTTCAGGATGTCGTTCTGCACCGTGCCGGCCAGCTTTTGTGTTTCCACCCCTTGCCGCCGGCCGGTGGCCACGTAGAGAGCCAGCAGGATAGCCGCCGTGGCGTTGATGGTCATGGAGGTCGACACCTGATGGAGCCGGATTCCCTGGAAGAGCTCCTCCATGTCGGCCAGCGAGCCAATGGAGACGCCGGCCCGGCCGACCTCGCCGAGCGCCAAGGGGTGTCCGGCGTCCAGGCCCATCTGGGTCGGCAGATCGAAGGCCACCGACAGACCCCGGGCGCCCTGTTCGATCAGATAGCGGAAGCGGGCGTTGGACTCCGCCGACGAGCCGTAGCCGGCGTACTGCCGCATGGTCCATAGCCGGCCGCGGTACATGTCCGGCTGCACGCCGCGCGTGAAGGGATACTCGCCGGCGGCGCCCAGCCGGAGCGGGGAGTCGGGCGGCGACATGAGATCAACGGCCGCGCGAGATGCGCCGCGCCCGCCAGAAGGAGGAGACGCCGAAGCTACCCATCATCAAGACGAATGCGGTGACCAGCCCGATCTTGAACAGCGCTTCGCTGTCGCCCTGGAACTCCCGCCAGCTCTTCAGCAGCCACAGCAAGCCCCAGCCGGTTAGCGCCAGGAACAGAAACCCGATCACCTCGTGGAACAGGACGCGAGCAATCCGCCAAAGCCGGGCCGCCACCTCACCGAGCCCGCTGGCGGCCGACGCGGCCACCTTCCAGTTGACCATCTACTTCATGCTATCACCCCGTCAGCCGATATGTGCAAAGGAGACGATTGCCTTTCCCAACCCGATCTGTTCCAATACCAGCAGGAGGCTGCCTGGCAGGTGGAACGCGCGCCACCCCGGCCGCGTCCTGTTGTTTGGGCGCTAGGGAGACCGGATGGACGAGAGACTGAAGCAGTTGATGCAACACCTCGGCAACGCCATCAACGAATCGCTGTCCGACTCGGAACCGATCGCAGAAGCCATCGGCCGCATCAAGGGGGCCGGCTACGACGTATTTCTGGTGCTGGAAGCCACCATCGGGTTCAACCGGCGCGGCTCCGATGACGAACCCGGGGCGGAACAAGGTCCGGTGGTCCGCTCCGCGCCTGAGAAGATTACCCTCACCCGACAGGACCACGAGTTCCTGCGGGCCTTGAAAATCACCATCGCGGAGTAGTGGGTCGCCCGGGCGCCGTTCTTACCGCAGAGGCGCAGAGACGCCGAGGTCCGCCGAGAACACCATAGCAACAGCCCGTGTCATCCCGAGCGCAGCGAGGGAACTGCTTTCGCCCCGGCGCAACAGCAGATCCCTCGCTGCGCTCGGGATGACACCACCTCGGCGTCTCAGCGGTGGCAGGCGCTATACTAGCCAGCATCACGGAGGTCTTGCGATGCTGCGTCGCGCCGCCTGGGCGGACCAGTTCTACCCGGGCCTGCCTCAACGGCTCCGCCAGGAACTGGAGAAGCACCTCGCCGGCGAAAGCCAGGAAAAGATTCGCGAGCCGATCGGTTGCCTGGCGCCCCACGCCGCCTATGTGTACTCCGGCGCGGTGGCCGGAGCGGTTTACTCGCGGCTGGAGCTGCCCGACCGGGCCATTGTGCTGGGGCCGAATCACACCGGGCGCGGCGCTCCGCTGGCGATTCTCTCGGAGGGCAGCTGGGAGACGCCTCTGGGTCGCATCCCCATCGACGCCGCTCTGGCCCGCGCTCTGCGCCAACAGTGCCACCTGTTGTTCGAGGACCAACACGCTCACCGGCAGGAACACTCCCTGGAAGTCCAGATGCCCTTCTTGCAGAAGCTCCAGCCCCGGCTGGAGTTTGTGCCCATCGCGCTGGGCACCGACGCCTTCGAAGCTCTCGAGCTGCTGGGCAACGGCATGGCGGAGGCCATCAGAAACTATCCACGCCGCGTCCTGATGGTGGCCTCCAGCGACATGAATCACTTCGAGAGCGACGAGCGAACCCGGATCAAGGACCGACACGCCATCGACCAGGTGCTGGCACTCGATCCGCGGGGGCTTTACGACACCGTGCGGCGGGAGCGCATTTCGATGTGCGGCTACTGTCCCACGGCGGCCATGCTGATCGCCGCCCGCCGCCTCGGCGCAACCCAGGCCGAGCTGGTCCGCTACGCCACCAGCGCCGACGCCTCCGGCGACTACTCCCGCGTGGTCGGCTACGCCGGTATGGTGGTGTGGTAGCAGACAGTTGTCGGTTGTCAGTTGTCCTAGCGTTGCGCTGGTGTAGGATACGGATAGGGAGGCCGTCCAGGCGATGCGATTGTGCAAGGCGCCGGCGCCCGCTGCCAGGGCAGCCGCCGCGGCGGCGCTGGCGGCCTTCATCCCCGCTCTGGCGCAGAATCCGACCATCCCCGGCGAGGTCTCGACGCCCTACCCCACCATTCACCATCTGGCGGTGGAGTGGAACATCCAGGGCGACGACAACCGCGATGGGTTGGTTCGGGCGCGCTACCGCAAAGCCGGCGAGGAAAGCTGGCGCGAGGCCCTGCCCCTGCGTCGGGTTCCGGCCGGGCGCAGCCAGGGCACTACCCCCATCTTTTCCTGGAACAACAAGCACTCCGGAAGCATCTTCGACCTGGAGCCCGACACGCCCTACGAGATCCGCCTGAGCCTGGAGGATCCCGACGGCGGCTCGGCCGAGCGCACCGTGACGGCGCGTACCAGGCCCGAACCGCAGGCCCTGGCCGGCGCTGTGGTTCGAACCGCCAGCCCGGGCAACCTGCCGGCAGCGGCCGAGCCCGGCGAGATTGTCCTGCTGGAACCCGGTTTCTACGGCAGCTTCCGCCCCACCACCGACGGGGAGCCCGGACGCCCCATCGTTTACCGCTCGGCCGGCGGCGGCGCGGTGTTCCAGTCCGTCAACCTCGACGGGAGGCGCTGGATCTACCTGGAGGGCCTGACCGTGACCAACCGCGACGGCACTGCCATCACCCTGAACGGGGCCGAGCAGTGCGTAGTGCGCCGGGCCAGGATCGAGGCCACCTACGGCGTCCGCGCGTCGCGCGCTCCTGGGTGCCGGAACTGCTACGTCGCCGACAACGTCATCGAGGGCGTCACGCCCTGGACCAACGAGGCCATGGGGGCCAACGGGGCCAACATCGGGGAAGGCATCCAGATGACCGGACCGGGCAACGTCATCGCCCACAACCGCGTCCGCGGCTTCCGGGATTGCATCTCGCTGATCGAAGAGAGCCAGTCCACCGAGCAGGTCAGCATCGACATTTACAACAACGACATCTACGTGGGGGCCGACGACGGCATCGAGGCCGACTTCTGCTTTCATAACTGCCGGGTGCTGCGCAACCGCATCACCAATTCCTTCACGGGGTTGAGCTCGCAGCCGGGACTGGGCGGCCCCACCTATTTTATCCGCAACGTGATGTACAACCTTACTTACGTGCCCTTCAAGCTGCACCGCTTCAGCCAGGGGGACGTGGTGCTCCACAACACCACCGTCAAGGTGGGCGATGGCATGGCCTGCTTCGCCGGCCAGCCTTTCGACTACGCCTGGTTCCGCAACAACCTGTCGATCGGCGGTCCTAACGGCGGGGTCAATTGGGGCGGCTTCGGAGCCGGATCCGGGCGGGCCGCCGAGATCTCGGCGCACGGTCCCAACTCCAGCTTTGACTACGACGCCGTCGGCACTCTCCAGACCCCGTTTGTCGCGCGCATCGGCGGCCGCGACTTCTTCCAGGTGGAGCCCCACGGGATGCGGGTGGACCTGGGTGTGTTCGAGGGCCTGGAGTTTCCGCTGCCCCCCCTTCCGGAGCGCCACCCGGCCGACCTGCGGCCCCGCGCCGGCTCCGCAGTGGTCGACGCCGCCTTGCGCCTGCCGAATATCAATGATGACTTCCTGGGCCAGGGACCCGACATCGGCGCCTACGAAGCCGGCCAGGCGCTGCCGGTCTACGGCCCGCGGCCGGAAGCCCCCCAGCGGCGCCCCCCCAGAGCCCGAACCCCACGCTAGAGTGCTCGCAATCGAGAATCTGTTTGCAAATGAGTCAAGATCCAGCCGGTACTGTCATCCCGAGCGAAGCGAGGGATCTGCTTTTACGCCCATCGCGGCCGCCCGGGGAGTCGCCAGCAGATCCCTCGCTGCGCTCGGGATGACAACTGGCGCCGTGATGACTCGTCGGTCTGAGGTGCAGCCTCGCTAGAGTTCTGCGGCCCCCTGCGCCCTAGGCGTCTCTGTGGTATCCTGGCGCCCGTGATCGGCCGCACCCTCCTCCACTACCGCATCACCGAAAAGCTCGGCGCCGGCGGCATGGGCGAGGTTTGGCGCGCCGCCGACACCAAGCTCGGCCGCCACGTCGCCATCAAGGTCCTACCCGAGCGCTTCGCGAGCGACAAGGAGCGCCTGGCCCGCTTCGAGCGGGAAGCGCGCGTGCTGGCGCAGCTCAATCACTCCAACATCGCAGCCATTTACGGCTTCGAGCAGGTCGAGGGCCTCCACTTTCTGGTGCTGGAATATGTCCCGGGGCCGACCCTGGCCGAGACCCTCGCCGGCGGCCCCCTGGAGCCCGACGAAGCCCTCCGCATCGCCGCACAGATCGTCGACGCCTTCGAGGAAGCTCACGACAAAGGCGTCGTGCATCGCGATCTCAAGCCCGCCAACGTCAAGGTGACCCCCGAGGGCAAGGTGAAGGTCCTCGACTTCGGGCTCGCCAAGGCTCTGGCCGACGAAGCACCCTACGGCGACCCCACCGGCTCCCCCACCCTGACCGTCGCCGCCACTCGCGCCGGCGTCATCCTGGGAACCGCCGCCTACATGTCGCCGGAGCAGGCCCGCGGCCGCCGCCTCGACAAGCGCACCGACATCTGGTCCTTCGGCTGCGTTCTCTACGAGCTGCTCACCGGCCGCCAGGCTTTCGGCGGCGACAACATCACCGATGTCATCGCCGCCATCGTCACCAAGGAGCCTGACTGGACCCGCCTGCCGGCCACGCCCGCCGCTGTTCACCGCCTGCTGCGCCGCTGCCTTCAGAAGGATCCCAAGGACCGGCTCCGCGACATCGCCGACGCCCGGTTCGAGCTTCAGCAATCGGTCCTGGAGCCGCCGGCTGCGGCGCCCGTGCCGGCCGTTGTGGCGGCCCCGAGTCGCGGGCCTCGCTGGTTGCTGCTCGCTGCTGCGGCGGTGGCCGGCGCGCTCGGCGCCGGCCTCACCGCCTGGGTGCTCCTGCGCCGGCCCCCGCCGCCGGCCCCCACCATGCGGTTCACGATTCCGTTTCCACCCGGCGAATTCGTGGATAGTTCGTCAACTAGCTCGGCCGTGGCTCTTTCCCCCGACGGCGCCAAGCTTGTCTTTTCCAGCCGCCGAGGCAGTGACTCCCGGCTGTACCTCCGGGCGATCGATCAACTGGAGGCCAAGGCGCTGCCCGGCACTGAAGGCGCCAGGAATCCGTTTTTCTCTCCCGACGGCCAGTGGATTGCATTCTCGCAAGATGGCAGGTTGAAGAAGCTTTCCATCGCCGGCGGCGCGCCCGTCGCCCTGTGCAGCGCCCGGCTGGTCGGTGGTGGCGCCTGGGGACCGGATGGGACCATCGTCTTTCATGATGTGATCGGGGCAGGCCTGTGGCGCGTTTCCGCTTCGGGCGGAGCCCCCCAGCGCCTCACCACTCCCAAGGGCGAGATCGACCACTGGCTCCCGCACTTCCTGCCGGACGCCAAGTCGGTGCTGTTCACCATCGTCACCGGCAGTGAAGACAATCGTCTGGCCGTGCTCTCGCTCGAGACGGGCCAGCGGCGTGTCGTCATGGAAGGGGGAGGCTCTGGCCGCTACCTGGCATCGGGCCACCTGGTTTTTTTGCGAAACGGGGTCTTGTTCGCCGCGCCCTTTGAGCTGGCCCGGCTCCAGGCAAGTCAACCTGCTGTGCCTGTGGTGGAGGGCGTCGGGGGAACGAGTCTCCCTGCGGGTGGTCACCTGGCGCTCTCCGGCTCCGGAACGCTGGTCTACGTGAGCGGCGTCTCGTCCGTCGAGAACGCCCTGGTGTGGGTCGATCCCAAAGGCGTCGCTCAGCCGCTGGCGGGGCCCCGCCGGTTCTTTGGCCAGCCCCGCCTCTCGCCGGACGGCCAGCGGGTAGCGGTGACCAGCCGTGCGGGTAACCCCGACATCTGGGTGCACCAGATCGCCCGGGGGGCGCTCAGCCGCTTGACCGTCGAGCCCGGCGAGGACGAAACACCCATCTGGTCGCCGGACGGCAAGACCATCGCCTACAGCTCCTCTCGCCAAGGCCAGCCGCGGGCGGTGTTGGCGCGGCCCGCCGACGGCAGCGGCGCTGAGCAGCGGCTCTGGTCGAGCGACCACCACATTCACCTCAACTCCTGGTCACCGGACGGCAAGACCGTCGCGTTTTCGGAAAGCAACCCCACCACCAGTTGGGACCTCTGGCTCTTGCCGCTCGATGGCGAGCGCAAGGCGCGCCCGTTTCTCCAGACCCAGTTCGAGGAGCTGCTGGCGGCCTTTTCGCCCGATGGCCGCTGGCTCGCCTACCAGTCCAACGAGACCGGCCGCGCCGAGATTTACATCCAGCCGTACCCTGGGCCGGGGCCCAAGTCGCCGATCTCGACCGCCGGCGGGACCGAGCCCCTCTGGCGCTCGGACGGACGCGAATTGTTCTTCCTCAGCGGCGACAAGATGATGGCGGTCTCCATCGACACGCGCTCCGGCGTGGCGCCGGGAACCCCGCGGACGCTTTTTGAGACCCGACTAATTGCTCCGGTGCCGCCAACCTACGACGTCACTGGCGACGGCCGCCGCTTTCTGATGGTCCAGCGCGGCGGCGATGCGGGCGACAACCAGTTGCACGTGGTAGTGAACTGGTCGGAGGAGCTGAAACGCCGGGTTCCCGTCGCCAGGTAGTTCTCGCCCTCGCGCTAGGGCTGGCCATTCTGCAGCGCCCGCATCTGCTCCATGATTCGCTCGAACAGGCGCCGGACCGCCTCGGCGCTCAGGGGGCCGAGGTTTCTGGAGGTGACGTTGCCAACCACCTCGGCCTCGCGCTTGGAATCCGCCACCGATAGTCCTTGTTGTCGCTTGAGAGCGCCGATGTCGAGAGCGACGCGGGCCCGCTCGTTGAGCAGGGCCAGTAAGCGCTGATCCAGAGCGTCGATGTCGCGCCGGTAGTCTTCGAGCGACTTCAGCGGCCAGATGCGGGAATCCTGGCGGATCTCCAGGCCTTGGAAGCGGGCGCGGAAGCCGTCGGGCGCCGGCTCGAGAGCCGCCCCGGCGCCGGCGCCCTCGAGGCCCAGTTCCCCCAGGCCCAGCGCCCAGCGGCCGTGCTGCTTGCGAAAATCCCGCTGGGCGTAGTAGACCTTGTGCAGCAGGTCACGGGCCGGGCCGCTCTGGTCCGGCTGATACCTGGCGCGCCCCGGGGCGGCCGTCGAGAATTGCACGTAGCCCCAGCGCTCCGGCCGGTGCATGTCGATGACTCCTTGGGGGGACCACACCCAGTTGTCTTCTTTGCGGCCCGCGATCTTGCGGTAGCGGCCCCCGACCACCTCGTGCTGCCACTCCACCCGGGAGAAATTCACACGCCACTGGTCGCCGTCGCGCGGCGGCGCCGGCCTTCGCGCATAGGCCGCCAGATCCTTCCAGGGGATGGCCAGCTCCAGCGACCAGCCGCGGTCGACGCCCCGGGGGTCGTTGAGGGCGCCGTCTACATGCACCCCGCTGCGCAGGCCCGTGATCTCCCAATCGTTGCGCGCCTTGCCCCCATCCTTGTAGGGAAGCGGCAGGAACAGGTCCCAGGTGGTATTGAGCGCGTTGATCTCCAGCTCGTAGTATTCGTGGTTGTCGCCGCCCGGGTCCAGGAACACCTCGAAGTCGTTGTCGTGGAAGATCACGGAGTCGTGCTTCTCGAGAGTTCCCCAGACGTGGGGTTCCTCCATCTCGGCGGCGATGTAAAAGTGCTGGTCGTCCCAGAGCATCTTGACGCGGGTGCGAAATCTCGGGCGCGGGCGGGCCGAGCCCTCGATATCCACGAACGGATCGGTCCAGGGGGCGCGGCGCCAGGCGACATCGTTGAGCTTGCCGTCGATGTGGAGAGGGGCGGCCGTCCGGTAGCAAACGTAGCCTCTCGGCGTCATGGCGGCGGCCGCCGCCAACAGGAACAAAGCTCGCATCGGGAACCTCGCGCCGGGATTCCGGCCACCGGGGATTATGATATCGTTTCGGTATGTGTCGAACGACTTCGATCCGTGCCCTGGCGGCGACCGCGTTCGCCGGCGCTTGCCTGTGGCTGGGAGCGGTGCGCGGCGCCTCCGCGCCCGCCGGCCGGTGGTACAAGGGCAACCTCCACACCCACACCATCAACAGCGACGGCGACAGCTCGCCCGACGAGGTGACCCGCTGGTACAAGGAGCACCGCTACGACTTCCTGGTCCTGACCGATCACAACTACCTGACCTCGGTGGATGGCCTCAACGCCCTGCTGGGGGCGGCCGAAAAGTTTCTGGTGGTGCGCGGCGAGGAGGTCACCGACCGCTTCGAGAAGAAACCCATCCATGTCAATGCCCTGAACCCCAAGCAGTTGGTCGAGCCCCAGGGAGGCTCGAGCGTGCTCGAGACCTTGCAGCGCAACGTCGACGCCATCCGGCGCGCCGGCGCGGCGCCCTCGGTCAACCACCCCAACTTCGGCTGGGCCATCACGGCCGACGACCTGCGCCGCCTCCAGAATGATCGCCTCTTCGAGCTGTACAACGGACACCCGCAGGTGAACAACCTGGGTGGCGGCGGGTCACCCTCCCTGGAGCAGGTCTGGGACATCTGTTTGAGCTCCGGCCGGCAGCTGTTCGGGATTGCGGTTGACGACGCCCATTACTTCAAGCGGTTCGCTCCGGAACTCTCGAACCCCGGCCGCGGCTGGGTCGGGGTGCGGGCGCGCGAACTCTCGGCCGAAGCCCTGATGGAGGCCCTGGAGCGCGGCGATTTCTACGCCTCTACGGGCGTGGTGTTGGGCGAAGTGGTTCGCGCCGCAGGCGATCTCAGGGTCGAGATCAAGACCGCCGGGCCGCTCAAGTACACCACCGAGTTCATCGGCGAAAACGGCAAGGTGCTGAAAACCACCTTCGAGAACCCGGCTTCCTACACCCTGGCGGCCGGCGACCGCTACGCGCGGGCCCGTGTGACGGCGTCCAGCGGCGAAATCGCCTGGACCCAGCCGGTGTTCCGGGTCCAGTGACAGGGCCGCTGGACCGGGTGGCGCCTGCCGCCCTCGAGGCCGCGATGGAGACCGAAGAGGCGCGAACGGGGGCGGCTTACCGGGCCGAGCCCGACTCCGAGGCGCGATCGTGGCGGGCTGGGGATCCACAGCCCATGTGATCACCAAAAGACCGCCGCCAACATGAAGATGCTCGGGGTCGATTTCCACGAAGCCGCGACTCTGCGATCGATAGGGTGGCAGTAGTTCCTGGGCGTAAAGCAAGTAAATTTTTGGCATCCCGGCGCCGAGAGGAGTAGAATATCGATCAACCTAGCGACCTCTGGGGAGGGAGCATCACCATGGTCGGAACAACCGTGTCTCACTACCGGATTCTGGAAAGGTTGGGCGCCGGCGGGATGGGAGTGGTCTATCGGGCTGAGGATACGCGACTGTTCCGAAGCGTAGCTCTGAAATTCCTGCCTGCGGAGTTCTCCCGGGACCGTCAGGCCCTGGAGCGCTTCCAGCGCGAGGCCCGTCTGGCTTCTGCCCTGAACCATCCCAACATCTGCACCGTCTACGATGTGGGCGAGCACGAGGGCCAGCCGTTCCTGGTGATGGAACTGCTGGAGGGCAAGACGTTGCGGCAGGAGATGGCTGGGAGGCCGTTTCCTGCCGCGGCATTGTTGCAGATCAGCATCCAGGCGAGCGAAGCGCTAGCCGCCGCCCACGCCAAGGACATCGTCCACCGGGACATAAAACCGGCCAATATTTTCGTAACTCAAACCGGCTTGGTGAAGATTCTTGACTTCGGGCTGGCCAAGTTGACGGCAACTCGGAGGCAGGCGGCGGCAGCGGCGCAGCCCACGGCCTCGCCGACCGAAGACCAGGTCAGTGGCCCGGGGACGGTCCTGGGGACGGCGGCTTATATGTCCCCCGAGCAGGCGCGGGGGGAAGAACTGGACTGGCGCACCGACCTGTTTTCCCTCGGGGTGGTGCTTTATGAGATGGCAACGGGCGCCCTGCCGTTCAAAGGAACCACGTCGGCGGTCCTGTTTGACGCCATCCTCAACAGGGCGCCCATACCACCCACGCGGCTGAACCCGGAGCTGGCCAGTGAACTGGAGCGGGTGATCCTGAAGGCGCTGGAGAAGGATCCAGGAATGCGGTATCAAACCGCGGCGGAGGTGGCGACAGACCTGAAGCGGCTCAGGCGTGACTCGGAGACACGGCCCCAAACCGGGGCCGGCTCGGCTGCGGAGCCCCAGGTGGCCCGCCCGCTGCGCTTTTCGTGGGCCAGCGCGGCCTTGCTCCTGCTCGGGATTCTCGGAGCGGCTGTGGCTGGACCGCTGTATCGCAAATCGGACGCCGCTTCGGACCTCAACCTCCGTTGCTCCAGGGAGGTGGCGCTGAGCAAGGCCCGGGAGACCCTGGCCGAGTTTGGCTACGAGGCCGAAGGGTTGAAAGACAACATTCGATTCCGGCCGAGCTCCTTGGACTTGAGATTGGTGACCGCCCGGCAGGGTTTGACGGATGCGCGAGAAATCGTCCGCGGGGGCAAGGCGGCGTGCTGGCAGGCGGACCTGACCAAGACCGGCCGGCCACTCGGCGCCATGCCGTGCTGCGTTCGTGGAGGCTTTTCCGTCTCCATCGATCCCGCCGGGCGGCTGGTGAGCTTCCGCACGCCGCCAAGTGAGAAACTGACGGCGGCCGGCTTGCCGAAGGAGCAGGCCATAGCCCTGGCAGCGGATGCGGTTCGCCGCAAGTTCTCGGTCGATCCTGCCGGCTACGAGTTAGAGTTTGTCCAGCGGACGAGCCCCGCCGGATTGGTCGAGATCACCTGGCGCAATCGCGAGCCGGTTTGGGGCCACCGCGAGACGATCGCGGTGCAGTTGCAAGGACCCAAGGTGACGCTGCTCCAGCGCTCCTTCGATCCACCCCAAGACTGGAGAGACGCCAGCGCGCTCCGGGTGCGGGGGTTCGAGCTGTTCGACAAGGGCCGGCCCGTGCTGGCGATTCTATTCACGCTCGCCGTGTACGTGTTGGGAATTGTGGTCTTGGTCCGCCGGAGGGAGTGGACGTGGCTGCGGCATCGCCTCACTTGGTCCGCCACTGCTCTGGCGACGCTCGGCGTTTTCCTGATCATGCGGCTCGGCGTCAGCGCGGCGGCAGGAGAAGCGACGCCTGTGCTCACCGGCTTCCTGATCGTCGTTTGCGGATTTTTAGCGGTGGTCTCATTCCTGGGCTTTGCTGGCTTGTTCCAGTGGATTCGCCAGGCGAGCCCGGATCGGCTGTCTGGAGCAGAGGAGCTTGCGCGGGGACGGTTTCTTTCCGGACCGGTGGCCGCTTCACTGCTACACGGTTGTCTGGCGGGCGCGCTGGTGGCTGCTGTTGACACGCTCCAGACCCTGGTGGTATCGATGCTGCCCGGCTATGTGCCTAGCCTTTCCGGCGAGATCCGCCTGATTGCCGCCGGGGGCCCGCTGGTCTACAGTGGGCTTCCGGGGCCCGGATTGGCTGTGGTGAGCATTCTGACCATGGCCGCGCTGGTGGAATTGGCCGAGCGAATCATCCCGTTCCCCGCGCTGGTCGCGCCGACCGTTGCTTTGCTGGCAGCGGCGACCAGCGGCCAGGAGTGGGGAGTCCACCAGAGCTGGTTGCCGCCCGCCGCCGCCCTCCTGTTCGAAATGGCGGCGGCCCTCGTCACGATTCATGTCTACCGAACCTGGGGCCTGATGGCCGGCTGGGTGTTGCTGGTGGCCCAGACTCTGGTAGGATCCGCGGCCGCGGCGGGTTCGCTGGGGGATCCCGCTTTTGCGTTTCAGGCAAATCTGCTGTGGTTGGCCTTCTTCTTCTTGTTGGCGGCGGGCGTCGCGGGATATGTGAGCCCGCTGCTGCGCGAAAAGATTCGGGCCTGGAAGCTCGTGTGAGGTAGACCAGCACGAGCCTAGCCAGCCGTTAAGACAGCCGTCGGCCCGGCGGGTTCGTGTCGAATAGCGATGGCGAAGGGGGCGCGCTTCCTCCCGGCGTCGTCGCAAAACCTCCGGTAACCCGGGAGCTCCTGGAGGCCGATACGGAGTTTGATCCCGAGGGGGCCGAGCGGTTCGTGGAGATCGTTCGTCGCCTCCGATCTCAGTCCCTACCGGTCGAGAAAGCTTGAGACCGGGATGGTGGTGGCTGACACCGACGTTGTTTCTTATCTATTCAAGAGGCAGGGAAGCGCCTTCCGGCCACCGGAAGCCAGGCGGAAGCCCCCGGAAGCCCGCCCACACCAGCCAGGGGAATGGTATACTGATATTTGATATATGAAATCGATATTAATTCAGCTCGATGACCAAACCTACCGTTTGCTCGATCGAGTTGCGCCGGCCGCCAAGCGGCGGCGGGCGCAGTTCATCCGCCAGGCGTTGCTCGAAGCCGCCATGGCGGCCGAAGAGGCTAGAACCCGGGCGGCCTACCAGACCAAACCCGACTCCGAGGCGGAGGCCGACGATTGGTCCTTGCCCGAGGAGTTCCAGGCTTGAAGCAGTTTGAGATTTGGTGGGCCAAGCTGCCGGCTCCGGCTGGTCGCCGGCCGGTTCTGCTTCTCAGCCGCGATTCCGCATAACCTGTATCTGAACAAGTTCGTGGTCGTCGAGATCACCACCACGATTCGGGGCATCGCGGAGGAGGTTTCGCTGGGACCGGCCGAAGGCCTCCCCAAGCGCTGCGTCGCCAACTGCGACAACGTGCGGACCGTGGCGCGGTCCATGCTGGCCCAAAAGGCCGGCGCCTTGGCCCCCAGCCGCCAGGTCGAGGTGAAGCGGGCGCTGGGGCACGCCCTGGGATGGAGTGAACTGGTCGAGCTGCCTGCGGTACAATAGCATTTAGCACCCTGGATTCCGGAGATCCCGCTTGGGCGACGCCGAAAAACCACCTCAGCCCCCGGTGCAGCTTCCGCTAGGACCGAACGGCGGCGGTACCCTGGTCCCCATCGACATCGAAGACGAAATGCGCAAGTCCTACCTGGATTACGCCATGAGCGTGATCGTGGGGCGGGCGCTGCCGGACATCCGCGACGGGCTCAAGCCGGTGCAGCGGCGCATTCTCTATGGCATGCACGATGCGGGGCTGTTGCCAAACCGGCCTTACCGCAAGTGCGCCAACACCGTGGGTCATGTCATGGGCAACTTCCACCCCCACGGCGACTTGCCGATTTACGACGCCCTGGTGCGGATGGCGCAGCCCTTCTCGCTGCGCTACATGCTCGTCGACGGCCAGGGAAACTTCGGATCCGTGGATGGGGATCCGCCGGCCGCCATGCGGTACACCGAGGCGCGCCTGGCGCCCATCGCCGCGGCCATGCTGGAGGACATCGACAAGGAGACCGTCGATTTCCGGCCTAATTACGACGACCGAACGTTGGAGCCGGAGTGCCTGCCGGCGGTGGTGCCCAACCTGCTGGTCAACGGCGCCCAGGGGATCGCCGTTGGGATGGCGACCAACATCCCGCCGCATAACCTGGGGGAGATCATCGAGGCCGCCATCCTGCTGGTGCACAATCCCAACACCACCCTCGGGAAGGTGATGGAGAAGGTGCCCGGACCGGACTTTCCCACCGGCGGCTTCCTGCTGGGGCGGGGGGGCATCCTGGACGCCTACACCAAGGGCCGCGGCCACCTGAAGCTGCGCGCCCGCGCCGCTATTGAGCGTATCGGCAAGGACCGCGAGCAGATTGTGGTCACCGAGATCCCCTACCAGGTCAACAAGGCCCGCCTCCAGGAGCACACCGCCGCCCTGGTCAACGACAAGAAGATCGAGGGCATCTCGGACATTCGCGACGAGAGCGACCGCGACGGCATGCGTATCATCTTCGAGCTGAAGCGCGGCGAGCAGCCCGAGGTGGTGCTGAACAACCTCTACAAGCATACCCAGATGCAAGTGGGGTTCGGCATCATCATGCTGGCCATCGTCAACGGCGCGCCGCGCGAGGTGGGCCTGGTGGAGGCCCTGAAGCTCTTCATCGACCACCGCATCGACGTGGTGCGCCGCCGCACCGACTACCTGCTGCGCAAGGCCCGTGAGCGGGAGCACCTGCTGCTGGGGTTCCGCAAAGCGCTGGACCACCTGGACCAGATCATCAAGCTGATCCGGGCCTCCCAGAGCCCGCGCGACGCCCGCGATGTGCTGGTGGAGCGGCTGGAGTTCACCGAGCGGCAGGCCCAGGCCATCATCGAGCTCCAGTTGCAGCGCCTGACCGGCATGGAGCGGCAGAAGATCCTGGAGGAGCTGGTCGAGATCCAGAAAAAGATCCAGGAATACGAGGAGCTCCTGGGATCCGACAAGGTGCTGCGGAGCCTCATCGTTAAGGAGCTGCGCGAGGTCCAGAAGGAGTTCGCCGACCGGCGCCGCACCGAGATCATCGAGGAGACCGGCGAGATCTCGCTCGAGGACCTGATCGCCGACGAGGACGTGGCCATCACGGTGACCCATAACGGCTACATGAAACGCACGCCGGTGGACACCTATCGCAAGCAGTCCCGGGGCGGCAAGGGGCGCATCGGCATGGGCACCCGCACCGAGGATTTCGTCGAGCACCTGTTGATCGCCTCCACCCACGCCTACATCCTGATCTTCACGAACCTGGGCCGCGTCTACTGGCTGAAGGTCTACGAGACCCCCGACGTGGGCACGGCCGGCAAGGGCAAGAACGTCGCCAGCCTGGTGAGCTTGCAGCCGGGGGAGTCCGTCAAAGCCTTCCTACCGGTGCGGCAGTTCACTCCCGGCGCCTATATCGTGATGGTGACCAAAGACGGCGTCATCAAGAAGTGCGAGCTGACGGTCTTCGACAACCCCATGAGCCGCGGCATCATCGCCATGTCGCTCGAGGAGGGCGACGAGCTGATCGCCGCCCAGCTCACCGACGGGAGCCAGCAGATCTTCCTGGGCAGCCACAATGGCAAGGCCATCCGGTTCCCGGAAAGCAAGGTGCGGCCCATGGGCCGGCCGGCCTACGGGGTGCGGGCCATGACGCTGGAGCAGAAGGACTACCTGGTAGGCATGGAGGCGGTGGGCCGGGAGGGCTTGATCCTGACGGTTTCCGAGAACGGCTACGGCAAGCGCACCGCGCTCGAGGCGTACCGGGTTACCTCCCGCGGCGGCAAGGGCGTCATCAATATGAAGACCACCGAGCGCAACGGCAAGGTCGTCTCGGTGCTCAACGTCAAGGAATCGAGCGACGTCATCCTGATCACCAAGGACGGCAAGATCCTGCGCCTGGAGGCCGGCGAAATCCGCGAGGCCGGCCGGTCAACGCAGGGCGTGCGCCTGGTGAAGCTCGAGGAAGGGGACCACGTGGCCGCGGCGTCGGTCATCCCCGAGGAGGAGTCCGGCGACGGCGGCAACGGCCAGGAGGCCCTGATCCAGTAGGAGCGGCCTGAAGCCGCTCCGGACCAGAGCCCGTCATCCCGAGCGAAGCGAGGGATCTGCCGTTGTTCACGGATTGGCTGGCCAGCAGGTTTTCGCAAAAAACAGATCCCTCGCTTCGCTCGGGATGACAGATCCTGGCCGTGTCCCAGCCTGCGGCCCCAACAATCAGGCCTACTCCCCCGCCCTAGCCGGCTGGGCCGGCTTCTTCTCCCGGAAAATATCCTCCACCTTCCGGTCGGTCTCGAAGGACAGGTCGAAGAAGCCGATCATCATCTCTTCACAGCTCTGGTCGCCCCAACGAACTTCCTCGTTGGGGTTGGGGTTGGCGGCGTTGTTCGCTGAGTTGTCGAAGTGCGCCGTGCACTCGATGACGGTGCCTTTGGGCAGCACCAGCGGCTTCTCCAGGTAGTAGGAGAGCTGCCAGCTAAAGCTGTACTTGGGCACCCTCAGCAGCACTTCCTTCTCGCCCGTGGGGTATACCACCCGATACTCAAAGTCCTTGCCGCGCAGATGCATGTGGGGCAGCAGGGCCGTCAGGGTCACGGTGTCGTAGAGCGTGATCTTGGAGTCGACCTGGTGGTTGGGGGCCCCGGCCGGTATGACGAACCGGCGGTTGGTTGCCGCCGCAGTCATCACCCGCTCCTTGGGCGGTTCTTTTGCGAAGATCAGCCCGATCTTGGTCCGGTCCGTGCCGGCGGTTCCGTTGGCGGTATAGTGCATCTGGAAGACGAAGTCGGAGCCGGCCTTGATGAGCTTGCCGTGGCCGGGCTTGAGCACTTCCGGGACGGTCCCGGGCGCGAAGCCGACAATGAACTCCCCTTGTCCGCTTTCCTCGTCCTCCGGGCGGCGCTGGGGCTGACTCTGCGGCTGCTGCTGGGCGGTGCTCGCCGAGGCAGTTCGTCGCTTGGGCACGAACGGGATGCCAGGCTGGGCGTCCCGCAGCCACTTCGAGCCCGGCGCCCGCGCGAAGGCGATCACGTGGTGCACCAGGGCCCGGTTGCCCGGCCTCACCTCGGCCATCTGGATCCACTTGTCCTCGGTGAAACCGCTCGGAATTACGATGTAGTGATAATCGATGGTTCCGTTGGGCGGCACCTGGAACTCGTTGGGCATCTCGATGACGGCTTCCGGCGCGCCGATGTTCCAGCCCTCCACGAACTGGCGGGCCGGCGGCAGGTCCCGGCGGTTGCCCTCCGGGGCGCCGCTGTCAGCCCAGGCCACCAGGGTGTCAATCTCGCGCTGTGAAAGCGACCGGTCGTTGGCGAACTTGCCGTAGTGTGGGTCGGCGAACCAGGGAGGCATCCGCCTGGTCAGCACCGCCTCTCGCATGGCCTTGGCCCACGGTCTGGCCTGCTGGTAGGTCACCAGCGGCATCGGCGCTGATTCGCCGAAACGATGGCACCCCTGGCAGCGGTTCTGCAGGATGGGGGCGACATCCTTGCTGAATGTCACCGCCCTGGAATCCGTCGCGGCCCAGGCCATAGACCCGGCAGCCAGCGCGACCAGCAAGTTCAGGAGCCTCATGGGACGAACGACCTCCTCTTCAGTCACTATAGCACGAGTGCGCGACACAAGAGTGGTGGGCCAGTCGCAACCGCTCCGAGCGTGCCGGTGTCATCCCGAGCGTAGCGAGGGATCTGCTCGTCGCCCGCCGTAACAGCAGATCCCTCGCTGCGCTCGGGATGACAATCGCGCCGGACCGCCCGCCACCAGACGTTGCCGCCACTTTCATGTCGCGCACCACTTAGCACTTACGGCGGCCAGAGCCGTGCAGTTCCAGATAAAATATCCCCTATGACAACTCCGAAGTTCACCGCCCACGGCGGGCTGCTCGTTGCCGGCCTGCTCGCGACCCTCCCCCTGGCCGCCCAGTCCCAGCCCACCCCCGCCAACCTGGCCGCCCGCCAATGGTTCCAGGAGGCCCGGTTCGGACTGTTCATCCACTGGGGCATCTACAGCGTGCTGGGGGACGGCGAGTGGGTCATGAACAACAGCAAGATCCCGATCCCCGAATACGAGAAGCTGGCGCCACAGTTCAATCCTGTCAAGTTCGACGCCGCCGAGTGGGTGGCGCTGGCCAAGGCCGCCGGGATGCGCTACATAACGATTACCAGCAAGCATCACGACGGCTTCGCCATGTGGGACTCCCGGGTGAGCGACTGGGATATCGCCGATCGCACGCCTTACAAGAAGGACGTCCTGAAGATGCTGGCCCAGGAGTGCCGCCGCCAGGGTCTCAAGCTGTTCTTCTATCACTCGCACCTGGACTGGCATCACCCGGACTACTATCCGCGGGGCCGCACCGGGCAGAACACCGCCCGGCCCGAGTCGGGCGACTGGTACAAGTATCTGGACTACATGGACGGCCAGATCCGGGAGCTGATGACCGGCTACGGCGAGATCGGCGGCATTTGGTTCGATGGCTGGTGGGACCGTCCCAAGGCCGACTGGCGACTCCAAAAAACCTACCAGCTCATTCACGACCTGCAGCCGGCCGCCCTGGTGGGCAACAACCACCACCAGCCGCCCTTCGAGGGCGAGGATTTCCAGATGTTCGAAAAAGACCTGCCCGGGCAGAACACCGCCGGTTTTAACGCCGAGTCCAAGATCGGGGCGCTGCCACTGGAATCCTGTGAAACCATCAATCGGGCCTGGGGTTACAACGCCAAGGACCTGCGATACAAGAGCGTGACGGAGCTGATTCACTACCTGGTGCGGGCTGCCGGGCACAACGCCAACTTCCTGCTCAACGTCGGGCCGCGGCCGGACGGGACCATTCAGCCGGAGTTCGTCGAGCGGCTAAGGGCCATGGGGAAGTGGCTCGAGAAAAACGGCGAGAGCATCTACGGCACACGCCAAGGGCCGGTGGCGCCGCGCGACTGGGGCGTCACGACTCAAAAGGGAAAAAAGGTCTACGTTCACATTCTCAAGCTGGAGGACGACGTGCTGGCGCTGCCGAGGCTCCCGAGCAAGATCGCCAGGGCCTCCCTGCTGGGTGGGGGCAAGGTCGAGTTCCAGGAGTCGGGCCTGGGGCTGATCCTGAGGGTCGACCGCGCCGCTCGCGACCCCCTCGACACCGTCGTGGTGCTGGAACTGCAGTAGCACAGACATTCCTGCCTGTCCTCCTGTCCGAGTGAACAACCATATGGAACCACAAGAACTGAGAAGCAAACTCCACGGCGTGATCGGCTTTCCAGTCACGCCTTTTCACAAAGATCTGTCGCTGGACCTGGACGGGCTCCGCCGCAACGTAGAGCTCATGGTTTCGCACCCCATGGCCGCCCTGGTGGCCGCCGGCGGCACCGGGGAGGTCTACTCGCTGACTCCGGGGGAGCACCGGGAGGTGGTCGAGGCCGCCGTCCAGGCTGCCGCCGGCAAGGCGCCGGTGATCGCCGGGGCCGGCATCAACCCCGCCATCGGCGTGGAAATGGCCAAACAGGCCCACGCCGCCGGGGCCGGGGGCCTGCTGCTGCTGCCCCCCTACTACGTCAGCGCCCATGACGACGGCTTGTATGACTACTATGCAGCGCTGGCGGCGGCCACCCCGCTCGGCTGCCTCATCTACAGCCGCGACTGGGTGGCCCCCTCGGCGGCCATGGTCGAGCGCCTGACCAAGATCCCTAACCTGGTGGCCCTCAAGGATGGCCAGGGCGACATCCGGGCCCTGCAAAGGATCAAGGCCCGCGTGGGGGAGCGCCTGGAGTGGATCGGCGGCATCGGCGACGACCTGCTGGCCGGCTACTACGCCCTGGGGATCCGCTGCTACACCTCCTCGATCACCAACATCGCGCCGCGGCTCTCGTTGCAGCTGCACGACCGGGCCTCGGCGCTGGACGTCGCCGCCGTCTCGCGCCTGATGACCAACTACGTGGTGCCGCTTTATAACATCCGGGCCCGCAAGCGAGGCTACGAGGTCAGCGTCATGAAGGCGGCCATGGAGATCCTGGGGATGCCGGCCGGTCCCGTCCGCCCGCCCCTCACCTGGATCCGACCCGAGGAAGAGCCCGAGATCCGATCGCTGATGGAGCGCTATAAGCCGGTATTGTCGTAACACAGGCAGGAATGCCTGTGTTACCGCCGCCACGCCCGAGCCCACCGGAGCCCGTCATCCCGAGCGTAGCGAGGGATCTGCTGTTGTTCACGGATTGGCTGGCCAGCAGGTTTTCGAAAAAACAGATCCCTCGCTTCGCTCGGGATGCAGGTCCTGGCCCTACGGAAATGTCCAAACTCCAGGGAGCGGCCGCGTCCTACTCCAGCGCGAAGTTCCTGCCGCTGGCGATCTCATAGGTAAAGAAGCCGTAGTCGATGCCGGCGGCGCGAAAATTGGGACCGGCCAGCAGCGGCACGGCGCCCACCGACACGAAGGCATCCTGAGGGCTGGAGGGCAGCGACCAGACCAGGGATTCCGGCAGGGTGAAGGTGCGGGCTTCCAACGCGGCGGTGCAGATGAAATCCCGCCCCAGGGTGGTCCTGCGGTCGAAAACGAATCCGCGGATGGCGATGAACTCCCGGCCGGGGTCGCCGCCCCACCAAGCCAGCACGATGGGCGCGGCGCGCGACAGCCGGAAGGGCAACACCTCGCGGTTGGTCCACTCCGGAAACTGGGGGAGCCGTATCGACGCCTGGAACGGGCCGACTTGGGATCCGCCGCGGCCGATCACCGCGTACTGGCTGTTGGGCAGCACGAACTCGCTCGGCCGGGCCTCGAACGGCGTGGGGCTGAGGCGGCGCCGGTAAAACCCGTCCGCCTCCCGCGAGAAGGACAGCTCCCAAGGGCCCAGAATGTCCAGGCGTCCGGCATCGAGCGGCCGAGGTCGTCCAATACTCGAGACCGCCGTTCCGGTGGCCAATGGCGTCACCAGGCAGGTTCCCGGGGGCGGATACTGGAACCCGTCATCGAAACTCTCGAATCCGAAGCGAAAGAACCCGGCTTCGGCCAGCTCCGAGGAAGTCTCCAGGGTCAGGATGCCGGGGCGCTCGAATACTCCAGCGCCTCGCAGCAGATGGATGCGGGCCCACGACACCGGGCCTTGCTGCAACTTCGAGGCCAGCAGGCTGAAACCGTTGAGCTTGTCGAGGCAGCCCTGCGGGTTCCGGCTGATGGCCAGGCTGCCGAAGTTGCTGTAAAAGGCTCCGGAGCGCACCACCACCGGCACGTAGCAGGCCTGAGGGGCGTCAGGCGGAACCAGCACGGAAATCTTCTCGATGCCGGGAACCTCGGCCGACCGTTCGCGACCCAGCACTAGCGCCGGCTGGTTGCCGATCAAGACCCGGAGGGGCTCTTCGTCGAAGGTCTCCTCGCAGAATCCCAGGCCGCCGCCCCACAGAGCCACCGGCTGGCCCGGGGCCACCGGCGTCGCCGCCGAAGTGAAGACGGCCTCGCCGTTGCGGACCATCTCGGCCACCGCCGGGCCGTAGCCGCGGGTGTTGCGGGTGAACAGCTGGAAGTTCCGCCGCACGATCTGGAAGGGATCGGAAGGAGGGCTGCGCAGGCCGTTGACCGTCACCACGACACGCCCCGGACCGGGCGGCGCCGAACAGGGCATGAGAGCGTTGATCTGGCCGCGGCTTACAAAGATGGGATAGGAGCGGTGCTCGAAGCCGGCGGCGTCGATCACCACCAGCGACACGCCACCCAACTCCGGCTGCAGCGGCTCGCCCCGGCCCTGCACCCCCTGGGCGGGGCCCAACTCCACCCCGAAGATGCTGACCAGGGCGCCGCGAGCGATCGGGGATCCGGGCAGACCCGGGGGCGTGAGTCCGGCGGCATTGCGAACCCCGCCCGGATGAACTCGTGGCTGCGCCCAGACGCCCGGCGCCAGCAAGGCCAGTAGCACAGACATTCCTGCCTGTCGCAGTAGCACAGGGCACCTCCGCCGCTCAGCCCAGCATGTCATCCCGAGCGCAGCGAGGGATCTGCTGTTCTCCCTGCGGCGCCGGCGTTCAGAGCGGCAGACCCCTCGCTGCGCTCGGGGTGACACCGCGTGGGCGCAAACCCCCGGCTTACAGGCAGGAATGCCGGTGTCACCCCGGCACGAGGATCCGGACCAGCCAATAGGACACCGCCGCGATGGCAGCCGAGGCCGGGATGGTCAGGACCCAGGCCCAGACGATGTTGGTGGCCAGGCCCCACCGCACGGCCCGGACCCGGTGGACCGTCCCGACCCCCACGATGGCCCCGGTGATGGTATGGGTGGTGCTGACAATGCCACCGAAGAAGGCTTGCGTGAGGATGGCGATGGCGGCGGCGGTCTCAGCGCAGAAGCCCCCCAACGGTTTCAGCTTGGTGAGGCGCGTCCCCATGGTCTTGACGATGCGCCAGCCGCCGGTTAGGGTGCCCAGCCCGATGGCGAAGTGAGCCGCCAGGATCACCCAGGTAGGGATGTAGAATTCCTTGATGTAGCCGGCGGTGAACAGGGCGCTGGCGATGATTCCCATGGTCTTCTGGGCGTCATTGGTGCCGTGGGCGAAGCTGAAGATGGCGGCCGAGAACAGCTGAAAACGGCGCGAGTAATGGTCCAGCAGCCGGGGCTGGACCCTACGCAACAGCCAGGTCACCAGGAACATCAGCAGTATCGCCAGCAGCATCCCGAACAGGGGCGAAAAGACAATTCCCGCCATGGTCAGCATCCAGCCGCGGCCGGGAAGCAAAGCCGATCCGACATTGGTAATGCCCCGCTCGATGGCCGCGCGGGCCATGGCTGCGCCGGCGTATGCGCCCACCAGGGCGTGCGAGGAACTGGAGGGGATGCCGAAGTACCAGGTGATGAGATCCCAGGCGATGGCTCCCATCAGTCCCCCCAGAATGACGTGCTGGTTCACCATGTCCGGGTGAATCATGCCCTTGCCGATGGTCTTGGCAACGGCGGTGCCGAACCCAAAAGCGGCGATGAAGTTGAAGGACGCCGCCCATACGACCGCCCGGCCGGGCGTGAGCACCCGAGTGGCCACCACCGTGGCGATGGAGTTGGCGGCGTCGTGAAAGCCGTTGACGTAGTCGAACGTCAAAGCCAGCAAGATGATGATGACTACCAGGGTTGCCGTGAGATCCATGGCCGGCGGGAGCGCTCAGGTATTCTTCACAACCACGCTTTCGATCACGTTGGCCGCGTCTTCGCACAGGTCGGCGGCCTCTTCCAGCATCTCGTAGACTTCCTTCATCTTGATCAGCTCGATGGCGTTCTTCTCGTGCTCGAACAGGTCGGCCAGCGCCTGACGGTTGACGCGATCGGCCTCGTTTTCGAGCTGGTTGATCTCGATGAGGTGATCCATGACGTTATCGCCGCGGGCCATGGCGGCGACGGCCTTCACCAGCGCGCGGCTGCACGACTCGATGATCTCAGCCAGGGTCTGCATGGCCGGCGGCAAGGCGCCCAGCTTGAACAGCACCATGCGCCCGATGACGGCGTCGATCATGTCCAGCACGTCATCCAGCACCGAGGCCAGCCGGTGGATGTCCTCCGGATCAATCGGCGTGATGAAGGTGTGGTTGAGGCGGGTCATGATGTCGTGGGTGGCCTCGTCGCACTTGTGCTCCAGGTCCCGCACCTGGGCGACGTAAGTCCCCCGGTTCACGTCCCCGGCCAGCACCGCCGCCGACAGCAGTTTGGCGGCTTCCGCGATTAACCGGGTCTGCTGCTGGAACAGCTTGAAGAAGGTTTCTTCCCTCGGGAGGAGTTTCATTACCGCTTCCCCGTTATCGACAAGGCCATCATCTTCTCAGATCGGGCCTTCCAGGTCAACCGGGTTTGCTACTACTTCTTCATAGGCGTAGCGGCGCCGGATCAGGCCGCTGTGGAAAAACACCTCCAGCGCCTGCTGGTAGAGGGATCGCTCGATGGCCAGGTCGCCCTCCCAGCAGCCCAGGTGTTGATAGCGGGCAATGGCAGCCTGGAGGGCCGCCGGCGCGATGCCGGGGAAAAACCCGGCTTCGGCCTGGGCCACGTCGGAGGCCGGGGCCCGGCGGGCCCATATCCGGGCCTCCGCGTAGGCGGCCAGGAACCTTGCCGCCTGGTCCGTCCGCAGGAACTCCCTGGTCCCCGACAGACTGCTGAACGCAACCGCCGGCATGGCCTCCCCGACCGAGGCCACCACCCAGCCGACCCTGTCGTGCTCCAGTTGCTGCGGCGCCGGCCCCTGCTGGTGTACGTAGTCCCCCTGGCCCGCCCGAAAGGCGGCGTCGATCTGTTCCACATCTCCGGCGTCGACCACCCGGATCTGGCCCCAATCGACCCCCTGGCGCCAGGCGGCGTACTTCAGCATGGCCAGGGGCTGGCTGCCGTGGTCGGCTAGCAGCGTGGCCCCCTGGAGCTTCTTCCAGTCAAAGGCTGAATCCGGCCGCCGGGCGGCCAGGAAGAACCCGTCGCGCTGGTTGATTTGGGCGAAGTGGACTGGCAGATCGCTTTCCCCTTGCTCCAGCGGTCCCCAACTCGACGACACCGCCGACTGAACGATATCGACCTCGCCGGAACGCAGCAGGTCGCGCGAGCGAGCGCCGGCCGGCAGAACCCCGTAGCTGGCTTCGATCCCCTGGCGGTCCAGGAACCCGCCGGACAGGGTAGCGATCAGCGGGCTGTAGAAGGCCGAGTGGCGCGCCACCAGGATTCGCAGTTTCCGGCTTGGCATGTAACCCGGGCAACACCAGGACCTGTTATGTTACCCCAGTAACACAGGCATCCTGCCTGTCCTTGGGGTGGAACATGCAGCGACGATCCTTCTTGCTTTCCGCGGCGCTCGGCTCGGGGGCCGCTCTGGCGCAGGGGCCGCGCGCCCCATCTCCCGTTCCGAGAATGAAGATCACCCGCATCCGGTATTACCTGTCCCCCAACCAGCGCCCTACCTTCAACCAGAGCTTCAACATCGTTACGGTGGAGACCGACCAGGGTATCACCGGCATTGGGGAAGGCGGCTCCAAGGACACCATCGAGCAGTGCGCCGCCATGCTGATCGGCGAAGACCCCTGGCGTAGCGAGCGCCTCTGGCAGTTCATGTATCGGGGATACTTTTACCCGCCGGGCCGCGAGAAGCTCCACGCCCTGGGGGCAATCGACATGGCCCTTTGGGACATCAAGGGTAAGGCCCTGGGGGTGCCGGTTTACGAGCTGTTGGGCGGCCTGGCGCGGGACCACATTGAGTGCTACTCGACCGGCTTTCCATCCAAGGGCAGCCTGACGGAAACCGCCCGGGCCTGCAAGGAGGCCGGTTTCCGCGCCTTCCGCACTTCGGTATCGGGCCCCGGCCGGGGCGGCTCGTTCACCTCCCAGCGGATGGTCCAGAAGACTTACGAGGACTGCCGCGAGATCCGGGAAGGGGTCGGAAAGGACGGCGACTGGGCCATCGACTACCACACCCGGCTGGATCTGGCCGACGCCGTCCGCCTCAGCACCTTGCTGGAGCCGCTGGAACCCTATTTCGTCGAGGACCTGGTGCGCTCGGAGAACCCGGGGGTCTACAAACAGGTCCGGTCCATGGTCAAAGTTCCCCTGGCCGTCGGGGAGCAGTTCGGCGACCGCTGGGACATCAACGAGCTGGTCGAAGGCCGCCTGATCGACTACTCGCGCGTCACCATCCCCAACTGCGGGGGCATCACGGAGTTCATGAAGCTGGCCGCCATCTGCGAGACCCACTATGTTGGCCTGGCGCCGCATTTCACCGGCCCGGTTTCCGAGGCCGCCCTGGTCCACTGCTGCGCTGTTTTCTCTGGCCCTGTCCTGATGGAGATGACCGGGGCCGGTCCGCGCCAAGAGCCTCACCTGCCCCAGCACTATGATTTTCGCGACGGCAAGCTCTGGCCTCCAGCGCGTCCCGGACTCGGGGTGGAGTTCGATGCCCGGCAGGCCAAGCTCATCGCCGAAGTTACCGAGCGTGCGGCGCCGGTTCCGCTTTACCGGCGACCGGACGGCTCCATCACCAACTGGTAACACCTGAGCGGCCAGCGGCCGCTCCGGTTGTGGCTTGTGGATCGTGGGCTCGAGCGTCGGCGGCTTGTCGGGGGGGAGCTGATGGGACCTCAGGTGCAGGGGTTTTGTCTTGGTATTGCCCCAGGTGGCGCACGCTTCAGCGTGACGGCGCGGGCTTCAGCCGTCAGCAGAGGGCATATTAGAGTCGCCAAGGCGAGGAAGGCCCGAACCGTAAGCGTGAGTAGTAGAGTGCCGACATCAGGAGTGGCCATGCACCAGCCAATCAGCGTTCGCTGGGCTTGTTGGATCTGGATAGGGTGAAGCCCGCAGGGATCCACGAGAGGTGAAGCCCCCATCGCCGGAAAGCGACTCCAACCTCCGGCCCGAACGGGCCTAACTTGCGGAACCGCCGTGTACGGACCCGTACGCACGGTGGTGTGAGAGGGAAAGCGGGCGACCGCCTACCTATGTCGATTGGACATTTGACCGCATGGCTGCCCTGACAGGCAGGAATGCCTGTGTTACCCGCGAGCCCACGATCCACAACCCACAACCGGAGCGGTCGCAGGCCGCTCCTTACCCCTTGACCTCGCGGAAAAGGTCCTCAATGTGTTTCTTGGCTTCCGCGCCCACCGGCAGCAGCGGCAGCCGAGGCGGCCCGCCGTAGTAGCCGTTCAGATCCATGGCGTACTTGAGCCCCGGGATGCCGTACCGGACGGTCACGGCCACGGCCGCGGCTGCGAAACGCTGCTGCAACTCCAGCCCGGCCTGGTCTTCGCGGGTCCGAACCGCTTCCCAAATCGAGATACAAGCGTAGGGGGCGGCGTTGGCGAAAGCCAGGATGGCCCCCACGGCCCCCACCTTCAGGCAGGGCCACAGGGTGGGCGCCGAGCCCACCAGCACCTGGAAGCCAAGCGGCGACTCGCGAATCATCTGCATGGTCTTTTCGATGTTGCCGGAGCTCTCCTTCACCGCCACAATGTTGGGATGTTGGGCCAGCTCGACCACGGTCGAGGCGGGAATATCCACGCCGGTCACCTGGGGCCAGTTGTAGATGATGAGCGGTATCCTGGCCTGGTCAGCCACGGCGCGATAGTACAGCGCCTGGGCGGCGCCGCTGCTGACCAGGTTCTTATAGTAGTGCGGGGTGCGGACCATGGCGGCCTGATAGCCGAGGCTGGCGGCCAAGTTGGTAAGCTCGACAGTCTCGCGGACGCTCTCCATGCCGGTTCCGGCAATCAGGATCTTGGCTGCGTCGGCAGCCTCGCGGACCGTTTCCCAGAGTCGGGTCTTTTCCTCGCAGGTAAGCATGACGCTTTCACCGGTCGACCCGCAGACCACGTAACCGGCCAGCTGCGTCTTGTTCCATTTTTCGACGTTGTAGCGCAGCTTGACGAGGTAGAGGTCGCCGTTGTGGTCAAAGGGAGTGGCGATGGGTGGAAAAATGCCGTGGAGCTTCATGCCATCATCTTACGGTTCAGGGGCGGACTCGGGCGCCAGAACCAGGTTCACCTCCGAGCGGCGGCCGGCGACCAGCTCGACAGGCTGCGCATGGCTGCCGTAGCGGCGGCGGATCTCGGGGTCCTCGATTTCGGGGGTGGCGGTCAAGGGTAGGGCGAACAACTGATAGGCTCCAGGAGCGACGCCATTCAGCTGGAAGCGGCCGCTGGGGTCAGTTCCAATGCGACGTTCGATCAGTAATGGGGACTGGCCCTCCTGGGGCCAAAGCACCAGGAGGGCGGCCGTGACCCGGTGTCCCCGGCCGGCCGACTCCGGGGGCGCGACGGCCCCGGCGACACTGGCCCCGTCGAAGGCCACCACGGCCTCGAGGCCGGCCAGGGAGCCGTCTTCGGGCATCTGGATTTCGGGGGCTGCCAGGTCGCGGCCGGCCAGCCGCAGTTTCTTCAAATAGGCGCCCTCGGGAAACCCGCGCCAGCGCAGGTGGTACTTTAGCGGCGCCAAGCCGGAAATCTCGAAGGTCAGATCGGGTCGGATCGGCGTCCAATCAGCCCCGGAGGTCTCCTGCGCCAGCACTTCGAGCTTCATCTGGGGGAGTTCCGCGGGGGGCGATTCCAGGACCACCCGGCCGCGGAGCGTCCGTTCGATGCCGGCGGCGATGTCAACGCCGTCGAGGCTGCGGTTGCTGAGCAGGACGTCCCGGCACGACGCCTGGTGGCGGTCGGGGGGCACGGCTTTCTCGACCCAGACGCGGTAGAGGCCGGGGGCCAGGCCGCTGAGCCGGTAGGCGCCGTCGGGGGCCACGCCGGAGTCGCTCAGCGCGGAATCCTCGACGTCATCGAGCCGCTTGATCTCGACCGAACAGGAACGGCAAGGGCCGCCGGTGGCAGCGTCGAGGAGGCGCCCGGCGATGGAGAAGGAGGGCCCGGGCCGCACCACGATGTGGACGCCGCTGGCTTCCCGCCCCCACTGGACCGCAACGGGCGTGGCCTCCGAAGGGCGGCTGGCAGATGGGTAGTAGGTAGGAGGCTCTCCCGCCGGGCCCCTCACCACCACCACGTAGCGGGCCGGGGGCAGGCCGAACAGCCGGTAGGCGCCGCGGTCGTCGGTGGAAGCCTGAATGCTGTGCCGGACGCTCCGGCGGCCTTCCGACCAGACGAAACGCCAGGCCGTGACGCGCAGCCCCGCCAGCGGCTCCCCATCGGCGCCCGTCACCGTCCCGGTGATCACCGCGGAGCGATGCATCCGGAACTCCAGATCCGCTCGGTTCTGGCCGGGGGCGAGCGTCACCGAGACCGGCAGGCTCATTGCCGGGCGATAGCCGGTCTTGCTGGCCGATAGCGAATAGGTTCCGGCCGGGAGACCTTCCAGAGAGAACGTTCCGTCGGGCGCCGTCCGGGCGGATCGCTCGAGGCGCTGGCCGGCAAGGCGCCCCTCTATACCGACGTTGACGCCGGGGAGAGGTTCACCGGTCTGGGCGGAGACGAAGCGGCCGCCGATCGAGCTGCCGGCGCCGGCAGGAGCCTGCGGGAGCAGAAGCGCGACCAGAAGAAGTTCAGCGGCGATCATCGGCAGCGGTGAGCTCCAGCTCGATGTGGGCGCCCGCTTCGAACGACAGGCGCCTGGCGGCAGGGCCGGCTTGCTCCCAAATCTCAGGGGCGTAGAGGAGGGCCGGATCGATCTGGGGCCAGGCGCAGATCCGGTAGTCGCCCGGGGGCACAGAAGGAAAACGGACGCGGCCGTTCTGATCGGCCTGGGCGTGGAGGAGGCGGCCGGTGGCTGGAGCCAGGGCCACGCGGGCGTGAGCTAGCGGGCGCGCCGCACCGGGCGCTTTGACCACGCCGCTCAACTGGGCCAGATCCAGGCCGATGGTCAGCTCCACCGCGGCGGCGCCGGATTCAGGCGCCGCCACCTCACGGGCGGGCCGCGCCGAGTGCAGATAGACCGAGTCCGGCCAGGCCAGTTCCAGCGAGTAGCTGCCGGGCCAAAGGTCCGGCATCTCGAAGCGATACTCCGGCCCGCGAGCCACGGCGGTGGCGGCGTGAAGGCGCGCCACGTGTGTCGCCCGGATGCCTATCTCGTCCGGCCTGGGCTGCCGGCCGGTGAAGACGAGGCCGCCTTCCAGGCGCCCCCCTGGCCTGCCGGGACGCACCAGTACCTCGTTGAGGCCCGGCGCCAGGTGCAGCAGCTGGCGGGAAAACGTTCGGGCGGGTTCCTGTGCCCTGGCCTGCAGGTCGGCCCACAGCACGTAAGGACCGGGCGCCAGGTCCGCGACCACAAAGTTTCCCCCCGGGTCGATCGAGATGCCGCGGTCAGCCCGATAGCCATCGCCGTCGCCGGCGGCGAGCAGGCGCATTCTCAGGCGGCTCAAGTCATCTCCCACCTCCACAATGCGGCCGGCAATCCGAGCGGAGACCGCTTCGGACCTGGCTGCTATGTCGGCCACGACCTCCTGACCGGCAGTCACCTCGACCGGCCGGGCGCGGGAGCGCTCGGGCGTTCCGGGATAGTAGCGTGGCGTCACCCGTCCCTCGAAGGGGTGCGGGATCAAGGCCAGCAGCACGTAACGACCCGGCTCCAGGCCGAAGGCGCGGTAGATGCCGCGGTCGTCGGCTCGGACCATGCCGGAGCCGGAGCTGTGGCCGCCGCCGAGGGTCCGGCTGAGCACGATGAGGACGTTCTCGATGGGATCGCCGTACTCGTCGGTAAGGCGGCCGGTGATGACCCCGCCGGGTCGGAGCTCGAAATCGACAACCGCCGGCGCTTCCAGAGCTGCCAGATCGAGGAGCAGCTCGCGGTCCGGGCGGCCGGCGACGCGGCTGACGTAGCCAGGCTTTTCGACGCCGAGCCGGACCCGGTTCTTCGGGAGGTCCGCCAGGCGGTAGCGTCCCTGGGGATCGGCCACCGCCGAGCCGAGGCGCTCCCCGCCTTCGGCGCCGCGGGCAACCACGCTGGCGCCAGCCGCGGGCTTGCGGGCCTGACCTTGAATCAGCCAGACATTCCCAGAAACGGCAGCCGCCTGCAATACGCCGGAGAACAGCAGAAGGGCGGCCGCTCTTCCCAGAGTGCGCGACATAAAAGTGATGGGCCAGGCGCAACTGCCCGATTTTCTCGCGCCGGCCGACCGTACTGCTACGTTCGGAGGCGCGCCCCAGCCGGTGTCATCCCGAGCGCAGCGAGGGATCTGCTTTCGCCCCGGCACAACAGCAGATCCCTCGCTACGCTCGGGATGACAATTACGGGGACCGCCAACGCCACCTCGTCCCACCATCCGAATGTATCACGGAGTCGCTGGAGTATGATGGGAAAGGGAGGCCCCATGAAAACCAGAAAGAGCCCACCAAAATCCGTCAAGAAGGCCGCCCGGCGCCGGTTCATTCCGGGGTTGGCGTACCAGCCCGGTCCGGGCAGGTTCACCATGGCCGAGATCAAGAAGATGTTCGATGAGCTCGACCAGGAGCGGGCGGCGGCCAGGAAGACCGGCGCTGCCGGAAAATGATCCGGGGGTCGTACGACCGCAGCGTCTTTCTGAATTGCCCTTTCGATCCATCCTACGACGCGGTGTTCGACCTTCTTGTACATCAGCTCGTGCGTTTGCCCCTCGCTTCTTTCACACCCCGCCTCGCGACGACGCCCTTGGGCTTCGCTAGGACTTCACTCACCCCCCAGCTGTCGAGCATGCTCGGCACACAACAGCAGATCCCTTATAGTTGCTCCGTGAGGATTTTTCCCGGTTCTGGTTTTTCCACAGTCGTCGCCGCCGGGCGGCTGTGGAAATCCAAACTCGCTTCGAGTGCGGTTGCCTGCGGT